>VFQT010000123.1_pt1 | contig 120024 bp, 106 predicted proteins | sample 3512381 | NCBI WGS metagenome assembly VFQT01 (sample SAMN10412376, study PRJNA504923) | tailings metagenome | isolation source: Relicate 2 Philex TSF3 active mining site | place: Philippines: Tuba, Benguet | collected 2017-08-29
ATCCCGCACAAACAGTGGCCATGGAAGAGGATCCATTCGACTCCAAGATGTCGCTCACAATTCGAATCGTGTATGGGCAAGCCTCAACTGAAGGCAGAACTTGCTTTAGGGAACGCATGGCTAGGTTGCCATGCCCAATTTCCCGTCGACCAGGCCCACGGTTGGGACGGGTTTCGCCGGTAGAAAACGACGGGAAGTTGTAATGAAGCATGAACCTGTTGTATCCGGCAAACATAGCGCCATCCAACATTTGCTCGTCATCCTTCGAACCCAAGGTAACTGAAGTTAACGATTGGGTTTCGCCCCTTGTAAACACGGCTGAACCATGGGGTGAAGGGAGATAACCTACTTCGCACCAAATGGGGCGAACCACATCCAATTTTCGTCCATCAAGCCGTCGCTCCTCATCGAGAATCATGTTGCGCATAGCCCGATACTCCACATCATGGAAATATTTTCGGGTCAAAAAGGAATCGGGTGTCTCTCCTTCTGGGCGGGATGCAATGAAATCTTGCAACACCTGTTTGAAACCCGCTGAACGTTCTTGCTTGGGCGCTCCAGAACGTGCAACAGCATAAACTTTATCGTAGCAAAACGACTCAATAGCCTCCTGGAGTGCAGCATCGCTGCGCTCGTGATTATAAGCTCTCGGAGAAACACCTACTTCAGCACGGAGGTTGAGTTGGGCTTGGCATTGGATCTTAATCGCTTCATGGGCAAAATGAATGGCGGAAGCTAATTCGTCTTCTGAACACTCTTTTGCCTCACCTTCTACCATCACAACATTATCTTTGGTCGCGGCCACGATGATATCGATATCAGCTTGAGCCATCTGCGAGATGCTTGGGTTGACAATAAAATGACCATTGATGCGTGCAACCCGAACCTCAGAAATAGGGCCATTAAATGGGACATCCGAAACAGCCAGCGCGGCAGAAGCAGCTAGCCCAGCTAAAGCATCAGGCTGTATGTCTTTATCCGCACTAATGAGGGTAACCTGAACTTGTGTGTCGGCGTGGTAATCCTCCGGAAACATTGGCCTTAATGCTCGGTCGATGAGTCGACTGATTAAAATTTCATAATCCGACAATCTACCTTCTCGTTTGAGAAACCCGCCTGGTATTTTTCCGGTTGATGCGAACTTTTCTTGCTAATCTACCGTAAGCGGCATGAAATCAACATCTTCTTTGGCCTCTTTGGCAGAAACGACGGTGGCGAGTAACATGGTGTCGCCCATTTTCAGGACAACTGCGCCATCAGCTTGTTTGGCCAACAGGCCTGTTTCCAATGTGATTTGGCGACCATCGCCCAAGTCGATGGTTTGTGTGATTGGTTTTGGTTTCATAAATAAATTAATTCTCAATGCTCTCTGACCTACAGCAGGGAGCGCTATGCCTCTTATAGCGACCCAAAAAATGAATTGAATGTACTACAGCTCTGATGCTGTTATTTACGCAGATTCAACTTTTCAACGATGCTTCTGTAGCGCATAATGTCTATTCGGTGCAAATAATTCAACAAATCGCGCCTACGGCCGACCATTTTAATCAGCGCTTGCTGCGTTGAATAGTCTTTACGATTCTTTTTTAGGTGCTCCGTCAAATGAGCGATGCGCACTGAATATTGAGCAATTTGGCTTTCTGCGGAACCAGTATCCTGAGCTCCTGAGCCATACTGGGCGTAAATTTTTTGCTTTTCAGCGGTATTTAAATACATATATGGTATAATTAATCAATCGTCACACGGACGAATATTCTCTTTAAGGCCGCAAAGATACGAAAAAAAGTATATATTAATCCTTTAAAAGTCTCAAAATCTGGGCAATGGTCTTGCGAAGATCCTTGCGGTCGACGATTCGGTCGAGAAATCCATGCTCGAGCAGGAATTCGGATGTTTGGAAGCCCTTGGGGAGATCCTTACCGATGGTTTCTTTGATTACCCGTGGTCCCGCAAAGCCGATTAACGCCCCGGGCTCGGCTAGATTGAAATCGCCCAACATGGCAAAAGAGGCTGTAACACCTCCAGTGGTGGGATCGGTCATGAGCGATAAATAGGGAACACCAGCATCGGCCAACAACGCCAACCGGGCCGATGTCTTGGCCAGTTGCATCAGAGAAAAGGCCGCCTCCATCATGCGCGCACCTCCCGATTTGGAAATAATGAGCAGCGGAGTCTTGGTTTGGGCTGCATAATCGGCTGCTCGTGCAATTTTTTCACCCATCACCGAGCCCATCGAGCCTCCGATAAAATCAAAATCCATACAAGTTACGACCAAATCTACCCCCTCAACCGTACCAACAGCGGTTCGAATCGCATCCTTCAGGCCACTTTTGGCCCTTGCCGCCTGCACACGATCCAGATAGGGTTTGGTATCCACGAAGCCTAAAGGATCGGCCGATACCAAATCCGAATCGCGCTCCGTGAATTTCTGTCGATCAAAAAGTAATTCAAAATACTCTTTAGAACCAATTCGCAAATGATAATTGCATTTAGAACAGACATACTGGTTGTCTTTTAGTTCGCTCGTGAGCAATGCAGCTTTACAAGACGGACACTTATGCCACAAACCTTCGGGAACCTCCAGTTTGGGCTGATTGCTTACACCAGTGGTGGATCTTCTAAACCAAGCCATTCAACGAAACTAAGCCAAGCTAATATCAGAATCGAGGTAAACGTCTTGCACGGCATTCAGCAGCGCAACTCCCTCTTTCATTGGCTTCTGAAAAGCTTTCCTGCCCAAAATTAATCCCGTACCACCAGCACGTTTATTCACCACCGCCGTCACAACGGCTTCTTGCACATCACTTGCGCCTTTCGATTCCCCTCCAGAATTGATTAACCCCGCTCTACCCATATAGCAGTTGGCCACCTGATACCTGCAAAGGTCAATCGGATGCGCACTGCTGAGCTGATCATACACTTTTGCGTGGGTTTTCCCGTGTTTGGTGGCGAGGTATCCCCCATTGTTCACCGGCAATTTTTGCTTGATGATATCTGCCTGAATGGTCACCCCCAAATGATTGGCCTGTCCGGTGAGGTCGGCGGATGCGTGGTAGTCTACCCCATCAAGCTTGAAACCAGAATTTCGGGTATAGCACCACAAAATAGTAGCCATTCCTAATTGGTGGGCATGCTCGAATGCCTTTGCGATCTCCACGATTTGCCGACCCGACTCTTCAGAGCCGAAGTAAATGGTAGCACCTACTGCTACAGCCCCCATGTTCCATGCATCCTGAATCGTACCAAAGAGAATCTGGTCATAACGATTGGGGTAGCTTAAAAACTCATTGTGGTTTATTTTCACCACAAAAGGAATTTTATGAGCATAACGCCGGGCCACAGACGACAATACGCCGTATGTGGAAGCTACGGCATTACAGCCGCCTTCAATGGCTAATTCCACGATATTGGCCGGATCGAAATAAACGGGGTTGGGTGCAAAGGAGGCACCGGCTGAGTGCTCGATGCCCTGATCGACTGGCAAAATGCTCAAAAATCCACTGCCTCCAAGCCTCCCTTGGTTGTACAGTGACTGTAAACTTCTTAAAGTGGGGATATTGCGGTTGGAATCGGACCAAACCCGATCGATAAAATCAGGGCCAGGCACATGAAGCTGTGCTGCAGGAATGGTTTGACATCGGTGATCCAACAAAAAAGCCGCTTGGTCGCCTAATAGATTTTGAATATGGGATTGACTCATAAAAAATAGAATAAACTAAAATGCAAAAATACGAAATTGTGGGCACAATATGAAGGCAACACCCAACGAAGGATCAACAGTATTGCAGGTCAGAGCGGCCTTGGCTGAAGATTTACCCACTGTTTTTGACATCCGAAAACAGGTTTTTGTACTGGAACAAGACGTTCATCCCGATGAGGAGTATGATGAATTTGAAACATCAGCTGTACATCTCATCGCGCTTTGGCAGGAACAAGCCGTTGGCACCGCTCGTTTTAGATCGACCGAAAAAGGCTGGAAAATTGAACGAATGGCCGTTTTGGCTCGGTTCCGGAAACGGGGTGTTGGCCGCGCACTGCTGAGCGAGGCACTTGAGCGTCTGCCCAAAGACGGCAGAGTGATCTATTTACACGCGCAGGAACATGCCCTGAGCTTTTATGAGTCGAGTGGATTTATCTCCAAAGGCGATCGATTCTACGAAGCCAATATCCCCCATTTTTTATGTGAATTCAGGGGCTAAACTCCTGCTTCCGTTTATAGTCGTTTAACATACGGCTTCTGCCCTTCGACTGTTCGAACTTTGCCATATGGTTCGTCCGGTCTTTTTTTCTTGGGCTGAGGTCCCTTTTTTCCGCGTCCTTCTGTGGATGGGTCTTGCCCTTATTCTTCCACCTGCGTTCATAGAACAAGACTCATGTTGGCTGTGGGCAATTCCCCTTTTTGCTGCTGTTCATTTTGGGTTGATGCGCATATTAAGAGGGCGTTTTACGCTGCGTTGGTTTACTGGACTTTCAACCGGACTGGGCATACTTTGGCTCGCTTGGGTCAACCTCAGTCTGCATTTTTCGTCATACCAGGCCCGTCTTCCCGTTGAATGCGTTGTTCCGGCATGTTTATTACAGGTTGATGGCATAGCCGACACAAGTCAACACAGAATACGGGTTGTTTGCCGCTGGATGGGCTCTGACCGATCCGATACCATTAATCGATACAAATCACGGATTCGACTAGAAACCGACACAGCTTGGAGGGCACCACCTCCGGGGACTTTCATTGTCGTTCGAAACGCACAGTTGCGTCGTTTCCACAATTTGCGCAACCCCTTTGCATTTGACTCTGAAGGGAACGCACGAAACAAGGGGCTTGTAGGTCGACTCAAAACCAATGCTGATTACATCAAAATCGCGCATTTCAAACCTCTGCTGCGGATCAGTCTACGCCATAGGGCCCAGAGGCTCAGCATTCAAGTTTGTAGGGCAATATCGACATACCTCCCTCAGCGTGAGGCAGCCTTGGCATGCGCGATCCTCTTGGGTGAGCGTCAAGGAATGAATGACGATTTGGAACAAGCGTTTTCGGGGAGCGGGCTGATTCATCTGATGGCGGTTTCGGGAATGCATGTTGGAATCTTCTATTTGATGTGCTCATGGTTCATGTTCACTTTTTTGAGATTGCCGAAAAAGACTTCGACATTGGGCATCCTGTTGATGTTGTGGGCCTATGCCCTACTTACCGGACTATCCCCTTCAGTTGTTCGTGCATCGGGTATGTTTAGCCTGGCCGCCGCAGGCAAACTGTGGAGCAGACAGGCATCCTCGTATAATCTGATGTCGGCATCGGCATGGATCCAAGTCTGGTTTGACCCCCTTCTGCCTACTCAACCCGGCTTTCTGCTGTCCTATGCAGCCGTTTTCGGCATTCTTTTTCTTCATCCCCGTTTGTTTTCCTTATTCTGGTTCAAAAATAAATGGCTTGATAAGGCCTGGGAGCTCTCTTCCTTGTCAATTTCTGCCCAATGGTTTACCCTCCCTTTGGTTTTATTTTTCTTCCACAAATTCCCCGTCTACTTTCTCCCGGCCAATCTAATGGTGGTACCCCTATCTGCCCCCGCATTGATTGGCACGTTGTTGCTCGCACTGCTGAGTGCTGTACCGCCTTTGGCGAAAATATTCGCCCATCTTTTGTCTGCTTTACTCTATTGTATCAATGAAATCACCATATGGATAGCCGCGTTACCCCATGCGCAGAGCACAGGATGGTATTGGACGAAAATAGATTTATTCATGGCACTGGCCCTGATTGCATTGATTCCTTTAGGCTGGCTCATCCATATAAAATGGGCCCGCCAGGCCACCTGGTATATTGCCATTGCGTGGTATGTGGTTGGCATGGTGCAACTGATGAAGTTGAGCAACAGTAATGCCTTTTATTTGTTTGAAGGCTATGGGCAAGGTTCGGCAGCGGTAAGGGAGGGTCGACAAGGATGGGTTTGGCGACATACTGAAGATTCGATGGTGTTTGGTTCCAACGATCCTTTGAGTCATGAGGGGGTTCAGCACCCTACAACCATCAACCATAAGGGTGTGGTATGGATCCGGTGGAACAACAAAACAGCCCTATGGGTATCGCAATGGAATGAGGATCGACTGACCGAGATGCCCATGGCGGATGTCTTGATCTTAGAATCTAAATGGAAAAAAAAGACCATTCTCAGACTAGCCTACAATTATCCGACGCTCATCTTAGGATCGGTTTATAAGCCGTATTTTTGCACCAAACTTAGAGTCCTTACTCGGCGTACACAGGCCACATGCCGTTGCGTCTCCGAAGAAGGAGCCATCAACCTATGGAATATCAATACATCCAAGCCCAAATAGAGGAAGGTATAGGGCGAATCGTCTTAAATCGACCCGAAAAGAGAAATGCCTTTAATGACCGTTTGGTTGCTGAATTGAAATCGGCATTGCGAAGTTTTTTTGAAGATTCAAGTTGTCGAATCATTGTGTTCTCCGGACAGGGCCCGGCTTTTAGTGCAGGTGCAGACCTTTCCTATTTGCAGTCGCTCCAAAACAATTCACTAGAAGAAAATTTGGCCGATTCCAGAGCCTTGATGGAGCTGTATCAATTGATGTATGATAGCCCTAAAGTGCTCATTGCCCAGGTGGAGGGTCCCGCTTTGGCCGGGGGATGCGGATTGGCTACACTGTGTGATTTTTGTTTTGCGATTCCTTCGGCAACATTTGGATATACTGAAGTACGCATTGGCTTTATTCCTGCGCTGGTTTCTGTTTTCTTGGTCAGAAAAATTGGTGAATCGCGGGCGCGGGAATTGCTGCTGAGTGGCGATATTCTCGAGGCCAGAGAAGCGCTGCGGTATGGCCTGATCAGTTTTGTGGTGGCGGCAGATGAAATTGCGTCAACTGTAGATTCCTTTGCACGAAATATTGCTAAGCGATGTGCCCCAGGTAGTTTGGCTGCAACCAGGAAGTTACTCGCAGAGGTTCAGGATTTGTCACTCCATGAAGCGCTCGAACGGGCCGCATTGCGCAATGCCGAAATTAGATCATCAGTAGAGTGCCGCCAAGGAATTAACTTATTTCTGAATAAAGAGCCGATTGTTTGGTGGCCTTCGTAATCCGTACAATGGCGACCCAGCCCTTATGTTTTAGAGAAGTGGAAACAGAAAAGCGGTACCTTTGTTACTCATATTAGATTTTATTAACGGCAATAGGCTTAACCCATCAAATTCATGGCGCAATCAGAACAGGAGCTTCTGGAACAATTGAGTGAACGAGATTATCCACACGGATTTGAAAGCAATATTGAACAGGAGATTATCCCGAAAGGATTGACTGAGGATACCATTCGGTTTATCTCACAGCGAAAGAATGAACCTGATTGGTTGCTGCATTGGAGATTAAAAGCCTACAAACATTGGCTGGGTTTAAAAGAACCCGATTGGCAGAAATTGACTTATCCCGCCATCGACTACCAAGACATTAGCTATTTCGCAGCACCAAAGGCTGCGCCGGTATTGAATAGCCTCGATGAACTAGACCCAGAGATTAAATCGACCTATGACCGATTGGGCATACCACTTGAGGAACAAATGATGCTGGCAGGCGTGGCGGTTGATGCTGTTTTGGATTCTGTTTCGGTGGTCACCACCTTCAAGGAAAAACTGGCCGAGAAGGGTGTACTGTTTTGTTCCATCAGTGAGGCCGTTCACCTGTATCCTGAATTGGTGCGTGCCTACCTCGGAACTGTGGTTCCGTATACCGATAACTTTTTCGCGGCCTTGAACAGTGCTGTATTTACGGACGGCTCCTTCGTGTTCATACCGCCTGGTGTTCGTTGCCCCATGGAATTAAGCACCTATTTTCGAATCAACGCTCGTGGAACAGGACAATTTGAGCGGACCTTGATTGTGGCGTCTGAAGATAGTTATGTAAGCTATTTAGAGGGCTGTACGGCTCCTAAGCGCGACGAGAACCAACTGCACGCTGCAGTCGTTGAATTGGTGGCACTGGATCGTGGTGAGATTAAATATTCCACGGTACAAAATTGGTACCCGGGCGATAAGGATGGCAAAGGAGGTATTTATAACTTTGTTACAAAAAGAGGTTTATGTAAAGGAACTTCAAGTAAAATTTCATGGACTCAAGTGGAGACGGGCTCGGCAATTACCTGGAAGTATCCGAGCGTGATTCTGCAGGGCAATGATAGCCGCGGCGAGTTTTATTCAGTAGCCATGACTACCCATTTGCAACAGGCCGATACCGGTACCAAGATGATTCACATTGGGAAGAATACGCAAAGCAGAATTGTGAGCAAAGGCATCAGCGCTGGACGCAGTCAGAATAGCTACAGAGGTCTAGTCAAAATCCGAAAGTCAGCGCAAAAAGCACGGAATTATTCCCAATGCGATTCACTGCTTATGGGCAATCGCTGCGGCGCACATACCTTTCCTTATTTCGAAATCCATCAACCTTCAGCCATTGTTGAACATGAAGCGACAACCTCCAAAATTGCGGAGGACATTCTCTTCTACTGCACGCAGCGGGGATTAAGCCGCGAATCGGCCATAGCCATGATTGTGAATGGCTATGCCCGTGAAGTTCTGGATCATCTTCCAATGGAATTCGCTGTGGAAGCCCGTAAGTTGCTGGCTATTTCGCTAGAGGGTTCAGTAGGTTAGTGTAATGACCTTAAAATCATCATGTTAAATCATTTTAATCATCACCTAAATAGAAAATCGAGCGCGAACGAATATGCTTTTGGAAATTGAAAACCTTAAAGCCTCAGTTGAAGGCAAAGAAATCCTGAAGGGGATTAATCTGAGTATCCCTGCGGGCGAGGTGCATGCGATCATGGGTCCCAATGGTTCAGGAAAGTCAACACTTTCTTCGGTTATCGCAGGAAAGGATGGCTACGAAATTTCGGGCAGCATCCGATTAGATGGTGAAGAAATTATGGATTGGGAGCCTGAAATTCGGTCAAGAGCAGGAATTTTTCTGGCCTTTCAATATCCTGTTGAACTTCCTGGTGTAGGACTGAGTTCGTTTTTAAGGGCTTGTGTGAATGAAAGCAGGAAGCATCGGGGAGAACCGGAGCTGGATGCGTCTGCGTTTTTAGCCCTAATGCGGGAGAAGGCCGCCCTTGTTGAACTCAGCCAAGAACTCATCCGCAGGCCCGTTAATCAGGGGTTTTCAGGTGGCGAGAAAAAAAGAAATGAGATTTTTCAAATGGCAATGCTCGATCCAAAAATGGCCATTTTGGATGAAACAGATTCAGGCCTCGATATAGACGCTTTGCGGATCGTGGCTGAAGGTGTCAACAAACTCAGACATGCACAGCGGTCTATGTTGGTGATTACCCATTATCAACGACTTTTGGAGTATATTATCCCGGACCGGGTCCATGTTCTAATGGATGGCATGATCGTGATGAGCGGCGACCGCAACCTGGCATTGACGTTGGAGGAAAAAGGCTACGATTGGATACGGACAGATAAGGAGGTTTCGTCGTGACCAGCAGCCCAGAATTGATGCCCAATAGGCCGCACGCGGTTCAGCCTGTTGATAAACTACGGAAGCAAGTACCACCCAATTTCCGTGATGAAGACTGGAAATATACTCAATTTCCCCACTTTATAGAGTATAAAATCCATCCAGCTTCAATGTCTGGCCTAAGCAAAGGCATCCCGCCATCAAATTTGCCCATTCCATCAATAAACGAGGCCTGGGTTGTGGTGGTGAAGAATGGAATGATTCAACCGCATCTCAGCCATCTCCCCGAGCCCTCATCCGGTATCAGCGTCTGCAGTCTTCCGCGGACTCATTTTGGGCCTTCGGAGGAATCTGAGTTGGGTAGAGGTGCCATCGCGCTGAAACACGGTCACTATTTTAGTCAATGGGCCTTGGAACAAAATGCTGCTGGCCTCCTTATTGAGGTGAACAAAAATGTAGTGGCCCAAAAGCATCTATTGATCCACACGATCAACGATATACCTGAATCGAAAAGCGTTTTGCCATGCCATAATGTCATTAAGTTGGGACCCAACGCTTCCTTCACCTTTTCAGAGGTTATGGAAGGCATAGGTGCTGGGATGTCGCTTTCGCTGTATGAGATTCACGTGGGGGTTGGATCGAGCCTCAAACACAGTCAACTTCAATTGTGGGGAAATACCCATGAGTGCATACAACAGGTTTTGGTTAACCAAGAAAAAGAAAGCCAATACGCTCACTTTGCCTACTGCGCAGGCGGAGGAAAGGTCCGTAATCAACTGACGGTTTCGCAAGAAGGTCCACTCGCCCATACAGAACTCACGGGTCTGGTGCTACCGGGGGCGGGGGAACACCTCGATAACCAGACGCTGATGCGGCACTGCACACCGAACTGCAGCAGCCGTCAGCGCTACCGCTCTTTGGTCGGCCATAACGGCACTTCCGTATTCAATGGCAAAGTATTCGTTGATCCTGAAGCCCAGAAAACCGATGCTTACCAACATCATGCGAGCCTCCTGATGCATGAATCCGCCGTTTCCAACGCCAAGCCCGAATTGGAGATATACGCCGATGATGTGAAATGCTCACACGGAGCCACAACGGGCATGTTGGATGCAGGAGAGATTCATTACATGCGGACGCGTGGATTATCAGAGATCCAGGCACGGATGATGCTTCAGGATGCATTTGTGCGCGATTTACTGGACTCATTACCGGTTGATACCCTTCGCTCTTGGTGCCTCAACCATTGCGTGGACCGACTCCATGCGTTGAATCAATCGACCGTTAATCAACCGAGTAATCCACTTTAATCAACCGAGTAATCCACTTTAATCAACCGCACGCGTGCACCATTCGATGTGCTTATCTTTATGAATCAGTCAGAACCAACAGAATGTAAAGCACCCCATGAACCTGACTGGAAGGCTATTCGAATGGAATTCCCTGCCCTTCATCAACAGGTAAATGACTCGCCATTGGTCTATTTCGATCACGCAGCGACAGCCCAAAAGCCTAGAAAGGTGATCGACGCCATGACCCGCTACTATGAGTTGGACAACGCCAATGTTCACCGCGGGGTTCATCATTTGAGCCAACGCGCAACACGAGCGTATGAGGAAGCACGCATGAAAACTGTTCGCTTCATTGGCGCCGAAGACCCTTCAGAAGTCATCTTCACGTCCGGAACCACAGCCTCCATTAATTTGGTTGCCCAATCTTGGGGAGGTGCCCATTTACAAGCTGGCGACGAAGTGTTGGTGACCGGACTTGAACACCACGCCAACTTGGTGCCATGGCAAATGATCTGCACCCGAACGGGAGCCCACTTAAAAATTGTGCCTGTTAACGATCTCGGTGAAGTTTCGACCGAATCCGTTGCCCAAATGCTCCATTCAAAAACCCGAATCTTTGCCTTTAGCTGGATCAGTAACGCGCTGGGAACCATCAATCCTGCACATGAATGGGTGCGATTGGCGCATGAAAAGGGCATTACCACGCTCATCGATGCGGCACAGGTGGTCGCACACCAGCCGATTGATGTTCATGGTCTAGGCGTCGACTTTTTGTGCTTCTCCGCCCATAAAATGATGGGACCTACTGGGGTCGGGGTCCTCTACGGCAAAAAATCCATTCTAGAAACTTTGGAGCCCGTGGTGGGCGGTGGGGATATGATCGACGAGGTGACTTATGAAAAAAGCACTTGGGCCGATCTCCCTTACCGCTTGGAGGCGGGCACCCCCAATATTGCCGGGGTTATCGGACTGTCGGCTGCCATCGACTTTTTGGAATCGATCGGCTGGTCGAATATCGAGCGCCGTGAGTCCGAATTGCTGCAGTACGCTTTGCTGAAACTAGGCAGCATTCCACAGATTCGCTTCATTGGCCAGCCAAACAATCGAGCTGGGGTCATTTCATTCGTGGTCGATGGTGTTCATCCTTATGACCTCGGCACCCTTCTCGACGAGCAGGGCATCGCCCTGCGAACAGGCCACCATTGCGCTCAGCCACTGATGCGTCATTTTGGTATTTCCGGGACGTGCAGGGTATCACTGGCACTGTACAACACTTTCGACGAAATAGACCAATTGGAAAAGGCGTTGATACGTGCTTTGCGATTGATGGGAAAAGTCCAAGCTCAATAAACCTGAAATTCCCTAGAACCCAATATGAGGAATATACCCAGTACGATGAAGTCCATTCAGGATCAATTGGCGGCCGATTTTGAATACCTCGACGATTGGGAGGAGCGCTACGCCTATTTAATGGACCTGGGCAAGGAGGTGCAGGGGCTGCCTCCGGAAGAGAAAACGACGGATAACCTGATTAAAGGATGCCAAAGTCGTGTTTGGCTGACCACGCGCTGCGAAAACAACCGAATGTGGATGTCGGCTGATTCTGAGGCCTTTATTGCGAAAGGCATTATCGCCTTGCTCATCAAAGTTTTCAACGGACAAACACCCGCAGACATTCTGAATGAGACTTTTGATTTACCGGATCGCATCGGGCTCACCGCGCATTTGTCGCCCGGTAGAGCCAATGGATTAGCCGGTATGCTTGCGCGCATCCGACATGATGCTTCCCTGGCATTGGCCACACCAAACAATAATTGAATGACACCAGCCGATAAATCATTTGTTGAACTACAACAGGATGTTATTGCCGTTCTTAAGACCATTTATGATCCTGAGATTCCGGTCGATATTTATGAATTGGGTCTGATCTACGAGATCAAGGTGGGTCATGAAGGCAAAGTTGATGTTTTAATGACCCTCACCTCCCCTGCCTGCCCGGTTGCGGGCACCCTCCCAGGCGAGGTTGAATCGAAAATTCGAGGCATTGCTGGTGTCCGTGAGGCCGTTGTTACCCTTACTTTCGAACCCGCCTGGTCTCAAGACCTCATGAGTGAAGAGGCGCGACTGGAACTGGGATTTTTGTAGGCATTAGCCTGTATTTTTCTACCCAAGTCTGTATTTTTCTACCTAAGTCTTTATTTTTCTACCCAAGTCTGTATTTTTCCACCCCAAATCGAAACCATGAAAAGCAGTATGATTTTAGGAGTTGGTCATTATGTGCCAGACCATGTGGTGACCAACCACGACTTGAGTCAGTTGATGGACACATCGCACGATTGGATTGTTGAACGTACGGGCATTGAAGAACGCCGACATGTTGTACCAGGAGGCGGAGACACGACAGCCAGCATGGGTTACCGGGCTTCGCTGTTGGCGCTCAAAAATGCCGGAGTATCCGCAGAGGAACTGGACTTTATCATATTTGCCACATTGAGCCCAGACTACTACTTCCCCGGACCCGGTGTTCAATTGCAGGAAATGCTGGCTCCGGATCATACCATCGGGGCGCTGGACATCCGCAACCAATGTTCTGGATTTGTGTATGCACTTTCCGTTGCCGATCAATTCATCCGAACGGGTATGTACCGCCGTATACTTGTGGTGGGATCAGAGGTACACAGCGCTGGCTTGGACATGACTACCCGTGGGCGCAATGTAAGCGTCATATTTGGTGATGGCGCAGGTGCTGTGGTGGTCGGTATTGCCGAGGAAGAGGGAGCAAGAAAGGGAGCGGAAGAGGGAGCGGGAAAGGGAGCGGGAGGTACAAGCTGGGGCGTGAGCAAGATCCTATCGACCCACCTCCACAGCGAAGGAAGGCATGCCCGCGAGCTCGCTGTGATTAGTCCGAGCACCCAACATTGGGTCTCACACATCCTCAACGAAAATAACCCAAACGACGAGTCGTATTATCCATACATGAACGGGAATTTCGTTTTTAAGCACGCCATCACGCGATTCGCTGAAGTCATCAACGAGGCCTTAACGGCCAATGGGGTTTCATCGGGCGATCTCAAACTCATGATACCGCATCAGGCCAACCTGAGGATCAGCCAGTATATCCAACAAAAAATGGGGCTGCGAGATGAGCAAGTATATAATAACATTATGCGCTATGGCAACACCACCGCGGCGTCAATTCCTATTGCACTCAGTGAAGCTGTAGCCGAAGGAAGGTTGCAGCGAGGCGATTTATTGATGTTAGCAGCCTTCGGCAGTGGATTTACATGGGCGTCGGCACTCATCCGCTGGTGAACCAATAAAATTCGGCCTTGGGCGAACAATTGGCCCTCTGAGGGGTTTATTCAATATCGTGAAAATCACCGTAACCCGTAAAGCTCATTTCAATGCCGCCCATCGCCTGTATAGGCCCGATTGGGATGAGCAGCGTAACAAAGTAGTCTATGGCAAATGCGCCAATACCAATTACCATGGACACAATTACAACCTATTCGTACATGTGCGGGGCGAGGTAGATGCTGAGACTGGTTATGTGGTGGATTTGAAGTGGCTGGCAGAATTAATCGATCGCTGTGTAGTTGAACGATTCGACCACCAAAACCTAAATCTAGATACCGAGGAATTTAGAACATTGGTGCCCACTGCAGAGAACATTGCCCAAGTCATTTGGTCTCTTCTGCGTCCAGAAATTAACTCCGCGCATGATCTAAAAGTAACCCTATATGAAACCGAACGAAATTATGTTGAATGTGAAGGATGAACACCGTATGATGGAAGAGCTTGGCGACCACCATGCACCCGGATCGATGGATACACCCCTCCGCCAGGATGCATTTGAACGCGACAACGAACTCAAAATTGAGTTAATCGAAAAGCACTTCCGGGAAATCATGCATGTTTTAGGTCTGGACCTCAGTGATGATAGCCTCAAGGGAACGCCCTATCGGGTAGCTAAGATGTATGTAGAAGAAATCTTCAGCGGTTTGAACCCCGAAAACAAGCCGCGCGTAGCCCTTTTCGACAACAAATACCAGTACAGGCAAATGCTGGTTGAAAAGGATATCGCCGTGTATTCCCATTGTGAGCACCATTTTGTGCCTATTGTTGGTAAAGCACACGTTGCCTACATCAGCAATGGACAGGTCATCGGCCTCAGTAAGATCAACCGAATCGTGGATTACTTTGCACGAAGACCACAAGTACAAGAGCGTCTGACCCGACAAATCGCCAATGAACTGCGAAGCGTCCTGAAAACAGAAGATGTAGCCGTCGTTGTGGATGCCCACCATATGTGTGTGAGCATGCGTGGCGTTCAAGACCGTCAGAGTAGAACCATCACATCCGACTACAGCGGCCGATTTTTGGATGAGGCTACCCGATCCGAATTTCTCCGTTACCTAGAAATGCCCGCGCATTGAGATGGCACGTTTGAATCAAAGGAACATTTTGATTGTTGGCGCCCGAACAGGCATAGGTGCAGAAATTGCGCATATGGCACAGCGGGAGGGCGCCAGCCTTTGGACGTATGGCCGTCAAAATCCAGACCCTACCCTAGGCCATTGGGCATTTTGGGATGCGGTGGGGGATCTTGACTTTCCGGTTGATCATCTGCCGGAAGAAATTCATGGCTTGGTATATGCACCAGGGAGCATCACCTTAAAGCCATTTAATCGCCTAACGGATGCCGACTACCTCCAGGAATGGAAGCTTAATTTTTTGGGAGCAGCCCGTGCTGCGCGTGCTGTTTACTCCCGACTCAAAAAAGCGGGTAGTTCTTCTGTCGTGTTTATGAGTACGGTAGCCGCTCAAACGGGTATGCCCTTTCACAGTTCCATTGCCTCCGCTAAATCGGCATTGGAAGGACTAACACGGTCCTTAGCTGCTGAGTCTGCTGCATCAGGTATTCGGGTAAATGCCCTCGCGCCCTCACTCACCGACACCCCATTGGCCGCATCCTTGTTGAACAGCGAGGAAAAGCGGTTGGCGGGCGACAAACGCCATCCACTCGGTCGTGTGGGCACGCCCCGCGATACGGCGGCGGCTGCAATATTTCTCCTTGCCCCAGAATCGGGCTGGATAACCGGACAAATTATAGGCGTAGACGGAGGAATGGGAAGCCTCCGGGGTATATAACCACCATAATAGAGCAGAACAACTACTTCCCTCTTCCATGCACCGTTCACCCATTAGTGTTTGCTGGCTTCGCCGGGATTTGCGTTTATCAGACAACACAGCCCTTTGGCATGCGCTGAATGCCGGTCATCCGGTGATGATCCTCTTTATTTTCGATAGCCATATATTGGGTCGATTGGAATCGCGGAACGACGCTCGTGTTCATTTTCTGCACAACACCTTGTTGGGCCTGCATGAAACCCTGCAGAAGAACGGGAGCGGCATGTGCATCAAGCATGGAAAACCCGAGGAAATTTGGGCGCAATTGATTCAAGATTACGCGATAGTTGGGGTTTATGCAAACCGCGATTATGAACCCTACGCCCGGCAACGCGATGCGCACATTGCGTCCCTCCTTAACAAGCAGGGTATCGCGTGGAACGACTACAAAGACCATGTCCTACGCGAACCGCATGAAGTGTTGAAAGACGACGGCAAACCCTATACCGTCTTTACACCCTACAGCAGAAAGTGGCTCTATTCCTTGCACGAAGACCATTTTCGTGAATGGAACAGCGAAACACTCGTTCGAAGCAGCCAACGCGTCACAAACCCTGGCGAACGCATACCCACGCTACAAGATCTCGGTTTCGAATCCTCCTCAATCAGCATCCCACCTGCTTACACAGAGGATGACCTCATCGCACACTACGACGCACGCCGGAATTTCCCCCACATGGACGGCACTTCCCGGCTTGGCATTCATCTTCGCTTTGGCACCATGAGCATCCGGAGATTGGCCCAACGCGCCCGGCACCTGAATGCCACCTTTTTAAATGAGCTGATCTGGCGTGATTTTTATCAGATGATCCTCGCCCAGTTTCCTTATGCCGCTGATCGTTCGTTCAAGCCAGCCTATGACCATATCGCTTGGCGAAATGACCCTGCTGACTTTGAACGCTGGTGCCTCGGCACCACAGGTTACCCTTTGGTTGATGCAGGAATGCGTCAATTAAATCAAACAGGTTTCATGCACAACCGGGTTAGGATGGTGACGGCCAGTTTTCTTACTAAACATCTGCTCATCGACTGGCGGTGGGGTGCCGCATGGTTTGCGCGCCACTTATTGGACTTTGATTTGGCCTCGAATAATGGTGGATGGCAATGGGCAGCTGGAAGCGGTTGCGATGCCGCGCCCTATTTCCGGGTATTCAATCCTTCGGAACAAGCACGAAAGTTTGATCCAAATGGGCTCTACATCCGTAAATGGGTGCCTGAATGGGGCACAAAGCACTACCCTGCCCCTATGGTGGAACATGCTTTCGCTCGGACACGCGCGCTCGACACCTACGGCGCAGCGCTCAAACCATAAACCATCATTTTAGTTGGCCTATACCCGATGAATATGTTGTTCCATTCGAATGAAAACGGTTGATCTTGATGAAATAATGGCATGGGAGCGCGAATACCGTCGCGCTTTTGTGAACACACTCAGCGGGATCAAAGCGGCATTTTTGTTGGGCACTCAAGAGGAAAACGGCCGAAACAACCTGGGCTTGTTTGCTTCAATCGTACACCTCGGAGCCGCGCCGCCCCTCCTCGGCGTAGTGCTGAGGCCGCCTGAGGCCCAACAGGATACACGCAGAATCATCCAAATCAACACACACTTTACGCTAAATGCCGTTTCTGTTGATCAAATAGAGTCTGCACATCAATGCAGCGCGCGCTATCCTCCCGACCGGAGTGAATTCGATGCATGCCATTGCACACCTTGGTTCTCGGAGCGTCATATTGCACCTTATGTTGGAGAATCCCCGCTCAAAATCGGATTAAAAGCTATTGAAATCATAGACGTAAAGGCCAACAACAGCCGAATGGTGGTGGCAGCCATAACGGAGGTCCACCTTGAAGATAAACTTCTGGGGATTGATGGCCAGATTTTGCCCGCAGCGGCCCAGCTCTGCGGCGTAGTAGGACTCAATGCCTGGCATTCCCATCATCCGGTCAAGAATGTCCCTTTTGCCCGGGTATTTTGAAGACACCAAGTGAAGGCGTTCCATTTACACTCCTCGGATGTGTCCATTTATTTATCTGAATCATTTGAGTGTCCTCCATTCACCCCCAGTATAGTATTGGTATCGACATGAACCCCATCAGCACCCATCGTTTGCTCATGATTCGGCCTGCCCGATTCGGCTACAATGAACAGACCCGCTCAACCAATGCTTTTCAGACAAAAAACTACCCTCGAGGGCACGGGATCGACATCAAACTTGATTCCTCAGTTCCCGGAGACGACCGAAGCGACTCCATTTCGCGCCAAGATCCCTTCGTGCAACAAGCCTTGCTCGAATTTGACCAAAGTGTTGCGCGCATACAAGCGGCAGGCGTGCACGTTACCGTTTGGAACGACAGCCCTCATCCTACGAAGCCCGATGCAGTTTTTCTCAACAACTGGTTCAGCACGCACCCGGATGGGCGATTTATTTTGTATCCCATGATGGCAGAAAACCGCCGAATTGAAATCGACCCTGTTCATGTGGCGGCCCTGGAGGGAATAGGACTTCATAAGAGTTTAGATTTAAGCCCATGGACCTCCCAGCAGCAGTTTCTGGAAGGCACAGGCAGCCTGGTTTTTGATCACCTGCACCGGGTCGTTTTTGCTACCGAATCGCCCCGCACCCATCGAAAGCCTGCCGAATTGGTGGCACAACACCTCAACTACACCCTAATTTATCTAAGGGCTCAGGACAAGCATGGAACACCCCCATACCACACCAATGTTGTTCTGGCCGTTGGGCCCAGTATGGCCTTTGTATGCCTAGAAGTCTTGGATCCATCGGATTCTTTATCTACCCAACAACTGCTCCGACGCAACCAAAGACCGCTGATTGAGATTAGTGAAGAACAAATGGGCTCTTATTGCGCTAATGTCCTGGAGGTTCAAAACACCAAAGGTGAACCGCAGCTGATTGCATCGCGGACGGCATGGAATGCATTCACCGAGCAGCAGCGCAAACAGATTTCGGGCGTTCTGAACCCCATTATACTCGACATCCCCCTAATCGAACGTGTAGGTGGCGGCTCAGCCCGATGTATGTTGGCCGAATTATTTGGTGTTCCCGCCAACCCTTAACCCCGTCAATAAAAAACCTGTCTTTTGTTGACCCACGATCTGGCCATTGTCTGGTTTAAGCGTGATCTGCGTTTGAATGATCATGCGCCATTGGCATCTGCGCTCCAAAAGCATGCCCGTGTCCTCCTTTTATACATTCATGAGCCCTCCCTGCAGGCCGACGCCCGAACCAGTGAACGGCATCTACGCTTTGTCCATCAATCAATCGTCGACATTCAGAACCATATACCCATCGACTGCATTTTCTGGGCGATCGAAGGAGAAGTCGTTCCCGTGCTTGAGGGGTTACACCAGTTGGTTGCCTTTACCCACCTATACAGCCATGAAGAAACCGGCTTAAAATTTACCTACGATCGAGATCGTTCGGTGGCCCAGTGGAGCAAAAAAATGGGGGTTTCATGGATAGAATCTCCATCCCATGGCGTAGAACGACCTTGCACAAACCTAAAAGGCTGGAATACCCGGTGGTTTATGCGCATGCAAGAACCCATCGCACAGCCCGATTGGTCAAAGCACACAGCCTTCACGCCGTCCGCAGAATGCCTGAATTGGCATAAAGCCCATGCCTGGAAACCAGTGTTCAGCCCAAGCACAAACAAAGCACCGATGCAGCCGGGCGGTGCGTCATTCGGCCAAAAATACCTCAACGATTTTTTAGAACGGAGGCACCTCAATTATGGGCGTATGATCAGTAAGCCAATGGAAAGCAGGCGCAGCTGCAGTCGGATTAGTCCGTACCTCGCATGGGGCAACCTCAGCATGCGCATGGTGTTCCAGGCCTGTGAGAAACGCAGGCAACAACTGCGGGCATCTGGAGCCAGCGCGGCTCATATTCGGTCCTTGGCCGCTTTCGCCACACGCTTGCTTTGGCACTGCCATTTCATTCAAAAATTTGAAATCGACGGCATGCTCGAACACCGCAATCAAAATCGAGCCTTCGATTCGGTAAGGAATCAGTTCGATGAGCATCGGTTCCAGGCATGGGCCGATGGCCAGACAGGTATTCCGCTGATCGACGCCAGTATGCGTTGCGTCGTCCAAACGGGCTACCTCAACTTCCGAATGCGTGCCCTGTTGGTGAGCTTCCTAACCCATCACCTTTGGCTCGATTGGCAAAAAGGAGCCGAACACCTGGCACGTGCGTTCCTCGACTTCGAACCCGGCATTCACTACCCGCAGTTTCAAATGCAGGCAGGCTGCACGGGAATTCACACCATACGAATCTACAACCCGGTAAAGCAAGGAATAGAACATGACCCCAATGGACTATTTGTGCGGCAATGGGTTCCAGAGCTCATTCATGTACCAAACGAATGGATCCATAATCCTTGGCTGCTATCCCCCGACCAACAAATCCAGTATGCTTGTCGAATTGGAATCGACTACCCAAACCCAATAATTAATCCTGATGCGGCTGCTGCACACGCCCGAAAAGCATTGTGGGCCATAAAGGGGAGCGCCGAATGCCGAGCATATGCTGAGCGTATCTTATGCAAACACGGAAAAAAGACCGATACCGACTCCAATTCTGAAAAAAGTGAACACCAATAAACGCCAGAATCCCGATCGAGGACCAATTTATCGAAAACCGCACCTTCCCCAAAAGGATTGCATAGTTTGCGGGAGGCCCTTTAGTTGGCGCAAGAAGTGGCTGCGGTGCTGGGATGAGGTAACCCACTGCAGCGATGCATGTAGAAAACGTACGAAACCTGGTTAAGTCAACCCGGGTCACAAGAAAATACCCGAAACCGGCAATACCCCTACTTTACTCAGCCGTATCACTCCGACGCGATTTTTCTGGAGCGCTCTTTTGCCAAGGCCATGGCGAAGAAGCGGTAAAACCCCATAATCTCATCATGTGCTTATAAATCGATGTATTATCCTGAATGCCTGTAAAAGCATGCGCACCAGGCCCATAGGCAAAAACCGGAACCATCACGCTGGTGTGCTTTTTGGTAGTGAACGCAGCTTCAATCCGGCCCGTAGACCAATCCCCTCCATTGATGGCAAAGCCACCGGTTTCATGGTCGGCTGTCACCACGACCAAAGTCTGACCGTCTTTTGCAGCAAAGTCGAGTGCCACACCAATAGCCCGGTCAAAATCAATCATTTCCCGAACGATATAATCGGCATCGTTGGCATGACCACCCCAATCAATCTGGGAACCCTCAACCATTAGGAAGAAGCCTTTGGTGGTGTCATTCAAATGCTCGAGCGCCAATCGGGTTGAAGTAGGCAGAAAATCACCTCTTCCTTCGCTCATCTTGGGGGCCTCTTTATCCCAAAGTAAGGCCGCCAACCGACTTCCTGTTGGAATTTGGACGAGGGACGCCGAATCAAAGGCGGTGTAAAAGCCTCGTTCACGCATATTGGCCGTTAGCGCACGTCCGTCTTTTCTCTGATCAAAGTACTTCTTACCCGCACCAATTAACAGATCGACCTTACTTTCCATAATTTGGCGCGCAATTTCCTCATGCATCTCCCGGTCGGGAACATGCGCAAGAAATGAGGCAGGTGTAGCATGCGTTACCGATGAAGTAACCACCACACCGGTTCGTTTGCCCATCCGTGCCGCCGTTTCTAAAATCGTTTCGCAGGCCATAGTATCGGAATCCACCCCTATTGCGCCATTGAATGCTTTTTTGCCAATACTGAAGGCTGTTGCTCCTGCGCCAGAATCCGTGATAAGGTCATCGAAGGAATTGGTCTTACTAAACCCTAAATGCCTGAATCGTTCAAGGTTCAATTCTTGCCGACCCGCCACCATACCGGCGTATATTTGGGTAGCCCCCATGCCATCGCCGATCAGCAGAATAATATTTCGCGGCCGTACTTGTGCCGAAAATTCGGCCGATTGACGTACTATATGCAGCGGCGATGATTTCTTAAGGCGTGGTGCAGTTTGTCCATTCGCAATCCCTGTGGAAAGAAAAAAACAACACAAGAAGACCAAAAAAACGAAAGAAATCGAAGAAACGAATAACCTTAAATTCGGGTGATACATGGGCTTTTTCATGGTGCAAATCTAAGGGATGTAGGTTAGGAAACGTTAATTCGGGATGAACCTTTCGGGATGAACCTTTCGGGATGACACGTCCAGCATTCAAAGTTGGTAATTGCGAAGCCGCTGACTAAAGTCCCGCCTTCCTGAGTATCATGGCTTGAACCGCCGCAACAGTAATGGCGTCGGTAATCTCCCCCGACTTTACCCGAAGCCAAACCTCCGATAAAGGCAGCTTTAGGTATCTCAATTGCTCGGTTTCTTCAGGTTCAGCCGCGAATTGTTGGAGATCGGTGGCGAGAAATACGATGCAATACTCATCAGTTACGCTATTCGACAGATGCATCCGAAGCAGCACCTCCCAATGCCCCGCCTTTAAGCCAGTCTCTTCAAGCAATTCTCGTTGAGCAGATAGCAGCGGATCTGTATCGAGCTTGCCACCCCCCTCCGGGATTTCCCACGAATAACAATCGATCGTATACCTGTACTGTCCCACTAAACCCATGCATCCATCATCATCGAGGGCAACAATACCAAGCGCAAGGTTTTTGAAATGCACTTTACCATAAATACCGGGTTTACCGGAGGGGTTCAGCACCTGGTATTCCGTTAACCGAATCCAAGGATTGTCATACACCTCGATTGCAGAAAGAGTTCTCCACGGGTTGGTAGACTCTCCTGTAGTGTCGGTAGACTCTCCTGTAGTGTTGGTAGACTCTCCAAAAGGAGAAGACGACTGATAATCGCGGTTCTTCATACATTGATTTGTGTGTGCAATTTATTTTTTTTGGGGATTGACTGAACTTTTTATTCTGAAAATCGTTAATAGAGTCATAAACAAACAAAACTTATGAAAAACACCCTTATGATTGCAGTCGCAGCTGGTCTTTTAGCCTTTTCCTGCGGCAACAGTGGCCAAGAGGCCGAGAATGTTGATGTAGCAGCCGCTGCTGAAGTTGCTGGCGCTCAAGAATTTTCACTCACTTCCGGGGAATTGAAGTGGACCGGAAAGAAAGTTACGGGAGAGCATTTTGGTACCGTAGCGATCACCGAAGGCACACTTCAAGCAGATGCAGGTGCATTAAAAGGTGGGAATTTTACCATCGACATGAGCAGCATTAAAGTGGAAGATCTCACAGATGCCAAGCAAAATGGCGATTTGGTTGGACATTTGAAATCCCCTGATTTTTTCGCAGTGGACAGCCATAAAGTGGCTAACTTCGTTATTACAGCTGTAGAAGCGCTACCTGCTGCCGATGCTGAAGGCAATACCCACACCATTTCTGGTAATTTAACCATCAAGGGTATCACCAACGGCATTAAATTTCCGGCCATGGTTCAAATGGAAGCGGCTGCAGTAAAGGCCAACGCGAAATTTGACATCGATCGCACGCTTTGGAATATTCGTTATGGTTCAGGCAAATTCTTTAAGGGATTAGGCGACAAAATGATCAATGACAACATCACTTTAAACATCAATTTGCAGGCGGCTGCGAAGTGATTCTTCGGCCATTTCCATCCCTAGTTCAAAATCAAATTTATTGATCAATGCCGGCCTGAGTGCCGGCATTTTTTTTAGGTGGTTTCAACGTGCTCATCCAAAAATAGCAAGATAAAATCAGTCCGCATGGATGTGGGGGGCCATCCACCTGGCTACATATTTTCCTAATATATCCGCTTCAAAATTGACGCGTGCACCCGGTTTCCATTGTTGAACATTGGTATGCGTCCATGTGTAAGGAATGATGGCCACCGCAAACGACAAGTCACCGAGATGAGCTACTGTCAAAGAAACACCATCCAAACAAACCGATCCTTTTTCCACAATCAAATGAGCATAGGACGCCGGAAAAGCAAATTCAATCCACCAACTACCATCACGCTCTGAAACGGATGTACACATAAGACATAGGTCAACGTGCCCTTGCACAATGTGCCCGTCCAAACGCCCACCTGCGGGCACACAACGCTCCAGATTCACCATGGATTTTAAATTCCACGTGCTTAGATTCGTGCGCAGAATCGTTTCTTCAATGGCCGTTACCTTATGCAATCCATTGGCCACCTCTACCACAGTCAGGCAAACTCCATTGTGGGCCACGCTTTGATCGATCTTAAGCTCTTTACTCAAATCAGATCGAATCCAAATGTCCAAGTTTGAACCCACAGTGTCGCAGGCCACCACTTCACCTATTGTTTCGATAATACCTGTAAACATACTTTAAATGCCTTATCTATAAATTCCAACTACCCCATCTCGATCGACCGATTCGATGCCCGAAAATACCCTGAAATTAATCCGGATTCGATAGTAATATGTTCCCTCCTCTACAGGCACCCCTTGCATGTTTGTGCCATCCCAATCGATCGAAGGTGTTATGCTCCGATAAACAATCTGACCCCAGCGATTATAGACATACAAATCGATCGATTGCACAAACCGCCAACCCGGTAACGGGCGAAAAACATCATTTACACCATCGCCATTGGGCGAGAAAACATTCGGTAATTCATATTCCAGACAATTCTCCGAGCATACCTCATTCACATATCCGCTTTCATTCCCACCACTATCGACCGCCGTTATTCGGTAACATCCCGCAACCGAAGACGCCAAACCTGCGTGTAACCAGGAGGATAATGAATCGGCAGCCACCGATTTTAAGAATATAAATGGTTCACCTTCCCCAGCACTAAAATAGATTCTCCACGCCAACAAATCTGCGGCGCATTCAGGTTTCTGTTGCCACGACAACAGGTTCTGAAAACGATCGCAGTCTGTTGAAACCGCGAGGGTGGGCGGACAAGGCGGTACGGAGTCGCGGGGGATTCCACACACTTGTTGAGCGTCGTTGTATAAAAGAGACGGCATGCTCGGTGCACGATAGCCACCGCGACTCATCACAACATAGCAATAGCTGCGACCATTCACCAAACCAGTATCGAGCCATTCGGGGCGGGTGGTAACACCCAACAGTTGACGGAGGCCAGAAACGCCCTCACGATACACATAAAAAGAATCATTTTGCCAAGGGGTATCCCAAGTCCAAGCCAACCGCAGCCGCGCATCAAGTGGCTGAACCTGCAGAAACACAGAAGATGCTGTCGTATTTCTGCCCACCAGACCAAATGAAGGGCTTGAGAACAAATTTATGCGGTAATAATACGGCCCTTGCACGGTATTCATGAGCGTATCGATGTGGAAAGAATCGGCCATCAATGATGAAAAATCAGGCCATGTTCTCGTGAAAACAGTTGCAGCGCCTTGTAGATCAGGGCGCACGGAGCGAACCAATTCGATTCGATAAGGCGGTGGAAACAAAGCCTGGTCCAATTCCGAAGGTCCGAGCCATGCCAATGAAATAGACCCATTCACCGCATCAGTCGACCGTACACTCACGCGTGTGAAAGCAGGCAAACTCAAAGGAACCCGTGCACAAACCTCATCAGAAGTAATGCTCTCCGAGCCCCCAAGCGGATTCAGTGCATTTTCGCTGAAAAATGCGGTAATCCGGTAGCAAAATTCCTCCCCGGGGGGCAGACCCCGACCACCATCGTCATCGACATAAACCGTTGAATTCCACCCCATCAACGTATCGATCAGGACATAACCCGTCGAAGCTGGGACACCCGTTTCGCAGTACCCTGGGGAGAACGGACCTGACCCCCGCTTACGGTATATACGATATCCCAAGGCCGATGTGCAGGCATGGGGATTGAAGTTGACCCGAATGGCTGCCGGCTGTGGCGTGGCTACAACACCGGTCACGGCCGGTGCAATGACCCGAATGTTCCAAACGCCGTAAGCGGTGAGGGGCGGGCTCCCGTTATCGATGGCTTTGAAAACCACCCTGTATGGCGCCAAGCGAATGTGACTGCATGTGGTATTCCAACTGAAGGGAGAGGTCAAGGGCCCCACACCGGTTACATCCGTGAAGGTTGCTGGCGACTGGCTAACCGCACCGCGGGGTGGAGCGAAGGGCATCCCGGCTGCACTCAGACTAATGACATGACCATCACTATCCGTGGCCGTGATCGAGCGCTGCAAAGGACTTCCTGCTACCACACAGGTATCGGGTGGAACTTGCAGATTCGGCGGACGATTGTTACAAGCCGCAACCGTTACCTGAAAGTCGCGTAGGATCGAAGAAATATTGACCCCATTTCGCCACTCTCTAATCAGCATCGCATAGTTAAACTCGCCTGCTTGCTGGGGTGTATTCCAGATAAAATCACCATAAATGCCATCGACATAAAGTTGATTTTGCGGTGCGGGATAAAAGAAACCAGGAACAGGGAGACCATTATCACCCCTACACGGCGTTATTTCATAAGACAATGAATCACCATCCGGATCGACTGCTCCTGGGTTATGAACGAACAATCGGTTGATGCAGGCATAGTCGATGGGCGGAAAATTCAATATGGGTGAGCTATTTACGCCTAAAAAAGGACTTATCGTGAGCTGCGTTTGGATGTAAAACATCAGATTCACTGAATTGGGAATGTTCACCACGTTGGCTACCCGATTCGGATCGGCTACAGATATGGTATAGGTTGAAGGTCCTGGAAAGGTATGGGTGGTGACATAGATATTTCGCACTATATCCGCACCTACAAAAACCCGACTCAACCGAGGCACTGTATCGATCAGTACAGGGTTGCCATAATTAAAAGAAACCGGCAAATCCGGCCGATCAGCCGCATTCTGGTCTTTGGTATACGTGGTTACTGTGATTTCGAAAGTAAGCCCCGACAATTGTCGAAATGTAATTTCTCCCCCCCTGTTGTGGGTGGCCTCTGCTGTCAAACTCCAAAAGGGAAGAGTCAAAGCTAAAGCACGAATAATGAAATAACCATAGCTTTCCAGCCGTAGTGGACACCGATCCAAATTCAGGGAGAGCAAGGGCATAAACTTGAACGTATAAAAACCCTACTCCGTATCCAAGTCTAAAATATGTAGACCCGCGGATTAGGTAAAACTAATTAATCTCCAGGCCCCAAAAGAGCGCCAAAATATTCACGGTTAAGGCGAGCAATGTTGGTTACACCTATACCCTTGGGGCATTCGGCTTCACACGCCCCAGTATTTGTGCACGCACCAAAGCCCAACTCATCCATAGTGGATACCATTTTCAATACCCGTTCACGTCGCTCCGGTTGTCCTTGGGGCAACAGGGCGTATTGGGATACCTTGGCGGATACAAACAGCATAGCTGAAGCATTCTTACAGGCTGCCACACAAGCACCACACCCAATGCAGGCCGCTGCATTAAACGCCTCATCTGCATGTGTTTTCGCGATCGGCACGGCATTGCCATCAGGTGCATTTCCCGTATTGACCGAAACATAACCACCCGCCTGCATAATGGTATCAAATGCAGACCGATCCACCACCAAATCCCGGATGACTGGAAAAGGCGCTGCCCGCCAAGGCTCAATCGTTATGGTTTCTCCATCATGAAAATGTCTCATATGAAGCTGACATGTAGTTGTGCCTGCCTGTGTGCCGTGTGCGCGTCCGTTGATGTACATACTGCACGATCCGCAAATTCCCTCCCGACAATCATGGTCGAAGGCCACCGGCGATTTACCCTGGCCCACCAACTGTTCATTCAACAAATCCATCATTTCCAAAAATGAAGCATGAACCGGAACCTGATTTAGGGCATAAGTTTCAAACTTTCCCTTGTCGGAGGGCCCATTTTGTCGCCAGACTTTGAGCGTTAAGGCAATCGTGTCTTTTCCCATCACTTGTAACTTCTTTGAGTAGGTTTAACAATTTCAAAGTTCAAAGGTTCTTTATGCAGCTCCGGTGCAACAGAATCACCCTGGTAGGCCCAAGCAGCGACATAATTCCCATTCTGGTCGTCGCGGAGCGCCTCGCCTTCAGGCGTTTGACTTTCTACACGAAAATGCCCACCACAAGATTCATTGCGGTCGAGTGCATCACGAATCATGAGTTCACCCAGCTCAATAAAGTCAGCCACGCGCATGGCCTTGTCCAATTCAGGATTAAACTCGTTCACGCTTCCCCCAACCTGAAGATCAGACCAAAATGAACGTTTTAGTTCACTGATCAGACCCAGCGCCTTCTTCAAACCTTCTTCAGACCGAGCCATACCGCAATACTCCCACATAATCTTTCCAAGGTTTCTGTGCAAACGTTCAGGTGATTGACTCCCTTTGATCGACAAGAATTTTTGGTACACTTCTAATGCGTGTGCCTCTGCAGCGGCAAAAGCCTCATGTTCTATAGGTATAGAAGGAGTATGGATTTCATCGGCCAGATAGTTACCTATGGTGTAAGGCAAAACAAAATAACCATCCGCCAGCCCTTGCATGAGTGCAGAAGCCCCCAAGCGATTCGCGCCATGATCGCTGAAATTAGCCTCACCGATGGCATACAAACCCGGAACGGTAGTCATCAAATCATAATCGACCCACAAACCACCCATGGTATAATGCACGGCGGGGTAAATCTTCATGGGAACCTCGTAGGGGTTATCCCCGGTTATTTTTTCATACATTTCGAAAAGGTTTCCATAACGTGCACTGATCACGTCTTTGCCCAATCGCTGTATGGCATCTCTGAAATCCAGAAAAACGGCTAATCCTGTTGGATTGACCCCTCTTCCATCATCACAAGCCTCTTTGGCGGCGCGACTTGCCACATCGCGTGGCACCAAATTTCCAAACGCCGGGTACTTCCGCTCCAAGAAATAATCACGTTCATCTTCTTTCAATTGCGCAGCTGTGCGCTTCCCCTCTCGAATGGCCTGTGCGTCTTCTTGCCGCAATGGAACCCATACCCTGCCATCGTTTCGAAGCGACTCCGACATCAAGGTCAGCTTAGACTGATATTCGCCGGATTGGGGCAAGCAGGTGGGGTGAATTTGGGTAAAACACGGATTGCCAAAAAATGCACCTCTTTTATGGGCCTTCCAGGCAGCCGTTACGTTCGATCCCATGGCGTTGGTCGATAGATAAAAAACATTTCCGTAGCCCCCACTGGCCAATACCACAGCGTGTGCTCCATGTCGTTCCAGTTTGCCGGTCACCAGATCCCGTGCAATGATGCCGCGCGCCTTTCCGTCAATTACGACCACATCCACCATTTCGTGTCGCGCAAACATCTGTACCTGTTTCCGGGCAACCTGGCGATTGAGCGCTGAATAAGCACCCAGTAACAATTGTTGACCGGTTTGCCCCCTGGCGTAAAAAGTTCTTGACACCTGTGTACCACCAAATGACCGGTTATCGAGCAACCCACCATAGTCGCGCGCAAAAGGAACTCCCTGGGCTACGCATTGGTCTATGATGCTCGCCGATACTTCAGCGAGTCGGTAAACATTGGCTTCTCTTGCCCGGTAATCCCCCCCCTTGATCGTATCATAGAACAAACGATATACACTATCACCATCGTTTTGATAATTCTTTGCCGCATTAATGCCTCCCTGTGCAGCAATCGAATGGGCTCGGCGCGGGCTATCCTGAAAGCAAAAAGCCTTCACTTTATATCCCAATTCAGCTAATGAAGCAGCAGCAGAGGCACCTGCGAGTCCGGTTCCAACGACAATGACCTCCAACTTTCGCTTGTTGGCCGGACTAACCAAACGAACAGTAGAACGGTAGCGGGTCCATTTCTCGGGCAGCGCGCCGTCCGGTATTTTTGCATTTAGTATCATGAATCAACCATTAAAACTCAAACCGAAATACATCATCACTGGAATTAGAGCGAACAAGGCCGGTACGATCCATGCAAAGGCTACCCCTACGCTCCGAATGGTTTGGCTATAACTTGAATAGCCCAAACCCAAGGTTTGAAAGGCACTTCTGAAACCGTGGTGCAAATGAATGCCTACGGCCAATAATCCAAGCAAATAAACGCCAACATACCACGCCTCAGAATAAGCCACCCGCACTACTTCATAGGCATTCACTACTACTTCGCTCCCGCCTCCGGGAAGAGGCAGGGTGGTGTATGCAGGACTTTCAAATTTTAATTGATACCAAAATCCCTTAAGGTGAACAATTAAAAATACCAGCACGAGCGTGCCCAAAATGCCCATATTTCTCGAATTCCATGCCGATTGCGCCTGTACAGCTTTTCCAGCATAGCCCACTGGCCTTGCAGCTGCGTTGGTTCGGGTGAGCCAAATACTATAGAGCACATGGAGGAGGATGAAAGTAAAATTCAACTTGGAAACCGTTTGAATGAGTAGACTGTTCGACATGAAATGACTGTATCGATTAAAAGCCACGCCCCCATCTCCGGCCAAAAGTTGAAGATTGCCGACAAGATGTACTACCAGAAACAGAATTAAAAACAAGCCAGTGAGCGACATCATGAGTTTGCGACCCAATGAGGATCGCAACATTACAGAAATTTTATTCATAGGGAAAATCAATCACAGACTACAAAAATACGACGGAAACAAACGAGAAACAACAAAAAACCCCAAGCAATTACCTGGGGTTTTCTGCACTAAAAACCGACCTCCAATTGAATTTTACATCATTCCACCCATGCCGCCACCGGGCATGGCAGGTGCTGCATCTTTCTCTGGATCTTCCGAAATCACACATGCAGTGGTGAGCAACATGCCGGCAATGCTCGCTGCATTTTCAAGGGCAACGCGCGATACTTTGGTTGGATCGATGATACCAGCAACCAAAAGGTTTTGGAACTTATTGAGTCGGGCATTGTATCCGAAATTCCCAGCACTTTCTTTCACCTTCTGAACGATAATGGAACCGTCTACGCCGCCGTTTTCAGCAATCTGACGCAGCGGCTCTTCCAAGGCACGCTTCACGATGTTCACGCCTGTGCGCTCGTCTTCGTTTTCAACGCTCACCCGATCCATGGCTTTGATGGCGCGAATGAAAGCTACACCACCACCGGGCACAACACCTTCTTCAACGGCAGCCCTCGTTGCATGTAGGGCATCGTCGATACGGTCTTTCTTTTCCTTCATTTCAACCTCAGTTGCTGCACCTACATAGAGAACAGCCACACCACCGGCCAATTTCGCCAAGCGCTCTTGTAGCTTCTCGCGGTCGTAGTCGCTGGTTGTCGTTTCAATTTGCGCTTTAATTTGGTTGACGCGAGCCTTGATATCGTCGGAGTTGCCCGCACCATTCACAATGGTAGTATTATCTTTGTCGATACTCACCTTCTCAGCGCGACCCAAATAAGTGAGGTCAGCGTTTTCCAATTTGTATCCACGTTCTTCGCTGATTACGGTACCACCTGTTAATACAGCGATATCCTCGAGCATAGCCTTACGGCGATCACCAAAACCTGGTGCCTTCACAGCAGCGATCTTCAGTGATCCGCGAATTTTATTTACCACCAGGGTAGCCAGGGCCTCTCCGTCGACATCTTCAGCGATGATCAACAGCGGACGTCCGGTTTGTACCACCTTCTCAAGCACAGGAAGGAGTTCCTTCATAGCCGAGACTTTCTTATCATAGATGAGAATGTAGGGATTTTCCAATTCAGCCTCCATTTTGTCGGCGTTGGTTACAAAATAAGGCGACACATAACCACGGTCGAACTGCATACCTTCAACAACATCCACATACGTCTCGGTCGATTTGGCTTCCTCAACCGTAATCACTCCTTCTTTAGTTACCCTACGCATGGCATCGGCGATCAGTTTGCCAATCACGGCATCGTTGTTGGCCGAAATGCTGGCAATCTGTTCAATCTTACCAAAATCGTCACCCACTTCCATGCTCAGTGAACGCAACGACTTCACCGAAGCCGCGACTGCTTTGTCAATCCCACGCTTTAGGTCCATAGGGTTGGCACCGGCAGCTACATTCTTCAACCCAGATTTCACGATGGCCTGAGCCAAAACGGTGGCCGTTGTGGTACCATCACCAGCTTGGTCAGCGGTTTTGGATGCTACTTCTTTCACCAATTGAGCACCCATATTTTCGACTGGGTCCTTCAATTCGATTTCGCGCGCTACGGTTACTCCGTCTTTGGTTACGGTTGGTGCGCCAAATTTTTTGTCGATCACCACATTTCTACCTTTAGGACCTAAGGTTACCTTCACTGCGTCGGCCAAGGCATCGACACCACGCTTGAGCGCATCACGCGCTTCTGTATCAAAATGAATGTTTTTGGTTGCCATAATATTGTTTTTTAAATTGTTTTAATGATTTAAATTAATCGATAATCGCTAAAATATCCGATTCGCGCATAATGAGGTAATCGGTTCCTTCGATGTTGATTTCAGTACCGGAATATTTTCCGTAAAGAACGGTTTGACCAGCTTTAACAGTCATGGGCTCGTCCTTCTTACCATTCCCAACAGCGATTACTTTACCTTTTTGTGGCTTTTCCTTGGCGGTGTCGGGAATGATGATACCTCCAGCGGTTTTTTCTTCTGCAGCGGTGGCCTGAACGAGCACCCGATCTGCAATGGGCTTGATTTTTACTGACATAAGTTTTAAGTTTAAGAGTTAAATGGTTTGATGTCCCCCAATAAACAGCAATTGTGCCAATAGCTGGATCCTTGTATCGAATGAACCAAAAAGCCGGAAAATCACATAGTAGACTGACAAACTGGCAAATCAACCTGTCAAATAGAACAGCACGAAAGATATTTTGTCAGTTTCTCTGCTGCTCTTACCTATTCCAAGTTACCGAATGAATGAACGCGCTCAGTTACACACCATCGTAACACCATATAGTACATTTACATTCGGCATTACATTAGAAGCAATGAACAAGAAAGGCCCCCAGATGGAGGCCTTTTCTATTACTAATATTGATTAATCCAGAAACAAAGTTTGCAAGCCCGATGCTGTTTACTGCACAGGGGCGGCGGCACCCGGAGCGGCACCTTGGCCCTGAGGTGCGGGCGCTGTACCCCCGCCAGCAGGCGACTGTGCACCTGGAGCAACTGGCGATGGAGCACCAGGCGCAGGCACATCTACCGATTCAGCCTTATCACGGAGCTGAGTCGCATCTTGTGCTTCGCCCCCGCGATCAATCCACAAATTAATCATGAGGGTAAACACCAATAAAGCCAAACTCAACATCCAAGTGGATTTTTCCACCACATCGGTGGTCTTTTTAACACCCATGAGTTGACTGCTCCCTGCAAAATTGGCACTGACCCCTCCGCCTTTTGGCTTTTGAATCAATACAATTAAAATAAGCAGAACGCAAATCAAAATAATTAAAATGGTAAATAATGTATACATAAATAAGATTTCAGACGAGAAAAATTAACCTTTGGCTTTTTTAAATTCAGCTATTCGGGCTGCAAATATCGGCATTTTTTCTGGATTCATCAAAATGAGTTGTTCATAAACAGCAATGGCGTGATCCCACTCCTGTTGACGGGCAAAAACCTCCGCTAAGGTTTCACTTGCTGGCAACTGTTCGTCGTCGATACTGGCCTGTGCCAACATTCTGATGGTATGCATCGCATCGGCTGTCAGTGGATCAGCCTGCTCATCACCCACCTTCACTCTGAATGCATCGATTCCTTGCGTTAACAATGGTGCTGATGGAGCATTCAATAAATCAGAGGAAGCGGCCAATTTCAGTTCTCGTTCGTAATCCGAACCCAGTCCTTGGGCAGACAAATCCGATATATCCGCCGGATACTTCCAAAAATCTTTCTCCTGTGCAGCAGACTCTTGTGCAGCAGCCTCCTGTGCAGCAGCCTTTGGCGCATGAGGTTGTGCTAAATGGGCATAAAAACGAAACCAATCGTGTAAATCATGGGGTTGATGCAAGAAATCAACGGACTCCTCTTGATTTTGGATTGATCCCGCCATTGGATGATCGACGCCTGCATCGACTGGCTCCTTTGCTTCAAAAAGGCGCTCCTCAGGTTCCTTCGGTGGATCCACAATCGGATGGTCTGCAGGTTCGCAAGCATCCACAATACCCCAAGCATCGCCTTCCGTAAATAAGAAAGCCCGCACGGGGTCAGGAGCCAGTGCCAGCATTTTTCTGTGCTGCTTTTTATACCGACTGCTGTTTTGAATTCTGTATTGCTTTAGCAACAGGAGTTGACCCGCCGTAAAAAAGGGATATTCGTGCAGCAGTTCCTCCAATTCAGCCAAGGGGTGATTGGCCAATTCAGAAGGATCACGGTAGTATTGAGCGAGGCGATTGAGGTTCATTACCAGTTCACAAATGCACGGTTAAAGATATCATCGACAAGCTGTCGAACGATTTCCTGATTCAGTTGGTCTTCCACCTGCCTGAGATCCAGGCTGGCATCGAAATCGGCATACCGGACAAATCTCTGCTCCCAACTATCGGCTGCACGAAATCGATTCGTGTATCGCACCTGAACGGCAATACTCAACCGGCTTAAAGAAGTGGTCTCCCCCGCGGCTACCGCGGCTGGAACCACGGAATAATCGACAATGCTGCCCTCAAACGATAAATCGGCATTCGAGTTCTGTAACCGAAGTCGACTCTCAGCCAGGAATTTGTCGCGCATTCGGTCCGACAAGACCTGTGATAATTGAGGAACCACTACCGCTGCCCGGTTATCAAATTGAGCGATAGATAGACTCACCGCTTCGGGCGGGATGGAGGCTCCACTGAATTTGTAGACCCCGCATGAACCTAAGCCGACCAAAAACACACATCCAACAAGCAGTTTGACTAAGCAGCGACGCAAACCGTTTCGAGTAGGAATGACGAGACCTATGCTAACCTTCTTCCATTCCATATTCCTTGATTTTGCGATATAAAGTCCGCTCCGAAATCCCCAATTCTTGCGCGGCGTATTTGCGCTTGCCAGAATGCTTGCGCAATGCCTTGTCGATCATCCTGCGTTCAACTTCCTCCAAGGAAAAGTTCTCTTCGATGTCCTCTACTGCCGGTTGATCTTCGAAAACAACACGCCTGGGCATTGCATGCGCTACAATTTCCGAGGAACCTTGGAGGACATCCGCTTCGACCGGACGATTCGGCGTTTCAGCATGGGTCCAATCGGTGGGATGATCAAATGCCGCTCGGCTGGGCATCTCTACGCCCGATTCGGCTGCCGATTGCATGAGCCGTGCCACAATCTGTTTGAGCTCAACGATGTCCTTCTTCATATCGAACAACACCTTATATAGTATGTCTCTTTCACTCATGTCTTCCGAACCTACCGGCAAACCCAATGCAATGGGAAGAGTGCGGGTGGTTGACTCTGCTGGCAGATAACGACGAACCTCATCGCCTTCCACCAATCTATAAGGAGCAAGAACCGACATCTGCTCTGCCACATTCTTCAACTGACGGATGTTGCCAGGCCACCGATACGATGCCAACACTTCCTGTGCGTGCGCGTCGAGCTGTACGGGCTGACTGCTGTAGCGCTCTGCAAAATCAACGGCAAACCTCCTGAACAAAAGCGGGATATCTCCATGTCGTTCGCGCAAGGCAGGAATCTGGATGGCAACCGTACTCAAGCGGTAATAGAGGTCCTCACGAAACTTCCCTTTTCTGATTTGTTCCATGAGATCGACATTGGTAGCCGTGATGACCCGCACATCCGTCTTCTGCACTTTACTCGATCCCACTTTAATAAATTCACCTGATTCCAACACGCGAAGCAGCCTAGCTTGAGTGCCTAAGGGCATTTCAGCCAATTCATCCAAAAATATTGTTCCCCCGTTCACGGTCTCAAAATAACCCTGGCGGGCTTCAAAAGCACCCGTAAACGATCCCTTTTCATGGCCAAATAACTCTGAGTCGATCGTACCCTCTGGTATGGCACCGCAATTCACCGCGATGAATTTACCATGCTTTCTGCGGCTCAATTGATGGAGTATTTTGGAAAAAACCTCTTTTCCAACGCCGCTTTCACCCGTAATGAGCACCGTGATATCGGTGGGGGCCACCTGTACCGCCGTATTCAGTGCATGGTTGAGTGCCGGCGCATGGCCGATGATTCCAAACCTCTGTTTAACGGAAGTCAATTCCATATCCGCCAGAATTGTTATTGAATTCGGGTGCCAATCAATGTGGCCTGGGTACATGAATCGATGCGTACATGCACATAATCGCCTGGCAAAGCCCCCAATCCGTCAAAAACACACATTTTATTTTGGCTGTTGCGGCCACACATTTGTTCATTTGACTTTCGTGAAGGTCCTTCAACCAATACCTCAAATACCTGGCCTATATCGGCTCGATTGTCGATCAGCGACAACTCCGATTGCAAAGCAATAATTTCTTGTAATCGCCTGTTTTTCACTTCAGGCGGAATATCATCCGGATATTTTCGGGCGGCTAAAGTGCCTGGGCGCTCCGAATAGGCAAACATAAAGCTCATGCTGTAGCGCGCCAAGCCCATCATGCTCAGGGTGTCTGCGTGTTGTTCTTCGGTTTCACCACAAAAGCCAGCGATCACATCACTGGTTATGGAACAGCTTGGCACGATTCTTCGAATCGCGTTCAAACGATCGATATACCAATCGCGGTCATAGGTTCGGTTCATGCGTCGGAGGACTTCTGAGTTGCCTGATTGAACCGGAAGATGTATGCATTTGGCGATGTTCTGGTGGGCGGCCATGGTATGCAAGACTTCGTCGGTAATGTCCTTTGGATGACTGGTAGAAAAGCGCACCCTGAGCAATGGGTCTACATCTGCCACCCGTTTAAGCAATTCAGCGAATCGAACTTCTGGAGCATTCTCGGTCGACCAACAATAGGAGTCGACGTTCTGACCCAATAGGGTGACCTCCCGATAGCCCCGGCTAAAAAGGTCGCGACATTCTTCGACTATGGTCTGCGGATCTCTGCTGCGCTCTCGACCTCGGGTAAAGGGAACCACACAAAATGAACACATATTGTCGCACCCCCGCATGATGGTAACGAAAGCCAGAACGCCTCCCCCACCCAAACGCACGGGCGTGATATCGGCATAGGTCTCCTCTCGCGACAACAAAACGTTGACCGCAGGCTGACCACTCTCAACTTGTTTGAGCAGATTGGGGAGGTCTTTGTAGGCATCCGGGCCAACAACCAGATCTACGAGCTGCTCCTCCTCAAGTAACTTCGCCTTGAGGCGCTCAGCCATGCAACCCAAAACCCCGATGGTGAGATCTTTATTTTTACGCTTAACGGCCCGAAATTCTTTGAGCCGACCCCGAACTTTTTGCTCAGCGTTATCGCGTATGGAGCACGTATTGATGAATACCACATCGGCCTCCCCCAATTCTGTGGTGGGAAGATACCCTTCCTCGGCCATAATCGAGGCCACAATTTCGCTGTCACTGAAGTTCATTTGACAGCCATAGCTCTCCAAATACATCTTTTTAGCATGTAAACGAAGTTCGTTGCCCGTTTCAGTATCGGCCCTGTAGGCCTCACCTTGGCGCTGTTCGTCGTGTGGCGCCGCCAGCGGCTTTGCAAAAACATTGCCTGAAAAAGAATTTGCCATAAGCCGCAAAGATACTCAATATGCGACAAAATGTCAGTATTAACCCGGAGGTTGCGTGTTTCGTTTAATTTAATTATCATCGTGGCAAATTTCATTCGCATAAACCATTTCTAAACCTATTTACATGAAACACACCGTACTCCTGCTCATGCTCATTACGGGTTCAATGCTGACCACAGCTTTGCACGCCCAAACCGCCCGCCTCCAACTCTATGAGGTATTTTCGGGCGAAAATTGCCCACCTTGTGCACCAACCAACGTTTACCTCCACAACCTGGCGGTGCCCAACACAGAGAAAATTATCATGATTAAATATCAGGTGAATATCCCATCTGCCGGACCCATTTATTTCCAAAATTCGGTCGACCCCACGGCCCGCAGAACCTACTACGGTGTCACCTCTGCGCCCAATGCCCGTCATGACGGCACCACAATCGGCAGCGGACACGGTCAAAACCTAACCCAGGCGATTATCGACCAACGCGTTTCGACTCCATCACCATTCTCCATCAATTTGTCGCACAGCTTTAACAGCAACCGTGACTCTGTGTTCATTACTATGGCTGTTACTGCCCAGCAGGCCGTGGCTTCGGGCACTTGGGTCGGACACTTAGCGCTGATCGAGAAGCACATGAGCTATCCAACACCTCCGGGCACCAATGGGGAAACTGATTTCTACAATGTAGTTCGTAAGATGTACCCCAGTGCCAGTGGAACCGCCCTTCCCGGCACATGGACTTCGGGACAAACCGAAACGGTAACGGTGGCCGCTGCTGTACCGACTTATATTCGTGACCTGGCCGAGGTGGCCGTAGTTGGATTTGTGCAAAACAATACCACTAAAGAGGTAGCACAAACCGAAATTAGTGAGCCACTACCTGTGCCCCTCTATTCCCAAGCCATTTTTAACGACAATTCGTTCTACCGCTGCAATTCTGCATTTAATCCCGTATTATCTGTTGAAAATTTGGGGACCACCCCACTCACTACGATGGCTATTCGCCAAATCATTGGTACCAATTCACAGCTGATTCAGTGGACGGGGAACCTGGCTCCTGGGGCGACTACCAATATCACGCTCAATCCAATAACGCTGGCTTCTGGAACTTCTACCTACACTTTCCGTATCGACAGTATGAACGGGGTCATTCACCCAAGCGCCGTGCGTTCGACTGTTACCGGTAGTCTCTATTTCAGTGCCAATGCGGTAACGCAAGCCACAAATACCTTCACCGGGGCTTTTCCACCAGCTAATTTCGCCGTACGCAATCAATCTTCCGGAACCAATGGTTGGACCCAGGCTGTACAAGGAGCCAACGGATCGCAGCGCAGTGCCCGCCTGAACTTCTGGGATATTGCACCCGGCGAAATCAATGATCTTTACCTCCCCCGCCTGAATTTATCGGCGATAGGTGCAGGTAATGCCCTGAAATTCTACCTCGCCCATGCCCAGTACAATGCAAGCAGCGCCGACCGATTGGATATTGAAGTGTCGACCGATTGCGGCCTCAATTGGAGCCCACTTTACACCAACAGCGGCCCATCGCTCGCCACTGTGGCCCCGGTGGGCACTGCGGGCTATGTACCCACCAGTGCGGCTGATTGGCGTCAAGAATCGGTAAGCCTCGATGCGGTGGCCGGGCAAGCCAATGTTCTGATTCGTTTCCGTGGTATCAGCGACTATGGCAATAATTTGTATATCGATGAGATTAATGTTCCAGCTTCTGCCGTTGCTGTTGAGGAAAACGAACGCGATGATCTGTCAGTAAACATTTACCCCAACCCAGTGCGCGATTGGGCGACCATTCGTGGCTTCAACCCCACCAGCGACAACATCTCCATCACCCTTCGAAATACGCTGGGCCAGCTAATTTTAGTTGAAAAGTTGGGTGTTGCTCAAGGTGCATTTGAATTCAATGTACCCACCAGCATGTTGAGCGAAGGCATATACACCGCTGAGGTACGCTCGGGTCAAAACCTATCGGTTCGCCGTTTGGTTCGCCGCAATTAATTGTATTTTTTTGATAGAAACCGGGGTCCCCAGGGCTCCGGTTTTTTTTTGTCCCGCCCAACGCTTAGATTTGACGAAAACCATAACCCTTTTTATGAGCGTAACCCGAATTTTCGACATTCTCGACCATCAAAAATCTACCCACACCCTTCAAACTGCTCTGGCTTGTAAAAAAAACGGTCAGTGGGTGCATTACAGTACCAATGATTTTATTGAACAGGCTTCGCGGGTGAGTCGTGGACTACTCGCAACTGGACTAAATCCGGGGGATAAAATCGCGAATGTTTCTAATAATCGCCCGGAGTGGAATATCCTGGATATGGGTATGCTGCAGGCGGGCATGGTGCATGTGCCCCTCTACCCCACCATCACGGACGACGATTATCGATACATTTTAAAGCACGCTGAGGTGCGTATGGTATTTGTATCGAATAGGGAGCTGTATGAACGTATCGCTCAGATTGCTGGAGAAATTCCCGAAATTTTGGGTGTATTTACTTATGACGAAGTGGATGGCGCACCGCATTGGAGTCAAATCCCGGAACAGGCCGAAAAAGTCTCCGTGTCGCAGGTCGAGGAAATTAAAGCCCGGATAAAACCAGAAGATTTGTTCACACTCATCTATACCTCAGGTACGACCGGCTTCCCTAAGGGCGTTATGCTCTCCCATAACAATGTGGTGAGCAACTTGCTGGCATCATCGCCCCGAGTTCCTTGTGAGGCCGGCGATAAATGCTTGAGTTTCCTGCCGCTTTGCCACATATTTGAGCGGATGCTTACCTATATGATGATGTATCGGTCCATTTCTATTTATTACGCGGAGAGCATGGAAACCATCGGGGAGAACCTCAAAGAGATCAAACCAGACTTTTTCTCTTCGGTACCGCGCCTTTTGGAAAAGGTATTCGACAAAATTGTGGCCAAGGGTCATGAACAAACAGGCATCAAAAAGAAGTTGTTTTTCTGGGCTCTGAACCTTGGACTGCGCTACGAGTTAAACGGTGCGAATGGGCCTTGGTATGCGTGGCAGCTTAAAATCGCGAATAAGATCATTTTCAGTAAATGGCGTGAAGCCTTGGGCGGACGTGTTAAAGCGATTGTGAGCGGAGCCGCTGCCCTTCAACCGCGCCTTGCTCGGGTGTTTTGGTCGGCCCAAATTCCCGTATTGGAGGGTTATGGACTCACCGAAACATCACCCGTCATTGCGGTTAATTATATGGCCACGATGCAAGTCGAGTTTGGCTCTGTAGGCCCCGTTTTAGAGTCTATTGAAGTCAAGATCGCTGAAGACGGCGAGATTTGTTGCAGGGGCAGCAACATCATGATGGGCTATTACAAGAGTCCGGAATTGACTGCTGAGGTCATCGACGCCGATGGCTGGTTCCACACCGGTGATATCGGTCGCTTCACTGAAAAAGGCAACCTCAAAATTACCGACCGCAAAAAGGAAATTTTTAAAACATCCGGTGGCAAGTACATTGCTCCACAGGTCATGGAAAATCGATTCAAAGAATCGGTCTTCATCGAACAGCTGATGGTGGCGGGTGAAAGCCGCAACTTCCCATCGGCCCTCATCACCCCCGCTTGGGATGCGCTTGCGCATTGGTGCAAGCAAGAGGGAATTGCTGTTGGCTCAAACGCTGATCTCGTTCGTCACCCTAAGGTAGTACAGCTGTACCAATCAGAGGTCGACCGCTACAATACGGGTTTTGGTCAGTGGGAACAGGTTAAACGTTTCGCTTTGCTGCCCATTTCTTGGGGCATCGACTCCGGTGAGCTCACGGCCACCATGAAACTCAAACGGAAGGTGATTATGGAGAAGTATAAGGCGGAATATGAGGCGCTATATGCTGATGTATCATCCGGTCAAATCTAGAAAGAGCGGGTTACATTTAGATAGAGCGGGTTAAAACTCGAAGAATCAAGTTAAATCGTGAAGGGTCTGATATAATCTTAAAAGAGCCAATGGGCGATTCCCTTGGTATTTTCCGTATCATTGCGCCCTTTCGGGTCCCGTAGCTCAATGGATAGAGCAACTGCCTTCTAAGCAGTAGGTTACTGGTTCGACCCCAGTCGGGATCGCCACCGTCGTTCTTTTAGGGTATTTTTTATAATAATCTGCCTATTATGTCACAAATGCGATTATCTTTGCACCCGCGTTCTTTGATAGCAATGACCCGGTGAGATGGGTGAGTGGCTGAAACCAACAGTTTGCTAAACTGTCGTGCGGGTAACCGTACCCCGGGTTCGAATCCCGGTCTCACCGCAAAATATGAACCGTGTAGTTCATCGGGGTGTAGCGTAGCCCGGTATCGCGCCTGCTTTGGGAGCAGGAGGCCGTCAGTTCGAATCTGGCCACCCCGACACAATAAAAAAGGAGTTACTGAAGAAATTGAGTAACTCCTTTTTTATTCAAATTGCTTCGATTTTGCACTTTCCGGAATCAATGACTGGTCCGGAATCAATGACTGGTCCGGAATCAATGACTGGTCCGGAATCAGTGACTGGTCCGTAATCAGCGACCTGTTCGGAAATAATGACTTGTCAGGAAACTGAATCTTGGTTTGCTCTGCACATGCCTAAGGACGTCGTATGCAGCGAATGGAGAAGCCTTCGGTTTTGGAGGCTGTCATTTGATAGGGGGAAGGATTGCTAAAACCCAAAAAGTATATGTTCTGTCGGCCACTGAGGACGTTGGTATCTGTGCTCCAAAAAGCGGTCTGTTCGCCCCGACCAAAAAATTGACCATTCGATTGACGCGTACCGGCGGGTTGTGCATTGAATCCACTCGAGTTGCTTCCGAAATAGATAGGATCTGACCAGTTCTCCCCACTTCTGATGGCGTTTCCTGCCAGAAAACTCCCCCCTAAATCGGCCATCATTCGATCCCAGTCGGCATTATTTGGCACTTTCCAGCCGGTTGGACATACGCCACGTGGATCCGTGATGACTGAGCGGTTATATAAAGCACCAAATACGTCAGCATCCGCTTCTGAAGAAGCATAATAACTCCGGGAAGCTTCGGTACTATCGGCAGCCCAAAGCGAATCAACAGACTCCACAGGAATCGGATCACCATTATTAAACTTAGTAGTCCTTAAGTTTGATGCCATCCACTCGTCATTTCCTATACGAACCACCTCATAGGTATTACCATCCGCATCCAGAATATTTTCGGGCTGATCACTCTTCTCACAAGAAACCAATGAAGAAATAGAAACCAAGCACGATAAGGAAATGGAAATCACTGGTCGTATAGTACGCATAATAGGCAGTTCTTTTCGACAAATATAGGAGAATTAAAACGAGCCCCCAATTAAATGAGCCCCATCAATAATCGCGCACACAGCGTATGGACCCCCCCCAGGGTTTTAATCCGGTGGCCCTTCTGAAATCACCCCCATCGAATCGCAAAAAATATCCATAAGGGAGGTCAGTGGATGATAATTGGGGGGTAAGCAAGAGTAAGTTGCCGCCAAATGCCTGAAAAGTACCATCATCTCCAACACGTGTGCCCGCCGGCAGACCTGCAAAACCGAAAGCATCTCTCCCATAGTGAGGATTGGTATTGTTGTGGGCTACCCAGCGTGGATGAATGTTGGTGTTGCACGTTGCCGAAAAGGGGGTGTTGATTTGTCGACACGATTTAAGCGCATTTCCAGATCCATTTCGATTGGAAAACGTATTGGGATATCCACTGTTTTGGCAAAGGGTGGTTAAGGCAAGATATTCAGCATCAGTACCCACATGCCAACCTGCAGGACAAACCCCTCGGGGGTCGACAACAGCATACCAATTATAAATCTTGCCATAAAGGGAATCATAGACTGCGCTGTCATTGGGTGATGCCATGGCACCCGATGTGGCTTGCCGCCACGCCGCTGTATCTAAGCCTGTCGGAATGGGATCACCATTTCGATAGCGGCTTACGCGTAGATTTTGCTTAAACCAACAAACGGCCCGCAGTTGACCATTGATGGTGAGGTTTAATGAAAGTGTCGCATAGTTCTGACCATCCAAATCCGTTGCTTGGGAAGTACCGCAAACAAATGGGGCTGGCGTTGAGAACTGAAGTATTTGGCCATAGGCTGTTCCTGCTGAATTTGTCGCATACGACCGAACATAGTAAAGAGTGGATGCCGTCAAACCCGTAATACTGCTGGTGAATACGCCGTTTCCGGTGCCATTTTGCGTGCGGTTGCCGGAAATTGTGGGGTTTGCGGTGGTGGACCAGCATACACCACGCTGGCTAACGACAGCCCCTCCATCATTTATTATCGTGCCTCCACTCAAAGCGGTTGATTGGGTAATTTGCGAGACTGTGGTGGTAGTAATTGTCGGAATACGAGCCAAAGTGGTGAAGCTAATTTCAGAACCATACGAAGTGCCCACGCTATTGGTACCGTAGGCACGAACGTAATAGAGTGAAACAGAGTCTAAGCCGGAAACTGTTGCATTAAAGGAGCCTGTCCCTTGCCCCATCGCCTGACTCGAAGAAGCAATCGTAGGAGACTGACTGCGCGACCAACACACCCCGCGGGAGGCGACTACCGATCCTCCATCGGATAATACTTGTCCACCTAAAACGACCTGATTGGCCTGAATAGATGCAGCTGGAGCGGTAGATACACTGGCTAAGGTGGGGGGCGTTACGAAACTTTGCTCAGTACCGTAGGCTGTGCCTACAGAATTGGTGGCAAATGCCCGTACATAATATAGAATGCCCGGTGCTAAATTGTTCATAACAATCCCGAATGACCCTGTGCCCGATCCAGCCCTTAAGGTGTCATCGGCTGTAGTAGGCATACCCGTGGAATTTCGACACAAACCACGAACAGAAACCACTGCACCGCCATCGGACACCACTTCACCTCCCCCGACGGCAGAAAACGGTCCAGTGGCTGTCGCAGTCTGGGTATTGACTTGGGGCAATTCGAAGGGGATCAACAATGACCGTTCATTGCTGTAGACGGTACCGAAAGTGGTTGCAGCAAATCCTCGGAAGAAATAGGTATTACCCCGAGAAAGTGCAGGACTCGTAAAACCAAAATCTGCACTTCCTCTTCCCATTACCCTGCTGGAATCGCTTTGTTCTGGACCAGATTGTAGGTCCCAGCAGACACCACGGGCCGAAACACCCCATCCCGCTGGTTGCATGCGTACATGCATCAGCGCTACATCCGCGTTCCTGCTGAGGGAATCCAGATACAATACGGGTGGTTGAGCTGAGGGTGTGTAGCTGGCATTGAGGTCTCCGACCGACAAGGCACGAAGCCATAGGGTATCCGATGTGCCGGGTATAGATAATCCGGGACGTGAGGTCAGGAAGTTACCTGCAGCATATGAACTGGAAATTTGTGCAACCCGCCGACTCAGGGAGATGGCATCTGTAGCGTTCACTACTGTATTTGCATTGACATCCGCACAACGCATAAAAAATGAATCGACAGTAATGACCATGGCGAAGATTTGCATGACCCGCAAGGCATCGGTGGAATTCACTCCACCCCAACTGTAATTGATCGAGGCATCAATAAAATAATGGCCCGTTGGAATATCTTGAAACCTAAACTGACCTTGTGCGTTGGTGGTATCGCGCGCCACCACAAAACCTGGAAGGGCATACAACTGAATGGGAACACCCACTAATGGGGTACGAATTGCATTTTCATAGCGCAAATAGCCGATGACCGACTGACTGTTTTGGGCATATGATGGATCAGAAATGAGACGAAATAAGAGCCCAAAGACAAACCCCCAACGCAGTAAACTGCTGACTACAATGTTATTCCTAAAAACATGCAACATAGTATGGGACTGGGCCGAAAAAAAAAATCAACACCAATCCACAAAAATAAATGAAAAAACCGATCAGGTGGGCTTATTCGTTATCCTTTACACAGCGAACGGATAAACCCAGGTTTTTATCGGGACTCAGCCGCACGAGCCCGTCGCGGTAAACATCGAGCTTACGGTACCAGGCATCGGCACCTGCGTCAGACTGAGGATCGGTCGTAGAACTCCACCATGCGGCTGTAAATCCATAATCAAGAAAAGGATTCGGATTAAAAAAAGACTGGATTAAACCCCGGTATCCCGCCGGGCGAGCAGCAAAACCGACGGAATTGAGTCCTTTCATCCCCCTAAACCAACCTACACTGTCTTTCAGCGCTGGGCCAGACAATGGGCTACCGCCAAGTTCTCGGTCGAGGCGGCTCCATTCTTCATCGGTAGGCACGTGCCATCCAGTCGGACATAAACCCCGTGGATCATCGACTGCATACCAATTATAGTGCAAGCCAAACAAGGTGTCGTTGAGCGGCTGCCCCATCTCAAAGTATCGATCCCGACCTCCGGTTGTTGCTTGGGCCCAAGTGGTACCGCTGAGGGTATCGGGGATCGTGTCGCCGTTGGCATAAACCGCAGTACGTACATTAGACGCCATCCAGCATTGCGCACCTATTTTAACAACATCGTAGGTGTTGTTGCCTGCATCGGCTACCGTTGTGGGACATACAACCGTTTTTTCGGGACTGCACCCCATACTGAGGCTCAGAAGAAATCCGATCACTGTTAAATAATAGCGTCTCCTCCCTTTTGGGGTGAAAATCGGGTCTGGGGTGAAAGGCGGGTCTGGGGTTAAAAGCGGGCCTGGGGTATAAAGCGGGTCTGGAGTGAAAAGCGGGTCTGGAGTGAAAAGCGGGCCAGAAGTATTCGAATGTAAATTGCTGATCATACGATTGGTTTTCAGAAAGGAATGGGGGTGGAAATATAGCAAATTAGAAGGCTATTTTGGTGTTTTCTGACCCATGGGTATGATGATGTGCGCACCGATCGGACTGGCCGAAATTTGTATGCTGGACACCCTCTTGGCCAAAAAAGACCCACATACATGCCCGATGATGGCCCCTGCCCCGACGTCTGCCAACCAGTGCCTGCCACTCTGTACACGTTGATAAGCGGTTCCCCAAGCCAAAATACTTGCTGCTTGACCGGGCCACGCCTTGTTGAATGGCTTCACTTTTCTCAGGTATGCGGCAGCGGCGAAAGCCGTGGTGGTATGACCACTCGGGAAGGCATCATGCGCGAAACCGCCAAACGGCCCATGAAAAACATAAGGATTATCTCCTCCGTTTTGAGGGCGTTCTCGTTGGAAGGCATATTTAGGGATCTGAATGAGCAGGCGCGACCAAATCACTGCCGAGGCCAGTCCAACCCCAAGCCTTGCCTGTTGGGCATCGCGATGGGCGCGTCCTTGGCTCCAGATGATGGCAGCCAGTGGAAGATATAAACTGCCATTTCCTGCCGCTTCGAGCCATCTCAATCGAATGTGTTCGTGAGCAGAGCGGTCGGGTTTTAGAATATTGTTGAACCAAGGATCGAGGGCCAGAGCACCTGCTGTGATGGCCACGGCACCATAGAATTTCTTTCGATTGATAGCGGTCCAGCCAAAGGGTCTAAGCACCAACGCGCGACCATCCAGCACGAATTGATGTGCCGCAAAATGGAAGCCCAAACTATCGGGGGTTTGATCCCATTCCGACGTTGGCTCAGTATGATCAATACCCTGCCATTCGCGTGCTGCATCAACCAAAAAAGCTTGTTCATGATGACCATGAGCCAGGTTGAAAAGCGCTAACCACCATAAGACCACGAGTGCCGGTTTTCGGCTTGGAGCGTAGGTCGAGCTCATCCCTTTATAGACTTGGAACGATTCCAAAGCACATCCCAATCATCATAAGTTAAATTCTGAAGTTCCATACCGTCGGCTCGTGCCAATTCCTCCATCCCTTGAAACCGCTGAATAAATTTGAGGCTTGCCTTGCTGAGCGCATTCTCGGGATTCACGGACAGAAATCGGGAATAATTGACCATGCTGAACAAAACATCACCGAACTCATCTTCAATCCGTTGCGGATCCGCTTCCTTTTCCGCCTCATGTAGCTCTGTCCATTCCTCTTGAATCTTATCCCATACCTGGCCCCGATGTTCCCAATCGAAGCCCACACCCCTTGCCTTTTCTTGGATGCGCATGGCCTTTACCAGAGAAGGCAGCGAGGCAGGTACTCCGGCCAAAACGGATGCAGTGCCCTCCCGGAGCTTGAGTTTTTCCCAGTTTCGCTTGACTTCAGAGGCGTCTTCAACCCGAACATCACTGTAAATATGTGGATGTCGTGCCACGAGCTTATCACAGACCCCATTTAAGACCCCCGATATATCGAATTTCCCTTCCTCGCGTGCAATACGGGCGTAAAAAACCAGGTGGAGCATGAGGTCTCCCAACTCGCGCCGGATTTCGTCGGGCTGTTGTGCGAGAATTGCATCGGTGAGTTCATAGAGTTCCTCGATGGTCAGTGGCCGAAGGCTTTCCATAGTTTGTTCGCGGTCCCATGGGCACTGTTCGCGAAGCTCATCCATAATGGTAAGCAATCGATCGAAGGCGATCAGTGCTGACTGCCGATCCCCGAGGGGGGGTGCCGTCGGTGACGTGGCGGTGGCCGTCGGTGAGGTGTCGGTGGCCGTCGGTGACGTGGCGGAGGCCGTCGGTGACGTGGCGGAGGCCGTCGGTGACGTGGCGGCAGAGGATGCTTTGGGCGTCTTAGGTTCGAGACCTGGCTGGGAAGTTTGCATCTCGTAAAAATACATCCTTTCGTATCTTTGTAGGTTTTCACCCTACTACTATGGCCGCTGTTTTTTTTCTCACCCTATCGTTTTTGTTATTGGGTTTTGCTGGAATGGGCATAAGACTTCTTGTTTTGCGCAACGGACAATTCAGAGGCACTTGCTCGAGTCACAATCCCCTCCTGGCAGAAAAGGGTGTTGATTGTGCGGGTTGTCCACACCGTTATGAAACACACTGTCCGGCCGGTAGAAAAGGATTGGCCCATTAATCCCAACATCTTGAATCTGAACCAATACCGCCTTCCAATCTTAGGTTCTATCGGCCTGGCAGCCGCTGGTTTGCTCGCCCTATTTTCATCTCTTGCTTCGGCTCAGAACCTGCGCAACAACCCTAATTCCAACCACGGCAACAAATTTGAGCAGTTGGGTATCATTTTACCCGATGCCAATAGCTATAGAACAGCTTCCGGTGCGCCCGGGCACGAATATTGGCAGCAGCGCGCTGACTATGAAATCGAGGCCGAGTTGGATGAAGATGCTCAGGTGCTGCGCGGCGCTGAACTGATCACCTACACGAATCACTCGCCCGATCTGCTCAACTACCTTTGGCTTCAATTGGATGAAAATGAGCACCACCCGCAAGCGGAATCGAACTATTTTAATGAAAGTCGGCTCGGCAGGCGTATGACTGAATCCGATTTAGAGCGCATGCTTCCAGCCCGTATGCTCGAGGGACACGGCGTACAAATTTTTGAAGTCAGTGACGGGAAAGGCCTTTCGCTTCCCTACACCATCAACCAAACCATGATGCGGGTGGATTTGCGTGAACCGTTGCGTCCGGGAAAACGTGCTCAGCTCAAAATTCGTTGGCAGTATAAGATTCCAGACCGCATGAAAGTAGGCGGACGGGGCGGCTACGAACAATTGAAGGACGGCAATATTTTGTTCACCATCACCCAGTGGTTTCCTCGACTTTGTGTATACAGCGACTATCAGGGCTGGAACCACAAACAATTTACGGGCAGAGGGGAGTTTTCTCTTCCTTTTGGTGATTATAAAGTACGCATGAATGTACCGGCCGACCATGTGGTGGTTTCGACAGGCACCTGCTCCAACTATAAGCAGGTGTTGTCGAGCGATCAATACAGCCGGTGGCAAAAAGCCCAAAGTGCTTTAGAGCCTGTGGAAATTGTGACGCGGGAAGAGGCACTCGGAAAGGAGTCTACACGTGCTAAAGAGCGTAAGACCTGGGTATTTGAAGCCAAAAATGTCCGGGACTTTGCTTGGGGCAGTTCGCGGCGGTTTATTTGGGATGCGATGGCCGTGGATATCGCAGGAAAGAAGGTCATGGCGATGAGCGCCTATCCGAAGGAGTCGTATGCTTTATACAGAAAATACAGCACCAAAGTTGTGGCGCATACCCTAAGGGTTTATTCGAAACACACCATCCCATACCCCTACCCTGTGGCCATCAGTGTAGAGGCCTCGAATGGCATGGAATACCCCATGATCTGCTTTAATTATGGGCGAACGCTTGAGGATGGCACCTATTCGGAGCAAACCAAATACGGTATGATTGGGGTGATTATTCACGAGGTGGGCCACAACTTCTTTCCAATGATCATCAACTCTGATGAACGAAACTGGAGTTGGATGGATGAGGGACTCAACACCTTCGTGCAATTTCTGACCGAACAAGAATTCGATAATCAGTACCCTTCGCGAAGAGGCCCCGCACACAGAATTGCCGATTATATGCGATTACCTGCTGATCAACTCGAGCCCATCATGACCAACAGCGAAAACATCATGCAATTTGGTCCGAATGCCTACGGAAAACCAGCTACTGCACTGAATATTTTACGCGAAACGGTGATGGGTCGCGATTTGTTTGATTTCGCCTTCCGCACCTATGCGCAGCGTTGGGCCTTCAGACACCCCTCACCTGCCGATTTTTTCAGAACCATGGAGGATGCTTCTGGGGTGGATCTCGACTGGTTTTGGCGTGCTTGGTTTTTCGATATTGAACCGGTCGACATCAGCCTGGATTCGGTTCGGGTGCTCACGCCAACCGATAGTATGCCGGGTAGTTTATCCGGTTCGCCAATTACCGACCGAAACAGGGACCGTATGGGGCGTGCTTCAGAAGGCAAACACATTAGTGCATTGCGCAACAAAGCGTCAGGCATGAAGTTTTTGGTTGATACGGATACCTCTTTACGCGACTTTTACTACTTCTACAATGATTCATTGAGAAAAGTGGATGAAAACGAGCCCCGTCTATCGGCAGTTCGTGGATCTGAATGGAATGACTCACTGATAAGCCAGCCCCAAATCGATGGAAAGCCCGTATTCGTATATGAGTTACACCTCAGAAATGCAGGGGGCTGTGTGATGCCTGTGATCCTTCGTTGGGAGTTTGAAGACGGCACAAGCCAAGAAGACCGCATTTCGGCCTATGTCTGGCGTAAAAATGAACAGCAGATTGTGAAGACTTTTGTTCATTTCAAGCCCGTTCGCTCAGTTTTGGTTGACCCCCACCGTGAAACGGCCGATATTGATACAAGCAACAATCTATGGCCACGTGATGATGCACAGATGGTTCCCGGAAGAGTGGTGATGTATAAAAGTCGCCGCGAAACAGCTGGGCGAAGAAGTACGCCTGAATTAGCCAATCCCATGCAAATCCGTACCACCGGGCAGTGATTCGAAGATCGACTGCAGGCGATCGCGTGATAGAATTTTTTGGATTTGTTTGCCTTGGGCAATCAAGCGGTCTCTCTCATATGCTTGCCAAGTACAAACCAAGGTATTGCCATTCATTTCCTCCACCTTGGCCGTAAAATCGATTAAGGCACCGGGCAGTGCACCCGATAGATGTTCGACTGAAACATAGGTACCGATTCCTTCTTCATGGTCCTCGCGTGCTTCCAAAACAAATTGCCGACAGGCAAATTCTGCATCGCGGGCCAGCGCAAAAGTAGCATAAACTGGGTGAACGGGTCCGTTTGCAAAAGTAGCCGTATCGGCTAGAGTTACAACATGCCTCCAATGGCGGGTATCCCCAGGCTGAAACTGCCTTTTCATGGCTAACAGTCTAGGCGTTCAACTTGAACACTATTGGAAACTTCCCGAGTAATGCGCCATTCGCTGCCATCATCTCTTCTGATGCGCATGCTGTTGTCAAATTGTTCTACCGAAACCACATGAAAATGGCTGCCGGGTCGCAATTCGATCTCATCCAGATACTTGAGCAAGACATCACTGCCTTCGTCTACACAAACCACGCGTGCAATCTCGCCTGACACCAGGCTATTCATAGGCTTGGTGGGTCTGTGTGGCATTTGCAAATGTGCCCCAGGGATCAATTCACCGTGCGGATCTTCGGTTGGGTTTCCTAAGAAGGCGTCGAGCCGAGCAATGAGTTCGGGGTGAGAGACATGTTCGAGTTCTTCTGCGATTTCATGAATCTCGTCCCAGCGAAAACCAAGTGAATGGACCAGAAAATGCTCCCATAATCGATGGCGCCGCACAATAAACAGCGCCTGTTGCATTCCACTCTCGGTGAGGGTTACCCCCTTATACCGGTTATGGTTGAGCAGACCTTTATCGCTGAGTCGTCTCAGCATATCACTCACCGAAGCGGGGCGGGTATCCATGCGTGCTGCGATAGCGTTGGTGGAGGCCTCCACCGCTTCTGTTGACGAAGCACTGATCATGTAAATGGCCTTGAGGTAATTTTGCTCGGTGCGACTCAACTGCATGCCCAAAAATACTAGTTCCCAACAATACTGACTAGCCCTGCCCCAACATGGGCATATGCACCACCTTTTTGGTCAGAAAAAATTCGTCGCGATAAAAATCAGCGATCGAGAAAATTTGATATGGACGTTGGCATTCATCCAATTCCTCTTGAAGATCCCCACCCTTCAGGTAGAGTATACCATTGGCGAGTGCATGTTGCGATTCGCGCAAAAATTTTCCCTTGACCCATGCCGAAAATGGCGCCATGCGGGTTACGGCCCGGCTCACTACGAAATCGAATCGCTCCCCCACCTGTTCGATTCTCTTTTGTTCGGCACGCACGTTAAACAGCTTCAATTCACGACAAACCTCGCGCACCACCCTAATCTTCTTTCCGATCGAGTCGACCAACAAAAAGTCGGTTTCGGGAAATAAAATTGCCAAAGGAACGCCAGGAAAACCGCCACCTGTTCCTGCGTCCATGATCTGCGCATTCGCCTTGAAGGCCTGCACCTTGGCGATGGCCAGACTGTGTAAAATATGATGAACCTCAAATTGCCCCATGTCGCGGCGAGAGATCAGATTTATCCGTTCATTCCAATAGTTATATAAAGTCTGCAATTGACCGAATTGCTCCACCTGCGGTGGTGTTAATCCTGGAAAATGTTCGGATAACATACCACTAGGAATCAACCGGCCTACCAGCGGATGCACGGATTGTCCATGCAATGGAGAGGAACAAATAGAGGACCTCCAGTATGGGCAGCATCAGTAAATTAATGGGGATTTGAAAACGCCTCATGGCCACGGAAAGCAAAATCCATCGCAACAAAAGATGAACAGCGAAAGCAGCCGCCACCCCCCAGAAAAATGGAGGCTGCTGCTGAGAAAACCAGGCGCCGCTCAAGGCAGTGAACAATACCAGCCATGGATTCCATGCCCAATAGTTCAATACTGTTTGATCAACGGGCCTAAATAAACTTCGATTGCCCACATACTTCAACTTTCGTTTCCAAAACCATTGAAAGGACTTCTCCTCGTTGATGCGCACAAATGCCGGAGCATCCAAACAAATACCGACGTTCTTAGGTGTTGAGGCCACATTCACAAACAGGTCATCTTCACCCGAAGGATGCCTGACGTGTGCGATGAAACCCTTGCGAAAAAAGAAAAGCCCTTTCAAATATCCCATATTTCTGCCATCGCCCGCGTAGGCCCGTCTGCGCATGGCATGACCAAATAGCTTCAAGTTTTCGCGAAGGGCATCCCACTGCATGAGAGACGAGATCAATCCAGGATAAGGCGTGTATCCGGTATAACCAAGTACGATTTCTCGCTCTTGGCCGCCATCAAAAGCCATCTGCATATACTGAATCCAGTGTTTTGAACTCGGAAGGGCGTCGATATGACTAAACAAAATACGCGCATGGGCTGCTGCCTTCACCCCAAGAGCCATGGCAAATTTTCGATCGGTAGGGTGCTTGTCCTGTTCCTGAATATCGACAACACGGAGGCTCGGATAGCGTGCTTGCATGGAAATGATGACATCCTGACTCTCGTCGTAGGAGCGGTCATTAACCAGCACAACCTCATACTCGGGATACTCCTGTTCCATCCAGATGGGCAAGTTTCTCAGAATTTGATCGGACTGATTGCGCGCATAGATGACTACAGAAACTGGTTCTGTACCTGCCTCCAAAAGTTCAGGTGTTCGTCCGGCGCGTCGAATCACACTGAGCCAGTAAGCCAAATAATAATAGACTTGCAGCAAAAAGAAACACGCGAAAACGCTGATGGCCACAAACATAATGGGCTTGGCCAATTCGGGGGAAACTTCGGGTAAGGAAAACATATTTTTGCGGGGATAAAAATAATGTAAAGGCCAACATAGTGGGGGACAAACTTATGCACACCATAGAATTTGAACTTGAGCACACCGATTCATCCACCCAAGCACGTGCAGGCTCCTTGTGCACCGCTCATGGTACCATTCCTACCCCGATGTTTATGCCTGTTGGTACGCAGGCCACGGTGAAAGCTGTGCGCCAAGAATCACTGCGTGATGAGGTCGGCGCACGCATTATTTTGGGCAATACCTACCACCTTTACCTGCGTCCAGGTCGGGCGATGTTGGAATCGGCTGGTGGGTTACACGCCTTTATGGGTTGGGACAGACCCATCCTCACCGACAGTGGGGGCTATCAGGTATTTTCCTTAGCCGATCGAAGAAAAATTCGGGAGGAAGGGGTAACGTTCGCCAGTCATATTGATGGTAGTCGGCACGTCTTTAGCCCAGAATCGGTGGTCGATGCCCAACGCAGCATAGGAGCCGACATCTGCATGGCATTTGATGAATGTCCACCCTACCCTTGCGAAGAATCCTACTTGGTGCAGTCGATGCACAGGACCCACCGCTGGCTCGACCGCTGCTTGGCGCGGTGGGACGAAACTGAAGCCTTATATGGATATCCTCAGGCCTTATTTCCCATCGTTCAAGGTGGAACAATAGCGCGATTAAGGGAGGAGTCGGCCCGCTACATCGTGGAACGAAGACCCTGTGAAGGCTACGCGATTGGTGGCTTGAGTGTGGGTGAACCGGCAGACATGATGTACGATATGTGCAGTCGCGTTTGCTCCATACTGCCAACCCATAAGCCCCGCTACCTCATGGGTGTAGGCACGCCCGTCAATTTATTGGAAAATATAGCCTTAGGGGTCGATCTATTTGACTGTGTGATGCCCACGCGCAATGCCCGAAACGGCATGCTCTTTACATGGAACGGGGTCATCAATCTAAAAAATGCTCGTTGGCGCGGCAATTTCGACCGCATCGATGCTGAATCTGCTCTACCATCTGACCGGAATTACAGCTTGGCCTATATGGCTCATTTATTCCAAGCAGGAGAAATGCTGGGACCCCAACTCGCCAGTTTACACAACCTCCATTTCTACATCGACTTGGTGGGCCAAGCACGTGCACATATTCTCGACGGCACCTTCGCCGCTTGGAAACGAGGCATCATCCCCCAACTCGAAAGAAGATTATAATGGCGTTTGACTCGTATTACTCGGGACGGCAAATTTCGCCGTTTTCGAGAAAGGACAAATGGGCATCAACCATTCTTAAAATTTCGGAAACCGAACGAACCAGCAGGAAATTATTGACCAATTGAAACTGAACGATGCCCTTCATATCAATGAAAAACAAACCCCGATAGGCAATCATGGGGCCAGAGGCGGAAAGCCCTCCATCTGTTTCAACCTGATAATCGCCTGCCAGGACACCATACATTTTGCTGATTACCTTACTGCTGTCGGATACCAAAGGATAAGTAACTCCTTTTATTCCACCCGCTGAAGCATCCATGGTTAACCACACCTTGTGCGCGTCCTCGGTGTCGGTCGAGCATGCTACAACGGCAACATTTCGTTGCTCAAATTCAGCAAGCCTTTTTTGGAATGCATGCATTTCGATGGGGCATACCGAACTAAAGTCCTTCGGGTAAAAGAAAAGAATCACGTGCTTTTGATCGATGAATTGATCTAAGCTGAAGGAGTCAACAACTTCACCTCCAGCAACAACCGCTTTGGCACGAAACGATGGCGCCTTGCGGCCAACTAAAATAGACATATGATTTTTTTTAAACGTTTTTCACTTTTGGGCAGCGGGAACAAAACTGGATATCTAAATCACGCCAGCATACAATAAACAATGAGAGCGAACAAAAGTTTTGCGTATCTTTGCAACTTAATTTTTTAACCCAATGAATACAGGTACAGTAAAATTTTTCAATGAAACCAAAGGTTACGGCTTCATCAAGTGCGATGAAAGTGGAACCGAGTACTTCGTTCACGCTACTGGCGTGATCGACCGAATCCGCGAGAATGATCGGGTGTCTTTTTCCCTAAAAGAGGGCAAAAAAGGCATGAACGCGGTGGATGTGAAAATAAGCGCAGAGTAATCTTCGATATCGTTCACGCATTCTAGCCCCTCAATGAGGGGCTTTTTTTTTGACCGCAAGCAACGAAGAAAATGTTCTACTTCGCGACAAATGTATCCATATGTCTTTGCTTCTTCTCGGGGTATATATCTGAGATGGTGACCATAATACCCGTTTCTTCAACCGATCCGAAGGCTTCGTTGATGGCCGTTCCAAAGGTTCGCATGCTCGACGACAGGTTCATGTAGGAGTTGATGAGCGGCGGGATATTCTCTCCAAGGCTACGCAAATGACGGTTGAGCAGCTGATATGCCTCTTTGTAATCGGTTCCCCATGCTGTGGACCCATCCGAAAGACCGCTGAGTTGTTGGTATATTTCATCTTTCGGCCACACCAACTTATCGCGATCCGGAAAAAAATGTCTCAGAAAAGACAACAAAATATCTCGTGCTTTGGGGTCAAAATGCGTGAACATGGTGACTTTTCCAAACAAATAGCGCAACTGCGGGCGGGTAACAAACAAAGCCCCAAGCCCATCCCAAAGATTGTCGAGCGAGAAGATTGATGCTTTACCACCCCTTCCGGGCTGGTAATTGGGCTGCACAAAAGACCGACCCAACTCTAAAGTATGGGGCAAGTAATCGTGCAAAAATTCCTCGCTAAATGCGAATAGTGTCGAAGTCGACAAACTGGTAGTACCCGCATCTGATTCGAGCGCCTCAGCACCCATCCTCAGGCGATAACCCGCCACTATTTCTGCATCCTCCGGATCCCAGACAATAAGCTGCTCATAGGCTTGCGGGCCCAGATCATATGCATCCAAATCCAATTCCTTTCCCGTTCCACCCCCCGCATCACGGAAACTCATTTCGCGTAGACGACCTACCTCTGTGAGCAAGGCGGGGCACTGCGGACCCCGAAAGAGGTATATTTCTCGACCGGCTTTATGGGTTCGGCGAAGCAGTAACGCGCGAGAAAGGTCGCCGGAGAGCGCTTCCAGGCTCGGCCGATCGATGAGTAACTGTTCGGATTTACTGCTCATGGGTGCCGTGTAGGAGATTCGGATGTCTTTCGTAGATCGATTGTTCGATTTGGCGTGCCCATACCAAAGGAGGCTGACCATCATTGAAGCGCTGCCATGGAATGGGTTGATGAAAAAAAATGGAGATCTCTTTATTCTTGAGACGAAACATCTCATCGGCCAAAAGAAACATTTCTATGTTGGCTTTCAAGCCCAATCGCTTTCGCCATCGGGCCAAACGCAAGAATCTATTCGAAGAAATACCGCCGATGCTCACGGGAACGACATCCATTTTCAACCGTTTAGACAACTGAATAAAAGTTTTTTTCCAAGGCAAATCACGGATTCCGTCCTGATAGGGTCGTGAAACATAGCCGGAGGGGAATATCAATAAGGAATGATTGGTTCCCACTGCCGCTTCTACTTCTGCATTGAATTGACGCGACTGCCGGCCAAAGGAATTTACTTGGATCATCCAAGGACGGAGCGGATTGAGGTGGTTCAGCAAATCGTTGGACAAGGATTTAAAGCCAATTCCTTTCCGATGCAAGTGTTGCATCAACATCAAACCATCCGGACCACCTAAAGGATGGTTGGCCACATAGATACACCGTGCAGGATATTCGAAATCGGCAGAAATTATTTTTGATCGCACGCCCAGGCGATTTAATGAGGCATCCACAAACTCCCCTGGCGTATCATGCGCATGTTGGTACAAAAAATCATTTAATTCATCTTCATGCAAAACTTGTTTGATCCACCTGAGCACGAATCTGGGCAGCAAACGGTACAAAGCTGGATTTCGACTTTTAATGATGCCTGCTGTATCTATGAATCTTTGTTCATTCATGCGCCCCAAAAATAAAGGGAATAACGCCCCTTGCCATTAACCGCGAAAGGAAATCCCCCCAAATAAATATAGCATTAATACTCTACTGTAGCGCATACTCTGTGGAGATAACAAAATCAAAGGGGTTATTACGGCAACAATATATACCCATAATTCTGGGTCATCAAGAACAACAGAGGTAATCACACCCGAAACAACTGAGATGGCAACTCCAAAAGCATAACTGATGTACATGGCACCCCAAAAGAATCCCGGTTCTACTTCGAAGTGCAATCCACACACCGCACAATCTTCATGCATATCGTAGGCCCTGAACCAATTCCAGACCGGGTATTTGAACATATATCCGGTACGGCACTGTGGACACAGGCACTTTCCTGCAGCCAACCATGGGCTTGGCGTATTCGTGGGCCGCGGTGTATGCATAGGACCAGGTGTATTTATGGGCGACGAGGGGTTTGTAGGCAACGAGGGGTTTGTAGGCAACAAGGGGTTTGTAGGCGACGAGGGGTTTGTAGGCAACGAGGGGTTTGTAGGCCAGGACTTGAGGGAATGGTTCATATCCTTAGCTAACTAGGCGTTCTCTCTGCGTTTTCGGTAGATATAGACTGCGGAAATAGAGCCGACCGCAATAAAAGGCATCGACAACAAGTATAGAATACCTGAGTTCAACCCTTTTCCCAATCCTTTTCCACCATCCTTTTGATTGGCTTCGACCGTAGTCTTACACATAGGGCACTGGGCCGAAGAATCGAAGTTCCCGGCTGTTAGAAGCAGAATCAAAAACAGTGCACAGCAAGGTATCTTCATGAGTTTTTTCATATCAAAAAGGATAATAGGGGGAAATCATGAGGTAGACCACAACCCCAGTGGTGGTAACATACAACCAAATTGGCATTGACCAGCGGGTGATGCGCTTATGAGCTTCGATTTGTCCGGTCAAACCCCGATAAAACGACAACAACACCAAGGGTAAAACCACGGCTGCGAGAATGATGTGGCTGATGAGAATGGTCAAATAATAAGGCCGAAGTGGATTGTCTGCAGGAAAACGGGTTTCAACACCAAAAGCATGGAAAATGACATAAGAAATCAGAAACACGCTCGACAAGACAAATGCTGCGATATTCAGGCGCTTGTGCCATTCAATTCGTCGCGCACGAATCATCCACCAACTCGCCGACAACAGTATGGTACATGTTCCATTAATCAATGCATTGAACGCCGGAAGTTTTTGAACCACTACAGGCACCTCTTCGTTCTTGGGTAAATTGAACAACACGACAACGGCTACCAAAACCAGCACGGAAACCGTGTAGATTAACCTTAATGCTTGTTTTTCGTTCATCTTTATGCTATTTCTTCGTTCAACTTTATGCTATTTCTTCGTTCAACTTTATGCTAATTCTTCGTTCATCTTAATGCTTGTTTTTCGTTCATGGGTTTGGATAATGAACAAAAAATCAACGCTTTCGTTTGGGTGCAGTATTGGCATATTCTGCAATCAGTGTCCGAACATCTTCCATCAAGCGATCCGTTTCTTTCCGGAGAATGGTACGGTAGAAGCCACGGGCTCGGTGTTGTTTATCAAACAAAATAGTGATTTCCTCTTGTTGAGATTGAGGGAACATGCTTTGCCAATCGGATCTGTAAATGGCCACTTGCCGGTAGAGCGAATCGGATAAGCGAGATTGGCCCAAAGCCAACTCCAAACTCCGCAACGCTGAAGGTGGAACATGTTGCGGAACATTTCGTTCATTAGGATGCACCTGCATCAACCAAACCAACGGATTTTCACTGAACACATCCCCCACTCTTCTCAATTGATCGTATCTCAGGCGCGTTGTATTGGAATCGCCCTCCGGAAAAAAGCTAACCACCAGCACCCTGTTGGGCTGTCGATCTGCCACACGGATGAGTGATGCGATGCTGTGGTACAAGGTATCTTCTTGTCCACCGGCAACGGCCACAGGCATAACATAACGCGGCCCGAATACTGGCAGTTTGTGGTATTTGTTTTCTGCCGAATTGACGTAGGCTAAATAGATCACCACAGGCAGACCCAGCATCAAAAAGAGCAGTAGCAGCTGTCGTGCCCTGCGGTTCATCATTCTAGTCCTAACATCAGCCAATAGTTACTCTCGTAAATGAGCGCAGCAATGACCCAAGCTATAAAAACAATCGGCAATAAAATACTGTAGATGAGATTGATGCGTTCGAATTTAAGGTGCATGAAATAGGCTACAATATAGAAAGCCTTCAATATAGTGAGCACCAAATAAAGTCCAACCTTAAAGGGTTTGGGCATCACCGACTCAGGTATGGCCAATGCTACAACGAACTCAATGGCAGTGATACCGGCAAGCACCCAAAATACGCGCCAAATGTCTTTAACTTTAAATTCTGATGTATGTTCTTGCGACATGAAGATGTTTTTATAGCGCGATTAAATGAGGTAGAACAAGGTGAAAACGAAAACCCATACCAAATCCACAAAGTGCCAGTATAAACCAACTTTCTCTATGGTTTCGTAGGTTCCTCTTCTATCGAAAACACCAGTAGCGGTCATGATGGTGATGATAATATTGATAACAACCCCACTAAATACGTGAAATCCATGAAAACCCGTGATGGTGAAGAACAAATTGGTGAAATTGACCATTCCCGGTGTGCCGTCAGCGTTCAGGAACGGATTACTGCCCCACCATGCACCATCGTGGTGTAGATGCGTCCCCTCCCATGCTTGGCAGCCCAGGAACATGAGACCCCCTATGATGGTATAAATCATCCATTTAACGACCTCTTTGCGTGCCCCCCGGTGGCCTGCTTCTACCGCAAGTACCATGGTAACAGAGCTGGCTATGAGAATAAAGGTCATAATACCCACAAACACCAACGGAAACTTGCCGTGTATCAGAGGAATTGCAGAAAAAACTTCATCGGGCACAGGCCAACTCGCCGCACTGAACCTAAGCGCTGCATAAGCCAACAACAGAGCCGAGAAAGTAAATGCGTCTGATAATAGGAAAAACCACATCATGAGTTTTCCGTAACTCGCTCCGAAGGGCTCTACCCCGCCACCCCACAAGCGGGCGGTGGAATTGGATTCAGAAGAAATGGTTTGGGCTGCGGACATGCGACAATTTTAAAAAACCAATTGGAAAAAAACGTACAAATAAATCCAAAGAACACCCAGAAAATGCCAATAAAGCGTGCCAAGACGGATTGCAAGCATATTCTTTGAGTGAACCTTGAATTGAAAAACCTGCGCAAATATAACGAAGAGAACGACTACTGCGCTCAGCATATGGAGTCCATGTAGTCCGGTGATGACATATAAGAATGAAGAAGATGGATTGCCCACGAGATACAAACCAACACCGACCATCTGCTTAAATGCCAGCCATTGAGACAACAAGAAAAGAGTACCAAGCAGCAAAGTTGTTGCCAAACCCATTTTAAGTTGCCCGAGTTCATCGCGTCGGGCCCTACCGACCGACCATTGGAGACTTATGCTGCTGAACAAAACGAAAGCGGTCGACCACCAAAACGCAGAGGGAAGTACATACTCCAGCCAATTTCCATCGGCCCGGCGCACAATGACTGCTGAGGTAAGCCCCGCAAAAATCATAAATACGCTAACCATAAACGCCCAAAGCAGAAATTCCTTCGGATGGAGTTTATTTTTCTTTCGCGCAGGGGAGGAGGTAGCGCCTGGCAGTGTTGCATCCATAATCTATAATTTAAAAAGCCAATGACCCAATTGCATAACTGGCAAATAAACAAAACTTGCCAGCATGAGTTTTCTCGCTTGCAACAATTGCTGCTGTTGAACCAGCTTCCAACAGGGATAAAGAAATGCGCCCGCCATAATCACCGAAAGAACGGCGAAACCGTAGGGCGTATACCCCAGGAGCGCTGGAGCTATTCCAACAGGGATTAAAAAAAGTGTGATGAATAGTATGTAGCGCGCCACAAAAATACCCGGGTCTCCCCCACCCGGAAGTAGACGAAATCCGCCCCGCGCATAGTCTTCATGAAGCACCCAAGCAATCGACCAAAAATGAGGGAATTGCCAAATGAACTGAACCAAAAATAAGATTCCTGCCTCAAAATTGAGGTGTCCGTTGAAGGCGGAATAGCCTATGAGCACCGGCAATGCACCCGGAAATGCACCAATAAACACAGCTACAGGACTCACCCGCTTCATAGGCGTATATACAAAACCATAACTTAACATGGCCATAATCGATAAAATCGTGGTGAGCACATGCGTGAAACAATCAATGAGTCCAATTCCAATGACTGCAGCCAAAAAGGCAACCAGGACTGCTTCACTCGTTTTCATCCGCCCATCAGGCATCGGTCGCTTACGGGTTCGGTGCATCAGCCGATCACTCTCCCGCTCTAATATTTGGTTGATTCCGTTGGATGCACCGACAATCAAAAATCCACCCAAAGTCAATCCCATTAAGGTAGACCCGTTCCAATCGGCTCCAGAGGCAATTAAATAGCCCAATGCAGAACTAAACACCACCAAACTCGCTAATCGAAGCTTTAAGAATTGGGCGTAATCGCGCAACTTATCCATGGAGATGAGATGGCATGGAATCCGTTGCGCCATCATCTGAATCGGAGGGATCAGAGACAGACTTGAGTAATTGAGTATAGGTTCGCTCTAACCTGATGGCGAGCGCCATGGTAAAAGAAAATGAAAGTGAGCCCAATAAGATGTGCAACGCACGGGGTACAGCAGGGAGACCAAGACGCGAGAGTAATCCACCCGTGAGAACCTGTAAGCCCAACAACAACAAAACAACAAAGGACATCGATCGAATCACACCAGGCCCCAAATTCCGGTCAATGGAGTAACACAGATATATGGTAGCCATTAATACAACCATCCAGAAGTTGCGGTGCCATTCATATACAGATCCCAAGGAGCGAAAAAGCACCGCAGTGTTTAGTCTGGCGGATTCATTCAGCCGAATCCATTCATCGACTTGCTCGCGCACTTGTGTTCCCAAAACAATTTGAATCAACATCAAAATCAAAACAGACCAAGCCTGCCAGCGCAAGGAAAAAAGAGTCGAAGTCACCCCTTGATGTTGAAATTGCTCTGAGGGAGACTTTTCGGGCAGCGCGGAATAACGTGCCTTTAGGATCAGTGCCACAACGGCCAAAGCCAACACAAAATGAAGAGTAACAACGCCATGCCGCAGATGGGTCATGACCACCCAAGCACCAACGCCACCTTGTATCACCACGAGTAGGAAAGCCAAAAATGACCAAACCGCTACAGACTGCTTTTTACTTCTAAAAAAACGAATTGCAATGAACATGTGGAAAAGAACAGCCAAGCCTGTGAGGGCGCCCAACAGTCTGTTCAGATATTCTGTCCAGGTTTTAACCGCATTGAACCGAGTGTCTGCATAACCCCGATCCGCATAAATACGCTGATAATCTGTTGGCAAATCAATCTCTTGCACAGGAGGGATCCAAAGACCGAAGCAGCGAGGCCAATCGGGACAACCCATTCCGGAGCCAGAACTCCTCACAATTCCACCTGCCAAAATCAATAAAGCGAGCAACACCAAGACTACGGTGTTCGACCGAATGAAAATCGGAAATTCTTCACGGTTAGAGCGCCGATCGGATGGTTGGCTCATACCGAATCAGGAATTACTAGGCTTTTCTGAAACCCAACGCTTGCAACAAGCGACCAAACAACATAGTCTCTGAAGCCACTGCCTCTTTAGAGGCATGATGTGGAACGGGCTGAGCAGTGGGTTTGCGTAACTCCTCAGGGAGATCATCGTCCTTCACCGTTTGTGGTATGAAATCCTCAACGGCACCGGGACGGCTATAATCATATGGCCAGCGGTGTACATGGGGAATCTCACCGGGCCAATTGCCATGCAAATGCTCAACCGGTGCGGTCCACTCAAGGGTATTTGAATTCCAAGGATTCATCGGGGCCTTTTTGCCCATCCTCATGCTGCTGAAGAAATTCCAAATGAAAATCAATTGGGCCGCACTACCCAGAATTGCCGAAATGGAGATGAATCGATTGAGATCCATCCATTCGGCCATATACTCGAAGCCCGTGAAATTGTAATAGCGACGAGGAACCCCATCAATCCCCATGAAATGCATCGGGAAAAACACCATATAAACAGCTGCAAAAGTCAACCAAAAGTGTAGGTAACCCAATTTCTCATTCATCATTCGACCAAACATACGGGGGTACCAGTGGTATACACCAGCCAACATTCCAAAGAGTGAGGCAGAACCCATCACCAAATGGAAGTGCGCCACCACAAAATAAGTATCGTGCAAATTGATATCCAAAGCGGCATTTCCGAGGTAAATTCCAGTGAGTCCTCCCGAAATAAACAACGAAACCAACCCAATCGCAAACAACATACCTGGGGTAAATCGAATATTACCCTTCCAAAGCGTTGCCAGATAGTTGAACGTTTTGACCGCTGAAGGAACGGCAATGACCAATGTGAGGATCATGAAGACATTGCCCAAGAATGGATTCATTCCGGTTACAAACATATGGTGACCCCAAACGATAAACGACAAGAAAGAAATGCCCAAAAGAGAGCCGACCATAGCGCGATAACCAAAAATAGGTTTGCGGGCATTGGTGGCGATTACCTCAGAAGTAATTCCCAAGGCTGGCATGAGCACGATATATACCTCGGGATGTCCAAGAAACCAGAAAAGGTGCTGGAACAAGATGGGGGATCCACCCGTTCGGTTGAGCGTTTCACCCGCAATAAAAATCTCACTCAGATAGAAACTGGTGCCAAAACTGCGGTCAAAAATCAACAGAACTGCTGCCGAAAGCAACACGGGAAACGAGAGAACACCCAATATTGCCGTAGTGAAAAAGGACCACACAGTAAGCGGCATACGGGTCATGGTCATGCCGGGTGTGCGCAAGTTGAGTATCGTAGTGATGTAGTTCAGCGCGGCCATCAAAGAGGATGCGATAAATAAAGTCATGCTGATTAGCCACAATGTCATGCCTAAACCTGAACCTGGCATGGCTTGGGGCAAAGCGGAAAGAGGCGGATAGATCGTCCATCCAGCAGCAGCGGGGCCGCTCTCAATGAAAAGCGAGAGCAGCATAATGACGGTCGACAAGAAGAAGATCCAATAACTCAACATATTCAGAAAAGGCGAAGCCATATCGCGCGCGCCAATCTGTAACGGAATTAAAAGATTTGAGAATGTGCCACTTAAGCCAGCGGTGAGCACGAAAAACACCATAATTGTGCCGTGCATCGTGACCAAAGCGAGGTAAAAACTCGGGTCCAGACGACCGCCCTTTGCCCAATCGCCTAAAATCGACTCCAACCAAGGGAACGTGTCCTCGGGCCATCCCAATTGCAGACGGAAAAGCAACGACAATAGTGCTGCCACTACCGCCATAAACATCCCTGTAAGCAAATATTGCTTACCAATCATTTTATGATCCTGTGAAAAGATGTACTTGGTGATGAAGGTTTCCTTGTGGTGACCGTGGTCGTGCCCGTGGTCGTGTCCGTGGGCCGTTGATGCAGAAGGGTTGCTGTGCGACATGATACGAGGTTGACTGTTTTAGGGTAACAATATGGAAGCGGTTTGTGTTTCAGGCTTTTTAAAATAGGTTCGTTGTTTGGCCAGCCACTGGTCATATTCCTTACGGGTCACCACAACGAACTTCATCTGCATATTGAAATGCGCTGCACCACAAATCTTATTGCAGGCAAGAACATAATTGAAATTATAGTTATTGATTTTTTCCCGCATCTCTTCAGTTGTGATGGTTGGGGTAAATACGAATTGGGTAGGCATACCCGGTACTACATTCATTTGAACACGGAAATGAGGCAGGTATGCTGAGTGAATCACATCCCTCGCCCTCAATCGAAGTACAACAGGCTCTCCTACAGGCAAATATACCTCAGGAACCAGAAGATCATCCTGAGCTTCCTTACTTTCAGGGTCTATACCCATAGAATTGGTTGCACCAATTAATCGGTAGTCATGTCTTCCCAACACACCATCTATACCGGGTAGCCTGGCTTGCCAGCCAAACTGATAAGCGAACAGCTCGATTTCGTGCGCATCCTTACCAGGTTCACTTTGGGTGATCTCCCGCCAAACCTTGGTTCCATAGAGCACCAATATGGTCAGTACAATAGCCGGAACCACAGTCCAGGCAAATTCCAATCGATCATTGTGCGCATAGTGTAGCGCCTTACTGTCGGACCCCTTCCTTCTGTAAATCCAAGGATAAACGAAAAGCAGGATATGTGTGATGACAAACACCACAAAGGTGATCCAAAAGGTGATGGCCAGCATTTGATCCAATACCACTCCATGTTCTGAAGCGGCCACAGGAAGTGTATGGCGCATTAAACGGGCAAATTGCACGGCCACCAAGGCCATTCCCACCACCAAAAATACAATAAATAGACCAGCATTGATCGTATTCCAATTAAACAAACGAATTCCGCGAAGTCTGTATTGGGCGGACAACAAGCGCCCTGCAAACAGCAACAAAGCGCCGAATACAATGAGTGCCAAGATCATGAGCGCAGATTCTCCACGCGTTGTGCCACCACCCCCGTTTGCAGCAGCAGCGCCTGCTCCACCATCCGCAGACTTTGGTTTGTTCGCCAGGGCTTTCTCTTCTTCTTTGATGTAGGCCAGAACAGATTTAATCTCTTCATCCGACCAATCGTAGGCTGGCATAGCCGTTTTGTTGTATTGATTGTATAAGTCTACCGCATATTGATCGCCGGAAGCAATCACTGCTGCAGAGTTGCGAATCCACTTCAGCAACCAGGCCTCATCACGGCGTTTATCGATACCCCCCAATGCCGGTCCAACCATAGGTTGATCAATTTTGTGGCAGGAAGCGCAATTATTGGCAAACAATTCCTGCCCCGATGGCTGTGCATTCAGTGCTGAGGGAATGAATCCAACAAACAAAACGATAAGCAAAAGCCCAATAGAACGATTGATGGAGAAAAAGTACCTCTTCGGTTTCATGCGTTTGGGTTAAATTTATTCAGGAAAAACGGATGTAAAACGCGATGCAAATATACTTCAGAGGCTCAACCAATCAGCCTCAAAAACACGGAGAAAAAGTAAAAAATCGACTAGTTACCCGGATCCAATGCACGACCAACCCGATAGCGTAGCACATCAAAATGACCTTTCAAGGCCAAAGGCTCTTGCTCGTTCTGACGGGAGAGGTCTTTTCGAAGACGAATAAGCTCAGATAAAGCAGCGGTTCGGGCTAATTGCCCGTAACGAGGGCCTTCTAATCGTCCTGCTGCACCAGAAGGACGGGCAACATCTACAAGCATCATGAGATATTCCATCTGAAGATTTTGCCGGAATGTACTGAGGCGAAAGGGTTCATCTCGGTAAATGGACTTACTTAACCTGGCCAAAACATCGGCACCACTCCATTCGCTTCCATAGGTTCGACTATCCTCCAGACGCTGAAGGGTTGTTGGATGAAGGATATGATCCAGAGCCGCCTTCTGGATTGCCCAAACCCGCTGATGAATTTTGGGGTCCTCTGTTTGTGAGAAGAAGTTAAAACCCCTACGCTGAATTTGCAAATAGGCAAACAATGTATCGGTTTGCTGAAAAGCTGAGGGACCCAAAATCTGAGTACAAATTATATCGAGGGCTCTTTTTTGGTCTGTAATCGGCACAGGATTGAATGGGCGGACAGCACCCTCCTGACCAACCCAGGCGCGATCGACATAAACACCGCCAACATATCGGCTCAATACCGATGCAGCTGTAGCCATTTCTGTTCCCAAAATAGTATAAGACTGTACCAATTTCTGGTGTGAGGCGTTCGGTTCACGTTGTTTGAGCAACAATCCATTGGTTAAATGTCTGACCAGAGCCAAACGATCGGCAGCATTTTGAATCGCATCTGAGCTCAAATCGCCTACATTTACCCGTGGGTCTATCCCTTTACCGGGAGAACGCATGTCATCGGCATCGTTGCCAAATGCCAACTCAGGCCTTGTACTTTTTGCAGCTATTGCATTAAGTCGTTTTGACTCGGCCAGCGAATCGATTAATGCACTCGAGTAGCCATAATCGATGGCCCACAGATCATAGGGACCCGGTCGAGTGGTGAAGTATTGCCCCTGTTTATTGGTATCGATATGCAGATTCACCGCCGGATAATCCATAACGGACCCGAGCAAACCATTGGAACGCGTGCGCTCTGCGTTGTGGAGATCTGCTGGAGCGTGAAGCTGACTGGCGCGCATATTGTGGTTGAGGCCAAGGGTATGACCCAATTCGTGCATGACCAAATAATAAAGTGATTCCTCCAGATACTGTTTCCTTCGCGCATCATTTCCCCCTAAACCATCCAGGGCTTGCCAGCCCAACAAAAACTGCTGATGAAACGACCTGCCAAAATCGCATACAGCCGAATTGCTCTGTGTATAACGATCGTGATGATCATGAAAATGATGATCGCGTTCGGAGCCATTTACAAGGGACTGACCGAAAAGATCCGATTGTCGAAGCCTGTTCAAGACAAAAACTTGTTCGAGCATGATGTCGGCCCCTAGAATTTGTCCGGTTCTTGGATCAACAAAACTTGGACCATAGCCCCCGAAGGGCGGAAATGGCGATGATGTCCACCTGAGTACATTATAGCGCAGGTCGCCGGCATCCCAAGTGGCTGTATCGGGTTGTTCCTTAATTTCGAGGGCATTCTTAAACCCAGCCTGCTCAAAGGCTAAATTCCACTGAAGAGCAGCCTTCCGAATGATGGGTCTATATTCTAGCGGAGTGGTGTTCTCAATCCACCAAACGATGGGATTAATGGGCTCACTGATTTTTAGTTCGGGGTTCTTTTTCACCAAGTGCCAACGGTTGATGAAATCGCGGTAGTTGACCGTTTCGGTTGAGGTCATGTCATCGAACTGGGTGTGGAAATACCCGATGCGGGGGTCATCGCGCCGTGGCTTGTAATCGCCGGAAGGTGCCTCCAGAAAAGTGTGCTGTATCCGTACAGAGACAGCCCGTCCATCAGCCACATCCGAGCCTGCTGAAGTTGATCCTGAGTTGTCATAAACCAATTCAACCACCACATCGGTGTTCTGTGGGTAATTACGGATCGAAAGAACGCGCGACTTCCCTTTATTGAGTGTGCCCAGTAACCCTGCAGGCATACCATCCATGCGGGGTGGACGAACCCGATCCAATTTCTCATCGATGAAAATATTACCCGCTTCGATTAAATAACGCTGGGCACTGTCGTCGCGCGCTACAATTTTCTCCGACAAGAGGAGCGAATGGCTGATATTGGCATCGGCACTTTTGCTTAATGGATTGGCTGGATCGAAAAAATAACGGTTGTTGACCCATTCAAAATCTATACGATCATAGTACTTCCGCAACCTAATCAACTCATTATAGCGAAACGAGCCACGATTCATGCCCGCTCCAACCGGACCATTCTCCGCATAACTCCAATAAATGTATTCTCGCTCGAATTGATCGCCTTTCACCAGCAGAAACAACTTCCCATCCGTAGTGTCCTGGTAAAGGGTAAAGAGTCCATCGAACTTACGACATGCTTTAATCTTATCTTCAATACCCTTTTCCTTCCTCTTGCTCGTGTCGACGGCCGATTTCGATGACTCGGGAGTTTTAATTGCCTTACTTCTCTTAGACTGCGCAAGGGCAACGGGCTGTAGAGCAAGACCAAAACATAGCGTGCAAACGAGGGTCTTAATAGCTGCAATAAACAATACTGAATTACTCTGAGGGATGAAATGGAGCTGTTTCATACGGAATGGCATTAAATAGGAACTTGAAAGGGCATTTGAACAAACCCTCGGGGGTTTTAACCAGCCAATGCAGCGGCACCGCCCACAATTTCCGTGATCTCGGTGGTAATAGCGGCTTGACGTGCACGGTTGTATTGAAGCTTCAAGCCCTTCAACAATTCACCCGCATTTTCAGTGGCTTTATCCATCGACGTCATGCGCGCCCCATGCTCAGACGCATTGGTGTCTAAAATAGCGCGGTGAAGGGAGAGACGGAGGTAAGCCGGGATCAATTCAGCGATAATTTGGGCCGCATTTGGCTCCAAAATGTAGTCAGTTCGTAATTTGTCAGCACCAGATTTTTCAGCCTCCTGAACCATAGGAAGGAATGTGTGGGTACGGTAGTATTGAACCACAGGATTCTTGAATTCGCTGTAAACCACCTGAACCGAATCGTAGGTGCCTGCAAGAAAATCATTCATCAAGGCCGAGCCCAAGGCCGCGGATTGATCGAAGGAAGGATGGTGCATCAGTCCTACAAATCGATCATCGATGCGCAGTCCTGATTTGCGAAAATAATCCATTCCCTTTTTTCCAACGGGAATAACCGTGCAACCACCTTTACCCGCCGTTTGATCTTGGAAGTTTTGAATGATTTTTCGCGCTGTTTTGATGAGGTTGGCATTGAAACCACCGCAAAGTCCTTTATCGCTCGTTACCACCACGACAGCAAGATGTTGCACGGGGCGAACTGCGGCCAACGGAAGTTCGATTTCACCTTCCAAACTGGCATTGAGGTTATCGATGACGGAAGACAATTTTAGGGTATAGGGCCGGAGTTGCTGAATAGCCGTTTGGGCACGGCGTAGCTTACTGGCCGACACCATTTTCATGGCCTTGGTAATCTGCTGGGTAGAGATTACCGAACCAATCCGAACACGAACCTCTTTTAAATTGGGCATTCCGTCGCTTATTTGTCGATGAACTGTGACTTCAAGTCTTTCGCAACCTTTTCAAGTACGGCTGTCAGCGAATCATCGTATTTCCCTACCCTAAGCGCGTCTAATGTTTCTTGCTGTGTGGCCCTCATGAGGTCGAGGAATTTGGATTCAAACTCTTTGACCCGGTTCATGGGCACATCCATCAGGATGCCTTTGGTGCCGAGGTAAAGTATGGCGATCTGCTCTTCAACCTTGAATGGAGCATATTGTGCCTGCTTCAAGATTTCGACGTTGCGTGATCCCTTATCCAAAACGGCTTTAGTTGCCGCATCAAGATCGGAACCAAACTTTGCAAATGCTTCTAGTTCCCTGTATTGGGCCTGATCGAGCTTGAGGGTACCCGCCACTTTTTTCATGGACTTGATTTGGGCGTTGCCCCCTACACGCGATACCGAAATACCCACGTTGATGGCCGGACGTACACCCGCGTTGAACAGGTTAGACTCCAAGAAAATTTGACCATCCGTAATCGAAATCACATTGGTGGGGATATAAGCCGAAACGTCACCCGCCTGGGTTTCAATGATTGGAAGAGCAGTGAGCGATCCTCCTCCTTTTGTTCTCCCTTTGAGTGAAGCAGGCAAATCGTTCATTCCAGCAATGATGTCATCGTTGTAGTTGAGCTTGCATGCACGCTCGAGGAGGCGACTATGCAGGTAGAATACATCGCCCGGATAAGCCTCACGCCCTGGGGGGCGGCGCAATAGGAGCGAAACCTCACGGTAGGCCACCGCCTGTTTCGATAAATCATCATAAATAATGAGAGCGGGGCGACCGGTATCGCGGAAATACTCTCCCACAGCCGCACCAGCCATAGGGGCATAGAATTGGAGTGGAGCGGGATCAGAAGCAAAGGCTGCTACAATCACTGTGTAGGCAAGTGCCCCCTTTTCCTCCAAAATCTTGGCGATTTGCGCCACATTCGAGGCTTTTTGTCCGACGGCCACATAGATGCAAAACACAGGCTTTCCAGCATCATAGAATTCCTTCTGGTTGATGATGGTGTCGATGGCAATCGCCGTTTTGCCCGTTTGCCTGTCGCCAATAATGAGCTCGCGCTGACCGCGACCCACAGGAATCATGGCATCAATGGCCTTGATACCGGTTTGCATGGGCTCATGCACAGGTTGCCGGAAAATAACACCCGGCGCTTTTCTTTCGATGGGCATCTCGAACAACTCACCCTCTATAGCACCGCGACCATCGATGGGTTGTCCGAGCGTATTCACCACACGACCCAACATGCCCTCCCCTACTTTGATGGATGCGATCAGTCCGGTTCTTCGGGCTGTATCGCCTTCCTTAATGCCTTCGGCAGAGCCCAGGAGCACCACCCCCACATTATCCTCTTCAAGGTTGAGCACAACACCGCGTACCCCATGGTCGAACTCCACGAGTTCTCCCGATTGCACACGAGTAAGACCATACAAACGGGCAATACCATCGCCTACCTGTACTACAGTACCAACTTCCTCCAGCTCTGTGGCTGATTTATAACCTGATAATTGCTCTTTGAGAATCGCTGAAATCTCATCTGGCTTGATCTGTGCCATGGCTTAATATTTTTTGATGTAGGGATTGTCTGAAAATAACTGCTTGATTTCTTGAAGCGAACGCGCAATGGACCGTTCGTAGCGTCGGTCTTCAACCTGGATCACAAAACCGGCCATGAGACTTGGGTTGATGCTGGTTGACAATTCGACGGACTTACCTGTTTGCTGGGCCACTATGGCGGAAATGTCTGATACTAAACCCTGAGGCCATTGAACTGCTGTTTCTAGACGTGCCCGAACTATGCCTTTTTGCGCCCGATACATTTGTGAAAAGCTCTGCACCATGCCGGGGATTACACTTTCCCTTCTCTTTTTGATGACCATCCGTACAAAAGCGGAGGTCAGTGGATCAGATTGACCGGAGAAAAGGGCATCCACCACACCAATCTTGGATTCGGGACGCGTAACCGGGCTGCGGAACATAACCAACAACTCTCTGCTGTTCGTGATGGCCAAACCCAAATGCTCCATATCGCGATAGACCGCTTCGAGCTTGTTTTGCTCGGTGGCCAAGCGCATTAATGAAGCAGCGTATCGATGGGCAACCCGGATATCAGCCATTGAGAGCTTAATTGAGTTTGATTTTGTCCATTTCAGCGCGCACAAACTCCTCTTGTTTGGCTTGATCGGCGAAATGGTTACCCAACACTTTCTCAGCCACGTCTATGGCCAACTTGGCGGCCATATTTCTCACTTCTGTAACCGCTGCCATACGTTCATTGTGAATGGCTTCACGCGCTGTCTCCAAAATACGAGACGCTTCTTCGGTAGCCTTATTCTTAGCCTCAGAAACAATGAAATCTCTCGTTTTAGCGGCATCAGCGAGGATCTGATCGCGTTCGTCTTTAATGTCAGCGAGAAGTTTGTCGCGCTCATTTGATAGACTTCCGACCTCTTTCCTTGCATTTTCGGCTTCGGTAAGGGCTTGTGCGATCTTTTGATCGCGCTCCTCTACTGCTTCCAATATGGGCTTCCATGCATATTTACGAAGAACAAACATCAAAATCAGAAAAGACAAAGACGTCCAAACGACAAGACCTAAATTGGGTTGTATGAGTTCTTTCATGAGAATATTGAATAATGGAAGATATTCTGATCATTAATTGACCAGAATGAAACCAATGTAAGAGCGAGGGATTAACCAGCCACCAACAGAGACACAACCACTGCAAAAAGTGCAGCACCTTCAACAAGGGCAGCGGCAATGATCATGACTGTTTGAATTTTACCGGCTGCCTCAGGCTGACGAGCGATGGCTTCAAGAGCAGATGCACCAATACGTCCGATACCGATACCAGCACCCAATACGGCCAAACCGGCTCCAATTGCAGCAATTCCAGGAAGTGTTGTCATTTTTTAAAATTTAGTTGAGTTTTTTTTTTGAAATGAAATTTAATGATGAGCGTCCGTAGCTGGTTGCTCCAAGGCAAGGCCAATAAACAAGGCGGAGAGGAGCGTAAAAACATACGCCTGAAGCGCGGCAACCAGTAATTCGATGCATGAAATGAACAGAACAAAGCCAAGCGATACAGGTGCCATCGCCAAACTCTTGAATACAAAAATCAGAGAAATCAAACTAAGGATAATGATGTGACCTGCTGTTATGTTGGCAAAAAGACGAATCATGAGTGCAATAGGCTTGGCTACGACACCCACCATTTCAACAGGAATCATTATTGGATAAAGCCACAATGGCACATGCGGGGTGAATACGTGACCCCAATATGTTTTGGTGCCGCTGACATTGGTTATTAGTAGTGTGAAAAAGGCTAAGGTAGCCGTTACACTTATGTTCCCTGTGAAGTTTGCGCCGGTAGGAATCAAACCCAAAAGATTATTGATCCAAATAAAAAAGAAGGCCGTGAGCAAATAGGGCATGTATTTCTTGTACTGATCTCCAATATTAGGAATGGCGATATCGTCTCTCACAAACAGAACCAATGGCTCAACAACTTTAGCGATGCCTTGTGGCCTCCCGGAGGATGCATCGTAGGATTTGGCACCCCTTGTAAAAATGATCAGGAGGAGCAAGACGGCTATGAGCATAGAAGCCACGTTCTTGGTGATGGAAAAGTCCAGAACAGAATAACCGTTTGACTCGGTAATGTGGCCGTGGTTATCGATTTGATACGCCCGACTGCCTCTTTGAACGGTGGCGTGTCCATGTTCAAAGGCACTGGACATAAAAACATCTAGTTGCCCTTCACTCCATAAAATAATCGGCAACGGAATCGAAACGGGATGAAGATTTCCATCCTGGTCTTTTGTGTCGAATAGATGCCAGTCATGGTTATCCAGGACGTGATGCAGGATGGTGCTGATCGCATCGAATTCTTCAGTTTCCGTCCTTGATGAATCTTCTGCGGTCGATTGATCTGAGGCCCATGATTTTCCCGATAAGGACAGGAGCGTACAAAAAACAAAAGTAAAAATGAACGCAAATCTTGAAGCCGATAATTGGCTAACAGGCAAAAATGCGTTTGTTTTTAGTGCTGCGGGCATTTAGGTGATTTTCGAAATCGGGCGCAAGATAGAAAAAATACCAACGAAAAGCACACAAAGAAAAACGAAAAAAAACACAAGGAAAGGAATGGCATAATCGGGCGTTAAACTTCCCATTTTCAACAGCAATACGATCAGGATCAGAAGGCTGTACAAAAAGTGAAGCCCGATGAACACCAAAGAAATCAAAACCTTGGATCGGTTAAAAAAATCCGGCCAATGCTGTCGAATGGGATAGAGCGTAATGAACATCGAAGCTACGGGCAGAGCCTCTGCCAAGAAAATTGGATAAAAAATGGCTCGATCGATTGCGGTGAAGTAATGGTTGGTGAGCTCTATTCCCAAAACAATGGTGCAGCCAATGAGCATGAAAGTTGTCCAAAATATTCGATCAGGACTCCAAAAGCCTTGTTCTGATTGATTGATGAATGCTTCCCTTTTGGGACGCTTATGGGAAGTTTGTGATTGATCGCTTAAAGAATGAACCAGCGACCTCATGACCCATATGACCGCCAAAATGGTGGCGAGTGCAGCAAAATAGGGCCGTTTTGTTTGAAGCCAGTCATCAACAGTGGAACCCAACCAGGCAGCTATTAGGAAGACAACTGCCCATTGAAGACTAAGACTGGAGTATTTTGCCCATACTTGAGCGGATTGGTGCGTATCCTTTTCTGGCTTTTTGGTTGACTCCATTGCCCGAAAACGTGCTCCAGTTGGTGGTGAATCAGAGACTAAGCCTCGCGAACCGTTCGCAATTTTTCTACACCGGCGGGCTGCATGCTGCATCCACCAGAGAATTGCGCGCCTTCCTCTACCACGAGTCGAGCGGTTTTAATATCCCCGTTGATGCGGCAATGTGCACGCAAGGTCAGCGATTCTGAAGCCTCGATGTTTCCCTGTATGTGCCCTCCCACATCGGCGAACTGACAAATCACATGGCCTGTTACCTTGCTCTTGGGGCCTAAAGCCACCCGCCCGGTAGAGTGAATGTTGCCTCGGAGTTCCCCGTCAATGCGAACGTCGCCTTTGGCGTGTAAATCGCCTTGGATGGTTGAGCCTTCGACCAATAAATTTAAATTTTGCCCGGCTTGAACAATGTTTTTTATGGGGTTAATCATTGATCTAATTTGAAAATTTGCAGGATTTAGGATAGGAAAGCGAGGATTCGAGGAAAAAATGGCAGTGAATGATCAAATGAGCGAAATGGCTAAGTGGTTTTGCGAAGCGGAATTGCGAAGCGGAGCCACAAAGTAGGGTGGAAAATTAGAAAAAAAATGTCAATAATTTAAAAAGGATGCCGGATTGAGGGCGCTGCCATCTTGCCACAATTGCACAGAGATTGTTTGAGTCTCACCACCCTGATTATTGTCACTTTCTGTCCTGCCTGCTAAACCGAGAACATCTCCTGCCTTCACTGATTCGCCCGTGCGCCTCAAAATTTTGCGCAATTTGCGGTAGCAGCTGATCGCATTGCCCGGGTGCTGAACGATAACAACATAAAGGTCAGATAGGGAATATCCTTGAAATACAATTCGTCCGTCGAGCATCGAATGAACCGCTTGTTCACCAACCACCGCGATTTCGAGTCCAGCAGATGGATTGGTTGGGCTAAATGGCCGGTGCACTCGGCCATTGACAGGTTCGAACAGGCTTTGTCCGAAAAAACGAATTTGCCCGCTCACATCCGACAAACGGGCATCCGTGAAATCTTGCTCAATCCACTGGCGGAGCAGGGAATCCGCCGTACTCCGCGCGAAGACGTTGGCCGCTTGAGACATCAGAACCGTGTCTGAACGCGTCTGACTGCTCAATGTATCGGCAGGCATCCGACCCTCCACAACCTGTGAAAAGCCCATCCAACGCGCTTCAGCACCGGCCATGGACTGCTCCAGGGAATCGACAGTTTCTAAAAGTCGCAGCATCTTGAGACGTTGTCCTGTGTCGGCATAGCCTGGGATGTACTCCCGCAAAGGCGTGAATACAACAAGGGAGGTGATCAGGAGCGCAAAACCGATAATGGCTGTGCTGAGAATGATAAACAAATTGAGACGAGACAGGCTCACCGAGGCCTGCTCCTCAAAGGAACCATCGTCGAGTACCACCAGCCGATAGCGCGTACTCCATTTCTTTTTCCAATCGTTGAGGCGAGGCATAAGCGACAAAAATAGCATCATTTGCGAACCTAATTTACCCTGCTTTGGATGAACGCCTTGAAAAAAGAACTATTTTTGAAGTTTAGACTCCACAATCATTGACTCTATGATCAGACCCTTTACCCAACTCGCCGCTTTTTTGGTGGTTCTGTTTTTGTCGCTTTCGGCAGGCGCTCAAAATTGCCCAACCGGACAAACCCGTATTACGGTGGTCCTTACCCCTGATAATTATCCAGGTGAAATTTCATGGATCCTTCAAAACCAAATGGGTGATACGTTGATGAGCAGGGCCACGGTGGTGGGCGGACAGGTGAACCGCGACTCCGTTTGTGTGCCAGCGGGCACCTGTGTTTACTTCACCATAGTTGATAGTTATGGTGATGGTATTTGTTGTGCGCACGGCAATGGCTCCTATCAGTTGTTGGTGAACGGGCTTGTTCAGGCCAGCGGCGGACAATTTGGACGCTACGAAACCAAAACGGTGAACTGCGGCAGCAGTCAATCCTGTCAACAAGCCTTGGTGGTAGACACTGGTAGTTATGTCGCCCCTGTGCGCAATAGTTGGTTTAGCTTCAAACCCGATAGTCTGGGTGCCTACAGCATCAGCACGTGTGGGGCACCAACGGGTTGGGATACCCGCATCTGGGTCTATAATAATTGCAGCATCCCTCAGCTGGTTATGGACAATACAGGGACCATACTATACAATGACACCAACTCTGTATGTGGGCAAAGAGCAAGAGTGCAGGCTTATATGGACACTGCCACTACGTACCTGATCCGTATTGGAGGGGCCAATGCCCCTGGTCCTATACCATTTAACATCTCGTTCATTGGTGCCATAGCGGGTTGTCCTGACTCGAATGCTTGTAATTACAGCCCACTCGCCACCGTTTTCGGTCCTTGCTACTACAACAACGACCCGATGTGCCCCCCAGGCCCAGATTTGACCATTGCACAAGGGGTTTTCGAGACTTCACTTCAACGCTCAACAGTTAACAGTACGACTTGTAGGGTTCAGGAGAAATGCCTCACGGGTTTTGGCACCAGAACCATCATTCGATTTACCACGGATATCAGAAATATCGGTCAGAGCGACTATTTCATTGGCAGTCCCTCTACCCACCCCGGTCAGTTTAATACGGTAAACTGCCACAACCACACCCATTATGAGGGTTATGCAGAATACGTTCTTTACCCGGAACCCACTGCACAAGGCACTCGTATACCCATTGGATTTAAGAACGGCTTTTGTGTCATGGATTTGGATTGCCCTCCTGGTATGGCGAAATACGGATGCAGCAATATGGGCATCAGCGCTGGATGTGGCGACATCTACAGCCGAAGTTTAGAATGCCAGTGGATCGACATTACAGATGTGCCTGATGGCGATTATATCCTTGCCATGAAGGTGAATTGGGATCAATCTCCTGATGCTTTGGGACGCTATGAGACCAATTATGCGAACAACTGGGCGCAGGTATGCCTGAATATTTACACCAATGCCCAGGGCAAACAATTTACACGGGATACGGCTTGTGCCCCCTACCGCGATTGTGCCGGTGTGGCTTATGGAAATGCATTAAGGGATTGCGAAGGTGTTTGTGGCGGAAGGGCGATGATTGGTGATTTGAATGCCGACACGGTTAGGAACGCTGTGGATTATGGTTTGTATTCTGGAGGATTGCTTCAGGATACGCTTCGTTTTAGTGTTTGCAAGGACGCCACAGGCGACAGTTTGATCGATGTATGGGATCTGGTGCAGTTGGGCAATTGCCTGCAACTCAATGGCAGCAGCGGAAGTTGTAATTTCCCCCAAGGGCTTAATAACCCAGCTCAAACTGTTCAGGTGCGCATTGATGTACTTGATACGGTCCAAAATTTCATCGACATCAGTTTGCGCAACAACGATGCAGGATTGGTGGCCATGCAGTTTCAGGTGCACGGTTTGCGCTTTACTTCTGCCATGAGCCTTTTGCTGGGTGGTATGCCGGCCCATCAGTTTCAGGTGGGCGCTGATGGAATGGTTTTGTTTACCATGAATAACTTCGCCCAAGAAATTCCCCGTTCGGGATCTTGGCGATCTGCTGCCCGCTTATTCTTCAGCCGGACCACCGATAGCCTGGTTTATCTGGAGGGGCCTCGTGTGGCGGTGAACAATGGACTGGAAAAGAACACCCTGGAAACGGATTCAACACGGTTTAGGGTATTCCGCAACACGACTTCCGTTAAAGATTTATCCCGCCGACCCTCATTTATTGCCTTCCCGAATCCTTCAGAGGGTCAATTTAGGTTGCAGGGGTTGCCTGATGCAAGACCTGTTTCCTTACAGGTTTTCGATAACTTGGGTCGCTTAATCCAGGAGATCGATGCGGTTGATTTCAGTAGCGGTTCGACTGACTTGGATCTAAGTGGTTTACCCCCCGCGGTTTACCACCTCATGATGAGGGGGAGTAGCGGCACCGCTGCTCAACGGGTTTGGATCAGGAAGTAAACGTTTTCCTGGAGTTGTAAGCCATTAGACCTAACGCTGAACTCTTAGAATTCCTTGAAGGGGGGTCTTTCCGGGGATCTCAATTACATATACATAACTCCCGGCTTCAAGGTCTGCCGGTTGGTAGTCGTTGGCATAGGCCACTCGATCATAAACGGATTGACCCCATCGATTAAAAAGCCGAACACGCGCCTGGGGATAGGCCTCAATGTAGCGAATGTAAAAGGCATCGTTGACTCCATCGCCATTCGGTGTCACGACATTATACACCTCAAGTTCTAATTCATCAACAGAAAATTCAAGGTAATTGCTTCGGGCATACCTTCCGTCCTGATCATTGATTGTATGCACATGCAACCGAAATCGGCCCAATTGGCGTGGCTTCGAAAAATCCAAGAAGGTGTCTGTAGTGGTGGCCACCCTCTGAGAATCTGGCCCAGCATCGGGGCGACTCATCCACAGTTCATAGCGCGGGTTTGACCACGCCTCTGAGTAGGGAAGCCATGAAAGTCGACCATCGAACAGGGTGGCATCGGCCAGAAAACCAATGGGATCGCTCAGTAATATTGAGCCAATCGAATCGCCTGGTGCACAATCGGGGTTGTAATAGACCTGTAGGATCAGCCTGAAATCGCGGCTGTCCTGGGTGGGGTCAGGCTCTTCTGTGTAGTATAGCGTGTCGGACAGCTGTGTAATGAAGGCCATGTCGCTCCACTGCCTTCCTTCAGGACGATCGTTTCGTTGCAAGCGGTAGCCCCGAAAAAAGTCGGGATCTATGCCGGGTGGACTTTCCCAAATGAGGTTCAATCCCTGGTTATTGGGGGTAACACTCACATTCAGCATGTTTACAGGCCGGGAATAGACATAACAATTAACAACACGTATGGTGAGTGAATCGAAGTCATCAATTCGGGAGTTGCAATCGCCCAAAATGGGATTCCCATCCAGTCCGTTTCGAACCACCAGATGATGGTCGCCGGATTGCACCAAGCGGGTAGCGAGTAGGATCAATAAGGAATCGCTCCTTCCATCGGTACAAAAGGAGCTTACTTTATATATAGGTATAGGAACTCCGGCTGGAGAATATAAACGCAGATCGGATCCTGTGGAATCGACAGAGGCGCAACGAAACTTGCCGCGTGTTCGCACCCAAAGGCTATCGCTGTAGCATTCCGCCTCTATGATGGGCAGTCGACGGGTGGTGTCGATCGATTGAAATCCCAACAAGGAGGTTCCCTCGGTATAAATCACCACATCGCGAATCGAATGCCGATCGGTCGCACCACCTGTGCTGGAAGTGAATCCGAGGTAGCCCACATAGTTAGCGGGTGCATAAACGCCACTCAACCAAACGACACTATCAATCATAACACTCACGAAGCCGCTATCATAGTCGACTTGCACCGCGTGGTAGTTGTTGGAGCGCATAAAGCTGAGGTTGCCATTGGTGTTGTTGACCTTCACAATGCCCGCGATGCACTCATTGTAGCCCGGACCGCTGTAAATCTGAACTTCTGGATTGGCTCCGCAGCCATTATCCCATGTGTCAAAAACCACTTTGAGTCCGTTGCCATTGGTGGGGATGCCTATGCCGCCACCCGAAATAAATCCTGCTGGTGGGATGTCTAAAAAGCAAAATGCAATTCCATCCGCAGCGGTTCCTTCCCACATGCGAAAATCGAAGCGGGCACTCCAACGGGTACACAAACTTAAATCGAGGGGCTGGTTGTAGAAGACTGCTCCGCTGTTGTTGTTGGTGGGAGGAACCAAGATCATCTCATTGCTGAATGTATCGACGTCCCCGTTGGTGTCTCCTATGCCTGCGGCACCGATGAGTGACCATCCTGCCGTATTCATCAATGGCTGCCCCTGAAGACGGGCATAGACAAAGCCTTGTGTGTGACCAAGCAAAGGGATTAAGCAGAAAAGTGCACCCATAATCAAACCCCTGCTCAGGGGCGTGCAGTGATTTTTCGAATCGAGAAAAAAGAACTTCGTCGGCCTTGTGGAATGTAGCATATTTTTATCCAATTCTGCAATATTAGTGCTTAAGCGCCGAGATCGTTCTTTTAAATCCTAATATTGGTGTAAAGTCGAAAAAAACTGCATATTGCACGCCAAAAAATACCATGCCAGCAGCCATCAACCTACCTACCTCCGCGCACCTGGACACTAATTCTTCGCATCCCGAACAAAGCTATGGCGGTGCCCTCACTACCTTGGTTGTCGTTTTCTTTTTCTGGGGATTCATTGCCGCCGGAAACAGTGTATTTATTCCGTTTTGCAAGCATTTTTTTCAGCTCGACCAATTTCAATCGCAGCTGATCGATTTTGCATTCTACACCGCCTATTATGTTGGGGCGCTTGGACTATTTGGCTTTGGTATGTGGCGGGGTTTTGACCCTGTGACGCATTGGGGGTATAAAAGGAGCATTGTCTATGGACTGCTTTTTTCTGCCTTTGGGGCGTTGGTCATGATTCTGGCGGTGGAGGCCCAATCCTACGCGGCAATGCTGGGCGGGTTGTTTGTGGTGGGACTTGGCTTTTCCTTGCAACAAACCGCAGCGAATCCTTTTGCGATTTTATTGGGCGATCCCCGCAAGGGGGCGGATCGGGTGAATCTGGGCGGAGGAGTTAATTCGTTCGGTACGGCTATAGGCCCACTTGTTGTGGCTTTTGCCTTGTTTGGCAGTGCCCACAGCATGACCGATGAGCAAATCCAGAGCCTGCCCTTGGGAAAGGTAGTGACCCTCTACGCGGGTGTTGGGGCGCTCTTTTTGGCCGCAGCTGCCCTTTTTCACTTTTCTAAACAAGTGCCATCGGGTGTGTCGCGCGAGTCCATCGAACGCGCGCCGAAAGCGTGGCGACAATTGCTCTTCATGACCCTTTTGCTGTTTGTATGGTTTGGATTCATTTTTCATTCCTACCGCTCGCCTGCTGCGCTGGTCGATGAAAGTCAGGTGGAATGGCTGAGAATGGTGTTATTGGTTGGGGCCTTGGCCACGGTGGTCGGCTTTCTTTTCAATGCCCGCATCCAGAGTCGGATTGAGCCCGAAGGCTGGGGCGCCATTCAGTATCCGCATCTCGTTTTGGGCATGCTCGCTATTTTTACCTATGTGGGGGTAGAGGTGTCGATCGTGAGTAATTTATCGGAATTATTGAAGGACCCCAAATTTGGCGCCCTACAAGCCAGTGAGATTGCGCCTTATATTTCTATGTATTGGGGTAGTCTGATGATTGGGCGCTGGACGGGTTCGCTGAGCGTTTTTAATCTGAAAGGACAAGCGAAGATGCTCGCTACTGTATTGGTGCCTTGGCTGGCTTTTGGTGTTGTTCTGGGGATAAATCTGATCGCGGGCAAGGATATGCAGCCTTTGTATGCATATGCAGCGTGTTTATTGGTTCACCTGGGTGCCACGCTATATGCGGGCGATCAACCCGCCCGAAATCTGATGGTCTTCGCTTTATTTGGGGTGACGGCCATGCTGGTGGGCATGACGAGCACCGGCACGGTAGCCATTTATGCATTTTTGGCAGGGGGATTGGCCTGCAGCATTATGTGGCCTTCCATTTTTACCCTGGCCATTTGGGGATTGGGGCGCTATGCCGCGCAGGGCTCTGCTTTTCTGGTGATGATGATCTTGGGTGGGGGCATTCTTCCTCCCCTACAAGGAAAGCTGGCCGACCTGGTCGGCATCCATTCCTCTTATTGGATGGCCGTGGCGGCATTTGCCTACCTGGCTTGGTATGCCTGGCGCGTTCCTTCGCTTTTAAAGGCCCAAAACTTAGATTGATGGTGCGGGCCGCCGGGTGGTTTATTTTTCTCTTTTTATGCCTTCCGGTTTGGGTAGGGGCCCAAGCGAAAACCGCTAAGGATGCGCAAACCGGCGTTTCGATTATCCCCCAACCTGAACAACTGAAATGGCATTCTAAGTCGGGTGTGGTGTTGCGGCTGAGTCCGCATTCACCCGTGGTGGTAGAGGGTGTTGATCCTAATTCGGATTCTCTTGCGGGTGTATGGCGACAAAGCCTGCGTAGCCTTTGGAAGCTACAGAAATGCTCCACGAAATCTCAATGGCTGAGGCCAGCGCACCCGATTCATCTATCGATAAGTGCGCCTTTGGGGGCTGAGGCCTACCGCATGGAGGCCGTCAACGGTCGATTATCGATTGTGGCCGGCGACCCAGCGGGCATGTATTACGCTTTTGTTAGTCTGCAGCAAATCCTGGAGCAGCACCCCGACGGTCAGCTTCCGGCTTTCCAGATCATAGACCGTCCGCGTTTCAGCTGGCGGGGCATGCACCTCGATGTGTGTCGGCATTTTTTTACAGTCGAAGAAATCAAGCGATACCTCGATCTGTTGGCGCGCTACAAAATGAACCGCTTTCATTGGCACCTCACGGAAGACCAAGGCTGGAGGATGGAGGTACCGACCTTAGCTCGGCTCACAACAGTGGGGGCTTGGCGTAAGGAAACAGTAGTGGGAAGGCCGGTGAGCCCAATGCGCTTCGATGGCTTGCATTATGGGGGATATTATACGCGTCGCGACATTCAAGAAGTGGTACGCTATGCTGCGGAGCGGCACATTGTGGTGGTGCCCGAAATTGAGATGCCCGGTCATGCCCTGGCCGCGCTCGCGGCTTATCCTGAGTTGTCTTGCACGGGTGGTCCGTTTGAACCCGCCACCTACTGGGGCGTGTTTGATGATGTGTTTTGCGCGGGCAAAGACACGGTTTTCCGTTTCCTGGAGACCGTATTAACCGAGGTGGTGTCGCTTTTTCCGGGCACTTGGGTGCACATTGGGGGCGATGAATGCCCTAAGAAGCGCTGGGAGGCCTGTTCGGATTGCCAAAGCCGCATGAAGGAAGAGGGCTTGGCGGATGCCCATGAGCTTCAAAGCTATTTCATCCGCCGGATTGAGCGGTTTTTGGGTGGGATGGGGCGGAAATTAATCGGATGGGATGAGATCCTGGAGGGCGGTCTTGCTCCTGAGGCCACCGTTATGAGCTGGCGGGGTACCGAAGGGGGCATCGCTGCCGCGCGTGCGGGTCACGACGCGATTATGTCGCCCGGCCGGCCATGCTATTTCGATCACTACCAGGCGCAGCCCGACTCTCTCGAACCTTTGGCCATTTGTTGCTATAATTCGCTTTCGGCGGTCTATGACTACGAACCCATTCCACGCGAACTCAATTTGGCCGAAACACGTCATATTTTGGGCGCTCAGGGCAATGTGTGGACCGAGTACATGCCCAATTTCGATCAGGTGACCTACATGGCGCTGCCCCGAATGCCCGCCCTCGCCGAAGTCTTGTGGTCGCCACCCCAAACACGCAGATACCCTGATTTTCTGAAGCGGCTGAAATTGGAGACGCGCTGGCTCGACCGACGAGGCTATCGCTATGCACGGCATTTTCTCGAGCAGATGTAGTTTGATGAATTGAAACCCGTCCCCCTATTGAACCCCTATTGTACCCCTATTGCACCCCTATAGTACCCCTATTCTACCCCTATTCTACCCCTATTAACCATGAAGCCGAAGCACAACAACCAAAACCGAAGAACTTTTTTACGGAAAAGCGCGCTCGCTGGAGCGCTTACTTTGATGGGTGTGGGTGGATGGCGGCCGAATCAGAGCCGTGCAGATCAACGCAGCAGCAATCCTCTGGGATTGGGGGCACAAGATTTCGTGCCCACGGTGGCCCTGTCGACCTGGCGCTTCGGACTGAAAGCCAACGCCGAGGCCTGGTCGGTTCTGAGCAAAGGTGGAAAATCGCTGGATGCAGTGGAGGCCGGGGTTCGTGTGGTGGAGGCCGATCCACATGAACGCAGCGTAGGCTATGGCGGACGACCCGACCGGGATGGTCATGTGACCCTCGACGCTTGCATCATGGATGAATTGGGCAACGCAGGCAGTGTGGCCTTCTTGCAACACATCATGCACCCCATTTCTGTGGCCAGGGCGGTGATGGAACGCACCCCACACATTATGCTGTGCGGCTCAGGTGCACTCGAGTTTGCCTTGAGGGAGGGCTTCAAGAAGCAAAATCTGCTCACAGCGGAATCGGAGGCTGAGTGGCGGCGATGGATGAAAGATGCCCGCTACACGCCGGTGGTGAACATAGAAAACCACGACACCATTGGTATGCTGGTTCGGGATGAAACGGGCCGCCTGTCAGGGGCTTGTACCACCAGCGGAATGGCTTGGAAATTGCACGGACGGGTGGGCGATTCCCCCCTCATTGGTGCAGGTCTGTATGTGGATGGGCAGGTGGGTGCTGCTACGGCCACGGGACACGGAGAGGAAGTGATCCGAATTGCGGGCTCACATTTGGTGGTGGAGCTGATGCGACAAGGCCGATCGGCTGATGAAGCCTGCCGTGAAGCCGTAAACCGTGCCCAAGCGATGTTTGTGCGCCGTGGTCGCGACCTCCGCGATACGCAAATCGGCTTTTTGGCGATGCGGGCCGACGGTCAAGCAGGTGCCTTTGCGCTCCGGTCGGGCTTTTCCTATGCGCGGACTTTGGTTGGCGGCCATACGGAACTGCTCGATGCCCCCTTCCTACTGAACTAGAGAATGGCACATCATTGACTCAATGCCTGCTCGCCTCGAAATTGCTTGTTTCTCGCCCGAAGCACTGCTCGTGGCCGCCAAAGCAGGTGCCCATCGCCTCGAGTACTGCGCTTCCTATGCCAAAGGAGGCATTACACCCGTTTTGGGCACCCTGCTGCCCCTGCGCAAGCACATTCCCTGCCCGGTCCGGGTGATGATTCGTTGCCGGGGCGGGGGATTTGTGTACACCCCGGGCGAGCTCATGGAGATGCGGCAACAGCTGCGCCGTTGGGCCGATGAGGGCGTCGATGGTTGGGTAGGTGGCTGCCTTAGCCCGGATGCTATGCCCGATACAGACGCTCTGTTGTCGATCGCCCAAGCGGCTCCCTCCCTACCCTTCACCTTTCACCGAGCCTTCGATCTGTGTACAGACCCCAATTCGGCGCTCCAACAGCTTCAGTTACTCGGATGTAATTGCCTCCTCAGCTCGGGGATTCCGAGCGGAGGCGCTGTAGATGGAATCAACAACCTCATGTCCTACGTTGAACAGCTGAAAAGTGAAGAGGGGATTGTGGAGCGGGGACCGGAACGGGGGCGGCTTCAGTTGATGGTGGGTGGCGGCATCAGACATGATAACATCAGAGTTTTGTTTGATCGATTTGGGGACTCCGTCGATTACCATTCAGCAGCATGGGTCGGAAACAGGAGTCGGTCTCCACTGGCCGAACCCCTTCCGGATCCTGATGAGATCCAAAAATTGAAATACGTATTAAAATAACATGTATTAATATTAAATCTGAATGTTGTTCGGCTTGAAGTACAAAAAAAATGGCCTGGGTGCGCTCGTTGGCCCGGGCAAACGCGTTGGCCTGGGTGCGCTCGTTGGCCTGAGCATGCTGGGGCTTCATCCGAAGGGGGTGAACGCGCAATCGATGGGGGTGAGCGCACAATCGATGGGGGTGAGCGCACAATCGATGGGGGTGAGAACGCAATCGATGGGGTTGAGCGCGCAATCGATGGGGGTGAGAACGCAATCGATGGGGGTGAGAACGCAATCGAACAGCATCAACCGCATTACTGCGCCCCCTCCGCCACCTCCGCCCGACTTGGCTTCTTATACCTGGAGCATACAGAGCGAAACGGGTATGAAATTAACAGGAATCAAAGCCCCATTTACCCTCTACGACGCCCTGTGGCGCTTGAAAAAAATAGCGCATCCCTACAGCCAGCAAACATCCGATAGCGTTCAATGGGTGGAGCAGCTTGTATGGGTATGTCGACTCGATTTCGAGGTCGATTCATTGCAGGCATCACGAAGCGATGGCCGGATTGTGTTCGAAGAAATCATGACCCACGCCCGTATTTATCTCAACGGCAAACAACTTGGAGAGACGAAAAACGCCTTTCATCCGCACAGTTTTGCGCTGGGACGCTTGCTGACCGTGGGTACCAACCGCCTGGAAGTGGAGCTGCTGCCCATCCAACGGCTCAATGACTCGCTTTCGGCAGCACACCTTCCCCTACCTGAGGGGCATCGGGCCTTTGTGCGGCAAGCAGCCTACACCTTCGGATGGGATTGGGGCCCTCGTATGGCCGCCGGAGGCATCACTGGAGTTGTGCGGATGGAATGGGCCAATACCCCGTGCATCAGCTTACTCAACCACCGGGTGCTTCGCGCCGACACCGAATCAGCCGAGATCGAAGCCGAAGTGCGGTTTCGGGCTGCCCCCGCCGGTTCGCGAATCCGTCTGCAACTCAGCGGTCGTGATTGCCGACTCGAACAATCCCAACACATACTTGGCCGAGCCGATACCGTTTTTCGCACCCGCTTTGTTGTCCCTGAACCCCATTTGTGGTGGACCCATGATTTGGGGGAACCGTATCTCTACCGGCTCACCGCTACGCTCTACCTGCCCGATGAACCGGAAAACGACCTCTATCTCGATCCATCGACAGAAAGGCTGCATCAGAACGTGGGGCTGCGTACCGTGGAACTCGTGCAAGCGCGCGACGACAGCGGTGGCAGCTTCGCGATTCACCTAAACGGACACCCCCTCTTTGTGCGTGGAGCCAATATGGTTCCGGGTGGATACCTTGTCGATACCCGCATGAACGACCCTCAATGGGGCCGGCAGCCTGAATCAGCACCGTTGGTATGGGCGCGTGCCGCGCACCTTAATATGCTCAGACTTTGGGGCGGCGGTACCTATCCCAGTACCTCCTTCTACCACTGCGCGGATAGCTTGGGTATTCTTCTGTGGCAAGATGCTGCCTTCGCCTGTGCCATGTACCCCAACGACAGTCTTTTCAGGCAGGAGGTTGAACAGGAACTACGCCACCAGGTCGGGCGACTGAGGAGTCACCCCAGTCTCGCCCTTTGGTGCGGCAACAACGAGAATTTCGAGGGATGGCACAATTGGGGATGGCAAAAAAGCCTGCAATACACCGCAGAAGATAGCTTGCATGTGTGGAAAGGATATGAGCAGTTGTTTATGGAAGACATCCCCCGACTTCTTATGGAACTCGATCCTGGGCGGCCCTACACCCACAGTTCGCCCCTCACAGGCTGGGGACGCGCAGCGGCATACCGGCAAGGGGATGTGCATTATTGGGGGGTTTGGTGGGGACTCGACTCGCTGGAACGCTATGCACGCAGGGTTGGTCGGTTCGTGTCTGAATACGGCATGCAGAGCTTTCCCCACCTGGCCACCCTTCAGCAATTTGCAGGGGAGGATGAAGCGGCACTATTCCATGAATCGCCCGCCATGACGCATCACCAGCGGCATCCCACAGGAACGGCAACGCTCAACACCTATATGGGGCGCGACTACCCTCCGGCTGCCGATCCGCGGCAGTATGCCTACCTCACCCAATTGCTGCAGCAGAGGGCCATGGAGGCCGCCATAAAGGCGCATCGATCGGCTAAACCCTATTGTATGGGCACCCTTTTTTGGCAGTGGAATGACGCTTGGCCCGGTATCAGCTGGAGCGCAGTCGATTATTTTGGTCGTCCCAAGGCCCTTTACCACCGGCTGAAATCGCACTATCAACCCGTTTGGGTGGGCATCGACACGGTTGAGGCTTATGGAAAGGGACAGGAGGCTTATGGAAAGGGACAGGAGGCTTATGGAAAGCGACAGCAGGCTTATGGAAAGCGACAGCAGGCTTATGGAAAGGGACAGCAGGCTTATGGAAAGGGACAGCAGGCTTATGGAAAGGGACAGGAGGCTTATGAAAAGGGACAGGAGGCTTATGGAAATGGACGGGAGAATGATGGAACGCGACAGGAAAACAATGGAAAGGGATGGGAGATAAATGGAAAGCGACAGGAGAGCAATGGAAAACGACAGGAGAGCAATGGAAAGCGACAGGAGATTAATGGAAAGCGACAGGAGAGCAATGGAAAGCGACAGGCAGCACCAGGTCGTCAGCACCTAACAGCGGTGAACGACACCCGCCGAAGCGTGGAGGTGGATGTGACCCTGCAGCTCTGGCATTTTGAAGGCCAGCAAGCCCTCAAAAGCGTCAAAAAAAAGATCGTTATCGCCCCCGATGCAGCGCTTTCCGACCCCTGGCCGCGGTCGGTATTGACCGACAAACGGTTAAAGAAACCGGGTTATTTTGTGGTGGTGGAATGGAGGCCCGATGGCGGTCGGCCGCACAGCCAATGGTGGGTGCCGCATCGGCCGCTTCAACAAAAATGGGCAGACCCCCGTCTGCAGGTGCGCGCCATAGGCATGGGCCTTCTGGAAGTTCGGAGCCAGCGCCCGGCGCGTTTCGTACACCTACAAATGAACAGCCGGACCGACGACGACTACTTCGACCTATTGCCCGGACAAGCTAAAATAGTGAATTTTATACCCCATCATGCAGAAACATATCCTCCGAGGGTGCAACCCATTACTTTTTACGATTTGCTGGGCTCTTCTGCCGACGGTAGTCGGGGCCCAGAGCATTAATCTACAAGCCGATCCCCCGCCGAATGAAGAATCGCCCCGTTTGGCCGGACATCCATTAGGTCAAGGACAAGATCCCGTTGGTTTTGTGAACCCCTTTGTGGGCACGGGTGGGCATGGCCACACCTTTCCAGGGGCCACCTTACCCTTCGGAATGGTGCAATTATCGCCCGATACCCGCATCGATGGCAGTTGGGATGGCTGTGGTGGCTACCACTATTCAGACAGCCTGATTTATGGGTTTAGTCATACCCACCTCAGCGGTACGGGGGTGAGTGACTACGGCGATATGCATTTTCTTCCCCTTACCCAGCACCCGGCGGGGAGCAGCGCCCCTATTGGCATCCCGTTTCGACATGAAAAAGAGAGCGCCGAAGCAGGCTACTATCAGGTGAACATGGAAAATGGGGTCAGGGTGGAGCTCACGGCCACCCTACGCACCGGCCTGCAGCGCATCCAATTCCCCGATCGCGCCACCGAACAGCTGCTGCTGCTCGACCTCAACCACCGCGACCCTGTGGTGGAGGGCATGATCGAAGCCGACGGAAATCGAAACCTGCGCATCGTGCGCCTCAGCAAGGCTTGGGCCGTACAGCAGCACTGCTACGCACGGGTAGCCTTTTCAGCACCTTTCAGCCTAGATGCCTCGTCTACACCCCACCGAATGCTGCTCCGATTTCAACTCAAGTCCGGTGAACCCCTCATCATTCAAACCGGCCTTTCCCTAACAGACACGGCGGGTGCCCGGCGGAACCTGGAGGCAGAGTGGTCCGATTTTGAATTCGACAAAACACGCAGATCGGCCTACAAAACTTGGAATGATGAACTCAGCAAGATCATCATCGAGAACTTTGCCGATAGCCAAATCCGGATCTTCTACACCGCGCTCTATCATGTGATGATTCACCCCAATACAGCCTCTGATGTGGATGGGCGCTACCGCGGGCACGACCAGCAAATCCACCAAAACGAATCGATCCAATACACCGTTTTTTCGTTGTGGGATACCTTTCGGGCGGCACATCCCCTCTATGCGCTCATTGATCGCAAGCGCACCACCGATTTCATCCGCAGTTTCCTGAACATCTACAAGCAGGGTGGGCGCCTTCCGGTTTGGGAATTGGCCGCCAACGAGACCGATTGCATGATTGGCTACCATTCGGTGAGCGTGATTGCAGACGCTATGGCCCGTGGTATCGGAGGATTCGACAGTGCTTTAGCGCTTGAGGCCATGTGCCACAGCGCCCGTTTAAACCACCTCGGCTTGGAGGCCTACCAAAAGCGCCGGCAGATCACGGCCGACGACGAGCATGAGAGCGTATCGAAGCAACTGGAGTATGCCTACGACGACTGGTGTATTGCCCAAGTGGCCAACCGACTGGGCGAAACTGCTCTGGCCGAGGAGTTTGGCCAACGGGCGCAATACTGGAAAAACCTGTTCGATCCCCAAACAGGCTTTATGCGTCCGAAAAAAAACGGTGGATGGATCGAGCCTTTCGACCCCAGAGAGGTCAACAACCACTTCACAGAGGGTAATTCATGGCAATACTCGTTTTTTGTGCCCCACGACATGCCCGGACTCATGGAGGCCCATGGTGGCGAAAAGGCTTTTGAGGCGCGCCTCGATCGTTTGTTCACCAGCGATTCACGCACCACAGGACGGGATCAGGCCGACATCACCGGGCTCATCGGGCAGTACGCACACGGCAACGAACCCAGCCACCACATGGCCTTCCTCTACCACATCACCGGCCGTGCCGATAAATCGCAACAACGAATCTATCAGATTCTGACGGACTTCTACCGAAATACACCCGACGGATTAATCGGAAATGAGGATTGTGGACAAATGAGCGCATGGTATGTGTTGGCGAGTTTGGGTTTATACCCTGTGGCTCCCGGGGCATCGGAGTGGCTGTTGGCGGCCCCCATCCACAAACAAGCGCGCATTTACTTAGAAAATGGTCGCAAAATCGAATTGCGGACCAAAGGAACAGGCATATACCCGGCGAGTCTGCACCGAAATGGGGTGCGACTGGAGCAGCTGCCTGTCCTCAAACACGAGGAATTGAGTGGCCTGCAGATGCATATTCGACTGGACCCCGATTCGAGCCAATGTTTGCCGCCCTCCGCTTGGCCGAAATACCCCGTAGGAACCCCACTTTTGGTGAATCCCGTCATCGAAACGCCAGCCTCTGTGTTCGACAGCACCATGCAGGTGCGAATCAACTACCCCTTCTTCGGCCGCAACACGCAAAAAGAGCTAAGCCCCAGTCAATCGAACATAAAGCTGTACTACACCACCGACGGAAGCGATCCGGTGCCTGGTCAATCCGCGCAGATCAGCCCGTCTGGGTCCATTACGCGGGCCGAAAGCACCCACCTCAAGGTTGTGGCCATCGATGCCTCCACCGAAAGGAGCAGCGCGGTGGTGGAAGCACGCATCCACAAACGCCCCAACCAGTGGCAGGTGCGTAACCTCAACGTAACCAACCGCATGTATACCGCCGGGGGGGCCGCCTCCTTGGTAGACGGTCAGAGGGGTTCGGTGAACTGGCGCAAAGGCGATTGGCAAGGAATACAGGGCCAAGACTTCGTGGCGGTGGTGGACCTGGGCAGCAAAACAGACATCATTAGCTTATCGGCTGGTTTTCTTCAAGACACGCGCTCATGGATCCTATTGCCGAAGGAGGTGCGCTTCCTGGGCTCCAATAATGGCCGAAAGTTCCACTTGCTGGGCCATTTCACGCACCAAGAGGCCGATAAGCGCATGGATGTCTTTTTACAGGAACTCGGCGGGCCACTCGAAAAAACCGGACGATACCGCTACATCAAGGTAGAGGCCCGACAGTTTGGGCAACTCCCCTCATGGCATCCTGGCGCAGGCTATCCCACCTTCATCTTTATCGATGAGCTTTCGGTGAATTCGCTGGGCAAACCCTAGTTGGCTCATTGCTGGGCATGGGTTTGTTTGGGCGGGAGAAAAACCCAAGGGCCTACCGGGCAAAATGAGCTCGAGCATGAAACACGGACTGACTGTGTGAAAGGTGCAGACTGGCTGTGAATAAGAGGACAACCTACATCAGGCATCGCCCCACCGCCTGATCTACGATTTGCGCAGTCTGATCGGGGTACGATACAGGTTTGAGCGGACGCTCTCGGAGCCAAACCCTCAGCTGATGCGAAAAATTCTCCTCTACCCGGCGCACCACACGAACCCCGAGTCGTTCGAGCGCTGCGGCGTTGCACAGCTGCTCGTACTGATTGTACATGGGGATAACCAGCAGTCGCTTACCCAAAAACAAGGCCTCAGCAGGAGATTCAAAGCCACCACCGGTTAACAAGCCCACACAGCCCGCAAGCGATTCGGTATAATCGACCTCATTGATGGGCCGTACCCAAACGTTATGCATCCGGTAAGGCAATGCAGAATGTTTACTAAACACATGCCATTGCATATCGCGCACCTGCGACAAGTGCCAAATCAAGCGTTCGTCGGCCAAAGCGGGAAGGTAGACCGTGCAGTGGTTCTGGAGCGAAGACTTCAAAGAGCGAACGGCCGAACGAATCACAGGAGTGGTGATGTAGTGGTCGTATGACTCGAAATGCAGGCCGGTATAATGCGTACAAGGTGCATAATGTCGTAAAATTCGTTCCGACATCGGTGCACGAACACCTTTGGGGCGGGGTGAATGGGGCGACAAGAGCGCAGATTGGTGACTGATCCCATACAGCATACGTCCTTTGATCCGCGCTGCCAAAGCCACAACCGGTTCAAAATCATTGATGATTACGGGGTATTGATGCAAGGGGATTGAGTAAGCGTCGTACATCAAACGCAAGGGACTGGCTTTTCGCAGCGAAGCCCCCACATCGACCCCTCCCTTCTTCCCAAACACGAATCCCAGTCCACGCACCCTATATTTCACTGCTAAATCGCCCCCAACCTCTACTTGGGACCCCGAGAGCAGCAGATCGACCGTTCCATGCCGCTGCAAATGGGGCAACAATTCCCTTGCACGGCTGAGGTGACCATTGCCGGTGCCTTGAACGGCCAATAAAATGCGCAAATCGGCACTCATCGACCCAAGGCGGCAACCTGTTGAATGAGTTGTGCCAAAAACACCTCTTCTTCGGGTTGACCGGTGCCATGGAGCATCTCCGCTTCGAGCGATACCCCCTCCATTTCATCAGCGGTGAAGGCCCCTGCCACAGCCAAGGCTGCCGCGTCGCCCCCCACGTTCTGAGCATTGACCTTCTGATCATGTTGGTCGGGGTGGCGGTAGAGGTGCCATTGTTGCCTATAATATTCGAGCGCGGTGAGGTTCTCGATCCAATCGCCCGAATTCAGGTAGGTCAGTTTTACGCCATCCCCAGGAACTTGCCGTATGTTGGGTTGATGAATGTGTCCACACACCACATAAGCGTAGCCCTTTTCGGCCGCCAAATCGATGGCAATTTGTTCGAAATCGGAAATAAACCGCACAGCAGTCTTCACCCCGTCTTTAATTTTTTTGGAGAGGGATATGCGACCATAACCCAAAGCAGCGGCCAACCAATTCACCCATCGATTGATGAGGATCAGCAGGTCGTAGCCCACCGCACCGAGTCGAGCCAACCATTTCGAGTATTTCATGCTCAAATCGAACACATCGCCATGAAAAAACCAGGCTGGACCCTCGTCCATTTGCAGCAGCAGCTTGTTCTTGATGTGCAGGTTCCCCAGGCGGGTCGGACTGAACTTACGCAAGAGTTCATCGTGGTTGCCCGTGATGTAGTAGATGGTTTTACCCTGACTGAGCCATGAAAGCAATTTTTTAACGACCTTCATGTGACTTGCTGGCCAGTAGTTTTTGCGAAACTGCCAGATGTCGATGATGTCTCCATTGAGGATAATCAGCCCCGGGTCGATGCTGTTGATGTAGGCATGCAATTCCTTGGCATGGCATCCCACAGTACCGAGGTGTATATCGGAAAGAACGAGAATATCGACCGGGCGCCTTTCCATACTTTGAGCAGCACAAAGGAGCACGCACAAGGTCAACAAATCGTAAACCCATTGTGATGTTTGTTTGAAGCCTTACCCGTCGATTTTCAGAATTATCCCGATATTGCCACGCCAAACGCAACTCCAATTCACTTTTCGTTCACCACATCCGATTGTATGAAACCTCGCGTCCCATATCTCCTGTTCCTTGTTCTGACATTCTTACTGAATTTGCACAACAGTTTTGGACAACTGTTGCCTCCGGAACGACACTACTCGGCCGACGGCCGGATCCTGTATGGCGGTGGGAGCCCAGACCCAGGTTGGTACGAACTGGATAGTGTCCGTCAGGTAAATCTGCAATTCCCGCAGAGTAATTATTGGAGCCTGTTGCAGGCCAACTACACCAGTGAAACGCTCATTCCAGCCACCTTAACGGTGGGAAACATGACCCTAGACAGCGTGGGTGTGCGCTTTCGGGGAAACACATCCTATACGAGCATTCCCAATTCGCAGAAAAAATCCTTCGCCATCGAAACCGACTTTGTGCGGGCTGGGCAAGAACTCATGGGCTACAAAAACCTCAAATTCAACAACGCCCACAGCGATGCCAGTTTTATGCGTGAGGTTCTCTACAACCGGCTCGCCATGCGTCACATACCCATAGCCAAAGCCAGTTACATCCGATTGTCGCTCAACGGGCAAGACTGGGGTTTATACCCGAACATACAAGCGGTCGATAAAACCTTCCTCGATGAATGGTTTTTGAGCAACGACGGCCCGCTTATCAGGGCAACACGACAAACCACCGGCATGCCGGGTGGGGGTTGGGGCGACGGTACAGCGGGCATGAACTTCCTGGGGGTCGACACCAACCTCTACAAAAACTACTATTATCTGAAATCGAGCGATTTGGCCCATCCATGGACCTATCTGATGCGGGCCTGTTCCGTGCTGTCGCAAACCAGTCTGAGCACCATCGATACGGCGCAAGCCTACCTCGACATCGATAAAATCCTCTGGTTTTTGGCCATGGAGAACATCTTCACCGACGACGATAGCTATGTCTACAAAGGTAAAATGGACTACATTGTCTATTACGAACCGGAAACCGGACTCACCATTCCTTTGGAATACGATGGTAATTCCACATTCACCACCAATAATGCAACGTCGAGTAGTTGGGGACCCTTCAAAAATGTGACCAATGCCAACTACCCCTTGTTGAATAAACTGCTGAACATCCCGCAGTGGCGGCAGCGCTATTTGGCGCACTATCGAACCCTGCTGCAGGAGGTTTTTAACCCCAGCATCACCAACCCCCTTATAGACCGCCTCGACACCCTGATTGCCGCACACGTAGCTTCAGATCCTAAGAAATTATACACAACCAGTCAGTACACCTCAGGGGTGCCCACGCTCAAAACTTTTGTACAAAATCGGCGCAACTACCTGTTGGCCAACAGCGAAGTCGCGCAGATCGCGCCCAAAATCGACTCCGCTCATCATTTAAACAGTGCACTTCAAGTCCTTACTGCCCCCATTCCGGGGGAAGTTTCGTGGGTGCGGGCGTTTATGGCCCAGGGGGGGACACCCATTCAGGAGGTGCGCCTTCACTTTAGTGATCGGGTGGTGGGTCGATTTACCTCGGTACAGATGTTCGATGATGGACAGCACCAAGACCTAGCCGCTGGCGATGGAGTATTCGGGGCGCAGTTGCCCGCCTTCACACCCTTTAGCTTGATTCGCTATTATATTGAAGCCATCGGAGCCAACAGTGCCCAAAGTCGATCGTACCTCCCCACCGGTGCCGAGCATGATGTTTTTGTATTTCGCATTGAGGGCCAACCCTTAGGTGGAGGCGTCGTGATCAATGAATTTGTGGCCAGCAATCAATCGGGGGCGCAAGATGAAAGCGGCGGATTCGCCGATTGGGTTGAGTTGCACAACACTTCGGCGCAAGCCATTTCATTGACGGGATGGTATTTGTCAGATGATCAGTCTAATCCGCTTCGTTGGCGCATCCCTGCCGGCATTTCCATCCCTGCCGGAGGCTACCTCATCATTTGGACTGATGCCGATTCGTTGGACGGTCCGCTACACACCAATTTCAGACTTTCCGCAGCGGGTGAGGATGTGGTGCTGAGCGACAGCAGCGGACAATTGGTAGATTTGGTGAATTTCCCCCTGCAAATTACCGATACGGCCTACGCACGAATTCCGAATGGAACAGGGCCGTTCGTTTATCGCGTTCCGACCTTCGCGGCCAACAACCAAGGGAACCCGAATGCGGTGCGTTCATTGAAACCCTTGCAGCTGCTTTTGTATCCCAATCCCGCGCGCGACTGGCTTCGGGTGGTTCTTTTGGCCGATGGCAGCGCCTCCACTGTGCCGAACCCGATCACAACATCAGGCGCTGAATCAGAAACCTCTTTGCGCATCCTAGATCTGCAGGGCCGAGAATTAGCCGCAAACGTGAACGCAACCGGGGAAACTGAATGGACGGTGGAACTGCAAACGATCCCCTCCGGGCTCTACATATTGGAAGCCAAATTCGGCGGGCGGACTCAATTCGCCCGATTTGTCTGCACCCATTAAGGCGTAAAATGGATGATTGCTGCGCCCTTCCTAAAGATTCATCAAACGGATACCCAACCAAAAACCCAGGATTCCGACAGCCAAGCTAATCAACATATAAAACAATGCTTGGCTATGATGCCCCGACTGGAGCATCACGAATACCTCCCTGCTGAATGCTGAAAAAGTGGTGAAGCCTCCGCAAAATCCGATCATACCGAAGGCGTATGCAGAATCAATTGGGGTTATGTTGACCACACCTCCCCGTTGGCTCCATGCCCAAATAAGGCCAGCGATCAGACTGCCTACAATATTCACGGTTAAAGTTCCCCAGGGCAAACGATCACCCCAATAATGAGAAAAGAGCTGAGCCACGCCAAAGCGCGCCACACTCCCCACGGCGCCCCCCACAGCCACCCACAACCAAACAGGCATCCGACTTAATTTTTGGGTTTAGCTGGCTTTACGCTGTTTCCTTCCCCCTTACCATTTACGGGCTCGACACCGGTTTTCTTCACAGGCTCGACAGCGGTTCCCTTCACAGGCTCGACACCGGTTCCCTTCACAGGCTCGACACCGGTTCCCTTCACAGGCTCGACATCTGCTCCCATCAAAAACCGAAAGGCCTCTGGCAGACGCTTGGCCCAATCGACCTCGTTGTGGCGGTGACCCGCTGCAACTACGCTACGGTACTGCTTGGGGGAGTATCCAGCCGCCATGAAGATTGTATCGGCCTTGGACTGCGAAGGCAAATACATGGCATCCAGTTCCTGATCGCCTGTGTCCATATACAACTTCCTTCGGGCGGGCTCGGGCACTGATTTTCTGAGGTACTCCAGCAACGAAAAGGCATGGTTGGTTTTGGCGTCGAAACCAACCGGCCAATGGGTGCTGAGGCAAGCAGCCCCCTCAAAAACCTCTGGATACTCCATCCATCCATAAAGTGAAATCAAACCACCCATACTACTGCCCATCAGATAGTTATGACCGGCTTCTTTATCGGTTATATATTTCGTGCGCACATATGGGAGCAACTCGGTAACAAGGAATTTGAGATAGGCATCCGACTCCACCATGCCGTCGGGAAACAATTGTTCACCATCGGGGCGACGCATCGACAAAATCCCTGTCCGAATTGAACCATCAAGGTTATCTATGGGCTTTTGCGGGGTATACTCCACATGACGAAATCCAGGTCGGTTCCACACCCCCACCACCAAGGTGGGGCGCACATGGCCTTGGGCGATCAGGTCGGAAAGAACCTCATCAACCCGCCATTCGGTGCCGTTCCACGTCCCAGAAGCGTCGAACAACATTTGGCCGTCGTGCATTATGAGCACATCGTGGGGGGTCTTGCCATCATAGGTAGGCGGGAGCCAAACATCCACCGGCCTGGAGGGCACCCAGGTGGAAGGCACATCGGTATGCCGTACCACACGGCCAACAGAGGGCACCGGTACATCTTGGGCACACACGGGCAGGGATAACGGAAGGCATAGGAGAAGGCATAACCGAAGGTATGAGCGAAGGCAAAACCGAAGGTATGAGCGAAGGCAAAACCGAAGGTATGAGGGAAGGCCAAAGGGAGGGCATGCAGTCAGCACCACAAACCTGAACAAACGATCCTTCATCATTAACTATTTAAGGGTTCATATAAAGAACAATCGAAGACATGGGCTCTAGCGACAGCGGCTCGCTCCAGTCGACTCCCTCACCACTTGGAGCCCGTTGCAGTAAACGCTGCCCCCTCAACACCTCATCGAATTCGGCCGCTTGCACGGAGCGGACACGGTTGCTTCGGTTAATGATCAACAACACCTGCCCACGTCGTGCGGTACGCGCCATCACATACAACTCATCGTCGGGAGCGAAGTGCAGGGTGCCACCGTAGTGTATACTCGCTTGTTGGGCCCGCCAGCGCAACATCGCACCCATATATGACTGAGTCCGCTTCTGCGCAGGTGTGAGGCCAAGGCCCGTAAAAGCATCCACCGCATCGCCCTTCCAGCCACCGGGGAAGTCGCTACGGATGTAGCCGTGGTGGCCGCGGGCATGACTACTCGAAGCCAAAATCTCAGATCCATAGTACCATTGCGGCACACCTCTTACTACACTTAAATAATTGATTGCCATAAACATAAGTGCCGTATCTTCATTTAATTGTGTAAATATACGGTCCATGTCGTGGTTGTCGCCAAACACCATCAATTGGCGGGGATTCTGGTAGATAAAATCGTTGGCCAAGGTTTCATAAAGCCGCGCCATGCCCTCCGAGAAATCGGGCCGTGCGGGTGCGGTGAGTGCCGACACCAGGCCGGCTTGCAGGGGGAAATCCATGACCGAGCCCAGGCATCCCCCCGCGGGTGCCCGACGAATGCCGGGGTAGGCCTGCCAGCGTGAGGTAATCAAGGGGTTTAGGCTCCACTCCTCGCCCACCAGTGACATTCTGGGATATTCCTCCATGATGCGACACGACCATTTCGACAACAAGCTGCTGTCGCTGTAGCTGTAGGTGTCTTGTCTTATGCCCCCTAAGCGCAGCGTTTCAATCCACCAAATGCTGTGCTGTATGAGGTATGTAGCCACTTCGGGGTGCCCCCCGTTCAGGTCGGGCATCGATTCCACAAACCAACCCTGGGTCATGTGGCGGTAGTCGGCCCGACTGGCATAGGGATCGTGATGCACCGTGCGCCGGTGGTTACTGATTTCGAGGGGCGACTTCCGGTTGATCCAACCTTTGAGGGGTGGTTTCTGTACCCACCTGTGTTCCCTTCCAATGTGGTTGAGTACCCCATCGAAAATCAACTTCATGTGGCGCGCCCTCAGCGAATCAGACAAAGCCACGTAGTCGTTGAGACTCCCGAAGCGCGGATCGACCCGATAGTGGTGGGTGATGGCATAGCCGTGGTAGGAAGCCTCCGGCATATCATTCTCGAGCATCGGCTGCGGCCAAAGGGCGGTGAAGCCCATCGACTGGAGGTAATCCAACCGATCAATCATCCCCTGAATGTCGCCCCCATGTCGGGCATAGGGCTTCGAGCGGTCGACCTCTTGCTCGCGCATGCCCGCTACCCGGTCGTTCCCCGGATTGCCATTCGCAAAGCGATCCGGTGTAATGAGGCAGACCACATCGGATGCATCGAAGCCCTTAAGCGAATCGGGCGAAGCGATCCGGGCCTTTAAGGGGTAATTCAGTTCGTAGAGGAGCGTTGGCTTTCCTTTTGCCAAAACCGAAAAGTTCAATGGCACCAATCCGGGCTTGGCTTCAGCTGAAATCTGAAGATGCACGATGATGCAGTCGGGGTGCTCGCCCGGAATGACCGAATCGATTCGAACACCCGGGTAGGTCAAAGAAGCTCGGGTCGCTGCGATGCCCGGTGCCTCCACCAGGAGTTGCAGGTGTGGCCGGCGCATGCCAATCCACCAATTGGGGGGCTCGGCCGTTACCCCCGATGCATGGCTGTGCGGATGTTTTCCCTTGTCGTGCCCCGAACCCCAAGCCGATGTACAAATCATCAAACCGATGAGCACGATATATTTTCTATAACGCAACTTAAACATTTAGATTATTACAACTAATTTAATTTTATGATTATAAACTACTTAATATACTATTCTTTTATGCATCTTATGGTCAGGCCAGAACGTTTAGGCATGTCCACCACGAACGATGCACCCGAATTATGACGGAGATTAAGTGCCTTGGCATTCCAGGGATTCGACTCTGTTGCACTCCACCAATAGCCCTGTAGGGTGATACCGGCGTCTATGCCCCGATCATCGGTATACCCACCCGGAAGGGCCCTGAAACCTCCTCCATCCACGGCAGCCGTATTGGGTGGCGACCAGAACTGGGTGCTTTTGAGAATCCCACCAGCCTGGGCGTCTCCCTCCAGTCGGCTGGTGAAGGTGGTCCATTCCTCAGCAGTAGGAATGCGCCAGCCGGTCGGACAAAGTCCTCGGGGATCAGCGGCTGCCTTGTAGTTATAGAGGCGACCGTAGGTACTCAAGTAAGTTGCCTGATGCGCGTAGGTTCGGTGCATGCCCTCGGTATTCTGTACCCACCGCGTGGGCTCGGTACCCAAAACTATACTGTCTCCATTCGTGTAGCGTGTGACTCGCAGGTTGCGCAGCATCCAACAGTACCCCCCAATTTCCCGTGTGGGGTAACTGTTGCTGTCGATATCGTAGGCCGGTGCAAGCCCACATCCATCGGTACCCCTACCCGCCACAAACTCGAGGGGGCGCCCATACGCGGTGTCGACTTGGTTGATGGCAAATGCCCGAACCCGATACGTACGACCCGAGCTGAGGCCCGTGAGGTATCCCAAATACAAACCCTTCCCTGGCTTCACCGTGAGGGTATCGCCCACATACAAATCGGGATCAACAGAATCCGACCAGCACATGCCCCGCATAAGAATGGGTGCCCCCCCGTCGGATGTGACTTGCCCACTCACCGTGGCTTTGTTGGATGCAATATCGAATACCTGGAGGGTGGTGACTGTTGGGGCCACCGGGGGCGGATCTTCACCGCAGCAGGCGAATAATAGCGAAGCAATCCCCCAAGACCACTCCTTTCTAAAGGCTTTGAGCCAAAAGTTGACGGCGCTATTCATGGGGTTACGATGGTGAATTATGATGATGAAAACTTATGGTGAATACTTATGGTGAAAACTGAGGGTGAAAACTTATGGTGAAAGTTGAGGGTGAAAACTAAGGGTAAAAGTTTAGGGTGAAAACTGAGGGTGAAAACTTATGGTGAATACTTATGGTGAAAACTGAAGGTGAAAACCGTATTGTCCCATTAAATAGAAAAAACGGAAGCGGTAAATATAAGTACCAATAAGCTGAATATGATCCTAACTTTGCATCCTTCAATCAGGTTGCCCATTGATCACTTTGGTTGATGGGATGAAAAGGGAATCCGGTACCAAGCCGGAACAGTGCCCGCTGCTGTAGATCCCCAAAAAGCCCCGAAGATTGCGCCACTGGTTTACCGGGAAGGCCTTCGGTGGTGGGATGAGTCAGAATACCTGCCCGATTGAATAAAAATCCCCGGCTTTCGGGACCAAAAGCAGGGTATACAGCAGCTGTTGGGCAGCGACTTCGGTCCTTGTCCTGCTTGGTGATGTATGCCTATCCGATGGTAAAAAGTCAACCAGGCATGCACCGAGCAACAACCCTACTTCCTTACCTTTTTTTAGGAGCATTGGCCATGATGCCTTGCGCTGTAGTTGCTCAACAAAAGGACGCCCAGAAAATCACCATTCAGCGCGATACCGCACTGCCCGCACCCAGGTTGGTCGATACATCACGGGTTCTTCCGCTGATTCAGATTTGGGAGCGAAAAACGGAATCGCCCCGCCCGGCAGCTTTGGTGCCAACCAGCGACAGCCTACTGAGGCGCATGCAACCCGGCTCAGATTTGGGGAACGATCTACCGTGGTCAAGCCCATTGGCCGTGCACAGCCGCGGACCTGGGCAACTCAGTACCGTGGCCGCAGGTGGACTCCCCAGCACCCACTTGGTAGTGACTTGGGAGGGCATGAGTTTGGTGAACCCCATGAACCAAACCCCCGATTGGGCACTGATGCCCTCTTGGCTTGGTTCAGGCGCGCAACTGGAAACAAGGGCTGCCGGAGGGCGCATCAGCGGAGGATCCGGTGGCGGGGTTTTGTGGATACCCAGCGATGACCATTGGGGCAACGCACCCTTCAGCATGTTTCTTGCCTCGGGATCATTCGGAGCGCGCTCGGCCGGTGTAGGCACGGCCCTCAACCGAAAAGGGCTGAGCTACCGCCTGCGGTCCTATGCGCAGCATACCGATCTCGATTTCCCCTACCCCACCACCTCTGGACCTGATGCACCCCTCGAGCGACGCAAAAATGCCGCCCAATCGGGTGCAGGTCTTCGCCAACAACTTGGATTTCAATGGAGGAGGCATCATTTTCGGCTTGGGCATTGGATGCAAATGCACCACCGACAACTTCCCGCGGCAAGCACAGCCACAGAAGCACGCGCCGTGCAGGGCGATACCCTTCACCGTTTGGGCCTCAATTGGCACTATACCCAAGGGCGACACCTGTTTTGGGGTAATTTAGGGACGAACCGCGACGACAACCACTACCGCGATTCATCCGCTGGGGTTTATGGGCAGCACCGTGTGGGGGCACTGCAAGCATGGCTGGGATGGCGCCGCGACGGCACGAATCACTGGATGAACAGTCACCTTCAATTTCAAAACCACGGAGTGCGCTCATCGGCCTACCCCGGTCGGGTGCATCAAACGAGGTTGTCCTTTCAATCGCTCATCGGAAAGCAATGGGGACGGCATACCCTGCATATGGCGATGCGGGTGGAGCAGGTCGACGGCCGTTGGCTGGCACCCGTCCCCGAAATCAGCTGGTCGGCCCCCTCTTCTAAACGCCAGCGTACGAACCGTAGGCTAGCGTCTTTCCCATCATCCCCAATACCAAAAGCATCGCAACTCGAGCGTGCAGAAGATATCGGTCATTCAGAGCCATCCGAAGAATACGCCCGCAGCGTTTCGGGCACCTGGAGCGCATCATTATCAGGCCTCCAACGGATTCCAGGGCTCAACGACCTGTATTGGCAGCCGGGTGGACGAACAGACCTCGGTTATGAAGCCGGCTGGTCGGCCCAAGTGATCCGCAGCAACAGATGGTCTAACGCTGCCCATGGAACCCGTCTACACCTCAACACCCGTTTGTTTGTGAACCAGCTCAAACGCCCCATCGTGTGGCTTCCCGACGCCTTGGCCGGTTATTGGCGGCCCACATCCCTCCAGGAAACCCGGAGTGGCGGATTGATGATCGATGCCACTGCCCGCCGAAGCCTACAGAAATCAATTCTCGAAGCCCAAATACAATACGCTTACACCAGCAGCCTACAAATACCCAATCGGCGATCGCTCCCCTATTTACCGCCACATGTAATCTTAGCCACTGTGCGCAGCATGCACCCGAAGCGGTTCACAGACCTTCGCCTTCGCGTGGTGGACCGACGGCCCGACGCCATCGACCCCAACGACAAGCGCCTGAAACCCTTTGCCATCCTCCGTTGGGGTGCCGGTTGGCGCTTGCCCGGCAAGGCCCAGCGCTGGAACTTCAGTGCATCGGTAGACAACCTCCTCAACGCCCGCTACGAACTGGTGCCCTACCACCCCATGCCGGGCCGTCAACTGAATGTTTCGCTGCTTTTTGAGTAATTTCTGGATACATACGATTATAACTCATTACAAAATTCACCAAAAAATTCACCAAAAAAATTTCAAGCACACTTAATACACTCAAAAAATGAAAACAATGATCCATCGCCTGCTCGTACTTTGCGTCGTCTTGCTGATGGGGTGCGGAAAAGACAAACCCACCCCAACCCCCGCTGTCGATTACGCATCAGGTATTTATGTTGTGAATGAGGGTCCGTTCGCCCAAGGAACAGGGAGCATTACCTACAGGAGTCGCGACGGCATGACCCTCGTACAGGATGTATTCTCTACGGTCAATGGCCGTCCGTTGGGTAACATTGCCCAACGCATGGGCATCTGGGGTACAACCGGACTGATTGTAGTGAACAATGCAGGCAAAGTCGAATGGGTGAACCGAGCGGATTTTCGGTTGATGGGCACCACGTCCGGACTCGAGCTGCCGTCGGCTTTGCTCATCGACTCGAGCCGCGGATTAGCCTATGTAACGGAATGGGTGAGTTTTACCGACCATGGACGGGTGGCACTAATCGACCTCAACAGCAGGCAGATTATTCAACGCTTTACGGTCGGGCATTTTCCCAACGCCCTCGCCCTACAGGGCAACCGTCTCTTGGTGGCCAACGGCGACGAGAATACCCTAACGGAAATAGACCTCGACAGCAGGAGTGTGTTGGGAACGATCGATGTGGGCGACCGACCCAATAGTTTTATGCGCCGTGGCAACGAATTGTGGCTCTTGTGTGGGGGCACACCCTCTTGGGCCGGGGTGGAAACGCCTGGCTCACTGTGGCAGATTGCGCCCGAACCTGTGTTGGCCTATAACCTCCCCTCAGCCACACAGCATCCGGCCGAACTCTGTCTGCACCCCGACGGACAGCGCTTCTTCGCACGCCTCGACGGGGGGTTGTCTTTGTTGATTCCCAACGATTCGACGAACCGCACCGATGTTCAGTCGGTGACCACCCGCAGCCTCTACCATGTTTCGGTGGATCCCTTCGACCTCCGTGGACGCATCTACGGAACCGATGCCGGCAATTTCCAATCCAATGGAATGGTTTATGTTTATGACCCATCCTTCGTGGTAGTCGACTCCTTTATGGCGGGAGTGGGCCCAGGTTTCATAGCCTATTCACGCTGAGGGTCGACTTCACGCTGAGGGTCGGCGTCACGCTGAGGGCAGGCTTTACGCTGAGGGTCGACTTCACGCTGAGGGTCGACTTCACGCTGAGGGCAGGCGCACGTGTGCATTTTTATCGTATATTGTGGGTTTGTCGCACCGTTTGCGCCCGGCATTCTGATCGGTATAGGACGCGGACGGTAACGACCGACAGGCCAAACCTTAGCTCTTGTTTGTTTTGGAAACGCTCCGCCACGCAAATCAGCCCAAAAAACAGAGACAGCACAGCGCGCGAACCATCGTGGCCTGGCTTGTTCTGCTTTTGGCCCTGGTTGTCGATCCCAACGCCACACCGCCGAGGGCTGAAGCCAGTAGGCCCACCGTTTACGTTTTTTTGGCGGAGGGCTGCCCTGTTTGTCAGTTTTATACCCTCAGGCTTCGCGAACTGCAACAAGAATTTGGCGCACAGGTCCGCTGGGTGGCCGTATTCCCCAACCGTTTATCGACCGATTCCACCGCCCTTCAGTTTTTACTGAACCACGACCTCGCCATGCAGATCCGACTCGACCCGGAGCAGGTGTTTTGCAAGGTGTATGGGGTAACGACGACACCCGAGGTGGTGGTGAAAGACGAGCGCAACCGTTTGCGCTACAGGGGACGAATCGATGATCGTTATTATGCTCCCGGCAAACGTCGGCAACAGGTGACCCGGCACGACCTGCAGATCGTATTGCAACGCCTGCTCAGAGGCGAAGAATTTGCCTTTCAGCCGACCCAAGCCATCGGATGCTTGTTGAACAACATCCCCTGAAAATCAACAGCAACATCCCCTGAAAATCAACCAGCTGCTATGAACATTCACAAGATCCGCCCTGCTTTCTCCACCCGAATCCTGTTCCTGACTCTGATTTTCGGAGCACACCTGGCCGGTCAGGCACAGGTTACCTGGAGCGGACAAGTTGCATCGATCATCTACACCAACTGCACACCCTGCCATCGTCCGGGTGAAATTGGCCCGATGCCCTTTACCTCCTACCAAGAGGCCTCGGCATACGCCTCCATGATCGCCTTCACCACCCAGGCACGGAGCATGCCCCCATGGCAAGCCAACCCCAACTACAGCCACTTATTGGGTGAACGGGTGTTGAGTACACTAGAAATACAAACCATATCCGACTGGGTGCAACAAGGGGCGCTGCGGGGAAACCCCGCTCAAGAGCCTCCATTGCCCCAATTTCCGAGCGGTTCGCAACTCGGATTGCCCGATACCGTTATCTCGATGGCACAGTCCTATGTTCACCAGGGCAACAACCAAGACATGTATCGGGTGTTTGTGCTGCCCACCAATTTAGGGCAGGCCCAGAAGATAAAAGCCATCGAATTTAGACCCGGAAACAGCCGGATCGTGCACCATGCCATCCTGGCCACAGATGTAACCGGACAAGGGCGCAGTCGCGACCTGGCTGATCCTGGCTACGGCTATACCCAATTCTTCGGCTTTGGGTTTACCCCAACAGAAGACAATTGGTATGGCTGGGCCCCCGGAGCCAAGGCCCATGTATATCCGGCCAACATCGGCAAGAACCTGCCTGCCAACGCAGACATATTGGTTCAGATGCACTACGCCCCAAGTGCCGTGGCCGAATCCGATTCGAGCAGCATCAACCTCTTCTACGACCGCGATACGGTGGTGACCCGAACCGAACGCATCCTCCCCATCACCCCACAGCAGCTCACCAACGGGCCGTTCATCATCCCCGCAGGTACGGTGCGCACCTTTAGAGGACGCTTCCAGATTCCCTACGAGGTATCGCTCATGAGCATCTTCCCACACAGCCACCTCATCGGAACCTCTTGGAAGGTCTATGCAGTTCGTCCGGGCAACGACACTGTACCCCTAATCGACATTCCCCAGTGGGACTTCAACTGGCAGGGGTTCTACCACTTCCCGAGGCTGATCCGCATACCGGTTGGTTCGGTTCTGCATGCTGAAGCCACCTACGACAACCGCGCTTCGAACCCCAACAACCCCAATTCGCCCCCCGCCACCATTTCGTGGGGTGAAGGCACCACCGATGAGATGTATCTCTGCTATTTCGGCTTTGTGCCCTACGAAGCGGGCGATGAGCTGATTGCTGTGGGCACGGCCGACGAGGGTCGGCTGAGGCGTTTCACCGCACGCTTGTTTCCACCCTACCCCAACCCGGCAGGTGATCGAGTTACAGCAGAATTTCAGTTGAATCTGGGGGGGCAAACCCACCTACACCTGATGGACGCCACGGGGCGGCGGGTCGAAACGCTAAAATCGGGCTGGTACCAACCCGGGCTTCATGAAGTGGAATTGAATCTTCCCAACGTGCCACCGGGTCTCTACTTTTTGGAACTCGAATCGGGTGGGCGAACCGACCGCTCTAAAATCATGAAACAATGAGATTTATTTTTATTGCATTATTTTTATTCATATTTAAACAATCATCCGCACAAGACACCCTTTCGGTGTTGTTTTTGGGCAATAGCTACACGGCTGCCAACAACCTGCCCCAGCTCGTTCAGGGCTTATCGACATCCGCGGGCAAAACCCTCATCTATGATGCTTCTATGCCAGGGGGCTTCACCATTTCGGGCCACGTAAGCGACCCAACGGCCTTAGCGAAAATCAACCAGGGAATATGGGACTACATTGTGGTGCAGGAACAAAGCCAGCTTCCCACCATCGATTATTACCGCTACAACGATATGTACCCCGCCTTGGCACAACTCAAGGCAATCGCTGAACAAGCCAACCCCTGCGTGCGGCTCATCACCTATATGACCTGGGGAAGGCGTTTTGGTGGACAACAATGCGACCCCTCCAATACCCATTGCAGTGCGGTTTTTGTTGACTTCAACCATATGCAGGATACCCTCACAAGCGCCTATACGGCCATCAGCGACAGCCTCAACATGCAATGCGCCCCCGTCGGCGTGGTTTGGCAAAACGTGCTCAACGACACCAACCTGGTTTTACACACTTCCGACAACAGCCACCCCAACCTCGATGGCAGTTATCTGGCCGCATTGAGCATGTTTAGCTGCATTTGGAAGCAGCCAAGCCTCGGAAACAACTTCTACGCTGGAATCACCCCCAACCGGGCGCTCTACTTCCAACAGCAATCCGATCAAACCGTGTGGGGCCGGGCTGCGGATTGGAACCTATCGATCAATGAACCCCTGGCTGGGTTTAGTTACACCCAAGTCGTAAACACCGTGGGCTTCAACAGCTCATCGCGTCTGGGTGCCGGCGGTCGGGGGAATTTGGATCATCGCTGGGATTTTGGCGACGGTCAAAGTTCGGCGCTGAGCGACCCCAGCCATACCTATTCCGCACCGGGTAGCTACACCGTTCGCCTGATAGCCACCAACTGTATTTTCTCGGATACCACCACCGAGACCCTTCAAATTATGGCCACGGGCATCGACCGGGAGTTGGCGGTGGAGGCACCCCTAAAAGCCCCCATTGCATACCCCAATCCGGTGGTTCACGAACTCAAAATCGGGCGTGATGAACGCGATCTCGGTCGGCAGTACAACATCTACAGCGTGCTCGGTCAACTTGTAGTCCGTGGAAGCATCCACAGCATCCCAACCGAAATCGACACCCGGCAGTGGCCCGCAGGACTGTACCTCCTGATGCTCGAAAGCCCATCCGAATCACCCATTAAGATTGTGAATCGATAACCTTTTACGCAAACCCGATATCATTGAATGAATTGATGTTCCTTTGGTGCTCCGTCTAAATTTACGCTATGGTCAAAGTCGGGAATCGGGTTTATGAAGCCCATCAACTAGCCGAAGAAAAAATCAACCTACTGCATCAAATGAACCCTTGGTGGAGGGGTAACGCGATGGAGCAGCTTCCAGAAACCAGGCGCCATTTGGTTGCCCAGATTAAAAAGCGGTTTGAATACCGTCTGGCACCAATTACCGTTGTGCGGGGTTCAAGGCAAATTGGAAAAACTACGGCTTGCCTGCATGTCATCTCTGACTTGCTCAGCACGGGCATAGATCCGAAAAGGATTTTTCGGGTACAGTTCGATGATATCGAATCGCTTCGATTGGGCCTGGATCCCGTGTTGGCACTGGTTGCTTGGTACGAAAAGTACCTATTGGAAGACACTTTGAACAATGCCGCCTCCAAAAATGAGGGCTGTTTTATTTTTTTTGATGAAATTCAAAATATAGACAATTGGAGTACGCAGCTGAAGTTCCTGGCCGATCACCATTCTGTGACGGGTGTGGTTACCGGGAGTTCTGCCTTACGGATCGAACAGGGGCGGGATAGTCTTGCCGGTAGAATTTCTACCATTGAAGTTGGCCCACTCTCCCTTTTGGAAATTGGTAAAATCAGACACACATCCCATCTCGAACCGTATCTTCCAGACAACGGGGTCTCCAGGCTAAAAAACAAGGATTTCTGGGAAGGTTTGAAGGGGTTTGGAAGAGAAAATGCCGACACGATCAATGAACTATTTGCTGTGTTTGCTGAAAGAGGTGCCTACCCCATCGCACATTTGCGGTCTCAGGTCCCGTGGGAATTGGTTGCCGATCAGTTAAACGAAACCATTATAAAGCGTGTTATTCAGCACGATTTAAGGCTCGGTGAAAAAGGGAGGAAAAGAAATCCGCATCTGCTGGAAGAATTATTTCGTTTATGTTGTCGCTACGCGGGCCAATCGCCTGGTATTGATAAAATCACCCAAGAAATCCAGCTGACATTAAGGGCCGATATTGGGGCGCAACGGGTGAGGGCCTACATGAAATTCTTGAATGATTCTTTACTGATTCGCCTCATACCTCCTATGGAAATAAGACTTCAAAAAAAACGGAGTTTCCCCAAAATTTGTCTTGCCGATCACGGGCTGCGGTCGAGCTGGCTGCAAGAAAATATTCCATTGGAATTCTTAAATGATGATACCAATCAGGATTTGGCCACCCTGGCTGGTTTTCTGGCAGAAAGTATTGTAGGGTCACTTTTTTCAAGCATCGGGGGATTAGATTTATCACACCTGCCCGGAAAAGCTCAAGAGCCAGAATTAGATTTTGTTCTTACGATTGGCGACCAAAGGATTCCTATTGAAGTGAAATACAGAAACGCCATCAAACCCGTGCATTATAACGGTTTGTTGTCGTTTATCCGGAAACCGATCAATAGGGCGCCCTTCGGTCTGATCATCACGAAAAATGAAACAGAGCCTTTCGATGAGCGGATCATCAGCATCCCGCTCAAGCATTTACTCATTTTACGGTGATGCAACCGAGGAAAAGCTGTGCTTAAATGGGCTGGCCTACATTCCTGGGCTGGCTTACATTCCAAAGCTGGCCTACATTCCTGGGCTGGCTTACATTCCAAGGCTGGCCTACATTCCAAGGCTGGCCTACATTCCTGGGCTGGCTTACATTCCAAGGCTAGCCTACATTCCTGGGCTGGCCTACATTCCAAGGCTGGCCTACATTCCTGGGCTGGCCTACAGTAAAGTATAGAGCAGTCCAACAAGCGCAGCACCCAAGAGCGGGCCGATTACGGGAATCCAGGCATAGGACCAGTTGGACTCGGCCCTTCCACCCCTCAACAATGCATACATTATGCGGGGCGATAGATCGCGCGCGGGGTTGATGGCGTATCCGGTGGTGCCCCCCAGGCTCAAACCGATCCCCCACACCAATAGGGCAACGGGCAAAGCGCCAATCGAGCCCAATCCGACCACGCGGGTGGTTTGGTTCTCCAATACCAATTCTGGACCAGCCAAGAACAGCACCACCCCCACCAGCACTGCTGTGGCGAGTAATTCGCTCAACAAGTTGTGCCCCACAGAGGGCAAGGCTGGAGCATTACAAAAACAAGAACGTATGGCCGATTCGCTCGATTCTAATCGGATGTGCATCGCATAGAAGGCATAGGTGAGCAAGGCCCCCACAAAGGCACCCCCCATTTGTGCCGCAACATAGCCCGGAAGCAGTTGGGCATCGAATCGACCCGCCACCGACAAGCCGAGGCTCACGGCCGGGTTTAAATGGGCACCCGAATAAGGTGCAGCGAGCGCGACCCCACAAAAAACGGCCCAGGCCCAACCCGTGGTGATCAGTAGGTATGGGCTTCCCTGTTTTTGGCCATGCGTGCCGGGAAGGTTGACGTTGGCCACCACCGATGTGCCCAGAAATACCAGGACGAGGGTACCAATAAATTCAGCGAGAATGGGCGACATAGCTTTGTTTTTGTTTAATGTTCAGGCATACGAAAATAGCGAGCGGTTTGGGTAAATGCGTCGATTTGTTGGGCCACCCATTCTGGGGGGCATGACATGAGGTCGGCCATCATCGCGGCCACTTGTGGGGCCAGTCGAAGGCTCTCTTCCACATCGAGGAATAAACAGGCTGTTCGGCGTGCCAATACGTCTTCAAGCGTCTGGGCCATTTCAAAGGCAACGGCCCACTTCACCTGGGCGGGGCACAAAAACAAATGTTGGCTGATCGATTCGAAATCCGTGGGCGTGTAGCGCTTCATCATTTCGTGTAAATCGGTACCATAGGTGGCCAAAGCGGCAAAGTTGAGAACCGCTTCGCCATCACCCGTCCCGCTTCCATCACCCGTCCCGTTTCCATCACCCGTCCCGCTTCCATCACCCGTCCCGCTTCCACCGCCACCGCCCCCATCACCCTCCACAGGATTACTGCCCCCTTTACGGCCCACCAAACCGCCTACAGCGCCCACGAGACCGTTCACAACCTCAGCCACCGCCTGGCGCATCAGGCCACCGAAGTCCGGATCAACCCCCAATGTGCCCGGGTCATAACCATGGATGGGGAGGGTTGCCGTCCGACAAGGCACATCAGGCAGCGCCGAAATGGATTGGGCCGCATCGACGGCGTCTTCAGCCATCTTGCGGTAGGTCGTCCACTTACCACCCAATACATGAATGAGCCCGCTGCGGGCCACATGAATTTGATGGGATCGGCTCAGTTGACTGCTTGGCGCATCAGCATCACCCGAAATAAGTGGGCGCAGTCCGCAAAAAACACTGCGCACATCTTCGCTTTTAGGGCTTCGCGTCATGTAGGCTCCAGCGTGTTCGAGGATGAAATCGACCTCTGAGCGGCGGGCCTGGGGCTCGGAAGGCGTATCGGGCACCGCGTGGTCGGTGGTGCCCACCACCACTTTTCCTTGCCAGGGAACGGCAAACAACACCCGTCCGTCGGAGGTGTGCGGCACCAAAATGGCATGCTTTCCGCTCAGAAATGCATCGTCCAGGACCAAATGCGTGCCCTGCGCGGGTCTTATCTTAATCTGAGGTATGGGCTCATCGAGCTTCATCAATTCGGCCGCAAATACCCCGGTGGCATTGATCACAACACGGGCCCGAAATTGATGGGCCTGTTGGGTTAGGGCATCGGAAGCCCATACACCCACTACCGCATCTTCATTTTTTATAAAATCCGTTACCTCAACATAATTCAACACACAAGCACCGTGGTCGACCGCCGTTCGGGCGAGAGCTATGGCCATACGGGCATCGTCGAACTGTCCGTCGGAGAACATAACCCCACCCTTGAGGCCGGCGGTGCGTACATTGGGGATCAGCCTTTGGGTCTCCTCACGACTCAACAGTCGGGTGGGTCCGAGTCCCAGCTTTCCCGCCATCAAGTCATATATTTTGAGCCCTGCCCCATAGAATGGACTTTCCCACCAATCGTAGGTAGGAATCACAAAACTGCACTCGCGCACCAAGTGTGGGGCATTGCGGCGCATGATGCCGCGCTCCTTGAGGGCTTCCAAAACCAAGCGGACGTCGCCATTTTGTAGGTAACGAACGCCGCCGTGGATTAATTTGGTGCTGCGTGAGGAGGTTCCCTTTGCGAAATCGTGTCGCTCCAGCAATAAGGTGGCCAAACCGCGCGAAGCGGCATCGACAGCAATACCCAAACCGGTGGCTCCACCCCCTACCACCAGCACATCCCAGGGTTCTTTCCTCTCCATGGCCTTTTGGAGCTGTTCAATGCGCTTCATTTACTGTATCCAGTTCATTTACAGTATGCGCTTCATTTACAGTATCCGCTTCATGTTTTGGTCCCACTGCCTCCTGATGTGTACCCGGTCGCTGAGGTCGGCACTGCGGGGGTGAAAAACACGGTCAGCGCGCTGCAATTCGTGCAATTCATCGGTACTCTCCCACACTCCGGTAGCCAGACCCGCCAAAAAGGCCGCGCCCATGGCGGTGGTTTCGGTTTGGGACGGACGCGCCACAGGGGTATCGAGCAAGTCGGCCTGCAGCTGCATAAGCAGATTGTTTCGGCTAGCGCCTCCGTCGACCTTTAACAGGGGTATCTTGATGCGGCTATCGGCCTGCATGGCTTCGATGAGCTCTACGCTGCTGAGGGCGATGGCCTCCAAAGCGGCTCGGGCTATGTGACCTGCTTGCGTGCCCCGGGTGATGCCCATGATGGCCCCCGTGGCATCAGGCCGCCAATAAGGCGCCCCCAATCCAGACAAGGCCGGGATAATCGTGACGCCACCGTTGTCGGGCACACTGAGGGCGAGTTCTTCGATTTCGGACGCCGTTTCGATCAGCCCCATTTGGTCGCGCAGCCATTGAATGAGGGCACCGGCCACGAAAACGCCCCCCTCCAGGGCATAGGTGGTGATGCCTTGTCGGCGCCAGGCGATGGTGGTGAGCAATCGGTGGGTCGAAGTATGGGCCGCCATACCCGTATTCATCATGCAAAAGCAACCTGTGCCGTAGGTATTCTTAACCGAACCCGGATCGATGCACAATTGCCCAAACAAAGCCGCCTGCTGGTCGCCGGCCACCCCCGCAATCGGGAGGCTTCGACCGGTGTAATCCGTCAAAGTATGGCCGATGACGGCGCTTGAGTCGCATACCGTGGGCAGCATGGCCTCTGGAATACCCAAAATCCCCAGCAATTCAGCATCCCATTGGCCACGGTGGATGTCGTACATGAGGGTACGGCTGGCGTTACTGGCATCCGTCGCGTGTACGGCCCCTCCGGTGAGCTTCCAAATCAGCCAGGTGTCGATGGTACCAAACAACAATTCTCCATTTTGGGCACGCTCCAGGTGGTCGGGGTGCTGCCGAAGGATCCAGGCGAGTTTCGTACCCGAGAAGTAGGGATCGAGGAGCAAGCCTGTGCGCTGGCGGAAGAGCTGGCTGTGGTGGCGATCGATTTCTGCGCAATCGCTGGCGGTGCGCTTGTCTTGCCAAACAATCGCGGGGTGTATGGGCTTACCCGTAGCTCGTTCCCAAACCACGGTGGTTTCCCGCTGGTTGGTGATGCCCACTGCTGCCACTTCGCCCGGGTTCACACCGGCCATTACGGCCTTCATAGCCTCCAGTTGGGTCATCCAAATCTCCTCGGGATCGTGTTCTACCCAACCCTCCCGCGGGAAGTACTGGGTGAATTCGCGTTGGGCGGTGGCCACGGCCTGCCCATGCGCATCGAACAACAGGGCTCTCGAGCTGCTGGTGCCGGCATCGAGTGCTAATACATAAGGCGGGTGATTCATCAGGTAATTCTACGAATTTTTCTTTGTTTTCGACGGGAAATTTTGGAACTAACAGGCTCATTTTCTTGTTCAATTACTCTCCCGTTATCTCTTGTTTTGAACCATTGTTCAACTTGGGCCAAAAAGGCGGCAGAACCTCTATAATCCTAAATAAACGAACCCTATAACGTCCATTCCAATGCCCGACTTGCTCCCCGAAATCGACCGTACCATCGTTCAATTGGGCAAAAAGTCTTGTGCCGGCGTCCATTTTTCCCCAGCTGAAGCGCAACAATGGCGCGACATACAACAGCTGCTCGACATCGACCACCAGGCAACCTTGGTGTTGGGGATCATCATCGCGCTGCATCTTGAAGGCAGGGGGTTTTCGGAGGATGATTTACAGGAGAAAACGGCTCAACTACAGCCCTCCGTTCAGCTGCGCTCGGCGGTGCGCGGGTTGGTTGATAAGGGCTACCTGGTGCGGGGCGATGAGGAGCGGAGCGAAGGTGGTCTTCATGTAAGCCTGGCGTTGGAAGGTTTTCTAAAAACCCGCCAGCCCCATTACTTAGCGATTTGCAGGACCGGCAACCAACACATACTCCTAAACAAAGCCATGGGGTGGTATAAGCAAGAGCGTGGACACTTTATGTTTGAGTCGCTGCAGAGCCAAATTTTCAAGAGTTTGGTTGACCACCACAACGACCCGTTAGCACGGCAGTTGAGGCGACTCAGCAGTCAGGTTTATGAGCAAATGGCGCTATTGGCCACAGCGGCCCATTCTTTGGCGCAACAAAAATCAATGGATTTGGGCGAATTGGTGGGCGACCTCTTCCCCAATCCGGTCGAGCAGCTCCTCTACTCGGCGGATTGGGCCGATCCCCAAAACCCCCTCTACACCCAAAACTTGCTGGCACCCACCCAACTGATCGACGGACGGGTAAAGCGCATCCAACTTCACCCCAAAATTGAGGGCAAACTCATACCCGCGGCTCTGCGGCGCTCCATTCGCATGCAGGCCCCCAAATCCCCCTACTTTGAAATCATCGACCACCAATCGATCCAAGCCATACCGCTTCACTACAACAAAAGTTTCGACACTCAACGACAGCAACTCATCGAGCTGTTGAGTGAGAAGCGGCTGCGTGCCTATTTCGGTCAACTGCAAGCCGGTGGAATGGTACCCGGCCTGCAGGTGATGCTCACGGGTGCGGCGGGCACAGGCAAAACAGAATTGGTGCGTCAATTGGCGCGACTGAGTAAACGCAACCTGATGATTGTGCGGCTCGAAGAAACACGCGACAAGTACTTTGGGGAAAATGAGAAGAACATCTCCCGTCTGTTTTCCGAACTGACGGCTACCGCCCGTGCTATGTCGCGTCTGCCGATTATCCTGTTCAACGAGGCCGACTCCTTCTTCTACGCCCGCGCCAATCGGGGCAACAGTCTGGAAAACCTGGAAAATTCGATTGTCACCCAATTCCTCAATGAGTTGGAGCGATTTGAAGGCATTTTGTTTGCAACCACCAACTACACGGCGTCGATGGACAAAGCCTACGACCGCAGATGGGCCTTCAAACTGATCGTGCCCTCTCCCGATACCGCAGTCCGGCAGTTGCTGATCCACAAGCTATTCCGAGACTTTGCCCCCGCCGAGGCCCTCAACCGCATCGCCGCCAAACACGCCTTTGCACCCGCGCAGCTCAACAATGTCTACCGCAAGCTGATCCTACACAAACCCGAGCAGTGCAACGCCGAACTGATCGAAAAACTACTGCTGCAAGAGCTGTCGGGCTGGGCCCGAGGCCGCACACCTGTCGGGTTTTGAGGGGATATTTAGGATAGACAAGGTGCGTAATTAATTACCGTTTTTTTTCATTCACAACGCATGAGCTAGCATCTGTTCCTCGAGGGCTAAGACATCGCCAAGCGGGGGTTTGCGGTGGTAGATGCCCCGATCCGAACCTTCGCGAACACCCCGGAGAAAAACGTAAAAAACGCCGCCAAAGTGCCTTTCGTAGTCGAACCCGGTGATCCTGTGCTTCAGATAGCGGTAAAGCGCTAGGGTATAGAGGTAATATTGCAGCGTGTAGTTGCGCTCGGCCATGGCTTGCTCCAACAAAGGAAGGTCGTAGTCGTTGACCGTGTCGCCCAATCGGTCCGATTTCCAGTCGAGGATGTAATAGCGTCCTTTATGCTCGAAAAACAAATCCACCACTCCATTCAATAATCCTTCCAAGGAGCCAGATTCAGGGATATTGAGGCCGATGGATCGTTGATCGGCCCAATTCAACAAACCTGCGCAATCCATCTTCCGCAAGGGCAAATGAAAGGAGGCCTCGTTGAGTCGCCGGTTTCGCGGCACATCCTGCAGCACCGGTCCGTTTGCCCCCAAAGCCGTTCGGGTGAGGATGTGCAGCATCTCCTGAATACGCAGATGTCCGTCACCATCCGGTGTGCGCACACCCGCAGGGTAGCGCTTCAAAGCCTGCTGAATGTGCCGTTGCCAATGCTCACTCGACTGAAAATCGATGCGTTCAAACAACTCGTGCAGCATGATGCCGGTTTGGGTGCCACTCCGCAAATGCTGAAAAATAAACCGATCATATTCGGTGTGGGCTGCCGCTGACTCCCGTTTCGTTCGCCAATGAGATTCAGTCTTTTTACTCAAGCCAGAATAGCTCAATTTCCGCCAGTTTAGATCGGGCAATTCAATGGCCGGCGCCTCAGGAGCCCAATCCGACAGATCGGATTCGATCGACACCTCCAATACAACCGACTCTTCCGCAGTGGGTGGCACAGCTGTATCAGAAGCTGCCGCCTCGCTGGCCATAGAATCCACACCGCTTGGGGCGGATTCGCTGGCCATAGACCCTCCACCGCTTGGGCTTGAATGTGTTCCGGTGCCAGCGGGTCGAAGCTTGAACCCGAATTCCGGAGCATTGGGCTTGAAATAGGTCCACGGACAATCATCTTTGCCATCCACCGCATCCTCTTGTGCTTCTCCCCCAGCCTGCATGGACACCTTTTCCGCACCAAATCCCACATATTTAAAAAATTGGGCACTCCCGAATGAACCATAGGCTTCCAAAAGATGACCCTGTGCGGTGGAGGCTGTCCGTTCGCCGGCCTGGGACGCAACAGCAGCTTTAGTCCTAGAAGCGGCTTTGGGTGCCGACATGGGCTTGGAGCGGGTGAATACAAACGCTTGAAAACGAGCGCGGGTGATGGCCACATACAACAAACGCAAATTCTCTTCCTTGACCTGCTTGCGGGCCAAATCAGCGGGGGCTTCCCCCCCTATAATGAGCTTACTAAACGCTTTTTTCTCACTGATGTAATCGACCGTACCCAATGCCGAATCTCCTCCCTCCGACCCATCTACTCCAGCAGCGGCGTCACTACGCTCATATTCTGAATAGCCTGTCGCGTCGTGATCACCCAACCGATTCGACTGCCGAAATCGTGCGGTCTTGTGCTTATCGGTCGATTCCAAATCCAAATAGGGCGCAATCACCAAGTCATATTCCAAGCCCTTGCAGCTGTGCATGGTCACAATTTTGACCGCTGATTCATCGCTCTCAATGCGCTGCAGGTGCTCGTTTTCCTCGGAACGTTCCCCTTCCATGCCCCGCTTCATCCAAAACAACAGTTCCTCGGGCGACAGTTTCTTATCCGTTTCGGCTTCATGCAAAACCTCCATCAACTGAAACACATTGGCCACCGAACGCTCCGAATGGGCGAGATCCCCTTTCAAATAAGCGGAAACCAGGCCACTGCGCGACACAAACTGATGCAAACAAGCGTAAACGCCCCGCTCCTTCCACAGCGACTGGTAGCTCCGGAATTCATCGAGCAACTCATCGAAGGCCAAATGCTCCAAATCCGACCAAAAATGCCCGCCTGGAGTGGTAAGGAGTGCGCGACGAATGTCGCCGGGCGTCATTCTCCAAACACCGAGCAAAACATAATAGAGCTCTAAGGCTTCGGCTGATTCCAAAATGCGGGCATCGCCAACCACCACCGATGGGATGGACCTGCGTGCCAGCCGCTCCTTGATTCTGCGGCCCTCCCGATTGGTGCGCACCAAGATTCCGATTTGGCCCGCCTCTACCCGCTTGTGTTCATGGGTTCCAAACCACGAATAACCCTCGTCGGTGCGGAGCGGTCTGCGCAACAACTCCGCTACCAAGGCCACCGTGCGTTGCAGGATGTCTGGCGCGTCCTTACACCACAAAATCCGAATCGGGTCAACCTCATTTCCGCCGTGGCGCAATCCACCGGTCCATTTGGGCGTGTCAGGCGCTTGCACAGGTTGGTATGTCAACTTTTCATGCTGAAACAAATTGAACGCACCGCCTTCCCCTGCCGGCTGGAAGTACTCATTCATAGCCGCAACATAGCGCAGGGTCGACCTGTAGTTCTTCGGCATGAACCATTTGCTCTTGGCACTATCCGATGCACGGAAATAATTATTGAGGTCTGCTTTTCTAAAACCATAGATCGACTGCTTGGGATCCCCGATATAGAACACCACATGGCCGGTTGCATCCCGACCAAAGACATTGGAGAAAATATCAAACTGCCAGGGGTCGGTATCCTGAAACTCATCGATAAATACGGCGCTGAAACGCGCGCGCAGCAAATCGGTGAGGATGCCGTGTTCCTGATTTTTCTCCGCGCAAATGACATCACGCATGCCCTTGATCATATCATCGAAGGTCACCAATCCGTCTTGTTGTTTGCGCCTTTCCAGTTCTTCAGCAATCTGCTTGTGCAAAAAATGCGCCAGGATGTTCACCGAAACAGCCACCAGCGACCCTACAAATTCAGCCTTGGCTGTCTTGGTGTGGGTTGGTATCTCCACCGATCGAGTCCGAAGCCATTCGATCCAATCGTTGATCG
>VFQT010000124.1_pt1 | contig 119646 bp, 106 predicted proteins | sample 3512381 | NCBI WGS metagenome assembly VFQT01 (sample SAMN10412376, study PRJNA504923) | tailings metagenome | isolation source: Relicate 2 Philex TSF3 active mining site | place: Philippines: Tuba, Benguet | collected 2017-08-29
ACCCTGCCCGTCACTCCGGCGAAGGCCGGAGTCCAGCTTTGGTTCCGCATGCGCGGCAGGAAAGCGGGATCCCGGCCTGCGCCGGGATGACGGCATCGAAAAACCAGTAATCCCGCATGCAAAAGCCCGCGCGGCTCACTACCCTGTCCGTCACTCCGGCGAAGGCCGGAGCCCAGCTTTGGTTCCGCCCGCGCGGCAGGAAAGCGGGATCCCGGCCTGCGCCGGGATGACGGCATCGAAAAACCACTAATCCCGCATGCAAAAGCCCGTGCGGCTCACTACCCTGTCCGTCACTCCGGCGAAGGCCGGAGTCCAGCTTCGGTTCCGGAGCGCGGCCACGAAAAACGGGGAACGGCGCTCTAATAGCCCGTCCAGCCGCCATCCGTCGCATAGATGGCGCCGGTGAAATTGGACGCCTCGTCGGAGAGCAGGAACAGCATCATCGGCACCTGTTCGCCCACCGTCGCCGGGCGGTGATCGGTGGAGGTGTAGGACAGGATGCTGTTGGTCTTGATGCCGCCCATCTGCGGCCCTTCCGAGACCTTCCGCGACGCGGCCACGAGGGCTCCCGCCCGCGCCACCATCGGCGTGTCGGTGGCCGCCATGTTCACCGAATTCACCCGGATGCCATAGGGCGCATAGTCGATGGCGGCATTGCGCGTCAGGCCGTTCAGCGCGTGCTTGCTCGCCACGTAGGCGGGATTGCCCGCAAGCCCGGTCATCCCCGCGATGGACCCGACATTGACGATCGAACCGCCGCGCCCCTGCTTGATGAAAAAGCGCAGCTGCGCCCGCATCATCAGGAAGGTGCCCGTCGCGTTGGTGCGGAACACCTTGTTCCAGTAGTCCTCCGTCGCCTCGTGAATGGGCGCGAACACCAGCGGGCGCTGCTTTTCGAAGTCGGGCTCCTCGCCCGAGAACACCCCGTCCATCACGCCCGCATTGTTGATGGCGCCGTCCAGGCCGCCGAAGGTGGATGCCGCCGCCTCGACCGCCGCCTCCGCCGTGGCCGCATCGCCGATGTCGCCGTGCACGAAGACGCTTCTGCCGCCGGCCTTGCGGATCGCTTCGTCGGTGGCCTCGCCCAGCTCCTTCAGCCAGTCGACGCCCACCACATTCGCCCCCTCGCGCGCCAGGCGGATGGCGGCGGCGGCACCCATGCCGCGCGCCGATCCGCTGACGATGATCGTCTTGCCCGCGAAGCGCCCGGGGATGAACGCGTCCGGATCGGGCGGCTGGATGTTGACCGCCGCATTGCCCTTCGGCACACCCGTGCCTTGCGCCTCCGCTTGCCCCGCGCCGAGTGCCACGGAACCGGCTGCCACCGCGAGGCTTCCCGCGGCAGCGCCCACTGCCTTCATCATGTCACGCCGTTCCATTCGCCGTCTCCCGTCTGGTTTCGTGGGGGTCAGTAGGTGGTGAAACCGCCGTCGGTCGCATAATTCGCGCCCGTGATGTTGGACGATTCGGGCGAGAGCAGGAACAGCATGACCGCCACCTGTTCCGCCGCGGTTGAGCCCATCTGCTTCTGGCTGCTGAACTCCAGCAGGCTGTCGATCTTCAGCATGCCGATCCCGGTGTCCTTGTAGCCCGCCTGCGCGCGCTGCTTCAGCAGGTCGAAGGCGCGCTCATACATCGGCGTGATGGTGGTGGCCATGCACACCGAATTCACCCTGATGCCGTACGGCGCATAGTCGATGGCGGCGTTCTTGGTCAGCCCGTTCACCGCATGCTTGCTGGCGACGTAGGAGGGCGTCCCGCCGAAGCCCCTGAGCCCCGCGACTGAGGCGACGTTGACGATGGAGCCGCCGCGGTTCTGCTTCAGCATCTGGCGCAATTCGGCGCGCAGGCTGCGGAACGTGCCGGTGGCGTTGACGCGCATGACGACGTCCCAATAGGCATCCGACGCCTCGTCGATGCGCGACATGGTCAGGTCCTTCTGCGTCGCATAGTCGATCGGATCGCCGGGGAAGATCGCGTCCATCACGCCTGCGTTATTGAGCGCGCAGTCAAGGCCGCCATAAGTGTCCACCGCCGCCTGCACCATGGCGTCGCACACGGCGGTTTCCGAGATGTCGCCCGCGACGAACACGGCCTTGCCGCCCTCACTGACGATGCCGTCGACCACGGCCTTGCCTTCGTCCGCCAGCCAGTCGACCGCCACCACATTGGCGCCCTCCCGCGCCAGGCGGATGGCGGCCAGCTTTCCCATGCCGCGCGCTGAGCCCGTGACCAGCGCCGTCTTGCCCGCGAAGCGCCCTGGCAGGAAATAATCCTCCGGCACGGGCACGACCGTCTGGCGCCCGGCGGTCTTCGGGTCGGCGGGGTCCCATGGCGTGGAATAGGGTCCCAGTCCCAGTGCCGGCGCCGCCGTGGCTTCGGCCGTGTCTGCCGCCGCCGCCGTCCCCACGCTTGCCGCCGCGGCGGCTGCCATCCCTACGCCCTTCACAACGTCACGCCGCGCAACCATCGAAACTCCGTCCGTCCTGTCTGCTGTCGAAAAACATTCACGCATGTCACAGCGCGTAACGCACGAAGAGCATGGCGCTGAACCAGTCCTCGGCCTCGCCGCCCAGCGGGTTGCCGTCGAGGGCCTCCTCGGCGGCCTCTCCCGGCACGGTGTAGGCAAGGTGCCCGTGCACATACCAATTGCGCGAGGCGAACCACTTCACCGTCATGTTCGCCTCATAGCCATAGTCGTCGCCGGAAAGACCGCCGAGCGCGGGGTTGCCGCCCGCGTTGTTCAGGCTGTCCGCCTGGAACACCCAGAACTGCGGAACCACCTCCACCTGCGGCAGCGGCCGGAAGCGGCCCTGGATGCGGTGGGCGATCACGTTGCTGTCCTGCACCACCTTGAAGTGGTTGGCGCCCTGCACCCACTGCTCGCCGTTCCCGCCCGAGAGCAGCGGGTCCCAGCGCTCATAGGTCTCGGTATCGGGGTCGTCGCCCGAGAAATAGCTGAGGCGGTAGCTGACCGACGGCGACCACGTGACATCCGCGAAGCTGTATCCCGCCTCGCCATAGGCGCCCACCGCCAGCATGTCGAAGTCGCGGTGCGTCTGGAACGCGCCCTCGGCCCCGAAGAACGGGCCCGGCTGGCCCGGAGGGTTCGGCGTATAGGTGAAGCGCGCATCGAAGACGTTGAGGCCCTCGCGCGTGCCCCGGATTGAGTAGTCCGGGTTGAAATAGGAGAAGTCGGAGTTGACCGCCGTCACGTAGCTGGCGGCGGTCATCAGGCCCGGCAGCGGGCGGGCCTCGAGATTGACGCCGGCCAGCGCCGTGCTGGTGTCGATGTCGGGCAACTCGTCTGGGTCGACGTAGAAGGCTTCGAGGCGGGTGTCGTTGTAGGCGAGTTGGCCCAGCACGAGCAGGTCTGAGGCCCAGCGCGCATTGGCCTGAAGTGCCGCGCGGTCCTGGCCGTTGGCGGCGGTGTTGGCGATCAGGAAGGCGTTGGCCAGCGTGAACTTCTGCCGCCCGGCGCTGAAGTTGAAGGCCAGCCGGTTGCCCTTCTCGTCCGTCTGGCCGGTGATGAAGCCGGCATAGGCGTCTTCGAAGTAGGTGTAGCCGCGGGTCTCGTCGGTGAAGAGCTCCTGGCCCGTCGAACCGGAACTCAGCGCGCTGAGAGCGCCATAGACGTAGAGGCTGTCGGTCAGCGGCGTGATGCCGCTGATGCCGTAATGCACGAAGCCTTCCAGCCAGTCGCCATAGCCTTCGCCGGCGGGTTCGCCCTGCACCAGCGGATTGCCCTGCAGCATGGCGTCGGGCTGGCCGTACCAGGCGTCGTTGTTGCCATAATAAAGGGACAGCGCCTCGAGCTTGACGCGGACGAAGGTGCCATCGCGGTCATAGAGAACCGGCAGGTCGGTCTTCTCGCCGGTGACGAGATAGCCCCGTCCGGTCTCCGGCCGCGCGCCCTCCGCCAGCGTGATCTTGAACGTCACGGCCAGGCCGCCCCCGCGAGCCAGCGCGAAGTCATAGGCGATGTTGGCGATCTCCGGGCTGCGCCGCGCCCGCGCGATGGCGAAGGCGGCGCGGTCCTCGTTGAACAGGTCGCCCGGGTAGAAGGCGAGGTAGCGGCGCAGGCCGTCGACGACCTTGCCATTATAGGCCGCGTCCCCGCTCGGATTGGTGATGATGACGTCCACCGTCTCGATCGGCAGGCTCAGGAAGCCCTGATCGGCGCCATAGCTCTGGGCCTGCGCGGTGGGGGCCTGCCAGGCAAAAACATTCGCCGCCGCCACTGCCGCGGCGAGCCCGATCATTCTGGCATACTTGAAACGGGAAGTATTTTTCATCGGCGCGGACGTTGTCAGAATTCGGATGAAGCGTAAATGCGGCAGCGGCCCATTTTGGGCTGCCCGTGGCCGGTGCGGCGGGTCCGAAGAAGTGTTGAGGGCGGCGCCCCGGGCGTCTACATGACGCCCATGACCTTCGCTCCCCACCGTTTCTCCGTCGCGCCGATGATGGACTGGACCGACCGGCACTGCCGGATGTTCCATCGCCAGCTGACCAGCCGCGCGCTGCTCTATACCGAGATGGTCACGGCGCTGGCGATCCGCCACGGCGACCGGCAACGCCTCCTCGGCTTCGACCCGGCGGAGCAGCCCGTCGCCCTCCAGATCGGCGGCAGCGACCCGAAGCTCCTGGCGGAAGCTTCCAAGTGGGGGGAGGACTTCGGCTATTGCGAGGTCAACCTCAATGTCGGCTGCCCGTCGGACCGGGTCCAGAACGGCCGCTTCGGCGCCTGCCTCATGGCGGAGCCCGCGCTGGTGCGCGACTGCGTGGGCGAGATGCGGAACGCCGTTAAGGTGCCGGTCACCGTCAAGTGCCGCATCGGCATCGACGACCAGGACGAGGAGGCGGATTTCAGCCGCTTCGTGGAGACGGTGATGCAGTCAGGGGTGGACACCTTCATCGTCCATGCCCGCAAGGCCTGGTTGCAGGGACTCTCGCCGAAGGAGAACCGGGAGATTCCGCCGCTCAACTACGACAGGGTCTACCGGTTGAAGCAACGGCATCCGGAGCTCACCATCATTGTCAACGGCGGCATCGCAAACATCAACGAAACGCAACTTCATTTGCAACATGTCGACGGCGTTATGCTCGGACGCGCCGCCTACCACACGCCTTGGCTCCTGCATGAGGTCGACAGCCGCATCTTCGGCGACGCGGCACCGGAGGTGAGCCCGCTCGACATCGTGGAGCGCATGAAACCCTATGTCGCGGCGCAGCTCGCCCAAGGCGTCTGGCTGCAGAACATCACCCGCCACATGCTGGGCCTGTTTCACGGCCTTGCCGGCGGCAGGCTGTGGCGCCGCGTGCTTTCGGAAGAGGCGTCAAGGCCAGGTGCCGGTCTGGAAGTCCTTGAAAAGGCAGCGGAACAGGTCTCCTCCCGGCTTGCCGCCGAAGCGTAAGCTCAGCCGCCGTTCAGCGCCTGCATGCGGCCCGCCCGGCCGCCTCTCCGGCTCTTGCGGCGGGTCAGGTTTTCAACCCGTTCCGGCAGGTCCGCCATCACCTTCCGCCGCTCCTCCGGCGAAAAGCCGAGCCACCCTCCGATCTCACCGCGCGTGCGCCCGCAACCGATGCAGAAACCGGTTTCCGGATCGACGACACAGATCTTGATGCACGGCGTCTCGATGACGGACTGGTTCATGGCGTTCATGTCATTGAAGATAATAACGCTTTTCCGCCAGCGATGGCCATGAGCGGCGCTTGCTGGCGCAAAAACGGCGCATTCGCCTTCAGATCAGGGAAACGGCGGCCGCATAGACCGCCAGCATGGCCGTCTCGGACATGACCTGGCCCGCCCCGCACACATCCCCGGTCTGGCCGCCGATCTTGCGCATGGCCAGGGCGCGCACCATGGCCAGCGCCAGGCCCGCGGCAACCAGCGCCAGAACCCCGGATTCGGGCGACAGCACGAGGCTCCCGCCCACACCCGCCCCCATGCCGCCGATGGCGAGGGCGAGCAGCGTGGTGTTGCGGCTGGGCTGCCCCGCCAGCACCGAAAGCCCGTTGGGCCGTGCTGGCCGCGTTGCCCAGAGAAGGTCCACCATCAGCGCGCGCGAGAAGGCGGCGGCCCCCGCCATCAGCACCACCGTGCCGAGGGGGGAAAGATCGAGAAGGGCCGTGAGCAGCGAGGCGCGCGCCAGCACGGTGATGACCAGGGTGAGCGTGCCATAGGCGCCGATGCGGCTATCCTTCATGATTTCAAGGCGTTGCTCGCGGGTCGCCCCGCCGCCGAAGCCGTCCGCAACGTCGGCGAGGCCGTCCTCGTGGAAGGCGCCCGTCACATAGGCGGCAATCGCCAGGGCGAACAGGGCGCAGAACAGGTCCGGCAGGCCCGCCAGGCTGGAGAGGACGAGGCCCCCCGCCGCAAGAGCGCCGACCAGCGCGCCCACCACCGGGAACATGGCCATCGCATCCTTCAGCGGCGGCGGGTCCACCGTGCGCACGAAGGGGACGGGCATGCGGGTGAGGAAGCGCAGCGCGGTCAGGAACGACGCGAAGGGCCGGAACCGTCCCCGATTTGCGCTGTGAGGCTCAAACGCGTCGCTCATGTTGTGTGTGAGACCCGAATCCTGTGATGAATGGCGAGGAGAAATAGGAGTGTTCTGCCGAAATGACAAATGCAGCCACGGGATTGCCCTTCGACGATATCCGCAATCTTCTGAAGGACCTGCCCGGCCCTGACGCGGACGCCGTGCGAAAGGCGAGGGCCCGCGAAGGACAGCTGACCAAGCCCCCGGGAGCACTCGGACGCCTTGAAAACCTGTCTGAATGGCTGTGCGCCTGGCAGGCCCACCATCCGCCGAAGGCGGAGCGGATCGTGGTTGCGGTCTTTGCCGGAAACCATGGTGTCGTTGCACAGAATGTTGCCGCCTATCCGCAGGAGGTGACCAGGCAGATGGTCGCCAATTTCCAGAGTGACGGCGCGGCCGTGAACCAGATCTGCAAGAGCTTCGGCTTCGGCCTGAAGGTGTTCGAACTGGCGCTCGAGAAGCCCACCCGCGACATCACCCAGGACGCGGCGCTGGACGAGGCGGAATGCGCCGCGACAATGGCCTATGGCATGGAGGCGACCGAAGGGTGCGACCTTCTGTGCATCGGCGAGATGGGGATCGGCAACACCACGATCGCCGCGGCGATGGCGCACGGTCTGTTCGGCGGCGAGGCGGAGGATTGGGTGGGCCCCGGCACCGGCGTCGATTCGGAAGGCCTTCGGCGCAAGGCCGATGCCGTGCGCCGCGCGGTGGCCCTGCACAAGGCGCATCTCTCCGACCCGCTGGAAGTGCTGCGCCGGCTGGGCGGGCGCGAACTCGCGGCGATGGCGGGCGCGGTGCTGGCCGCCCGGCTGCAGCGCATTCCCGTCATCATCGACGGCTATGTGGCGACCGCGGCCGCCGCCGTGCTGAAGGCCATGCGGCCCGACGCGCTGGACCACTGCCTCGCGGGCCATCTTTCCGCCGAACCGGCGCACCGGCGCCTCCTTGAGAAGCTCGAGATGAAGCCGCTCCTCGACCTCGGCATGCGGCTGGGCGAGGGCTCGGGCGCGGCGATGGCGGCGGGCGTGGTGAAGGCCGCGGCGGACCTTCACAACGGCATGGCGACCTTCGAATCCGCGGGGGTCAGCAACAAGGAGGCGTGAGCCCCATGAGCCTCGACCCGTGAGCCTCGATCCATGAGCCTCGAGGAGTTGGTGCGGCGGATCACGGCCTGCCGCATCTGCGCCGAGACCCCAAAGCGCGGTGCGCTGCCCCATGCGCCGCGCCCCGTGCTGCAGCCGAGCGCCACGGCGCGCATCCTGATCGCGGGCCAGGCGCCGGGCGTGCGCGTCCACGCATCCGGGCGGCCCTTCACGGACCCGTCCGGCGTGCGGCTCAGGGACTGGCTGGGGGTGGACGAGGCGACATTCTACGACAGCCGCCGGATGGCCATCGTGCCGATGGGCTTCTGCTTCCCCGGCCTCGACGCGGCGGGGGGCGACCTGCCGCCCCGGCCCGAATGCGCGCCGGCCTGGCGGGCGGCGCTGATGCGGGAGATGCCGCAGGTGGAACTCGTCGTCTGCCTCGGCGCGCATGCCATGCGCTGGCACATGGGGGAGGCCTTCGGCGGCGCGGTCGACCAGGCGGTGAGGAACTGGCGGGTGGGCCTGGCGCGCGATCCGGCCGTGATCCCGCTGCCGCATCCCTCCTGGCGGAACAGCGGCTGGCTGAAGCGGAACCCGTGGTTCGGGCAGGAGCTTCTGCCGGAGCTGAAGCGCCGGGTGAAACAGCTTCTCGGACCAGCGGCTTGAAGGGCGGGGCCGGGCGGTCTAAATATCGGTAGACAAAAGGAATCTGGATAAATGGCCACAGTCACGCAGGAAGACGTTCTCTCGGTTCTCAAGCGCATTGCCGCCCCGGACGGGCGCGGCAACGTGGTGTCCGCCGGGCTCGTCTCCGACATCGCGATCCAGGGCGGCACGGTGATGTTCGCGCTGACCACCACGCCGCAGCATGTGCGCACCATGGAAATCCTGCGGGGTGCCGTGGAAAAGGCGGTGCTGGCCATTCCGGGCGTGGAGAAGGCCATGGTGGCGCTGACCGCGGAGCGCGCCCCGGGCCAGGGCGGCGCGGGCCAGCCTCAGCCCCAAGCGCCCGCGCCCGCGCGCGGCGGTGCCGTTCCCGGCATCAGGCACCTCGTCGCGGTGGCGTCCGGCAAGGGGGGTGTCGGCAAGTCGACGACCGCCATCAACCTGGCGCTGGCGCTGAAGTCGCTGGGCCTCAAGGTCGCGGTGCTCGATGCCGACGTCTACGGCCCGTCGATGCCCAAGCTCTTCGGCCTCACCGGCAAGCCGGAGGCCTCGGACGCCGCGGGCAAGAAGATGAAGCCGATGTCGCGCTATGGCGTGGAGCTGATGTCGATCGGCTTCCTGGTGCCCGAGGACACGGCGATGATCTGGCGCGGACCGATGGTGATGTCGGCCCTGACCCAGCTCCTGCGCGAGACCGAGTGGAGCCCCGCCGACGTGATGGTGATCGACATGCCCCCCGGCACCGGCGACGTGCAGCTGACTCTGGCCCAGCAGACGCCGCTGTCGGGCGCCGTCATCGTGTCGACCCCGCAGGACCTGGCCCTGATCGACGCGCGCAAGGGCCTCAACATGTTCCGAAAAGTCAATGTGCCGGTGATCGGCATCGTCGAGAACATGAGCTATTTCACCTGCACCAAGTGCGGTGAGCGCCACGAGATTTTCGGCCACGGCGGCGCGAAGGAGGAGGCCGCCCGGATCGGCGCGCCGTTCCTCGGCGAAATTCCGCTCGACAAGGAGGTGCGGCTGCGTTCGGATTCGGGCGAACCCGTGGTGGCGACCCAGCCGGACAGCCTGCACACCGCGCTCTACCGGGACGTGGCGCGGCAGGTGTGGGCGGCCCTCGAGGGCGGCGGGCTGGCGAGGCCCGCCCCCCGCATCGTGATGGAATAATGCACGGTTGGAGCGATCGGAGTACAAGGAAAATTAACCTTGGCCGCGCTGATTAGCGGCATGGAACATCGGCGGCCGATTCGGGGCGGCCCGGGGAGGGTAGTATGTCGAAACTGATGTGGATCGCGGGTATCCTTCTGGTCGCAGCGGGTGCCGCGCTGGGTCTCATGGTCTTCGTCTCGGGCGCTTCGGTTGCCGCACTCGGCATCAGCCTCGAGGGTGCTGCGATCCTTTTCGTGGGCGGCCTTCTCAGCCTCGGCCTCGGCAGCGTGATCAGCCTCCTCACCGAGCAGCGCACGCTTCTCGCTGAGCGCATGGCCGTTTCCGCCACCTCCCTGCCGGCAGCCCCGATCCCTGAGTTCGGGCGCCGGGCAGGAGAGACCGCCGCCGCGGCGGCGTCAGCCGTTGCGGCCCCGGCGCGCGAGGAAGACGTGTCTGAACCCACGCGGGACACGATCAAGCAACTCGAACAGGCCCGCCAGAAGATCGAGCAGGCCTTCGAGCCGAAACCCCCACAGCCTGCACTTGCACCTGCGGCAGCGGCCCCGCCCGATTTGGAGGCGCCGCCCGCCCCCGCCGAAGAGGCCCCGCCCGCCGAGGAGGCGGTGGAGGAGGAACAGGTTGCCGAGGGGCAGCTCTACGTCGTCGAGGAGCGCTACATCCGCATGCGCCCGGCGCGCATCCTCTCCGATGGCACGGTGGAAGCGGAGACGGAGGAAGGCTGGATGCGCTTCGAGAATCTCGAGCACCTCGACGAGTATCTCGACGCGGCGGAGCCTGCCAAGGGCTGAGGATCGGCGGGGGGCGGCTGGCTATAGCTTGCCGCAGTGCCTGAGGATGGATTCGAGGACAACATCCATCGACGTGAGAACGTCGTGGTTAGAGGCCCGCAGCACTTTCCACCCCGCGCGGATGAGGGCCTTTTCTACGACACCGGTGATCATCTCACGTCCAGGACGCTGGTGCGGGCCTTGCGGACGACTTCCGTGGCGGTCGAGCCGCGGATGAGGCGCTGCAGGCGCGTGCGGCCCTCGTCGGTGACGACGATGACCTTGTAGAGGGAGCCGCGCTCCACGATCTCCTCCGCCGGGCGGCCGACGGCGACGCGGGTGTCCGCGACCTGGATCTTCATCGCCTTGAGCAGGGCGCGGGCGTTGGCCACCGCCTCCTCCGCCGCGGGCTTTCCGGCCTCGCTGTCCGCTACGGAGAAAAGCGTGATCGGCTCTCCCACCACATTCGCCAGAACGGCGGCGCGGCGGACCGCCTGCATGGAGCGCGAGGAGCCGTCGGTGCAGATGAAGAAGCCCTGCTTCTCGAGGCTCTTGCGGGCCACCAGCACGGAGCAGGGGGCCATGGTGGTGACCGTCTGGACGATGCCGGAATCGAGGAAGGCCATGAACTCGCCGCGCCAGCGCGACGGCTCACCCGTGATGATGAGATTGTAGGGGCCGAGCTCATACTGGTCGAGGATGCCGTTGGCGACGTCGGGCGCGGTCTTGAGCTTCAGCACCACGGCGCGGCCTTCGGGGCTTCTGAATTCCAGCTTGTTGTCGCCCGCGGGATCGCCCCAGGCATCGCTGCGCTGGGCCTCCTTGGGCCAGCCGGAGACGTCGATCCCCTCTTCCCTCAGGACGTCGAGCGCGCGGTTGAGGTGGCTGACGCCGGGAATCTCGAAGCCCGCCTCCAGCATGTTCTGGCGCGCCAGCCGGACCTGCAGCCCGCCGGACTGCAGGCCGGAATCGATGGGGCGCACGTAGAGCACGATCAGGTCGCAATTGTCCTGCACCGAGAAGCGCGCGGCGAAGCGCACGGTGACGAGGGATTCCTCCGTGCCGTCGATGCAGGCGAGGATGCGGAAGCGGTTCCGGCGCTGGGCGCGCAGGTTCTGAAGCGTCTTCTGGACAGCGGCTTCCTGCCGGTCCGAGAGTATGGAGCGCCTGAAGACCATGCCGCGCAGTCTAGGGACCCAGGAAGGGCCAGTACAGCACCGAAATGGCCAGCAGCACCACGAAGGACAGCGCCATCATCCGGATGCCGATCTTGAAGAAGTCGGAGCCCTTGAGGAAGCCCGAGGCATAGATGATGGTGAAGGCAGGCTGCGCGGCCGGCGTCAGGTAGCCGAAGGCCGAGGATATGGCGGTGACGAAGCCGGCGCTGATCGGGTCCTGGCCGGCCGCGACGGCGGTTTTGAGCACGATGGGGGCGAGGACGGCCACGGCGGCACCCGCCGTCATGGTGTTGGAGACGCCGATGGTGAGCAGCGAGATCACCGTGTTGAAGCCGAAGGTGTTGCCCGCACCCATGGAGCGCATGACTTCGAAGACGCTGTCCGCCACCCATTCGGCCGCACCCGTCTCCTTCATCTCGACGCCCAGCGAGATGGCGGCGGCGTAGAGCAGGACCACGCCCCAGTTGACGCCGGAGTTGATGTCCTCCCAGCGCACGAGGCCCAGGATGAGGAAGGCCGCCGCACCCGCGATGGCGATGACGCCGAGGCCCAGCGAATTGGACAGCGTGACCCAGCCGATGATGGTGAGGGCGAAGATCAGGATGGTGAGCCAGTCCGAGGCGCGCATCGGCCCCTGCATGGAGACCTGCGTGCGCAGCCTGGAGATGGCGCGCGACATGTCCGTCACTTCCGGCTTGAAGGTGGAGATGAGGAGCAGCGTGACGATCGGCAGCCGCAGCACGAACATCGGGAAGGCGTAGATGATCCAGGTCACGTAATCCATCAGGTAGCGGTAGGTCTCGCTGTTCAGCGGATCGTAGAAGAAGTCCTTCCAGTAGCTGATGATGATGGCGTTGCGGGCACCGCCCGACGGTGTCGCCACGCCCGCGATGGAGCAGCCGTAGGAGATCGAGAACAGGATCACGGCCGCGAGGTTGTGGACCTTCTTCGGGTCGTTCGAGGTGAGTGTGATCAGGGTGACGCCCACGGGCAGCATCATGGCGGCGACCGTGTGCTCGCCGATGAAGGCCGCGATGACCCCGCACACCGCGGTGATGCCGAAGCTGATCCAGTAGATGTTGGTGCCCGTCATGCGCACGATCCACCAGGCGATGCGCTTGTCCAGCCTTTGCCGCACGATCGCCACCGCCAGCATGAGTGAGCCCATGATGAACAGGACGGAATCCGTCATCAGGCTTTGCGCGACCTTGGTGGGGTCCACCTTCAGCAGCACGACCTGGCCGACGATGATGAGCAGCGGCACGGTGGGCAGCGGAATGGCCTCGGTGATGAACAGCATGGTGGCCATGAGCGACATGACCAGCACGATCTTGCCATCGTCCGAGAGGCCCGCCGGCGTGGGCGCCGCCATCAGCGCGAAGCCCACCACCATGGTGATGATGAACCAGCGGCGCTTCCACAGGAAGGCCAGGTCCATGCCGCCCATGAAGGCGAGGAAGCGCTGGTAGCCCCTGCGGCGGAAGCGCTTGAGGCCGGCCGATGGCTCATGCGCCTGCAGGCTGTCACGCGCGAGCTGGAATTCGGGCGCGGGTGCCGTCATGCCGCAGCCCTTGCGGCAGGCGCTGCCGCCGTGACATTCTCCCGGCGATTCAGGCCTCTGGTGACATTTTGAGCCATACCGCGTCCGTCCTCGCCGAAATTGATCAACAATTCCCTGAAAGCCTGTCCCGGGCCTTCGAGCTGCTGCGCTTCCCGAGCGTCGGGACGGATCCCGCACATCATGCGGACTGCCGCAGGGCGGCGGAATGGCTGGCACGGGAACTGGACGGGCTCGGCTTCCAGGCGGGCCTGCGCCAGACGACCGGGCAGCCCCTCGTGCTTGGCCGCTATGAGCCGCCGGGCGGCGGGGCGGGGACCCCGCATATCCTGTTCTATGGCCATTATGACGTTCAGCCCGCCGATCCGCTTGAACTGTGGACGTCCGCCCCCTTCGAGCCACAGATCCGCAAGGGCAAGGGCGGCAAGGAGGCGATCTTCGCCCGGGGGGCGGCGGACGACAAGGGCCAATTGATGACCTTTCTGGAAGCCAGCCGCGCCTGGCTCAAGGTTCATGGGCGCCTGCCCTTCCGCCTCACCGTGATGATCGAGGGCGACGAGGAGGGCGATGCCTCGCACCTCGACGGCTTCCTGAAGCGGAACGCGCGGGAGTTTCCCGTGGATGCCGCCTTCATCTGCGACACGGGCATGTGGGACGAGAAGACCCCGGCCATCGACACCCGGCTGCGCGGCTGCATGGGGATCGAGGTGACCGTGACCGGCCCACGGATCGACCTCCATTCGGGCTATTACGGCGGTCCCGCCCGCAACCCCATCAAGGTGCTGAGCCAGGTCATCGCCGCGATCCATGATGCGCGCGGGCGCATCACCATCCCGGGCTTCTATGACGGGGTGAAGCCCATTCCGCCAAAGCTCCGGAAGCAGTGGGAGGCGCTCGACTTCCCGGCCAGCCGCTTCCTCGGCGATGTCGGCCTCTCCGTTCCGGCGGGCGAGCAGGGCTATTCCGTGCTGGAGCAGATGTGGGCGCGGCCCACGGCCGAGGTGAACGGCATCTATGGCGGCTACCGTGGGCCCGGCTCCAAGACGGTGCTGCCCGCTGAGGCCACCGCCAAGCTCACCTTCCGCCTCGTCGAGGGCCAGGACCCGCGGAAAATCCGCAAGGCCTTCAAGCAATTCGTGAAGGACAGGCTTCCGCCCGACTGCAAGGCGCGCTTCGACGACAGCGGCGGCGACTCGAGCGGCATCGCGGTTTCGGAGGATACGCCCTGGATCAGGGCGGCGCGCGCCGCGCTGAAGGCCGAATTCGGGCGCGAGGCGGTGCTGACGGGGGCGGGCTACTCGATCCCGGTGGTCGAATCCTTCAAGAAGCACCTGAAGGTGGACAGCCTGCTCGTCGGCTTCGGGCTGGCCGACGACAATGCCCATTCGCCCGACGAGAAATACGACGTCGACAGTTTCCGGCACGGCATCAGAAGCTGGGCCCGCATCATCGCCGAATTTGCAGAAGAGTGAGCCTCATGACCGATCTGAACGCCGTCCTCGACACCGCCGCCAAGGACTTCGACAACAGCCTCGCGCGGCTGTTCGACCTGGTGCGCATCCCCTCGATCTCGACCGACCCGGCCCATGCGGGCGACTGCGAGAAGGCCGCGCAGGCGATCGTCGCCGACCTGAAGTCCTTGGGCTTCGAGGCCGAGGCGCGCAAGACGCCGGGCCGGCCCATGGTGGTGGCGCACTACACGCCCAAGGGGGCGGCCAAGGACACGCCGCATTTCCTGTTCTACGGCCACTACGACGTGCAGCCGGCGGACCCGCTGGAGCTGTGGACCACGCCGCCCTTCGAGCCGACCGTGAAGAAGGACAAGGCCGGTGTCGCCCGCATGCATGGGCGCGGCACGGCGGACGACAAGGGCCAGTTCATGACCTTCATCGAGGCGGCGCGCGCCTGGATCACCACCACGGGCAGTCTGCCCGTCAAGGCCACCTTCCTGATCGAGGGGGAGGAGGAATCGGGCTCGCCCTCGCTGGTGCCGTTCCTCAAGGCGAACAAGAAAGAATTGTCCTGCGACGCGGCCTTCGTCTGCGACACCAACATGTGGGACGCCAGGACGCCCGCCATCACGACGAGGCTGCGCGGCCTCGTGCATGAGGAGATCACCATCACCGGGCCGAAGATCGACCTTCACTCCGGCATGTATGGCGGGCCGGCGATGAACCCGATCCGCGTGCTCTCGAAGGTGATCGCGGCGCTGCATGACAAGAACGGCAAGGTGACCATCCCCGGCTTCTACGACGGTGTCGCGGAACTGCCAAAATCGACGAAGAAGCAGTGGCAGTCGCTGAAATTCTCGGACGCGAAGTTCCTCAAGGAAGTGGGCCTCAAGGAACCGGCGGGCGAGAAGGGCAAGAGCGTCCTCGAGCAGATCTGGTCACGGCCCACGGCGGAGGTGAACGGCATCTGGGGCGGCTACACGGGGGTGGGCACCAAGACCGTGCTGCCCTCCAAGGCGCATGCGAAGCTCACCTTCCGCCTCGTCGGCAAACAGGACCCCGACAAGGTGCTGAAGGCCTTCCAGAGCTTCGTGAAGGGGCTGATCCCCAAGGACTGCAAGGTGGAGTTCTCAGGCCGCGGCGGGGGCAGCCCGGCGACCGAGATTCCCGAGGCCAATCCCTTCATCGCGACATCGGCCAAGGCGCTGAAGGACGAGTTCCGGCGTGACGCGGTGCTGATGGGCTCCGGCGGGTCCATCCCCATCTGCCGCTTCTTCAAGGACATCCTGGGCATGGATTCGATCCTCGTGGGCTTCGGCCTCAACGACGACGCCATCCACAGCCCCAATGAGAAATACGACCTCGAGAGCTTCCGGCGCGGCATCCGCAGCTGGGTGCGCATCATGGGCGAATTCGGCAGATGACGATCGGCCCCGTGGCGCTGCTGAAGCGCTACCACGCGGCGCTCAACGCCTATGACGCGGACACGGTGACGCCGATGTTCGCGCCTGGCGCCGTTTACGTCTCGCCCGGGGTCAATGGCAGGATCGAGGGCCGCGACGCGATCATCGCGGCCTTCAGCGCCTATTTCGCGGAACACCCGGACCAGCGGGCGGAGGACGAGTTGATCGAGCAACTCTCCCCTTTCGAGGTGCGTGCGCACTGGCGGCTTGCGGCGACGTCGGCATCCTCCGGCCGCCACGTGGAGCGGCGGGGGATCGAGACGGTGACATTCGACGCGTCAGGGCTCATCGCCAGGGTGGAGGTCGAGGACCGGTGATCGTCCAGCTCGCCCTTGGAACCTTGGTCATCATCGTCAACACGGTGATCCAGGCGGAGATGTTCGCGGCTTTCGCCGCGCATCTCGAAAGGATCATCCTGCTGCTCCGGCGTCATTTCCGCCGTTTCACCAACACGGCGGCAATCGTCGTCGGCGTGCTGTTCGTGATGCTGGTGCACAGCATGAATGTGTGGATCTGGGCGGCGACCTTCTACCTCGTCGGGGCTTTCGCGGCCTTCGAGCCCGCGCTTTATTTCTCGCTCGTCTCCTTCACCACGGTCGGCTTCGGCGACATCACGCTGGGCCATGAATGGCGGCTGCTCTCGGGGCTGACCGCGGCGCACGGCTTCCTGAGCTTCGGCTGGTCCGCCGCCTACATGGTGGAACTCGTGCGCCGCACCGCCTAGAACGGCAGGCGATCAGCCGGGATCACACCCCAAGGGCGTCACCCCGGCGAAGGCCGGGGTCCAGCGTCATGCGTCAGCGAGCGGGTAAGCAAAGCTGGATTCCGGCCTGCGCCGGAATGACGGCTTCAAGTAACGGACATGGCCAATTGACCTCCCGTTGCCCTAACCGAACTTGAACTTCGTGATGTGCTCCGGCGCCGTCAGGCCGGGGAGCAGGCGCGGGTCGTCCACGGGGGCGAGGATCTGCTGCTGCACCGGGATGACACCGGCCCAGATAGGCAGCGCATAGTCTTCCTCGTCGTCGCCCGGCGGGCCGGTGCGGACCTTGGCGGAGGCTTCCTCGAGCGAGAGCGAGAGCACGGTGGTGGCCTTCAGCTCCTGCGCGGTCATCTTCCGCAGCATGTCCCAGCGGCCGGGCCACAGGCCATCGGTGAAGGCCTTGAGGCGGGCTTCCTTTTCCGCCGCGTCCGTGACCTTTCGGGCTGTGCCGAAGACCATCACGGAGCGGTAGTTGCAGGAGTGGTTGTAGGCCGAGCGCGCCATGACGAAGCCGTCGATGATGGAGACGGTGACGCAAACCTCCGCCGCCTCGCAGGCCTCCAGCATTCGGCTGGCGGAAGAGCCGTGCCAGTAGAGATGATCGCCCTCGCGCCATTGCAGGGTGGGCGTCACATAGGGCGTGCCGTTGAACACGTAGCCCACATTGCAGATGGGCGTGGCGTCCAGAATGCCGTGCACGGTCTCGGCATCGTATTTCGCGCGCTTGCTGACGCGCTTCACGCGGGTGCGTTCGGTCGGGGCGTCCATGTTTCAACTCCTGTTGTTCGTCCGGGATGCCCGCGATATGGTCTGGCGGAAAGGTCCACGATTCCCGCCAATGAGCAGACCACTTCTCGGCACCTCGGCCAGCGAGATCGGCATCGACCGGGAGGACCGCGAGCCGATCCAGGCGCAGATCGCGCGGCAGATCCGCTCGCTCGTTCTGTCCGGACGGCTGAAGCCGCAGACGAAGCTGCCCTCGACGCGGGCGCTCTCGGAGGAGCTCGGCGTGGCGCGCGCCACGGTGGTCGAGGCCTATGAGCAGCTCTCCAGCGAAGGCTATCTCGAAACCCGTTCCGGCTCCGGCACGCGGGTGGCGGCGGAACTGCCCGAGACGCTGCTCACCTCGCCGCCCAAGGAAAAGCCAAAGGAGCCGCCGCGGGCGAGCCCGAAGCGGGAGCCGGCGCGGCCCTTCCGCTCCGGCCTGGTCGACTGGGAGAATTTTCCGCATGATGCATGGGGCAGGCTGCTGGGCCGCTTCTGGCGCAACCCGCCGGTGACGCTGCTTGAGCATAACGACCCCTTCGGCTGGATGCCGCTGCGCGAGGCCATCGCCCGGCACCTTTACGAGTGGCGCGGCATCGGCTGCGCGGCGGAACAGGTGATCGTCACCGCGGGCGGGCTCGACGCCTTCGACCTCATCGGCCGCGCCATCCTGCGCGCGGGCGACGAGGTGTGGTTCGAGGAGCCGGGCTACCCCACGGCGCGGCGCATCTTTTCGCTGGGCGGCGTCTCCGCCGTGCCGGTGCCGGTCGATGCGGAAGGCCTCGTCGTGGCGCGCGGCGTGGAGCGGGCGGGAGAGGCGCGGGCGGCCTTCGTCACGCCCGCGCGCCAATACCCGACGGGGGTGACCATGCCGCTGGCCCGCCGACTCGAACTGCTGGACTGGGCGGCGGCGGCGGATGCCATCGTCATCGAGGATGATTACGACAGCGAGTACCGCTACGTGGGCAAGCCGCTGCCCGCGCTGATGAGCCTCGATAAGCGGGCGCGCGTCATCTACACCGGGACCTTCTCCAAGGTGTTCTCACCCATCGTCCGGCTCGGCTACATCGTCGTGCCGAAGGCGCTGGTGCAGCGCTTCCGCGCGGAGCGCCTGTCGCATGGGGCGCCGCCCTCGCTGATGGCCCAGCCCGCACTCGCCGAATTCATGAATTCCGGCGCCTTCGCCATCCACATCCGCCGCATGCGCCGCATCTATGCGGCCCGCCGCCGCGCACTGATCGAGGCGCTGAAGCCGGGGGAGGGGCGGCTCTACACGGTCGACGCCTCGCCCGCGGGCCTGATGCTGCTGCTGCGGCTTGCCGCCGGCGCGAGCGACGAGGAAACGGTCGAGAGGCTGGAGCGCCGCGGCATCGAGGCGCAGTCGCTGTCGAGCCATTATGCGGGGCGGAGCCGCCAGCAGGGCCTGCTCCTGAGTTTCGCTGGCTTCAGCGAAGCCGATCTGGAAAAAGCAGCAAGAGAGTTGATCGAGGTCCTGTCATGAGTGATGCAGCGCGCGCCGCCGCCTTTTCCTGGGTGGAGGAGAAGCATGCCGAATGGTCGGCGTGGAATTCCCACATCTGGCACCTGGGCGAAACCGCCTGGCGCGAATACCGCTCCGCCGAATGGTATGTGAAGACGCTGCGCGCGCAAGGCTTCACGGTGGAGGAAGGCTCTGGCGGCATGACCACGGCCTTCTCCGCCACATGGTCCAACGGGGCAGGCCCGACGATCATGGCCTATGCCGAATATGACGCGGTGCCGGGCAATTGCCAGGCGGCCGTGCCGTGGCGCCAGCCGAGGAAGGGCCTGTCGCGCTTCGCGGGCGGGCACACGGACCCGCATTCGGCGCTCGGCATGGGCTCGCTCGTGGGCGCGCTCGCGGCCAAGGCGGCGATGGAGAAGCACGGCATCACCGGCACCATCCGCTTCATGGGAGAGCCCGCGGAGAAGGTGCGGGGCTCCAAGCCCATCCACGCGGCGAAGGGCTATTATGACGGGCTGGACGCCATCATCTCCTTCCACCCCTTCTACATGCTGCCCTTATGCAACACGGCGCGCTGGGACACGCATTGCGGGCCCTATTACGCGGCGGTCTACGAATTCCTGTGCGAGCGGCCGGAAACCTGGCTGCAAGGTGCGGTGACGGACGCCGCCGGAGCACCCATTCCCGCCGCGCACACGGCGGCGCGCGCGCCCGGTGCCAATGACGCGGTCGTCACCATGTACACGCTGTGCAAGATGATGCGGGACCACATGCTGCCGCACACCGGCACATGGACGCTGAACGAGACGATCCTCGCCAGCGGGCAGGCGACGGCGGACAATCTCGCAGCACAGATGGCGATGATCATGTTCGCGGCGCGCGCCCCCGACGTCGCCATGCTGAAGAAGATCTATGCCGTGCTGGACCGCAACGCCGAGGCCGCTGCGGCCGCCGCGCATTGCACGGTGAAGCGGCACTGGGTGTCGAAGTCGAAGCCGGGGCTTGCCAACCATGCCATGGCGGAGATCACCTATCGCAACCTCGAGCGCGCAGGCGCGCCGCGTTATGGCGCGGAGGCCGTAAAGCTGGCGCAGCAGCTGCAGAAGGAGCTGGGCCTCGAACCCATGGGGCAGCCCTTCGCGGATGAGCTTTCCGAACTCGTGCCCCCGCAGGAGGCGGAGCGGCGGCTCAGGAAGGACCTGCCCTCCTGGCAGACGCATTACACCTCCGACGATTACACCGACATGACGTGGTGCGCCCCCACGGTGCGCTTCTATGTGGGCCGCGCGGTGCTGAAGGCGCCGCCCGGCTTTTCCTACCCCGAATGGGCGCTCAACGCCCTGGGCGGCATGCCGGCCACGATCGACCCCACGGTCGAGACGGCAGGAAAGACCATTGCTGGAACGATCATCGACCTGATGACGGACAAGGCCGCGCTGGCCCGCGCGCAGCAGGAGTTCCGTGAACGGCGGGAAAAGGCCGAAGATCCCCAACCCTGGTGCGATTACGCGCCGCCCATCGACTTCCCGTGGCCCGAATATGTCGAAACGCCGCGCGGCCGGGAATGGTGGATTCCCGCCACCGCGACGGACCGCGCGATGGAGCGGGAGGGCGGGACGTAGTTTCCTCGGCTTGTGCCTTCGTCGGGAGAGGGCGCGGAACGCGCCGGATGAGGGCTTTTCTTGAGGAGAGGTACCGAGCTACGACGCCAGAGGCCGCAGCTCCTTCAGCAGCTTCTCGCGAATGGCGCGGATATAGTCCTCGAAGTCACGGGCGGGTTCGACGAAGCTGTCCGGGCCGATGATGACCCTGTCCTTGTAGTATCGGCCGAGCCCCGGGTCGTCCGCCATGATGGGCAGGCCATTGATGACGATGCCCTGGGCGCTGGCGGCCCGGCGCGCGGCTTCGAGGTCGAGGCCGCCATTGTCCTCGCCGTCGCCGGAGACGTCGATCACCTTGCGCTGGCCGTCGAAGGCGTTGGCCTCGATCAGCCCTGCGCTGTCCACGATGCCGCTGGCGATGGAGGTGGCGCTGGCGCGCATCCAGCGGCGTACGAGGCTGATGCGGAAGCCGAAGGCTTTCGAGTCCCGCGCGGTTTGAAGATGGGTGAAGGGCAGCACGATGCGGGTCTCGCCCGGCGCACCCCATTGCACCACGGCGACGGCGGCGCCGAGAGGCTTCAGGTCCTCAACGGCGCGCTGCACGTCCGGATCGCGGAAGGCTAGGGCAAGGCCCTCCAGTTGCAGTTGGAACTCCGCGCGGTCGACGCTGGCCGAGCTGTCGAGGGCGAGGACCAGCTCCACGACGACGGGCTGTTCCTGCGCTTGCGCCGGAACTGGCAGCAGGAAAAGCAGGATGATCCGCGACGCCATGACGCGTGACAGGCGGCGGCAGGGCAGCCAAAAGCGCCGCCAGGAGGACCCCATGCGCCGCAGCTTTCTTGAAATTCTCGCCGCCATCTCGCTCACCCTGGCAGCGATCATAGCATCGGCCACGGGGGTCAGCGCCAGCAGCATGATGGTCACGGAAGCCTTCGCACGCGCCTCGGCGACACCCACGGCGCAGGCCGGTGCGGCCTATGTGAGCCTGATGAACCACGCCGCCGAGGTGGACAGGCTGCTCTCCGTCGCCTCGCCCGCCGCGAAGACCGCCGAAATCCACATGACGGAAATGGTGGATGGCGTGATGAAGATGAAGCCCGCGGGCGCGCTGGAGATCGCCCCCATGGGCACGCTGGAGATGAAGCCCGGCGGCTATCACGTCATGCTCATGGGCCTCGTCCGGCCGCTGAAGAAGGGCGAGGAGATCGAGCTCACGCTCACCTTCGAGAAGGCGGGCGAGGTGAAGGTCACGGTGCCGGTGGGCGCGGTGGCCGCCGGCGGCCATGATCACGTGATGGACGGTTCGGCCGGCCCGGCGGACTGAGGGGCCTCGCGGAGCGGCTTCATCGCCGTCTCCTCCGACTTGATGCGCCAGATCAGAAGCGCCACGTTCAGGGCCCCGAAGCCGAGAGCGTACCACCACAGCCCGAAGGCCATGGGCAGGATGACGATCTCGGCCGCCACCACGAAATAATTGGCGTGGCGGATCCAGCTGTGGAAGCCCTCGTCCGGAAGCGGCTCTCCCGGCACCACGATCAGGCGCGTCGTCCAGCTGTTGCCCAGCGCCGCCACGATCCAGCCGCGCGCCGCCTCCAGCAGCACATAGGCATAGATCCACGGCAGGTCCACGGCGCGGGGCTGGTACAGCAGGATGTACCAGAGGCCCGCCAGCCAGAGCAGGTTGAGCGCCACCACGAAGCCGTAGCGGCCGGACCCGATCTCGAAGCCGCCACGGGCGATGAGCTTCCGCGTGTTACGGTGGGCGATGGCAAGCTCGATCACGCGCTGCACGGTGACGAACGAGAGGATGGTGATGATGAGCCACATGAGCCAGAGTGTAACGCCCCGCGTGCCACCATGCCAGCTTTCGCTGTGGTGACGTTCCCGAATGGGAGATAAACACGTCCGTCTTCACCTGAGAGCGCCGCCTTGGACATCACCGACATCCTCCTCCTCTTCGCCGGCGGCGTGCTGGCGGGCTTCATCAACGTGATGGCGGGGGGTGCCGGCTTCATGACATTTCCGCTGCTGCTCGCCGCGGGGATGACGGAGATCGAGGCCAACGCCTCCAATTTCGTGGCGGTGCTGCCCGCCAATGTGGTGGGCAGCGTGGTCTACCGGCACCAGCTGAAATCCGTCCGCCGGCACCTGGGGCTGCGGCTGTTCCTGGCGGCGGCGGGCGGCGTCATCGGATCATATGTCCTGATCGCCACGGGGCAGGCGGCGTTCCGGATGGTGATCCCGTGGCTGCTCCTGTTCGCGACCCTGTCCTTCGCCTTCGGGCCGTGGATCAAGCTGAAGCTGGAGCGGGACTTCGCCTTCGACGGCTCGCGCTGGCTGTGGCTGTCCTTCATCCTCGAATTCATCGTCTATGTGTATGGCGGCTATTTCGGGCTGGGGATGGGGATCGTGATGTTCGCCATCTATTCGATCTTCTCGCAGATGACGATCCACCAGGCGAATGCCATCCGAAACGTGACGATCACGCTGATGACGCTGATCTCGATCGCGATCTTCGCGCAAGCCGGCGTCATCCGCTGGGTGCCGTCCCTGGTGATGATGGCGGGCGCGGTGATCGGCGGCTATTTCACCGCGAAGGTGGCGATGCGCATTCCGCACGAGCATGTGCGCCGGGGCATCCTCGTCTGGGCCGTCTGCCTTACCGCGCTGTCGTTCTGGCGCTATCACTGAGCTTGCTGGCGCATGATCCGCAAAAGTGGTGCCCACTTTTGCGGATCATGCTTTCGCGCGCAGCGCCTCGCGGTGGGCGGCATAGAGGCCGCAGGCCACGATCAGCGCCATGCCGGCGATGGCGATCCCGTCCGGGAATTCGCCGAAGACCAGAATGCCGGAGAGGATGGCGAAGATCATTACCGAATAGCGGAAGGGCGCGGTGCCGGTGAGTTCGCCCAGCCGGAGGGTTGCCACCATGAGGAGATAGCCCGAGGAGAGGAAGCAGGCGGCGAGGGCGAGCAGGGCCACCTGCCGGGGCTCCGGCACCACCAGGCCCTGCGTCAGCGCCAGGGCGGCACCACCCAGCGTCACGAAGCCGGCGTTGCCGAGCGCCACCACGAAGGTGGGGATGCGCGCCGGGATGTGCTTGGTGAGGATGTCGCGCAGCGCCACCGCGAAGACGATCAGCAGGGCCAGGAGTTCATAGGCGTTGAAGGTGGAGACGGAGGGCTTCACGATCATCAGCACGCCGATGAAGCCGCCGACGATGGCGGTCATCCGCCGCCAGCCCACCTCCTCCTTGAGGAAGACCATGGAGAGCAGCGCCACCGCGAGCGGCACCGCCTGCATGACGGAGGTCAGGTTGGCGATCTGCATGTGCATCAGCGCCGTCACGAAGGCGATGGTGGCGATGACGTCGAACAGGCTGCGCAGCAGCACGTTGCGCTGGGCAATTCTCGGGAGCTGCGGCAGGAGCCCCTGCCAGTGGCAGATCAAGCCGAGGATCAGCATCGCGATCAGCCCGCGCACCATGATGATCTCGCCCACGGGCAGGCTTTTGCCCACGAGCTTCACGATCGTGTCGTTGGCCACGAAGGAACCCATGGCGCAGATCATGAGCACACCGGCGCGGAGCGCCGTGTTTTGGGGAAGGCGAAGCATGAACCCTGCGTAGCGCGCTTCGCAGGGCGCGCGCTATGCCGGGAACGCAGGTCTCAACCGCCGGTAACGCTCATGTGGCGGGCCACGGCCGGCTTGTTGTGGCGGCGGTCGATGACGAAGTCGTGGCCCTTGGGCTTGCGGCCGATGGCCTCGTCGATGGCGGCGTTGAGCAGTTCATTGCCCTCGGAGGCGCGGAGCGGTGCCCGCAGGTCCGCCGCGTCCTCTTGTCCGAGGCACATGTAGAGCGTGCCGGTGCAGGTGAGGCGGACGCGGTTGCAGCTTTCGCAGAAATTATGGGTCATCGGCGTGATGAAGCCGAGCCTGCCGCCCGTCTCCTTGACGCGCACATAACGCGCCGGGCCGCCGGTCTTGTAGGGAATGTCCTCCAGCGTGAACTGGTCGAGCAGGTTTGCGCGGACGATGGAGAGCGGAAGGTACTGGTCCGTCCGGTCGCCGTCGATGTCGCCCAAGGGCATCGTCTCGATGAGGGTGAGGTCCATGCCCTCGCCGTGGGTCCAGCGGATCATCTCCGGGATTTCGGCGTCGTTCACGCCCTTCAAGGCCACGGCGTTGATCTTGATCTGGAGCCCCGCGGCCTGGGCGGCGCGGATGCCCTCCTTCACCTTGGCGAGGTCGCCCCAGCGGGTGATCTGGCGGAACTTGGCATCATCCAGCGTATCGACCGAGACGTTGATGCGGCGCACACCGTGGGCGGCCAGTTCCGGGGCGTATTTGGCGAGCTGGGAGCCGTTGGTGGTGAGGGTGAGTTCCTCCAGCGCACCGGAGCGGAGGTGGCGGCCGAGGCCCTCCACCAAGGTCATGATGCCCTTGCGGACCAGCGGTTCGCCGCCGGTGAGGCGGAGCTTTTTCACACCCTTCTCGATGAAGGCGGTGCAGACCCGGTCCAGCTCCTCCAGCGAGAGGAGGTCCTTCTTGGGCAGGAAGGTCATGTCTTCCGCCATGCAGTAGACGCAGCGGAAGTCGCAGCGGTCGGTGACCGACACGCGGAGATAGGTGACGGCGCGGCCGAAGGGATCGATCATGGGCGTCTGGCTCATCCGTTATATCTGGTCATATACATCGAAAAGGTCAACCGGCTGCTTGCGCCTCCGCAAGCTTCTTGGCACTCGGCAGGAACATGGCGAGCAGCCCGATGGCCGGCAGGAAGGAACAGAGCTGGTAGACGAAGCCGATGGAGGTCACGTCCGCCACCGCCCCCAAGATGGCCGCACCCACCGCCGCGATGCCGAAGGCGAGGCCGAAGAACAGACCCGAAATCAGCCCGACGCGGCCCGGCATCAGCTCCTGCGCATAGACCAGCATGGCGGAGAAGGCGGAGGCCAGGATGAAGCCGATGGGAACGGACAGCGCCACCGTCCAGAAATGGTTGGCATAGGGCAGGAGAAGGGTGAAGGGCAGGGCGCCCAGCACCGAGAACCAGATGACGGCCTTGCGGCCGATCCGGTCGCCGATGGGGCCGCCCAGCAGTGTACCGGCCGCGAAGGCGGCGAGATAGATGAACAGGTCGACCTGGGCCTGCTCCGGCGTGAGGCCGAAGGTGTCGATCACGTAGAAGGTGTAGAAGCTCGACATGCTCGAGGTGTAGACGAATTTCGAGAACATCAGGCACAGAAGCACGGCGAGCGAGGTGACGATCACCTTGCGCGGCAGGGGCTTGGCCACGGCGGCGGCGCGCTTCGGCCCGCCCTTGGGCGAGAGGTGATGGGCGTACCAGTTGGCGGCATAGCCGAGGATCGCCACCGAGACGAGGGCGAGCCCGGCGAACCAGCCAACACTGCCCTGGCCATGCGGGATGACGAAAAAGGCCGCCAGCAGCGGCCCGATCGAGGTGCCGAAATTGCCGCCGAGCTGGAACAGCGACTGGGCGAAGCCGAAGCGTCCGCCGGAGGAGAGGCGCGCAAGCCTCGAGGCCTCCGGATGGAAGATCGACGAGCCGAGGCCGATCAGCGTGGCGCCCACCAGGATCATGGGATAGCTGCCCGCCAGCGCCAGCACGAGAAGGCCCATCAGCGTCAGCGCGGGTGCGAAGGGGAGCGAGAAGGGGATGGGCCGCTTGTCCGTGTAGAACCCCACCATCGGCTGCAGCACCGAGGCGGTGGCCTGGAAGGCAAGCGTGATGATGCCGATCTGGGTGAAGCTCAGGGCGTGGATGTCACGCAGCAAGGGGTAGATCGACAGCAGCAGCGCCTGCAGCGTGTCGTTGATCAGGTGCCCCGCCGTGACGGCGAAGAGCACGGCATTGGCCGCGCCCTGGGCGCGGGCCGTCGTGGAAGCGGCGTGGGTGGTGGCCATCCGCATGGCCTAACGGGAAACCCTTGTGAAAACCAGTGCCCGCTCGGAAGGGATGCCATGCCGGGAGGCGGGTTGCCAGCGGAACGCGCGCAAGATCAATTGCCTGAACATGATCTTGTCGCAAAAGTGGTTTCCACTTTTGCCGATCATGCTCTAGCTGCGGGCGGCCGCCATGAGCCAGGCCTTGAACGTCTCCAGCGCCTCGGTGCGGCGGCCGCTGCCGGTTGCCGGTTCGATGATCGAATAGGCATAGTCGTGCTTGATGTCCGTGTCGAAGAGCTGCACGAGGCGGCCGGACGCGAGGTCGTCGGCGATCAGGCTCCGGGGGCAGAGGGCGATGCCCTGGCCCGCCAGGGCCGCCGCCCGGAGCAGGTTGAAGTCCTGGAAGATCGGGCCTGGCGCGGGACCGGCATGCTTCAGGCCCGCATGGCGCATCCAGTTCTGCCAGTCGAGCCGGTCCGTGTCATGCAGCAGCGGCTTGCCGAGGATGGCCTGGGGCACGTCGAAGGGGCCTTCCTTCTCGAGGAAGATGGGGTTGCAGATGGGCACCGTGCTGCCTGGCAGCAGCCTGGTCGAGCGGCAGCCCTCCCATTCGCCGGGGCCCCAGAGCACGGCGATGTCGACCTCGTCGAAGTCGATCTTCTTGTCGGCGAAGGCATAGACGACCTTCACAGAGACTTCCGGATGCTCGCTGAAGAACTGCGACAGACGCGGGATCAGCCAGATGGTGGCGAAGGAGGGCAGGGCCGCGATGGTGAGGGCGGGGCCCGAATCGCTTTGCTGCAGGCGGCGGCAGGCGGCGGCCATGATGTCGAAGGCCTCGGCGAGCGAGCGGGCCAGTTCCTGGCCCTTCACCGTGGGCACGGTCTGGCGGCCGAGGCGGTCGAACAGGGTGAGGCCGAACCAGTCCTCGAGCTGGCGCACCTGGTGGCTGACGGCCGATTGGGTGACGTTCAGCTCTTCCGCGGCGCGCGAGAAACTGCCCGAGCGGGCGGCCGCTTCGAAGCAGCGCAGGGCATTGAGCGAGGGCAGGCGCGACACGAGGGGGCGATCTCCATGAAAAATTCTCATAGAGTATGTGAGGGAACGTCTTTTGACACAAGCCCTCATCCGGGGAAGTTATATGCCACCTTTCAAACCCGGAGAAACGCCCCACATGTCCCTCGAACGCCCTGCGCTCGTCGACTACCGCAACAACGGCAAGAGCCCGAAGCCGACCTTTTCCGATGCCGAGATGCAGCGCCGCCAGGACGGCATCCGCGGCTGGATGAAGACCGCCAAGGTCGATGCCTGCCTGTTCACCAGCTACCACAACATCAACTATCTCGCCGACTTCCTCTACTGCTATTTCGGCCGCAAATACGGCCTCGTCATCACCCCGAACAAGGCCACCTCGGTGACGGCTGCCATCGACGGCGGCCAGCCGGCGCGCCGCACCTTTGGCGACAACGTCACCTACACCGACTGGTCGAAGGAAAACTACTTCGTCGCCGTCAAGGGGCTGATGAAGGGCGCCAGGCGCATCGGCATCGAGTTCGATCACGTCAACCTGGATTTCCGCAAGCAGCTGGAAGACGCCTTCCCGGGCGTTGAGTTCGTCGACGTGGCCGCCCCCTCGATGCGGCTCCGGATGATCAAGAGCGCGGAAGAGATCAAGCACATCACCAAGATGACGCGCATCGCCGACATCGGTGGAGCGGCCTGCGTCGAGGCGATCGCGGTGGGCGTTCCCGAGCATGAGGTGGCGCTGCATTCGACCCAGGCCATGGTGCGCGAAATCGCCAAGGTGTGGCCGCAGGGCGAGCTTCTCGATACCTGGACCTGGTTCCAGTCGGGCGTGAACACCGACGGCGCGCACAATCCCGTCACCTCCCGCAAGATCAAGCGCGGCGACATCCTCAGCCTCAACTGCTTCCCGATGGTGGCGGGCTACTACGTGGCCCTCGAGCGCACGCTCTTCGCCGAGACGGCGTCGAAGGAGCACACCCGCCTGTGGGAGATCAACTGCCACGTCCATGACGAGGGCAAGAAGCTGCTGGTGCCGGGCGCCAAGTGCTCCGACGTGGCCAAGGCCCTGAACGATATCTATGCCCAGCATGATCTCCTCAAGTACCGCACCTTCGGCTATGGCCACTCCTTCGGCGTGCTGTGCCACTACTATGGCCGCGAGGGCGGTCTGGAGCTGCGCGAGGATTGCGATACCATTCTCGAGCCGGGCATGGTCGTCTCGATGGAGCCGATGATCATGATCCCCGAGGGCCAGAAGGGCGCTGGCGGCTACCGCGAGCACGACATCCTCGTGATCACCGAGAAGGGCAACAAGAACATCACCGGCTTCCCCTACGGACCCGAGCACCTGATCGTCGGCGCGGGCAGCGGCTCCGCGAAGAAGAAGCCGGCGGCCAAGAAGAAGGCAGCTGCCAAGAAGAGCGCCAAGAAGAAGCGCTGATTCCGGAACCCGAGGACGGAACAGGGGCCGCGCAGCATGTGGGACTTGCTTCCCCCGCCGCGCGGCCTATTATATTTTCTCAAGCAGCCAAACGTCAGAGAAGGCAAGGAAAGAGCGGAATGGCAAACGGAACTCCGTCCGGCGAGCCGATGGTGCGCTTCGTCAATGTTCAGAAGAGCTATGACGGCGAGACGCTGGTCGTGAAGAACCTCAACCTGGACATTGCCAAGGGTGAGTTCCTCACCATGCTGGGGCCTTCCGGCTCCGGCAAGACCACGACGCTGATGATGCTCGCGGGCTTCGAGCCCGCCACCCATGGCGAGATCTATCTCAAGAACCAGCCCATCAACAACGTGCCCCCGCACAAGCGCGGCATCGGCATGGTGTTCCAGAACTATGCGCTGTTCCCGCACATGACCATCAACGAGAACCTGGCCTTCCCGCTGCAGGTGCGCAACGTGCCAAAGGCCCAGATCGAGGAGCGCGTGGCCAAGGTCCTCAAGATGGTGGAATTGCCGCAGATGGGCAACCGCCGCCCGGGCCAGCTTTCGGGCGGCCAGCAGCAGCGCATCGCGGTGGCCCGCGCGCTGGTCTTCGAGCCCGACCTCGTGCTGATGGACGAGCCCTTGGGCGCGCTCGACAAGCAGCTGCGCGAGCAGATGCAGTATGAGATCAAGCACATCCATGACCGGCTCGGCGTCACCATTGTCTACGTGACGCATGACCAGTCCGAGGCGCTGACCATGTCGAACCGCATCGCGGTGTTCAACGACGGCGTGGTGCAGCAGCTCTCCACGCCGGCCGAGCTTTATGAGCGGCCGGTCAACTCCTTCGTCGCGCAGTTCATCGGCGAGAACAACAAGTTGAAGGGCACGGTCGCCGAGATCAGCGCCGACAATGTCGCCACCGTCAAGCTCGAGACGGGCGAGGTGGTGAAGGCGCTCGCCATCAACGCCAAGGAAAAGGGCGGCCGCACGCTGCTCTCGGTGCGTCCGGAGCGGGTGGAGATCAACCCCACCGCGCAGTCCGCCGACGTGATCCTCAAGGGCCGCATCGCCGAACTGATCTATCACGGCGACCACATCCGCGCCCGCCTCGAAGTGGCCGGCCACGACGACTTCATCGTCAAGGTGCCGAACCGCGGCGCCAACGGCGAAGTCTCCGAGGGCCGCGAGGTGAACGTCGGCTGGCGCGCGGCCGACTGCCGCGCGCTCGACTACGCCGAGTTCCGGCACTGAGGTGAGGCGATGGCGGCCAGCCGCGTGTTCCGCAATGGCGCGTGCTGGCTGGCTGCCCTTGTCCTGTCCTTCGGGCTGCTGCTGCCGCTGCCTGCGGGCCGCGCCCAGGATTTCGCCGTCGACCTCGCGCTGATCCTCGCCATCGACTGTTCCTTCAGCGTCGACAGCCGTGAATTCGCGCTGCAGACGGAGGGCATGGGCCGCGCCTTCCTGCGGGACGAGGTGAAAAGGGCCATCGCCCAGGGCCACCGCCAGAAGATCGCCGTGGCGGTGGTGCAATGGTCGGACGACCGGAACCAGATCGTGTCGCTTCCCTGGACCGTCATCGCCAGCGATGGGGATGCGGAGCAACTGGGCCGCCTGCTCATCACCATGCAGCGGCAGCTTGCCGAAGGCGGCACCTCGATTTCGGCGGCGCTGCGCTTCTCGGCACCCCTCTTCGCCTCCGCGCCGCTCGCCGAGCGCCGGGTGACCGACGTATCCACCGACGGGCGCAACAACAGCGGCCCTCCCGTGGCACCCATGCGCGACCGGCTGGTGGCAGACGGCATCACCATCAACGGCCTGACCATCCTCAATGAATGGCCGACGCTCGACACCTATTTCGAGAACAACGTCGCGGGCGGCACGGGTTATTTCGTGATCCCCGCGAATGACTATGAGGACTATGGCGAGGCGATCTTCCGCAAGCTGCTGCGCGAGATCACCGGCCCCGGCATCACATGACACGGATAGCCGGATGGCTCGGCTTGCGCTGAACCCCGTGCTGCTCGCGCGGCGCTTCCTGAGCTTCTCCTGATCTGTTACAAGCTCGCCTCGTGAACCAGGATCTTTTCGAAAATGCGCGCTGGCTGATCGGCGCGGTGGCGCGCGGCCTCAACGCGCGGCAGGGCGAGGGCATCTCGGAGGTGCTGACGCGCCTCGGCCAGCAGGATCTGGGAGAGGCCGCCTTCCGCCAGCCGGAGCCGCGGGGCCTTCCCGTGCTCAGCCATCTTCCGCAATGCATCGGCGAGACCCTGCTTCTCGACCCGGATCTCGCCGCCGCCCTCGCCGCGGTGGAGGACGAACTCCACTGGATGCAGTCGGAGACCTATACGGACGCGGTGCTCGGCGAAGGATTCACCGCGAATTACGGCTGGGCGGAGGTCGTGGGGCCGAACGGCTTCTTCCCCGGAGACGACTTCCTGCTCGGCCTGCTGATGCTGGGGCCGAACCGCCATTACCGCGACCACTATCACCCCGCACCCGAACTCTACTGGCCGCTCACCTCCGCCAGCCGGTGGAGCATTGACGGCGGGCCCTTCGCGGAAAAGCCGCAGGGCGCGGTGATCTGGCATCCGTCCATGGCGCTGCATGCGACGATCACCGAAGAGACGCCGCTTCTGGCCGTCTGGTGCTGGACGCGGGAGGCGGGCACGCCGGCCAGGCTCAAGGCATGATGGGCTTGCTGAGGTGGCTGCTGCTCGTCGGGGGCTGCGCCTATCTCGCCATCACGGTCTTCATGTATCTGCAGCAGCGTAGCCTGCAATATTTTCCCGGCCGCACGGCGGCGCCGCCTGAGGCCTTCGGGCTTTCGGGCGTGACGGTGGAGCGGATCGTGACGCCAGACGGCGAAACCATCGCCGCCTGGCATGCGCCGGCACCGCCGGGCCAGCCCACCATCCTGTTCTTCCACGGCAATGGCGGCGAGATGTCAGACCGCCACCGGCGCATGGCCTTCTACCAGGGCCAGGGCTTCGGCGCGCTGTTCGTGTCCTACCGGGGCTATGGCGCGAGCACGGGGGCGATCTCTGAACCGGGCTTCATCACCGATGCGCTGGCCGCGCATGACGTCCTCACCGCGCGCGGCGTCGCGCCCGGGATGATCGCGCTCGTGGGCGAGTCGCTCGGCACGGGTGTCGCGGTGCAGCTTGCGGCGCGAAGGCCCGTCGCCGCGCTGGTCCTCGAGGCGCCCTTCACGGCGGCGGTGGATGTGGCGGCGGCGGTCTATCCGTGGCTGCCGGTGGGCCTCCTCATGAAGGACCAGTTCCGCTCGCGCGACTGGATCGGGCAGGTGAAGGTGCCGCTTCTCATCCTCCATGGCGATGCCGACCGGGTCATCCCCGTGGCGCAGGGCAGGCGTCTCTTCGCCATGGCGAATGAGCCGAAGGAGTTCGTCATCCTGCCCGGTGAAGGTCACAATGCGATTGCCAACCCTGAGGTGTGGGCGCGCGAGGTGGCGTTCTTCCGCGCGCGGATCGCGCCTCAGTAGCCGGGCGGCGGAACGAAGCCGCCATATTCCTTCTCCAGAAGCTCCGCGAAGCGGATCGAAGTGTGGTCGCCATAGGCCCTCGTGATGATCTGCACGCCCGCAGGCAGGCCATCGGGCGTCAGGCCCATGGGGGCCACCGTCGATGGCAGCAGGAAGCAGCCCGAATAGCCGGCCCAGAACAGCTGATCCGTCGTCGGCACGCGCTTGCCGTTCACCGTGATCATGCGCTCATGGCGCTCGCCTTCATGGTCATGCGGGAAGGCGGCGGCGGCGGCGGCGGGGCAGATCATCACGTCCCAGTCCTCGAAGAACTGCTCCCAGAGTAGGCGCATCTGGTGGCGGCGCTCGTTGTATTTCAGCCAGTCGCGGTGGGAGAGCACATAGGCCCGCAGCATCTTGGTGAGGTAGCTGTCGTCTTGCGGATCGGACGCGGCGACCTTCGCCGAATTGGCGGCGAAATCCGCATCCGACTGGCGGCGGCTGGTGGCGGAGCGCAGCAGCGCGATGTAGACGTCCATCGCCTCCTTGGTGGAGAAGGCGGGCCGCGCGGTGGTCGAGAGTGTCTTGACCTTCTTGCCCAGGAACTGGGTGAGCCTGCCGAGCAGGTCCTGCACGGTGAGGTCCACCTCCGATTGTTCGTCGGTGAACATCACGGCGACGCGGAAGTCCTTGAGCGTCCTCTGCCGCGCGGGCGGAAGCGTCAGCGCATAGCCGCGCGCCTCCGGCCCCACAGGCCCGGCGAGCAGTTTCATCATCAGGGCGAGGTCGCGTGCCGAGCGGGCGAGCGGACCGGCGACCGTGATGTCGCCCGGCTGCACGATGCCGGGCAGAAGGTGGCCCTGATAGGGCACCACGCCATATGTCGGCTTGTGGCCATAGACGCCGCAGTAATGGGCAGGGTTGCGGATCGAGGCGCCGATGTCTGAGCCGATCTCGAGCGCCGACATGCCGGAGGCAAGTGCCGCCGCCGACCCGCCGGAGGAGCCGCCGGGCGCGCGCGTCAGGTCCCACGGGTTGTTGGTGGTGCCGTAAATGGCGTTGTAGCTCTGCCAGTCCGCCAGCATGAGGGGAACGTTGGTCTTGCCATACATCACCGCGCCCGCCTGCGTCAGCCGCGTGATGGCCACGGCATCGGCGGAGGCGATGTTGTCCCTGAAGCGCGGGTCGCCCCAGGTGGAGGGGGTACCCGTCCAGTCGAAGCTCTCCTTCGCGGTCATGGGAACGCCGTCCAGGGGGCCCAGCGGTTTCCCGGCCTTCAGCCGCCTGTCGGCCGCGGCGGCGGCCTTCCTGGCGCGCGGAATGTCCGTCACCACCACGGCGTTCAGCGCCTTGTTGTGCTTCTCATGCTGGCCGAGGCAGTCCTCCAGCAGGGCGGAGGCGGTGAGTTTTCCGCCGCGCAGCAGGCGGGCGAGTTCGGTGGCGGAACGGAAGTGAAGCGGAAGGCCGGGCATGGAAAACTCCTCTCTCGGCGCCAGCCTAGCCCCGCATGCCAGAACTGCAATCGCCTAAGCTGACGGGGAGCCCTGCGCGGTATAGAGAGCAGGCATGGACCGCCGCGCCCTCATCATCGGTTACCTGCTCGTCGCCGCGGGCTCGGCGCTGTTTTCCTCGAAGGCGATCTTCATCAAGCTCGCCTATGCGGAGCGCTACGATTCGCTCCTCATCCTCGCCTGGCGCATGGTCTTCGCCCTGCCGGTGTTCCTCGCGGTGGGAGCGGTGGAGGTCGCCCGGCGCAGGAGGGACGGCGGGGCCATGCCGCGGCGCAACGCGGTGCTGGGCGCCATCGGCATCGGCCTCATCGGCTATTACCTCGCCATGGTGCTGGACTTCGCAGGCCTGCTCTATGTGACGGCACAGCTGGAGCGGTTGGCGCTCTTCACCTATCCGATCTTTCTCATCTTCATCGGCGCTGCCTTCTTCCGGATGCGGCTCACTGCCTCGGCACTCGTCGCGGCGCTCATCACCTATCTCGGGCTGGCGGTGGTGTTCGTGTCCGACTTTTCGCTCGGCGGAGAGAACGTGGCACTCGGCACGCTCCTGGTGCTGGGCGCGGCGGTGAGCTTCGCCGTCTACCAGTTGATGGCCAAGCGCTACATCGGGGAGATGGGATCCACGCTCTTCACCTCCATCGCGCTCTCCGCCGCGGCGGTGACGACGCTCGCCCATGTCTTCATCGTGCGCGGCCACCTCGATACGTCCATGTCGCTGCACTATTTCATGCTGGCGGCTGGGCTCGGCATCCTGTCGACGGTGCTGCCGTCCTTCTTCGTCAATGCCGGGATGGGGCGCATCGGCGCGGCGTCGACCGCCATCATCTCCAACGTTTCGCCGCTGATGACGATCTATTTCGCGGTGGTGCTGCTGGGCGAGGAGTTCACGCTCCCCCACGCCATCGGCACGGCGCTGGTGGTGGGGGGCGTCGGCTATCACACCTGGCGGGAACTGAAGAGGCCTCCCACGGGTTGACACGGCCGGGTCTTGTGTGATGTATCATGGTACGATACATAAGGTCATGATCGTCGGAGTGAAGGGCAAGCTGGCGGCCGATGCGGTGCGGAACCGCTTCGGGAAGGGCTTTCCGGCGGACCTCGTGAAGCGCACGCGGGCGGTGCTCTCTGCGCTGGATGCAGCGGTCGTGCTGGAAGACCTGCGCTTTCCGCCCGGTAACCATCTGGAGGAACTGAAGGGCGACCGTGCCGGCCAGCATTCCATCCGTATCAACGGCCAGTGGCGGATCTGCTTCCGCTGGACGGACCAGGGGCCGGCAGACGTCGAGATCGTCGATTATCATTGAGGGAAGCTCTGTCATGTCTCTGCTCGTGAACCCATCCCACCCTGGCGAAGTCCTGCAGGAGCTCTATCTCTCTCCGCTCGGGCTGAGCGCGATTGCGCTTGCCAAGCGCATCCATGTGCCACGCACCCGGATCGAACGGCTGATAAAGGGTGAGACCGCCCTGTCCGCCGACACTGCCATGCGGCTGGCCAAGGTCTTCGGCACCACGCCGGAATACTGGCTGAACCTGCAGCGTGGCTGGGACCTCGCCCGGGCGCGCGAGAGGATCGACGTGTCCAGCATCGAGCCACTCGCCGCTGCCTGAACAAAAAAGGCCGGGCGCGAGGGCCCGGCCGTGAGTGGGGAGGAAACCTTGGCCTCTCGCGCGGTCAGCTCACATTGTCGGGCAGCACTTCCTTGCGCTTGGCCATGAAGGCCTGGAGGGCCTCGTCGATGCCCTCGTCCAGCGCCGGGGCCTGGTAGTCGCGGAGCATCTGCTTCCAGCGCTCGTTGGCGCGGACCACGATGTCCTTGCCGCCCTCGTCGCGCCACTGCTCGAAGGAGTTGTTGTCGGCCAGCGACGAGCGCCAGAAGGCGGTTTCGAAATTGGCCTGGGTATGGGCGCAGCCCAGGTAATGCGAGCCGGGGCCCACTTCGCGGATGGCGTCCAGCGCCTGGCCGTTCTCGGAGAAGTCCACGCCCTCGGCGAACTTCTGGTACATCGAGAGCTGGTCGGCATCCATGATCAGCTTTTCATAGCCGGACGCGAGGCCGCCCTCGAGCCAGCCCGCGGCATGGAGGCAGAAGTTGACGCCGGAGAGCATCGTCGACCACATGGTGTTGGCGCTCTCGTAAGCCGCCTGCGCGTCAGGCAGCTTCGAGCCGCACAGGCTGCCGCCGGAGCGGAAGGGAACGCCCATGCGGCGGGCGAGTTGCGCTGCGCCGTAGGTGACCATGGCGGGTTCGGGCGAGCCGAAGGTGGGTGCACCCGACTGCATGGACATGGAGGCCGCGAAGGTGCCGAACACGACGGGCGCGCCGGGGCGGCAGAGCTGGGTGAAGGCGATGCCGACGGAGGCTTCCGCCAGGATCTGCGTCAGCGTTCCGACGGTGGTGACGGGCGACATGGCGCCGGCCACGATGAAGGGCGAGACCACGCAGGCCTGGTTGGCGCGCGCCAGCACCTTGAGGGCGCCCAGCATCACGCCGTCCCACACCATGGGGGAGTTGGCGTTGATGAGCGAGGTCATCACGCAGTTCTGGTCCACGAACTCCTTGCCGAAGACCATCTCCGCCATGGCGACCGAGTCCGCCGAGCGTTCGCCCGCCGTGACCGAGGCCATGAAGGGCTTATCGGAGTACTTGATGTGGGTGTAGATCATGTCCAGGTGGCGCTTGGCCACTGGAATGTCCACGGGCTCGCACAGCGTGCCCCCCGCGTGGTGCAGGCTCGGCAGCATGTAGACCAGCTTGGCGAAGTTGCGGAAATCCTCGATCGTGGCATAGCGGCGGCCTTCGTCCAGGTTGCGGATGAAGGGCGGGCCGTAGACGGGGGCGAAGACCATGTTGTTGCCGCCGATCGTCACGTTGTTGGCGGGGTTGCGGGCGTGCTGCACATACTCCCGCGGGGCGGTCTTGATGAGCGAGCGCACGAGGCCCTTGGGGAAGCGGACGCGGAAGCGCTTCGGGTCGGTGGCGGAGGGCTTCACGTCGGCGCCGGCATCCTTCCACATGCGCGCCGCCTCGTCGTCCTCGTAGATGTCGAGGCCGATTTCCTGCAGCACGATGTCGGCGTTGTGCTCGATCAGCTCCAGTTGCTCATCCGTGAAGGGCTCGTAGGGCTTGATGGCGCGGCGGATGAAGCCGGAGTGCTTCACGGCGGTGGAGGTGCGGGCCGCGCGGCGGGCATCCGCGCCACCGCGGGCGCGGCGGCCGGAGGACGGGGCGGAGGCGGGCTGAACGTCGGTCATGTGAGGGCCTGTTGAGAAGTTTTCACGTGAGGTGTGGTTTACGCTCAACCGGCCCCGGCGGCGTGAAGGGAAACGTCAGGGGATGGCCCGGAAACGACCAACGCATTTCCTCGGCCCCCGGCACGAGAGGGCAGGCGGGGATGAAGGTCAGAACCTCACCCTCAGCCTCTCGAGCCCATGGAAATGATAGGCATTCCGGTATTGCGGCTGTTCCGCCAATTCGATCTGCGGCAGGCGCTGGAACAGCAGGGGAAGCGCGATCTGCATCTCGAGCCGGGCGAGGGGTGCACCGATGCAGAAGTGGATGCCGGCGCCGAAGCTGACCTGCGGGTTGGGCTCCCGCGTGGGGATGAAGCGGTCCGGTTCGGGAAAGCGCGCGGGGTCGCGGTTGGCGGCGCCCAGCATGAGGCCGACGCTTTCGCCCTTCTTCAGGCGAATGCCAGCATATTCAAGGTCTTCCAGCGCATAGCGGGTGAAGAGGTGGAGCGGCGCGTCGTAACGCAATGTTTCCTCCACATGGCCTTCGCCGATCTCCTCGCGGATGTTCTGCTCGATCAGGCACTTGATGCCGTTGCCGAGTGCGTGGACGGTCGCCTCGTGGCCCGCGTTCAGCAGCAGGATGGCGGTGGTGACGAGTTCGTCCTCCGTCAGCTTCGAACCCTGTTCCTCCGCCCGGATGAGTTCGGAGAGGAGGTCGTCCTTCGGGTCCTTGCGGCGGCGGGTGACGTAGTCCCGCATGAAGGCGGAGAAGTCGACGGTCGCCTTCACCGCCCTGTCCTCGATCGCCCGGTCACGCCGGGCCTGGTACATCGCCACCATGTCGTGCGACCAGGCGAGGAGCTGCTGCGCCATCTCCGCCGGAACACCCAGCAGGTCGCAGATGACGATGACGGGGATGGGGGTGGCGAATTCACTGAGGAGCTCCACCTCGCCCTTTCCTTCAAAGCGGTCGATCAAGCCATTGGCGAGACTTGTGATCTGCGGTCTCAGCCGCTCCACCTGGCGTGACAGGAAGGAGCGGTTCACGAGACCGCGCAGCCTTGTGTGGACGGGCGGTTCGAGTTCCAGCAGCGAATGCGCTTCGACGTCGTAGAAGGGCTTCAGGTGCGCGGGCGTCTCGGGCCAGCCCAGTTCCTCGCGGCTCGCCACATGCAGGACCTGGCGGCCGAAGCGGCGGTCCCGCAGCAGGGCGTTCACATCCTCATGCCGGGCGAAGCACCAGATGCCGTATTGCTCCCACCTGAAGACGGGGGTTTCGGCGCGGATCGCGTGATAGGCGGGGTAGGGGTTGTTGTAGAAGGCCGGGTCGACCGGATCGAGCCAGACGGATTGGCGTGATTTATCAATGCGCATGGCTGCCATCTTGCCGTAAAGTCGCGTAATCTCGCAAGCCGGGCTATCAGCAAGCGGGGCTTGAGGGAAACACATGAAGGTCTACATCAGCGTCGACATCGAAGGCTGCGCCGGCATCACCCACTGGGACGAGGCCGAAAAGAACCACGCCGACTGGCAGGAATTCCGCGAGCAGATGACGCGTGAGGCGGTGGCTGCCATCGAGGGCGCCAAGATCGCGGGCGCAACCGAAATCCTCGTCAAGGATGCCCATTCCTCCGGCCGCAACATCATCGCCTCCATGCTGCCCGCCGACGTGCGTCTCGTGCGCGCCTGGATGGGGCACCCGCTCTGCATGGTGCAGGAACTGGACGAGAGCTTCGATGCCGTGATGATGATCGGCTATCATTCCGCCGCGGGTTCGGAGGAGAACAGCCTCGCCCATACGCTGTCGCATGACGCCGCGGAAATCCGCATCAACGGCAGGCGCGCCTCGGAATATTACATCCATGCTCTGGCCTCTTCCATGCTGGGCATTCCCACCGTTTTCGTGAGCGGCGATGCGGGGCTGATGCATGAAATCGAAGAGCTGAACCCGGCCGTCACCCGCTGCGCAGTAAAGGAGGGTCGGGGCCAGTCCACCCTCTCCATGACGCCCGCCGCCGCCACCAAGGCGATCCGCGAGGGGGCGGCGGCCTCGCTGCGCACCGACCTTCAGGCATCGCTGCTCGCGGTGCCGGAACACGTCATCGTCGAGATCACTTATGCAAATCCGGTGCTGGCGGCACGGCACCAGTGGTACCCGGGCATGGAGCACATCGGCAACCGCACGGTGCGCTTCGAGACGAACCACTATTTCGATGTGCTGCGCATGCTGAATTACGTGACGTGATGCGCGATACGGGCAGGCTCTCCGTCGAATTCATCTTTCTCGTGGCGCTGTTGAACGCCATGGTGGCGATGTCGATCGACACCATGCTGCCAGCCATCGGCACCATCGCCACGGAACTGGGTGCCGCCGACCCGAACGACCGCCAGTTCATCATCACCACATTCTTCGCCGGAATGACCATCGGCACGCTGATCTACGGGCCGTGGTCCGATTCGCTCGGCCGCAAGCCCACGATCGGCATCGGCCTCACCATCTATGTCCTGGGTTCGCTCATCTGCCTGTTCTCGGTCAGCTTCCCCATGATCCTGCTCGGACGCTTCATTCAGGGCTTCGGGGCCTCGGCGCCCCGCATCGTGTCCATCGCCATGGTGCGTGACGGGCAGGGCGGTGCGGCCATGGCGCGCGTCATGTCCTTCGTGATGATGGTGTTCATGCTGGTGCCGATGCTGGCGCCCTCGATCGGCACGCTGGTGCTGCTCGTCGCGAGCTGGCGGGTGATCTTCCTGGGCCTCCTCGTCGTGGGCGTGCTGGCGGGGCTGTGGCTGTGGCTGCGCCAGGAGGAGACGCTGCCGAAGGAACGGCGCACGCCGCTGGCGGTGAGCCAGCTGCTCTCCGCCGCGGGCCAGGTTCTGCACCACCCCGTCGCCATGGGCTACACGCTGGCGGCGGGCTTCGTCTTCGGCAGTTTCATCGTCTATCTCGGCACGTCGCAGCAGATCTTCGCGGAGCTTTACGGGCAGGGGCCCTATTTCGCCCTGTGGTTCGCCTTCTTCGCGGGCGGCATGGCGCTGGCCATGCTGGTCAATGCCCGGCTCGTCATGCGGCTCGGCATGCGCAAGCTCTCGAAGCTGGCGCTCCGCGTGTTCGTGGTGCTGTCGCTGGTCTTCCTCGGCCTCAGCATGACCTATGGCGGAATTCCGCCGCTGTGGATGCTGGCCGTCTTCCTCTTCGTCAGCTTCTTCAGCAGCGGGCTGCTGTTCGGCAATTTCAACGCCATCGCCATGGAGCCGATGGGGCGCATCGCCGGCATGGCGGCGGCGATCTCCGGCTCGCTCTCCTCCCTCATCGCGATCCTGACGGGGGGCTACATCGGGCAGCTCTACAACGGCACCGTCATTCCGCTCGCGGCGGGCTTCGCCGGGCTGGGGCTCATCACCTTCTGCCTCACGGAATGGGCCGAAAGCCGCAGGGGTTGAGGTTTCTGCACCTTGCCGAAGCGCGCGGAGTTCTGATACCAACTCACCCGTGTCCAAGCATTATTCAGCCCTCGCCCTCGCGCGCCATGCCCTGCAGCCGGACCTTCCCTGGCCGAGGGCATGGGAATCGCCCGCCCCGAAATCCTCCTATGACGTGGTGATCGTCGGCGGCGGCGGCCACGGCCTCGCCACGGCCTATTACCTTGCCAAGAACCATGGCATCACCAATGTCGCGGTGATCGAGCGGAGCTACATCGGCTCCGGCAACGTCGGCCGCAACACCACGCTGATCCGCTCCAACTACATGATCGGCGGCAACACCGCCTTCTTCGAACATTCGCTGAAGCTGTGGGAAGGGCTCTCCCACGAGCTCAACTTCAACTGCATGGTCTCCCAGCGCGGGCAGATCGTGCTGGCAGTCAGCCCGTCCCAGATGGACGTCTTCGCGCGCCGCGGCAACATCATGCGCTTGAACGGCATCGACGCGGAACTGCTCGATGCGGGCGAAGTGCGGAAGCTCCTTCCCTATCTCGACTGGTCGAAGGAGGCGCGCTGGCCCATCTACGGCGCCATCATGCAGCCCCGCGCCGGAACGGTGCGGCATGACGCTGTGGCCTGGGGCTATGCCCGCGCGGCCTCCGCATTGGGCGTGCACATCATCGAGAATTGCGAGGTCACCGGCTTCGTCATCGAGAACGGCAAGTGCTCCGGCGTCGAAACCTCCAGGGGCCACATCAACGCGGGCAAGGTGGGCATCGCGGTCGCGGGCCACACATCCCATGTGGCGAGGATGGCGGGCCTCAGGCTTCCCGTCGAGAGCCACATCCTGCAGGCCTTCGTGACGGAGCCGATCAAGCCGATCGTCGACAACGTCATCTCATGGGGGGCGGAGCTCTTCTACCTGTCCCAGTCCGACAAGGGCGGCCTCGTCTTCGGCGGCCACATCGACGGCTTCAACACCTACACCCAGCGCGGCCAGTTCAACCGCATCCAGACGGTGGCGGAGTGTGCCGTCTCGCTCATGCCCTTCATCTCTCGCCTGCGCCTGCTGCGCCACTGGGGCGGCATCCAGGACATGACGCCGGACGGCAGCCCCTTCATCTGCAAGACGGATGTCAGGAACCTCTACTTGAACGGCGGCTGGTGCTACCAGGGCTTCAAGGCGACGCCGGCCTCGGGCTGGACCTTCTCCCACACCATCGCCCATGACCAGGAACATGAGCTGAACCGCGACTTCGCCCTCGATCGTTTCGCAAAGGGCCGTGAGCTCGACGAGTTCGGCCTCGGTAATTGGACCTACAAGCAATGATGATCCCGTGCCCGCATTGCGGCGACCGCGATGTCTCCGAATTCCGCTATGGCGGCGATGCCTCGAAGCAGAGGCCGCAGCACGGAACGGGAGACCTCCAGACCTGGCATGACCATGTCTTCCTGTTCGAGAACCCCAAAGGTCCGCACACGGAATACTGGCAGCATGTGCTGGGCTGCCGCCGCTGGTTCAAGCTGGCCCGCAACACGGCGACCAATGAGATTGGCGGGGTGGTGTCATGACGTCGTTCCGCAGGCTGCCCAGCGGCGGCCGCATCGACCGCCGCCGCCCGGTTGCGGCGCGCCTGGACGGCAAGGAGCTCTCCGGCTTCGCGGGCGACACGCTCGCCTCGGCCCTCCTTGCCAATAACAAGGTGCTGGCCGGCCGCAGCTTCAAGTATCACAGGCCGCGCGGGCTTCTCTCCGCCGGCATCGAGGAGCCGAACGCGCTCTTCACCCTGGGCGAGGGGGCCACGACGGAGCCGAATGTCGCGGCCACCATGGTGGACCTCGTCGACGGCCTCGTGGCGCGCACGCAGAACGCATGGCCGTCCGCGGACTTCGACGTGATGGCGGTGAACTCCGCGCTCGCACCGCTGTTCCAGTCCGGCTTCTACTACAAGACCTTCATGGGCCCGGCCAAGGGCTCCTGGATGTTCTATGAGCCCTTCATCCGCAAGGCGGCGGGGCTGGGCAAGTCCACCGATCTGCCGGACCCCGACCGCTATGACATGCGCTACGCCTTCTGCGATGTGCTGGTCATCGGCTCCGGACCCGCAGGGCTGGCCGCCGCGTTGACGGCGGGCCGCAGCGGCGCGCGGGTGGTGCTGGCCGAGCAGGACAGCGATTTCGGCGGCTCGCTGCTGTCTGGCAGCGATGCCGAGCATGAGGCGTGGCGCACATCCTGCGTGGAGGAGCTGAAGAACCTCCCCAACGTCGAGGCCTTCACCCGCACCACCGTTCAGGGCCTCTATGACGGCAATCTCGCCGTGCTGGTGGAGAACCGCAGCCACCTCCGCCCCGATGCGAAGAAGGGCCAGCCGCGCATGGTGCTGACGCAGCTCCGCGCCAGGGCGATCGTCATGGCGACGGGCGCCATCGAGCGGCCGCTGGTCTTCTCCAACAATGACCGCCCCGGCGTGATGCTGGCCTCCGCGCTCCGCAGCTATGCCAACCGCTATGCCGTGGCGCCCGGGAAGCGGGCCGTGCTCGTCACCAACAACGACACAGCTTATGACACGGCGCTGGACCTCGCAGCCGCGGGCGTCGCGGTGACGGTGGCGGACCATCGCACGTCCGTTTCCGCCGACATCCTCGCGCGCGCGGGCGCCAGGGGGGTTGCCCTCTTCCCCGGCAGCGGCATCGTCGATGTCGAGGGGGCCAAGGCGGTCAAGGCCGTCAAGCTCGGTGGTGCCCATGCCGTGACCATCGAGTGTGACGTGGTGGGCATTGCCGGAGGCTGGTCGCCCGTCGTTCACCTCTCATCACACGGCGGCATCAAGCCCAGGTATGACGAGACGGTTGCGGGCTTCGTGCCGGGCGGTTTCCCCTCCACCCATTTCGGCGCGGGCGCCATGATGGGCAGCTTCGGGCTGTCCGCCGCCATCGCGGAGGGCTCCAACGCCGGCGCCTCGGCGGCCTCGTCCGCGGGCTTCGGCAAGACGCGGCCCGTCTATGCGCCGGAACATGTCACCGACCGCAGCTACGCGATCCTGCCCGTCTGGGCCCCGCCCCAGATGGGCAAAGGCAAGGCCTTCGTCGACTTCCAGAACGACGTGACCATCAAGGACGTGAAGATCGCGCATCAGGAGGGCTACCTCTCGGTGGAGCACCTGAAGCGCTACACGACGCTGGGCATGGGCACCGACCAGGGCAAGACGTCGAACATCAACGCGCTGGCCCTGATGGCGGAGTATCGCGGCATCACCATTCCGGAAGCGGGCACGACCACCTTCCGCCCGCCTTATGCGCCGCTCACCATGGGCGCCATCGCGGGCCGCACGGTGGCATCGCATTTCCGCCCCGTGCGCCTCTCGCCGCTCCATGACTGGCACGTGAGGAACGGCGCCACCTTCATCGACGCGGGGCTGTGGAGGCGCGCCTGGTTCTATTCCTGGGCGGGCGCCACGCCGGAAACGGCCTACGTCAAGGAAATGGAACTCGTGCGCAAAGGCGTTGGCCTCGCCGACGTCTCCACGCTGGGCAAGATCGACATCCAGGGGAAGGACGCGGCGGAGTTCCTCAACCGCGTCTATGTCAACGGCTTCGCCAGGCTGCCCATCGGCAAGGTGCGCTATGGCGTGATGCTGAACGACGACGGCATCGTGCTGGATGACGGCACCACCGCGCGCATTTCGGAAAACCAGTTCTACATGACGACCACGACCGCACAGGCCGGTGAGGTCATGTCCTGGCTCGAATATCTCCTCCAGTGCCACTGGACGGATCTCGACGTGCAGGTGGCCTCGCTGACGGATGAATGGGCGGGCATGGCCGTCTCTGGCCCCAAGGCGCGCGAGGCGCTGCAGCTCGCCTTCCCGCATGCCGACCTCTCCAACGAGGCGCTGCCCTACATGGGCGTCAAGGACATGGTTGTCGATGGCGTCACCGTGCGGCTGCTGCGCATGTCCTTCTCGGGCGAGCTCGCCTATGAAGTCCATGTGGCGGCGGATTACGCGATCAGCCTGTGGGAGCACATCCTGAAGGCCGCGGCCTCGACCGGCATCAAGCCCTATGGCCTCGAAGCGCTGGCGAGCCTGCGCATCGAGAAGGGCCACGTCGCGGGCCTTGAGCTCGACCACCGCAACACGCTCGACGACCTGGGCCTGGGCAAGATGGCCAGCAAGGAGAAGGATTATGTCGGCAAGGCGCTGCGCTTCCGCGAGGACTGCCAGAGCCCGGACCGCTGGAGCCTCGTCGGCCTCGAACTGATGGAACCGGACAAGAAGCTGCGCGGCGGCGCGATCCTGTTCGCGGCAACGGACGAGATCAAGGGCCATGGCCGGGGCTACATTACCTCGGTGACGTGGTCGACGGAGCTCAACAAGTTCATCGCCCTCGGCCTCTACAAGGGCGGGCTGAAACATGAGGGCGAAGAGATCATCGCCGCCTTCCCGCTCAAGAACGAGCAGGTGAGGCTCAGGATCGTGTCGCCCCATTTCATCGACAAGGAAGGGACCCGCCTCCATGCTTGAGCGCCGTTCCGCACTCGCCTCCGCCAAGCCCTATGTGAGCGCGAAGCTGAAGATCGCCGAGCGTCCCGGCTTCACCCTCACGCAAGTGGCGGGACCGGAACAGAAGATCGCCGCCGTGACCGGGCCGCTGCCGGAAAAGGTGGCGCATGCACGGGTGAACGGTGCTCACACGATCTTCCGCATCGGCCCTGCGCAGTTCTGGATCGTTGGGCCGGAGACGGATGACGTACCGTCGCGGCTTCAGGGCCAGTGCGCGGTGACACCCCTGTCGAGCAGCCGTGTGCGGATTGCGCTCGAGGGTGCTCCGGCGCGCGAGGTCCTGGCGTGCCTGATCCCGGTCGATCTGCACCCATCTGTGTTCACGCCTGGTTCGGTGGCGCTCACCGGCATTCACCACACGCCTGTCACCGTGCATTGCACGGCAGAGCACGGCTTCGACATCTATGCGATGCGCACCTTCGCGGTGAATGTGTGGGAGGCCGTCACCGATGCGGCGCGCGTGTTCGCAGATAATCGGTAAGCGGCAGCAGGCCCGCCTTGCGTGACCGGCTGCGCGGGTAGAAGGCGCAGTAATCATGGCCGAGCGGCAGGCTGCGCCTATCGAGCGCCACCAGCGCGCCGCCGTCCAGCCCCTCCTGCGCCAGCGCGCGCTGGCCGAGGGCGATCCCCAAGCCCCGCCGCGCGAAGTCGATGGCGAGTTGGGAGGAGCCGACGCGGTGGCCCTTCGAGGGGTCGATGCGGCGGCTGGGCAGGTAACGTGCGAGCCATTCGTCCCATGAGGGGTGCGAGGCAAAGTCCTGCCCCCAGCTGGTGTGGATGAACAGGCTGTCATCCGCATGGCCCAGCGACAGCCCGGCGGCCAGCTGTGGCCCGCACAGCGGCAGCACCTCGTCACGGAACAGGGGCACGCTCGCGAGTGCCGGATAGTGTGCGCTGGCATAGCCGATGCGCAGGTCGATCTCGCCACCGGCGAAATCCACGGGGTCACTCTCGACCCGCAGGTCGATTCGCAGTGCGGCCGCCTGCGCGAAGTCCGCGAGCGCGGGCATGAACCAGCATTCTGCAAGCGAGGGGATGACGCTCACCACGAGCTTGGCGCGGCTGCTGCCGGCCAGCACGCGCTGCGTCAGCGCGGCGATGTCCTCGAGCGCGGGCGATATGCCTGCATGGATCGCCTGCCCGGCATCGGTGAGGATGATGCGGTTGTTGAGCCGCGTGAACAGCTTGCGCTTGAGGAAGCTTTCGAGGTTCCGCACCTGCTGGCTGATGGCGGCCGGGCTCACATTCAATTCGGCAGCCGCCGTCACATAGCTTCCCGTGCGGGCCGCGGCCTCGAAGTATTTCAATGCGTTAAGGGGCGGAAGCTTCAGCATGCCGGTCCGTCTGGCTAAGTTTTTCGAAGCCAGACTAACATTTTGGCCCGTTGCGGCAAGCAGGCCCCATGCGATCCTCTAGCCGGGAACATCCGGAGACAGCCATGCGCCACATCCTCGATCTCGACCGCTATCCGCTGGACAGGCCGGGCACGCCGGAATGGCACGCGCTGGTGGCGCGCTGCCGCGCCGACCTTGCCGCGAACGGCATGTTCAACCTCGAAGGCTTCGTGCGGCCGGAGGCCCTGCAGACGGCGATGGCGGAAATCCGCCCGGTGATGGACACGCTCTCCTTCACCCACCGCCGCAAGCACAACATCTATTTCCGGAAGGAGATTCCGGGCCTTGCCCCCGATCATCCTGCACTGGCTTTGTGCGAGACAGTGAACCACACGGTCTGCGCCGACCAGATCAGCCAGTCGATCCCGGTGTGGATCTATGAATGGTCTCACTTCATCACCTTCCTTGCCGCCACCATGGAAAAGGATGCGCTCTTCCCGGCGCGCGATGACCTGGCGCGGGTGAACGTGATGGCCTATCGCGAGGGTGAGGCGCTGAACTGGCATTTCGACCGCAGCGAATTCACCACCACCCTGCTGCTGCAGGCGCCGGAGCAGGGCGGCGAGTTCATCTACCGGACTGACCTCCGCAGCGACAGCGACCCCAACTACGAGGGCGTCGCCCGACTGTTGCGCGGCGAAGACCCCGACGTGAAATCGCTCCATCTCTCGGCTGGAACGCTCAACGTCTTCCGCGGCAAGAACACCGCCCACAAGGTGGGCACGGTGCAAGGCGGGCGCGAGCGGATGATCGCTGTCTTCTCCTTCTTCGACAGGCCTGGCGTGGTGTTCAGCCGCGAGGACCAGCTGGGGTTCTACGGCAGGGTGACGTAAATGGCGTCATCCCGGCCTTCGCCGGGATGACGGGCCTAAGCAATGGGCTTCTTGATGTCCGCCACAACCGCGCCCGATAAGCCGACCAGCGCTTCAAACCCGATCTCGAATACCGCATTCGGCGTTCCGCCCGCCGCCCACAGCGTGGGGTAGGCCTTCAGCTCCTCGTCGAGATAAACGGCACAGGGGCTTGCATGGCCGAGCGGCGGCACGCCACCGACCTCGAAGCCCGTCATCTCCTTGACGAAGTCAGGCGAAGCGCGCTCGATCTTCTCGCCGAGCAGCGCCTTCACCTTCTTTTCGTCCACGCGGTTGGTGCCTGACGCAATCACCAGAACCGGTTTGCCGCTGGCGCTCCGGAACAGGATCGACTTGGCGATCTGCGCAAGCTGGCAGCCGATGGCGTCGGCGGCCTCCTGTGCCGTATGCGTGCTCTCGTCGAACTCGACGACGGTAAAGGCAGGCCCCAGCGCAGCGGAGACGCGCAGCGCCTGCGGATGCGCCGAGGCCCGCACGTCTCTAGCCCCGCATCCGCTTGCCTTCCGGGTCGAAGGGCGGCTCGGTGATGATGGTGGCCTTGCGGTTCTCGCCGATGATCTCGATCTCGAAGGCGCCCTCGGCCGTCTCGCCCGCGAGGTCCTTCGGCACATAGCCTTGCGCCATCGACTTGTTCACGTAATGGGCGAAGCCGCCGGAGGTGACCCAGCCCACGACCTTGCCCTTGTGCCAGATCGGCTCGTCGCCCAGCACGTCCGCATCACCCGCGTCGACGATCATCGACACGCGGCGGAGCTTGCCGCCCGAGCGCTTCTCCTCCATCGCGGCGTCGCGGCCGACGAAGTCATTCTTGGTGAGGTCGATGAAGCGGTCCATTCCGGCCTCGAAGCCGCCGTAGATGGGGCGGAGCTCGCGGAACCAGGTGGGGAAGTTCTTCTCGAGACGCATGGAGAGGAGCGCGCGCATGCCGAAGTTGACGATGCCGTGTTCGGCACCCGCCCGCATGATCTCCTGATAGAGGCGGCGCTGATACTCGGGCGTGACCCAGATTTCATAGCCCAGGTCACCCGTGTAGGTGACGCGGTTGATGAGGGCGGGGCAATGCGCCACCTCCATCGACCGGTGGTCCATGAACTTGAAGGCGGCGTTGGAGACGTCTTCGTCCACCAGCTGCTGCAGCACGTCGCGCGACTTCGGGCCGGCGATCGACAGACCGACGAGGCCCATGTCATAGCGGTGGATCTGCACCGAGCCGTCCTCGGGCAGGTGCTGCTCGAACCAGCGCATATGATACTTCTGCGCCTGCGACGAGCCCCACATGTAGAAGCATTCGCCGGACGCCTTGGCGATGGTGAAGTCGCCGATCAGCTTGCCCGCGGGGTTCAGCATGGGGGTGAGGATGATGCGGCCCGTCTTCGGCATCTTGTTGGTCATCATGCGCGAGAGGAAGGCCTCCGCACCCGGACCGGTAAAGCGGTACTTCGCGAAATTGGCGATCTCGGTGACGCCCACGCCGTTGCGCGTGGCCAGCACCTCCGCCTTCACATGCGGGAAATCATTAGAGCGGCGGAAGGACACGATGTCCTTCGGCTCCACGCCCTTGGGCGCGAACCACAGCGGCGTTTCGAGGCCCCAGCTGTCGCCCATGACGGCACCCTGCGACAGCATCACGTCATAGAGTGCGGTCGTCTGCTGCGGACGGGCGGCGGGAAGTTCCTCGTTGGGGAAGCGGATCGAGAAGCGGCGGGAATAGTTCTCGCGCACCTTCTCGTTGGTGTAGGTGCGGGTCGCCCATTCGCCGAAGCGGGCGCAGTCCATGGCCCAGACGTCGAAGCCCGGGTCGCCGTTCACCATCCACTGCGAAAGCGCCAGGCCCACGCCGCCGCCCTGGCTGAAGCCCGCCATGACGCCGCAGGCGAGCCAGAAGTTCCTGACACCCTGCACCGGGCCCACGATCGGGTTGCCATCGGGCGTGAAGGTGAAGGGCCCGTTGATGACGCGCTTGATGCCGGCGTTCGCCAGCGCGGGGAAGTGCTTGTAGCCGAGCTCGAGGTTCGGCGCGATCCGGTCGAGGTCGGGCTGCAGCAGTTCGCGGCCGAAGGTCCAGGGCGTGTTCTTGGGGCTCCACGGCACGCAGGCGCGCTCATAGGTGCCGAGCACCATGCCGCTGCGCTCCTGGCGCATGTAGATCTCGGACTTGAAGTCGATGATGTGCGGCAGCTCGTGGCCGCGCTCCTTGTTGTAGGCCACGACCTCCGGCATCTCGTCGGTGACGAGATACATGTGCTCCATGGCCAGCACGGGAAGCTCGATCCCCACCATGCGGCCCACCTCGCGCGCCCACAACCCGCCGCAGTTGACGACGTGCTCGGCGTGGATGTTGCCCTTGTTGGTGATCACGTCCCAGGTGCCGTCAGGCCTATGCTTCAGTTCCTCGACCTTGGTGTCCTGGTAGATTTCCGCACCGTTGATGCGGGCGGACTTGGCGTAGGCGTGGGTGGTGCCCTCGGGGTCGAGGTTGCCGTCGGCCGCGTCGATCATGGCGCCGACGAAGTGCTTCTCCTCCAGCAGGGGGTGCATCTTCTTGGCTTCCGCCATGGAGATGATCTCGGTCTCCAGCCCTAAGTAGCGGGCGCGGGCATGCGCCATCTTCAGCCATTCCATGCGCTCTGGCGTATCCGCCAGGATGAGGCCGCCCGAGCGGTGCAGGCCGCAGGCCTGGCCGGAGATCTGCTCCAGCTCGTTGTAGAGGGCGATGGTGTAGCCCTGCAGCTTCGCCACGTTCGGATCGCCATTGAGCGTGTGGAAGCCGCCCGCCGCGTGCCAGGTGGAGCCGGAGGTGAGGATGTCACGCTCGACCAGCACCACGTCCTTCCAGCCCGCCTTGGTGAGATGATAGAGCACGGAGCAGCCGACGACACCGCCGCCGATCACCACGACACGAGCCTGGGTCTTCATGGAAATATCCTTGTGGAATGGGAGTTTCGCGAAGCGTTTTAACCCCGGTGCCCGGGCCCCGCAATCGCCCGGGCGGGTGAAAAGAATTCATCGCGAACGAAAATGGCCCCGCCTCGTCGGAGGCAGGGCCACGTCACGACAGGAGGTTGCCTGACCTCAGATCGCGTCCTTGACTTCCTTGGCGGCGCGGAACGCCAGCTTCTTGGAAGCCTTGATCTTGATGGCTTCGCCGGTGGCCGGGTTGCGGCCCATGCGGGCGGGGCGCTTCTTGACCTGGAAGATGCCGAGGCCGGTGACGCGCACCTTGTGACCCTTCTTCAGGTTCTTGACGGTGAGTTCGACGAAGGCGCTGAGGAATTCGCCCGCGGCCTTCTTCGACATCTCGTGCTTCTCGGCGAGTTCAGCGGCGATCTTCGAAAGGGCAATCGTCTGGATCTTGTCGTCAGCCATCTCTCTCTCCTTGATTGGGGTTTTGGCTGGCATTGGCGTTAACCCAGCTTTCGATTCTTGAAAACCCATATTTTACGCGGGTTTTTCCCTCAGAGGCCGGAAAAACCCTTGAAAAAGCGGCTTTAAGCTTTTGTTAAGGGATTTTCCGGCTTTTAAATCCTTTAATAACAGATACTTAGACGTCTGCCTGCGCCGGCGGCACCTTGCCCGGAGCTTGCGTGGCGATGTCCAGATGGTTCTTGAGCGGGATCGGGGCAAGCCCATGCTTTGTGGAAAACCTGTCCAAGTTGGCCCGCCGCGGCCCCTCGAGCGATTCGCCGGACATGTTCCGCGCATGCACGCGGATGGCAACGGCGGGCTGACGGATGTGGGTGAGGGCGTGGCCGGCGCGGGCGATGCGGAGGTACCAGTCCCAGTCCCAGTAGTAGGGCAGGGTCTCGTCGAACCAACCCAGTTCCGCGTGCAGGCCGCGGCGGTAGACGACGCCCGAGATCAGGATGGTGTTGTCATGCGCCAGCGTTTCCGCATCTGCGTGGAAGGCGAAGGGGAGGCTGGGGCGCCCGTCCTCGAAGACCAGCATGCCGTCGGCGTAGCAGAAGTCGCCGCCGCGGTCGAAGGCGAGCGCGGCCTTGCCGAGATAGCCGGCATCGGTGAACCAGTCGTCATCGTCGAGGAAGCAGATGCAGTCGCCCTTTGCTGCCGCAACCCCCATGTTGCGCGCCGGCACGGGGCCTCGCTGGCGGTTGTCGAGCACCCGGATCGAAGGGTGCATGTGGCCCACCGCGTCCGCAGCACCTTCGCCGTCATCCACCACGATGATTTCGCACGGCGCATGGGTCTGCTCCAGGATGCTGGCCAGCGCCTGCTTCAGGAAATGGTGGCGGCCGCGGGTGGGAATGACGACGGAAATGCTGCTCATGCTTCCCATACGGATGACGCCTTCACGAAGATTGCCTATAGCATGGTTTCATGATCGCAGCGCTGCAGATGTATGACTGGCCCGAGCTGAGGGCGGCAACCGACGCGTGGTGGGCCGGCCTGTCGCGCCATCTGGGCGTGAGCCTTCCGCTGTCTCGCCCGGATGATTTCACGGCGCCGTGGTTTCACGGCGACCTGCTCTTCGCGCAAACCTGCGGCTATCCCTTCACCCATGCGCTGAAGGGGAAGGCACGGCTGGTGGCGACCCCGCATTACGACGCGGAGGGCTGTGAAGGCGCCAGCTACCGCAGCATCGTCTTCGCGCGGGAGAAAAGGGACCTGGCGGAGTTTCGCGGCGGCATCGCCGCGGTGAACACGCCGGACTCCATGTCCGGCATGCTGGCGCTGAAGCTGGTTTTCGCGCCGCTGGCGGAAAAGGGGCGATTCTTTTCGCAGGCGGTGGACACCGGCGGGCACCTCAAGTCGCTGCAGGCGGTGCGCGAGGGCCGCGCCGATGTCTGCGCCATTGATTGTGTCTGCGTGGAACTGGCGGGGCGTCACCGGCCAGGGGATCTCGAAGGGCTGGTGGAGATCGCGCGCTCGCCCGCCGTGCCGGGCCTGCCGTGGATCACCGGCGCGGGCGATGCCGAGGCGATCCGTGACGCACTGGTCAGCGCCTTCGCCGATCCTGCTCTGGCCGATGCGCGCGATGCGCTGCTGCTCTCCGGCTTCTCGGTGCTGCCGGAAAAGGCCTATGAGCGGATCACCGATCTCGAGGCGGCGATGGAAAACGGCGGCGGCCTGGCGCTGCTCGGCTAGCGCAACGGGCTGTCAAATGGGATTGGCGAGCATGTCCTGAAGCCGTCATTCCGGCGAAGCCCATACCGAGGGTAAGCCGGTTTCAGATGACCGCCGGGCCCTCTAACCCTTCGCCGTGTTGCCGATTTCTTCCGGCGAGGGGCGTGCCTTCACGAAATCCTCCTTGGTCTCGCAGTGGAGCGCCAGGGCATGGAGCTTCGGATATTCATCGGCCGGAAAGGCGTTGGCCACGCGCATCTTCATGTAGGAAACCATGCAGCCGATGGTGATGTCGGCCTGGGTCATCTTCTCGTCGTCGAACCAGGGTGCGCCGCAGTCGTGCTCGAGCCTGTCCAGCGTGGCGCGGATCTGGGAGAGCATGCGCGCCTCGTAGTCGCGGCTGATGCGCTCGCCATAGAACATGCGCTCGAAGAACAGCGCCACCGCCTTTTCCGTGGCGCCGAGCGCCAGCACGACGGGCTGAACCACCTTGCGCCGCTCCGCGCCATGCGGCGGCGTCAGCGCCCGCGCGGGGCCGGCCGCTTCATCGAGGTGATCGATGATGGCGGAGGAATCGACCAGCGTCTCGCCGGTTTCGAGGATGAGGGTGGGCACGCGGATCAGCGGATTGATCTTCCGCATCTCCTCCGCGTTGCGCCACACCGACAGCGCCTTGCGGGCATAGGGCATGTGATAGTGATGGAGCGTCACCGCCACGCGCCGCACGAAGGGAGAGTCGAACTGGCCGACGAGGATCATGGGCCGATCATCGCGCGATCAGCCCAGCCGCTCAAGCGCTCTTTCGCGCCCGATGAGGGGCAGGAGCTGGGCCAGTTCCGGGCCGTGGTCGAGGCCCGTCAGCGCCAGCCGCAGCGGCATGAACAGCGCCTTGCCCTTGCGGCCCGTCGCGGCCTTCACCGCCTCGGTCCAGGTCTTCCAGGTGCTGGCGTCCCATGGTTCGGGTGGCAGCAGGCTCCGCGCCTGAGCGATAAACGCGGCGTCCTCAGCCGTCGGCGTGGCATGGACGGGGCCGTCGATGACGGCCTGCCACGTGCTCGAATCGGCGAGACGCTCAATGTTGCCGCGAATGGCCAGCCAGAAGGCCTCCGTGGCCCCGGGCAGCCGGTCCTTCACGGCGTCGAAGGACGAGTGGTGCAGCAGCTTGGCGTTGAGGTGCAGGAGCTCCGCCTCGTCGAAGCGCGCGGGCGCGCGGGACAGCTTTTCGAGCGCGAAGCCTTCGACGAGTTCGGAATAATCCGCACACGGATGGATGTTGTCGGAGGTGCCGAGCAATGCCGCGTGGCTCACCACCGCCATGGCCTCCAGCCCGCCCTCGCGCATCGAGGCGATGGAGAGGGAGCCCAGGCGCTTGGACAGGCCCTTGCCGTCAGCCCCGGTCAGCAGGCTATGGTGGGCATAGGCAGGCACCGCGCCGCCCAGCGCTTGCGTGATCTCGATCTGGACGGCGGTGTTCACCACATGGTCCTCGCCGCGGATGACGTGGGTGATGCGGAAGTCGATGTCGTCGATGACGGAGGGCAGCGTGTAGAGATAGGTGCCGTCCTCGCGCACCAGCACGGGGTCCGACAGTCCGGAGGTGTCGATGTGCTGGGCCCCGCGGATCAGGTCGTTCCATTCCACCACGCGGCCGTCCAGCCGGAAGCGCCAGTGCGGCTTGCGGCCCTCGGCCTCCAGCTTCTGCCTCTCTTCCGCGGTGAGCTTCAGAGCGGCGCGGTCATAGACGGGCGGAAGGCCCCGGGCGAGCTGGCGCTTGCGGCGCCGGTCGAGCTCGTCAGCCGTTTCATAGCAGGGATAGAGGCGTCCAGCGGCGCGCAACCCGTCCGCCACCTCGTCATAGCGGGCGAAGCGCCTGGACTGCCATTCGACGCGGGAGGGCCTGATGCCCAGCCAGTCGAGATCGGCGGCGATGCCGTCGGCGAATTCCTTCGTCGAGCGGGCGGTGTCCGTGTCGTCATAGCGCAGCACGAACTGGCCGCCGGTCTTGAGCGCCATCAGCCAGTTGAGGATCGCGGTCCTCGCATTGCCGATGTGGATGCGCCCCGTGGGCGAGGGCGCGAAGCGGACGATGGTGCTCATGTCAGCGGTGGTCCCGGAAGCCGTTGGTGATCGGGTAGCGCCGGTCACGCCCGAAGTTGCGTCGCGTGATCTTGACGCCGGGTGCCGCCTGCCGGCGCTTGTATTCGGCCACATAGAGCATGTGCTGCACGCGCTTCACCAGCGCCTCGTCATAGCCCGTGCGGGCCACGATGCTGGCCACCGGCTCCTCGTGCTCCACGAGGCCTTCGAGGATCGCGTCCAGCATCTCATAGGGCGGCAGCGAATCCTGGTCCGTCTGGTTCTCGCGCAGTTCCGCCGTGGGTGCCTTGGTGATGATGCGCCCGGGGATGACCTTGCCCTTCGTGTTGCGCCATGCGGCGAGGCGGTAGACTTCAGTCTTGTAGACGTCCTTGATCGGGTTGTAGCCGCCGTTCATGTCGCCGTAGAGGGTCGCATAGCCCACCGACATCTCGGACTTGTTGCCCGTGGTCAGCACCATGGCGCCGAACTTGTTGGAGATCGCCATCAGGATCACGCCGCGCGTGCGCGACTGGAGGTTCTCTTCCGTGATGCCGGGAGGCGTGCCTTCGAACATGGGAGCCAGCGCGCCGAGGAAGCCCTCGACCGGCTGCTTGATCGGCACCACGTCATAGCGTACGCCCAAAAGCTTCGCGCATTCCTCGGCATCCACCAGGCTCTCGCGGCTGGTGTAGGCGTAGGGGAGCATCACGCAGTGCACCTTGTCAGGCCCCAGCGCGTCCACCGCCATGGCGGCGACGACCGCGCTATCGATGCCGCCAGACATGCCCAGCACCACGCCGGGGAAGCGGTTCTTCAGCACATAGTCGCGCAGGCCCAGCACGCAGGCCTTCCAGGTTTCCTCTTCCTTTTCGGGGATCGTCACGATCTCGCCCGGCACGCAGCGCCAGCCGCTCTCCTCGCGCCGCCATTCGGTCAGCGCCAGCTGCTCCTCGAACATCGGCATCTGCCAGGCCAGAGAGCGGTCCGCGTTGAGCACGAAGGACGCGCCGTCGAAGACGAGCTCGTCCTGTCCGCCCACCTGGTTGAGGTAGGCCATGGGCAGCCCCGTTTCGGTGACGCGCGCCACCACGAGGTTGAGCCGCACGTCGTCCTTGTTGCGCTCGAAGGGCGAGCCATTGGGAACGAGCAGGATTTCGGCCCCCGTCTCGGCCAGCGTCTCGCAGGTCTCGTCCGTCCAGATGTCCTCGCAGATCGGAACGCCCAGGCGCACGCCCTTGAAGGGGATGGGGCCCGGCGCGGGGCCGGAGTTGAACACGCGCTTCTCGTCGAACACGCCGTAATTCGGCAGGTCGAACTTGTGGCGGATCGCCTCGATCCGGCCATTGGCGAGGAGCGCCACGGAATTGTAGAGGTTCGGCCCCTCGCGCCAGGGCAGGCCCATCAGCACGGCGGGGCCTGACACTGTATCCTTCGCCAGCTCCTCCACCGCCAGCTTGCAGGCCTCCACGAAGGAAGGGCGCAGCACGAGGTCTTCCGGAGGGTAGCCGCAGATGAAGAGTTCCGGGAACAGGATGAGGTCGGCATCCTGCGCCTGCCTGCGCGCCTCGCGCGCCCGGGCGAGATTGGCGTTGATCGCCCCGAGCGTGGGGTTGAGCTGGGCGAGCGCGATGATGAGTCTGTCGGTCATGGAGGCGGTCTTAGCGGATGCAGGCCAGCCCTTCAATTGCACGGCGTTGACGGGGCCGCCCAAATGCGCATGACTGCCGGCATGATCCTGAAAAGCCTCCTCGACGCCCGCCCGGCGGGCTCCACCGCCATTTCGGCCTCCGGCCGGGATGACCTCACCTATGGCCTGTTCGCCTCGCTCTGCGAGGAAACCGCCGCGGCGCTGCGCGCGCGGGGCCTGGCCCGCAACGACAAGCTCGCCATCGTGCTGCCGAACGGGCCGGACATGGCGGCAAGCTTCCTCGCCACCGCCTGCGCCGTGACGGCGGCGCCGCTCAACCCCGCCTACCGGGAGGACGAGTTCCACTTCTACATGGAGGACCTCAAGGCCAAGGCCCTGCTGGTGGAGGAGGGGAGCGCGTCCCCCGCCATCGCCGCCGCCCGCCGGCTGGGCATTCCGGTGCTGACGCTCCACCCCGCGCGGGAGGCGGGCGCCTTCACCATCTCAGGCGATACGGCGGGGCCTGCCGTGCACCAGGGACCGGCGGAAGCTTCGGATGTCGCGCTGGTGCTGCACACCTCAGGAACAACCTCGCGGCCCAAGATCGTGCCGCTGACGCACACCAACCTTCTGGCCTCCGCCAACAACATCCGCGCCACGCTCCGGCTCGGAGAAGGCGACCGCTGCCTCAACATCATGCCGCTGTTCCACATCCACGGCCTGGTCGCGGCGATCCTGGCGAGCCTCGCGGCGGGAGGCTCCGTCTTCGCCACACCCGGCTTCAACGCGCTGAAGTTCTTGGCGCTCCTGGAGGAGGCGAGGCCCAGCTGGTACACGGCGGTGCCCACCATGCACCAGGCGATCCTGGCGCGCGCGGAGCGCAACCGCGACGTGATCGCGGCCCATCCGCTGCGCTTCATCCGCTCGAGCTCCGCCTCGCTGCCCGTCCCGGTGTTCCACGCGCTGGAGACCGCCTTCTCCTGCCCCGTCATCGAGGCCTATGCGATGACGGAGAACGCGCACCAGATGACGTCGAACCAGCTTCCCCCCGGAAAGCGCAAGCCCGGCGTCGGCTGCGCGGCGGGGCCGGAAGTGGCCGTCATGTCTCCGCACGGGCGGTTGCTGGGTGCGGGCGAGGAGGGCGAGGTGGTGACGCGCGGCCCCAACGTGACCCTGGGTTATGAGAACAACTCCGCCGCCAACGAGGCGGGTTTCGCCTTCGGCTGGTTCCACACCGGCGACCAGGGCTTCATGGACGAGGACGGCTACCTCAAGATCACCGGGCGGCTCAAGGAGATCATCAACCGCGGCGGCGAGAAGGTGGCGCCGATGGAGGTGGACGAGGTGCTGATGGAGCATGAGGCGGTGGCGCAGGCCGTCACCTTCGCCATGCCGCATGACAAGCTGGGCGAGGAGGTGGCCGCGGCGGTCGTGCTGCGCGAAGGAAAAAGCGCCACGGAACGCGCGCTCATGGACTTCGCCAACGCGCGTCTCGCCGCCTTCAAGGTGCCGAAGCGCATCGTGATCCTCGAGGAGATTCCGAAAGGCGCCACGGGCAAGCTGCAGCGCATCGGGCTGGCGCTGAAGCTGGGGCTGGCATGACGAAAATCTGCGTCTTCGGCGCGGGCGCCATCGGCGGCTATGTGGGCGCCAGGCTGGCGCTCAAGGACGAAGCCGAGGTCTCCCTCGTCGCGCGCGGGGCACATCTCGCCGCGATGAAGGCGAACGGCCTCACCCTGAAGCAGGGCGGCGAGACCCATGTGGTCCGCCCGAAGGTGACGGATGATCCGCGCGAACTGGGCCACCAGGACTTCATCATCCTCACCCTCAAGGCGCACGGGCTGGCGGGCGTCATCGACCAGATGATGCCGCTGATCGGGCCTGACACCGCGATCCTCTTCGCGCAGAACGGAATCCCCTGGTGGTACTTCCACGGCATCGGCGGGCCGCTCGAGGGAACGCGGCTCGAGAGCGTGGATCCGGGCGGCGTCATCTGGCGCCGCATCGGGCCTGAGCGCGCGCTGGGCTGCGTCGTCTGGCAGGCCGCCGAGATCAAGGCGCCGGGCGTCATCGCCCACCACTATGGCGACCGCATGCCGCTCGGCGAGCCCACGGGCGAGAAGACGGAGCGCGCGGCCCTGCTCAGCCGGCTGCTGACGGCTGCGGGCATCAAGAGCCCGGTGCGGGCAAATCTTCGGAACGAAATCTGGCTCAAGCTCTGGGGCAATCTCAGCTTCAACCCGGTGAGCGTGCTGACGGGCGGAACGCTCGTCGATCTCGCCTCGGACCCCGGCACGCGCAGCGTGATCCGCGCCATGATGGACGAGGCGCGGCAGGTCGGCGAGAGGCTCGGCGTCACCTTCACCGTCGGCGCGGACGCGCGCATGGACATGGCCGCCAAGGTTGGCGCGCACCGCACGTCCATGTTGCAGGACGTGGAGGCGGGCCGCCCCACGGAACTCGACGCACTGCTTGGAGTTGTCATCGAGCTTGGGCGGCTCGCGGAAATCGGCACGCCGACCTTGCAAATCGTGTATGATCTCTGCAAATTCCGGAGCCGGTGAGCGAAACCGGGGGTTGGAATGGAGGCGCTGTCATGAAGCTCGATGATTTCCGGTCGAACGACAACATCGAGGACCGGCGCGGGCAGGGCGGCGGCGGCTTCGGTTTTCCGGGCGGCCGCGGTGGCCGCATCAACATCCCCATGGGTGGCGGCCGCGCGGGCGGCTTCAGCTTCAAGACCATCCTGTTCCTCATCGTGCTCTATTTCATCCTGAAGATGCTCGGGATCGACCTCCTGCAGGTGCTGAATGGCGGCGGCGGTTACGTGGGGCCCTCCACGCAGAGCGGATATGAGGAGCAGGTGGCGCCGCCTGCCGGCCAGACCGGCGGCGGCTCCACGGCGGAGGTCACGGGCGATTCCGGCAAGGCATTCGTCGGCGCGGTCTTGAAGTCCACGGAAGTCTTCTGGACCGACTATTTCAAGCAGGGCGGCCAGGCCTATCAGGCGCCCAGGCTGGTGCTGTTCGAAGGCTTCGTGCAATCGGCCTGCGGCATGGCGCAGTCGGCGATGGGGCCCTTCTACTGCCCGCCGGACCAGAAGGTCTACATCGACCTCTCCTTCTACAAGGAACTCCACGACAAGCTCGGCGCGCCGGGGGACTTCGCCCAGGGCTATGTGATCGCGCATGAGGTGGGCCACCACATCCAGACCCTGCTCGGCATCGCCGGCAAGGTCACGCAGCAGCGTACGCGCGTGTCGGAGGAGGAGGGCAACGCCCTTTCCGTGCGCATGGAACTTCAGGCGGACTGCCTGGCCGGCATGTGGGGCAAGTTCATGAACGACACGGACCGCCTGGAACCCGGCGACATGGAAGAAGGCCTGCAGGCGGCATCCTCCATCGGCGACGACCGGCTGCAACGGCGCAGCCAGGGCTATGTCGTGCCGGAAAGCTTCACCCACGGCTCTTCCGAACAGCGCATGCGCTGGCTGAAGCGCGGCCTGTCCACCTCCAACATCCGCGACTGCGACACCTTCGCCGCGAAGACCCTCTGATCCGCCACCCGCGCCTGCCGGATCATTGTGCTTTCTTGACCGAAATCAAAGCGGGCCGGGATGCCCCTGCCTAATCCTCGGTCATACCGAACTGGACAGCACCCGAGGAGGAACACATGACCACCAAGATTCTCTGCGCCACGGACGGCACCGAACATTCGGCGCATGCCGTGGAACTCGCCGCCCTGATGGCCGCGAAGCTCGGCGCCAAGCTCTCGATCTGCGCGGTGAACGTGGCGCATGGCGGAAGCCGCGGCCCCCTCATCTATACCTGGGAGGACGACCAGGTGAAGAAGGTGCTCGACACCGCGGCCTCGGTTGCCCGCAAGGCCGGCGTGAGCGCGGTGGAGGAACTGGCGCTCCGCAGCCGAGAGGCCGCCGCCGCCATCGTTCAGTATGCGGAGGAAAACGGCTATGACCACATCGTGGTCGGCACCGGCGACAAGCGCGGCGTCTCCCGCCTCGTTCTCGGCTCCGTCGCCGCGGACGTCGCCGGCCGCGCCCATTGCAGCGTGACCGTCGCCCGCTGACCGCCAAGCCTTCCAGACGCTTGTGCATCTCCCCGGCTTGGAGCAAAAAGCCCCGAGCCAGGGAGAACGATGCACGTGAATGACGACGGTGTAATCCTGCGCGGCCTTTTCGAGGCCGCCGTCGAAGCCGCCAATCCCGTGAAGGCGGTGGCGCGCAACCTGCCGCAGCGGCCGAAGGGCCGCACCGTGGTGATCGGCGCCGGCAAGGCCGCCGTTCCCATGGCAAGGGCGGTGGAAGAGAATTGGGACGGGCCGCTCGAAGGCTTCGTCATCGCACCCCACGGCTATTCCCATGACCTGAAGCGCCTGGGCCTCGTCCACGGCAGCCATCCGGTGCCGGACGGGTCGAGCCTCGCCGCGGCCGAAAAGGCGCTGGCGCTGGCGGCGACGCTGGGGCCTGACGATCTGCTGATCGCGCTGATCTCGGGCGGCGCCTCGGCGCTGATGTCCAAGCCCGTGCCCGGCATCTCGATCGAGGAGAAGTTCGGCCTCGTCAAGGCGGTGCTGAAATGCGGCGCGAACATCGCGGAGTTGAACTGCGTCCGCAAGCAAGTCTCCGCCGTGAAGGGCGGCAGGCTGGCGCGCGCCGCGGGCAAGGCCCGCATCCACACGCTGGCCCTTTCCGACGTGCCGGGAGACGACCCGGCCATCATCGGCTCCGGCCCCACCGTTCCCGATCCGACGCGCAAGAAGGACGCGCGCGCCATCCTGGAGCGCTATCGCGTGCCGGTGCCGCCCGCCGTGTTGGCGTGGCTCGAAAGCCCCGACGAGGATCGTTCGATCCTGAGCCCCAGTACCGAAACGCGGGTGATCGTCTCGCCGCATGAATCCTTCAAGGTCGTGCGCGGGAAGGCGGAGGGGATGGGCCTCAACGTGCTCTACCTCGGCGACCGCATCGAGGGCGAGGCGCGCGAGGTGGCGAAGGTCCACGCCGCGATCGCGCTCGAAATCGCGGACCGGAACGAACCGGCGCGCAAGCCCTGCCTGCTGCTCTCGGGCGGGGAGACGGGCGTCACGGTGCGGGGCAGCGGGCGCGGAGGCCGCAACGTCGAGTTCCTCCTGTCGCTGGCCATCGCGCTGGGCGGCGACCGGCGCATCCACGCGCTCGCCGCCGACACCGATGGAATCGACGGCATGGAGCCCATCGCCGGCGCGGTCATCGCTCCCTCCAGCCTCGAGCGCGCGCGCGCGCTGGGGCTCGATCCCATGTCCTTCCTCGAAAACAACGATGCGCACAGCCTGTTCGAGGCGCTGGGGGACCAGGTGATCACCGGGCCGACCCATACCAACGTCAACGACTTCCGCGCCATCCTCATCAGGTGAGCGGGTGGCGACGAGCGAGACCGCGCTGATCGCCATCGCCTACCGCTATTTCATGGCGGTGGCGGAGGCGGGCTCGGTGCGGGCCGCCGCGCGCGAGCTGAACGTGGCGGCCTCCGCCGTCAGCCGCCAGCTGATGCAGCTCGAGCAGAGCCATGAGACGAGGCTCTTCGACAGGACGGGCCGGGGGCTTTCCCTCACGCCGGCGGGCGAAGTGCTGCTCAAGGGCCTGCGCCAGGCCGCGCAGGGGCATGAGAACACGCTGGACCAGCTCTCGGCGCTGAGAGGGCTGGCGCGGGGCCTGCTGCGCATCGCCACGGTGGAGAGCGTTTCCGCCTCGATCCTGCCGGACATGCTGCTCGATTTCGCGCGCCGCCATCCGGGGATCGAGGTCTCGGTCACGGTCGCGGGCTCGGAGGCGGTGACGGGCCTCGTGCGCGAGCACCAGGCGGACCTCGGCTTCACCTTCAACCCGTCCTCGCTCGAGGGGCTGGACGTGCTCGCCTCGCTGGACCTGCACCTGGGCGCGGTGCTCTCGCCGCAGCACCCGCTTGCGGGGGCGCGGAAGCTGTCGCTTGCCGACTGCGCCGCCTACCCGCTCGCCTGGCCGTCCAAGGGCCTCAGCCTCCGCCCCATCCTCGACAGCCTGCCGGCGGCGCGACGGCTGAAGCCCGCCTTCGAATGCAACTCGCTCCGCCTCATGGCCTCGTTGGCGCGGCGCGGCAGCTGCATCGCCTTCCAGACGGCGATCGGCATCGAGCAGGAACTCGGGGCCGGAACGCTGGTCTTCGTGCCCCTGTCCGACAAGCGCCTGCCGGTGGACCGCTTCCGCCTGGTGGCGCGCAAGGCCGCTGGCCAGCGGCCGGCGGTGGAGGCCTTCCTCGCCATCATGCGCCACCACTTGCCGCGCCGTTGAGCGTTCTCTTAAACAGAACAGGGTGTTAGCGTTATTCTTCTTTTTCGAACGCGCGCTGCATGCTAGATTTTTCGATAAGGGCCGGAGAGCCTGGCTGAAGGGGCAGGGAACGGAGGAACGGGCACGCGATGGGCCGGCTGACGACGCATGTATTGGACGCCGCTTCCGGAAAGCCTGCGGCCGGACTGAAGATCGAGCTCTTCCGGCTGGGCGCCGATTTGCCCCTCAAGACCATCCACACCAATGCCGATGGCCGCGCCGACGGCCCGATCCTCGAGGGCGATGCCTTCGCGGGCGGCCAGTATGAGCTGCGCTTCCACGCCGGCGACTACCTCCGGGCCACGGGTGTCAGCCTGCCGGAGCCCGCCTTCCTGGACGTGATCCCGATCCGCTTCGGCATCGCCGATGCATCGGCGCATTACCACGTGCCGCTGCTGCTCTCACCCTATGGATATTCGACCTACAGAGGGAGCTGACCGCCCTTGACCACTCGTGCCACCATCCGCTTCCTGCGCCGCGGCCAGATCGTCGAACTCGCGAACGTGCCGCCGATGCGCACGGTGCTTGATTACCTTCGCCTCGAAGAGCGTTCGCGCGGCACCAAGGAGGGCTGCAACGAGGGCGATTGCGGCGCCTGCACCGTGGCGCTCGGGCGCCTCAGGAACGGCCGCCTCGTCTATGAGCCCGTCAACTCCTGCATCCTGCTGGTGGGCCAGCTCGACGGCGCGGAGCTGGTGACGGTCGATGACCTTGCGGCGGATGGCGAGCTGCACCCGGTGCAGCAGGCCCTCGTCGACACGCACGGTTCGCAATGCGGCTTCTGCACGCCGGGCTTCGTCATGTCGCTGTTCACGCTCTACCAGTCGGGCAAGGCGCCGACGCGCGACGAGATCGCCACCCATGTGGCGGGAAATCTTTGCCGTTGCACCGGCTACCGCCCGATCATCGACGCAGGCCTGCAATGCTGCACCGGCCAGGCGGCGGACCGCTGGGCGGAAGGCGCAAGCGAGGCCGCCGCGCGGCTCACCGAACTCGATGACGGCGCGGATGTGTTCGTCGGCACCCCGGACAGCTTCATCGCGCGGCCTGCCAGGGCGGAAACGCTGGCCCGCCTCGCGGCGGAACATGCCGATGCCACCATCGTCTCGGGCGCCACGGATGTCGGGCTGTGGATCACCAAGCAGATGCGGCACCTGCCGAAGATCATTTTCACCGGCGGGGTGAAGGATCTCCATGCGGTGTCGGACGAAGGGGACCAGATCAGCATCGGTGCAGCGGCAAGCTATGCGGAGGCGATGCCCGCCCTCTCCGCCATCGATGTGGATGTGGGCGAGGTGCTGCGGCGCTTGGGCTCCACGCAGGTTCGCGCCTCTGGAACCGTCGGCGGCAACATCGCCAATGGCTCCCCCATCGGCGACACGCCGCCGATGCTGATCGCGCTCGGCGCAACGCTCACGCTCCGCCGTGGCGACACGGAACGCTCCCTGCCGCTCGAGGATTTCTTCATCGCCTATGGCCGCCAGGACCGGAAACCCGGCGAACTCGTCTGGCGCATCGGCGTGCCGAAGCTGAAGGCCCATGAGGCCTTCCGCGCCTACAAGATCTCGAAGCGCTTCGACCAGGACATCTCCGCCGTCATGGCCGCCTTCCGGTTCAGCCTCGACGGAGGCCGCGTCACCGCCGCCCGCATCGCCTTCGGCGGCATGGCGGCGACGCCGAAGCGGGGCGCGGCCGCGGAGGCCGCGCTCATCGGCGCCTCGCTGGACGATCCGTCGGGCTGGGCCGCCCCCATCGCGGCGCTGGCGAAGGACTTTCAGCCCATCTCCGACATGCGCGCCTCCGCAGCCTATCGGCTGGAGGTGGCGCAAGGACTTCTCAGCAAGGCGCTGATGGAAGTCGCGGGCGCCGCCGGCACCCGCGTGCTGGCGGACCGGAAGGCGGTGGCGTGATGGCGACCGCCCGCAGGACGATCGAGACGAAGACGGTGGGCCGCACGCTGGCGCATGACAGCGCGGCGCTGCATGTGCAGGGCTCCGCCATCTATGTGGACGACATGCGCGAGCCCGAGGGCCTCGTCCAAGTCTATCCCGGCTTCGCGAAGGAAGGGGCGGTGGGAGCGATCACCGCGCTCGACCTCGACAAGGTGAAGGCGGCCCCCGGCGTCATCGCCGTGCTGACGGCGAAGGATGTTCCGGGCCTCAACGACTGCGCGCCGGTGTTCGGCGGCGACCCGATCCTGGCGGATGGGCGGATCATGTTCCACGGCCAGGTGGTCTTCGCGGTCGTGGCCGAAACGCGCGAGGCTGCCCGCCGGGCCGCGCGCTTGGCGAGGGTCGAGGTCGCGGCTGAACCAGCCGCCGTGACGGTGGAGGATGCGCTGGCCGCCGGCACCAAGGACGTGGGCGAGCCCTACCAGTTCCTCCGCCGCGACCCGGCGAAGGCCATCGCCGCCGCCCCGCACCAGATTTCCGAGAGCTTCCGCATCGGCGGGCAGGAGCATTTCTACCTCGAAGGCCAGGTCAGCATGGCCGTGCCGGAGGAGCATGGCGCGATCACCATCCACTGCTCCACGCAGCACCCCTCCGAGGTGCAGCACCTCGTGGCCCACATGCTGCATCTGCCCGCCGCGATGGTGACCACCGAATGCCGCCGCATGGGCGGCGCCTTCGGCGGCAAGGAGAGCCAGGCCGCGCAATGGGCCTGCCTCGCAGCACTTGCCGCGCGGGTGACGGGGAGGCCCGCCAAGTGCCGCCTCGACCGCGACGAGGACATGATCATGACCGGCAAGCGCCATGACTTCCGCGTCGACTACCGCGCGGGCTTCGACGCGCAAGGCCGCGTCACGGGCGTGGAGGCCGATTTCCTGGCGCGCTGCGGCTATTCGGCGGATCTTTCCAACGCCATTTGCGACCGCACCATGTTCCATGCGGACAACGCCTATTTCTACCCGGCAGCCCGAATCGCCACGCGGCGCCTGAGGACGCACACCGTCTCCAACACCGCCTTCCGCGGCTTCGGCGGGCCGCAAGGCATGCTGTTCGCCGAGCGGATGATGGAGGCGATCGCGGTGCTCACGGGCCAGGACGCGCTCGACGTGCGCAAGGCCAATCTCTATGCCGAAAAGCGCGATGTCACCCCCTATGGCATGACGGTCGAGGACAACATCGCCCCTGACATCATCGCGCAGCTCGAGGCCTCCTCGGATTACCGTGCGCGCCGGAAGGACATCGCCCGCTTCAACGTGGAAAGCCCGGTGTTGAAGAAGGGCCTCTCCCTCACCCCCGTCAAGTTCGGCATCTCCTTTACCCTCACGCACCTGAACCAGGCGGGCGCCCTCGTCCATGTCTATACCGACGGCTCGGTTCACCTGAACCATGGCGGCACCGAGATGGGGCAGGGCCTCTACACCAAGGTGGCGCAGGTCGTGGCGGAGGAGTTCGGGATCGAGGCCTCCGCCGTCAGGATCACCGCCACCACCACGGGGAAGGTCCCCAACACATCCGCCACCGCCGCCTCCTCGGGTGCGGACCTCAATGGCATGGCGGCGAAGCAGGCGGCCGCCACCATCAAGAACCGGCTGATCGATTTTGCCGCGAAGCAGTGGAAGGTGCCGAAGTCCCGCATCCGCTTCGAGGACGGACAGGTGCTGATTGGCAACCGCTCCATCAGCTTCGGGGACCTGGCGCGGCAGGCGCATGTCGCGCGGATCTCGCTCTCCTCGACCGGATATTACGCCACCCCGAAGATCCACTGGGACCGGGCCAAGGCCAAGGGCCGCCCCTTCTTTTATTTCGCCTATGGCGCGGCCTGTTCCGAGGTGACCATCGACACGCTGACGGGCGAGATGCGGGTGGACCGGGTGGACCTGCTCCATGACGTGGGCCGCTCGCTCAACCCCGGCCTCGACATCGGGCAGGTGGAAGGCGGCTTCGTGCAGGGCATGGGCTGGCTGACCACCGAGGAACTCGTCTACGACGCGCAAGGCCGCCTGCGCACCCATGCGCCCTCGACCTACAAGATCCCCTGCGCCTCAGACGTGCCCGCCGATTTCCGGGTGAAGCTGTTCGAAAGCCGCGGCAACAAGGAGGATACGATCTACCGTTCCAAGGCGGTGGGTGAACCGCCGCTCATGCTGGGCATTTCCGTGTGGACGGCGATTTTCGACGCCGTGGCGAGCGTCAGGCCGGGCACCGTCCCGAAGCTCGACGCGCCGGCGACACCTGAGGCCATCCTGAAGGCCGTGAAAGGAATGGCTGGATGAAGACATGGAGCCTGATCGCGCGGGCACTGGAGGCGCACGGCAGCTGTGCGCTCGTCTCCGTCGTCAAGGCTGAAGGCTCCGTCCCGCGTGAGGAGGGCGCCCGCATGGTGGTGAGCCCTCAGGGGTTCCACGGCACGATCGGCGGCGGCACGCTGGAGTGGAAGGCGCTTGCGGAGGCGCAGCGCCTGCTCGGCAAGCCCCGCCAGGTGAAGATGCTCACCCAGTCCTTAGGCCCCGATCTCGGCCAGTGCTGTGGCGGCCGCGTGACGCTGGCCATCGAGAGCTTCGAGGCTGCTTCGCTGCCGGAAATCCGGGAGCTTGCGGCGCGGGAGGAGCGGGGCCCCTTCACCCTCGATGGCCGCTTGCCCGGCATTGCCGAGCGCTTTGGCGAGCGCCGCCGCCCGGTCCTGCTGTTTGGCGCGGGGCATGTGGGGCGCGCGCTGGTGCTGGCGCTGGCGCCACTTCCTTACGACGTGACCTGGGCAGACCCCCGGCCCGAGGCCTTCCCCGCGGCCATGCCGCAGAACGTGACGGCGGTCAGCGGCGACCCGCTGGAGGTGGTCGTGGCCTCGGCCGTGCCCGGTTCCCTCGCCTTCATCATGAGCCACTCGCACACGCTGGACCTTGCACTTGCCGATTCGGCATTGCGCAACCCGGCCATCGCCCATGTCGGCGTCATCGGCAGCGCCACCAAGCGCGCGCGCTTCGAAAGGCGGCTGGGGGAGGCGGGTGTCGCGGCGGAGCGCGTGAAATCGATGATTTGCCCGATCGGCATCGGCGGCATCCGCTCCAAGCTGCCCGCCGCGATTGCAGTTTCGGTTGCCGCCCAGATCATGACGCTTGATGAGGCATTGTCAGCCACCGCGTCTGAAGGCATGGTGCGCGCGGGAAATGCGGGCTGACAGGATGGAGTATCTTCTCGAGGCGCTTCACGTCACCAAGGTCTTCGGCGCGCTGAAGGCCAATGACGACGTGACTCTGAGGGTGAAGCCCGGCGAGATCCATGCCTTTCTCGGAGAGAACGGCGCGGGAAAGTCCACCCTTGTCAAGATGATCTATGGCGCCCTGCAGCCCACCTCCGGCGAGTTCCGCTGGATGGGCAAGACGGTGTCCATCGCCAGCCCGGCGGCGGCGCGCAAGCTCGGCATCGGCATGGTGTTCCAGCACTTCTCGCTGTTCGAGGCGCTCACCGTGGCGGAGAACATCGCGCTCGCCATGCCTGGCGCCTTCGACATGGGAAAGCTGTCCGAGCGCATCACCCGCGTCTCCCGCGAATACGGCCTGCCGCTGGAGCCCTCGGCCGTGGTGGCCGATCTCTCCGTGGGCGAGCGCCAGCGGATCGAGATCGTGCGCTGCCTGCTGCAGGAGCCGAAGCTCCTCATCATGGACGAGCCCACGGCCGTGCTCACCCCCCAGGAGGCCGACCAGCTCTTCGTGACCCTCCAGCGCCTCGCGGGCGAAGGCTGCGCGGTGATCTACATCAGCCACCGCCTGGAGGAGGTGAAGCAGCTCTGCCACAACGCCACCATCCTGCGGCACGGACGGGTGGTCGCCAATGTCGACCCGATGAAGGAGACGGCGGCGAGCCTCGCCCGGCTCATGGTCGGCGGCGACATTCATGTGGTGCGGGCCGAGCGCAAGGATGCGGGCGGCGCCGTGCGTCTGAAGCTCGATGATCTGCGGCTTCCCGCCGACGGGCCCTTCGCGGTGGAACTCCGCAACATTTCGCTCGAGGTCAGGGCGGGGGAGGTGGTGGCGATCGCCGGCGTGGCCGGGAACGGCCAGTCCGAACTGTTCGACGCCGTCTCTGGCGAACGCTCGCTCGCCTCCGCCGCCATGGTTGCCATCGATGGCCGGCCCGCGGGGCATGACGGCGTCAACGCCCGCCGCAAGGCGGGTGCCGCCTTCGTGCCGGAAGAGCGCCTCGGCCATGGCGCGGTGCCGGGCTTCACCCTGTCCCAGAACGTGGTGCTGACGCGCCACTCCTCGGACCAGTCGCTGGTCAGGTCCGGCATGGTGAAGGCCGACGGCGCGGCGGATGTGAGCCAGCGCGTGATCAAGGCCTTCGATGTGCGCAAGGGCAAGCCCGACCCGGAGGCGCGCTCGCTCTCCGGCGGCAATCTGCAGAAATTCGTGATGGGGCGCGAGCTTGACCGGAAGCCCGGTGTGCTGGTGGTGAACCAGCCGACATGGGGCGTGGATGCGGGCGCTTCCGCCACCATCCGGCAGGCCATCGTGGACCTGGCGCGCCAGGGCTCGGCCGTGCTCGTGATCAGCCAGGACCTCGACGAGATCTTCGAAATCGCGGATCGCATCGCCGTCATCTCGCGCGGCGAACTCTCGGAGGCCTATCCCGCCTCCGAACTCTCGGCGGAGAGGATCGGCCTCCTGATGGCGGGTGCGCACGAAGTGAAGGGGAGGGCCCATGCGGCTCGTGCTTGAGAAGCGGGCGGAGCATTCCGCGCGCATGGCGGTGCTGTCGCCGCTCATCGCCATCCTGCTCACGCTCGTCACGGGCGGCATCATCTTCGCGCTGCGCGGGCTCAACCCGTTCGAGGCGCTTTACGTCTATTTCGTCGAGCCGCTCACCACCTCATGGTCGATCGAGCAGCTGATCGTGAAGGCGACGCCGCTGGCGCTGATCGGCGCGGGGCTTGCCGTGTCCTACATGGCCAATGTCTGGAACATCGGCGCGGAGGGCCAGCTCACCGCGGGCGCCATCCTCGGCTCCGCCATCCCCGTGTTCTTCCCCGAACTGCAGTCGCCCGTGACGCTGCTGCTGATGATCGTGCTCGGCATGATCGGCGGCATGGCCTGGGCCTCGATCCCGGCCTTGCTCAAGAACCGCTTCGGCGCGAACGAGATCCTGACGAGCCTGATGCTTGTCTACGTCATCCAGCTGATGCTCGACTGGCTGGTGCGCGGACCCTGGCGCGACCCGCAGGGCTACAACTTCCCCAAGACGGTCGGCTTCACCGGCTGGCAGACGCTGCCGAGCTTCCAGCTTTTGCCGCCCTCCATCGGGCCGCTCTACATCAACCTCGGTGCAGTCTTCGCGGTCGTGGCGGTGGTGGCGCTGGCCTTCCTCATGGGCCGCACGCTGAAGGGCTTCGAACTGCGCGTCCAGGGGGTCGCCCCCCGCGCCGGCCGCTTCGCCGGCTTCTCGCGCGAGAAGACCGTGTGGTTCTGCTTCCTGCTTTCGGGCGCGCTGGCGGGGCTTGCCGGCGTCTGCGAGGTGATGAGCACGGTGGGCCAGCTGCAGCCGGGCATTTCGCCGGGCTATGGCTTCACCGCCATCATCGTTGCCTTCCTCGGCCGCCTCAACCCCGTGGGCGCGCTGGTCGCGGCCTTCGCGCTCGCCATCAGCTATCTCGGCGGCGAGGCGGCTCAGGTTGCGCTCGGCATCTCCGACAAGACGGCGCGCGTCTTCCAGGGCATCCTGCTGTTCTACATCCTGGCCTGCGACTCGCTGATCCTCTACCGGCTGAAACTGACCGGCCGCGCACCCCATATGGCGGAGAGCCGCGCATGACCGACCAGCTGCTCTCGATCATCCTCACCGTCATCACAGCCTCAACCCCGCTGCTGCTCGCCGCCATCGGCGAACTGGTGGTGGAGCGTTCGGGCGTTCTCAACCTCGGCGTCGAGGGCATGATGGCGGTGGGCGCCGTCTGCGGCTTCGGCGCGGCCTTCCTCACGGGCTCGCCGCTGCTCGGCGTGCTGGCGGCCATCGCGGCGGGTGCGCTGCTCTCGCTGCTCTTCGGCTTCCTCACCCTCACCATGGTGTCGAACCAGGTGGCGACGGGCCTCGCCCTGACGCTGCTGGGCCTGGGGCTTGCGGGGCTGATCGGCGAGGGGTTCGTCGGCCAGCCGGGCGTCAAGCTGGAGCGGATGGACATTCCGGTGCTGACCTCCATTCCCTTCATCGGCCCCATCCTGTTCGGGCAGGACCCGCTGGTCTATCTCTCGCTGCTCGTCGTGGCGGGCACGGCCTATGTGCTGTTCCGCACCAGGACCGGACTCATCATCCGCGCGGTGGGCGACAGCCACCAGTCGGCCCATGCGCTGGGCTATTCGGTGATCGGCGTGCGCTATCTCTGCGTGATGTTCGGCGGCGCCTGTGCGGGTCTGGCGGGCGGCTACCTCTCGCTGGCCTACACCCCGCAATGGGTGGAGAACATGACGTCGGGACGCGGCTGGATCGCGCTGGCGCTGGTCGTCTTCGCGTCCTGGCTTCCCTGGCGCGTGGCGCTCGGCGCCTATCTCTTCGGCTTCATCACGGTGATGGGCTTCTCGGTGCAGGCGCATGGCATCGGCATCCCGTCGCAGCTCCTGTCGGCGCTGCCCTATCTCGTCACCATCCTCGTGCTGGTGATCATCTCGGGCAACCGGGCGCTGATGCGGGCCAACACGCCCGCCTGCCTCGGCCAGCCCTTCGTGCCTGACCGGTAGTCTTTGACGAAGCTTCGCCACCGCCAGCAGCCGGCGCGGAGCAAGAACAACAACGGCTGCAGCAATGGGTTTTGAACAAGGAGAACGAGAGAATGAAAATCTGGATGGCAATGGCAGCAGCCCTGGCGCTCAGCGTCTCGGCGGGTGCCGCGAACGCAGCCGAGAAGCTCAAGGCCTGCTGGGTCTATGTCGGTCCGATCGGCGACCACGGCTATTCCTACCAGCACGACCTCGGCCGCAAGGCGGTTGAAGAGGCGCTGGGCGACAAGGTCGAGACCGCCTATCTCGAGAACGTGGCCGAGGGCCCGGACGCCGAGCGCGCCATCGAGCGCTTTGCGCGCGAGGGCTGCAAGATCACCTTCACCACCTCCTTCGGCTTCATGGACCCGACCCTGAAGGTCGCCGCGAAGTATCCGGACCTGAAGTTCGAGCACGCCACGGGCTTCAAGAAGGCCGACAACGTCGGCATCTACAACGCCCGCTTCTACGAGGGCCGCTACGTGATGGGCCAGATCGCCGCCAAGGTCTCCAAGTCCGGCGCGGCAGGCTACATCGTGTCCTTCCCGATCCCGGAAGTGATCATGGGCATCAACGCCTTCATGCTCGGCGCCCAGTCGGTGAACCCGGACTTCAAGGTCAAGGTCGTGTGGGTGAACTCCTGGTATGACCCGGGCAAGGAAGCGGATGCCGCCAAGGTCCTCTTCGGCCAGGGCGTGGACATCATCACCCAGCATACGGACTCGACCGCGCCGCTGCAGATCGCGGAAGAGCAGGGCAAGCTCGGCTTCGGCCAGTCCTCCGACATGGCGAAGTTCGCCCCCAAGGCGCAGCTCACCGCCAACATGAACAACTGGGCGCCCTATTACATCCAGCGTGTCCAGGCGGTTCTCGACGGCACCTGGGCGGTGGACGACACCTGGGGCGGCATGAAGGAGGGCATGGTTGTTCTTGCACCCTTCGCCAACATGCCCGACGACGTGAAGAAGATGGCGGAGGAAACCGCCGCCAAGATCAAGTCCGGCGAGTTTCACCCCTTCACCGGCCCGATCACCAAGCAGGACGGCACGACGGTGGGCGAAGCCGGCAAGCCGCTGCCCGACGGCGAGCTCCTTGGCATGAACTACTACGTCAAGGGCATCGACGACCAGCTGCCGCAGTAAGCGTCAGGTTCGAACAACCAGCGCCTGCCGCGGGGACTCCCCCGGCAGGCGCATTCATGAGAAGACCATGCTCGAGCCCTTCATCGCCGACTGGCTGAACTTCCTCATCCGCTGGGGGCACATGATCGCAGGCATCGCCTGGATCGGGACGTCCTTCTATTTCGTGGCGCTGGATTTCTCCCTGAAATCGCGCGACGGCCTGCCATCCGGCGTGCGCGGCGAGGCCTGGGAAGTGCATGGCGGCGGCTTCTATCACGTGCAGAAATACCTCTCCGCACCCGCGCGCATGCCGGAGCACCTCACCTGGTTCAAGTGGGAGGCCTATCTCACCTGGGTCACGGGCTTCTTCCTGCTGGCGGTGGTCTACTACCTCAATGCGCGCGCCAACCTGATCGACCCCGCCGTGCTGGACCTCGCGCCGTGGCAGGCGATCACGATTTCCGTCGTGTCCATCATCGCGGGCTGGGCCATCTATGACGGGCTGTGCCGTTCGCCCATCGGGCGGAGGACGAGCCTTCTCGCGGCCTGCGTCTTCATGCTCATCCTCGCCTTCGCCTATCTCTTCACCCATGTCTTCTCCGGGCGCGGCGCCTTCATCCATGTGGGCGTGATCGTGGGCACCATGATGGCGGCGAACGTCTTCATGGTCATCATCCCCAACCAGCGCAAGATCACCGCGTCGCTGATCCGCGGCGAGACGCCCGACGCAGCGCTGGGCGCCATCGGCAAGCAGCGCTCGCTGCACAACACCTACCTGACGCTGCCCGTGCTGCTGATGATGATCAGCAACCATTTCTCCATGCTCACCAACGCGCCGAACGCCTGGGTGCTGGTCGGGCTCATCGTGGTGGGGGGTGCCGCAGTCCGCCACTTCCTGGTGCGGCACGAGGTGGGCGACCCGCTGGCGAAGATCGCCTGGACATTGCCGGTGATCTTCGTGGCGCTGGGGCTTGCCTGGTGGCTCTCCTCCGGGCCGCTCCTGTGGCTCGACTGGGCGAACCTTCTGATCCGCTGGGGCCACATGATCGCCGGCATCGCCTGGATCGGCACCTCCTTCTATTTCGTGGCGCTGGACTTCTCGCTCCGCAAGGCGGCGAACATGCCCCCAGGTGTGGCGGGTGAGGCGTGGGAGGTGCATGGCGGCGGCTTCTACCATGTGCGGAAATACCTCACCGCGCCCGAGACGCTGCCGAAGGACCTGATCTGGTTCAAGTGGGAGGCCTATCTCACCTGGGTCACGGGCTTCCTGCTGCTCGTCGTGCTCTACTACCTGCAGGCGGAGAGCTACCTGATTGACCCGAACGTGATGGCGCTCGGGCGCTGGCAGGCCATCGGCATCTCGGTCGCGAGCCTGGCGCTCGGCTGGGTGCTCTACACGGCGCTGTGCCGCTCACCCATCGGGCGCAACACGGGGCTTCTGGGCCTCTGCCTTTTCATCATGCTGCTGGCCTTCGCCTGGGCCTACACGCAGCTCTTCTCCGGCCGCGGCGCCTTCATCCACATCGGTGCGCTGATCGGGACGATCATGGCGGCCAATGTCTTCATGGTCATCATCCCCAACCAGCGGAAGATCACGGCGGCGCTGCTGACGGGCGAGAAGCCCGATCCGGCGCTGGGCCTCACCGGCAAGCAGCGTTCCCTGCACAACACCTATCTGACGCTGCCCGTGCTGGCGATGATGATCTCGAACCATTTCCCGATGGTGACGGACAATCCGCATGGCTGGGCGCTGGCGGGGCTCATCATCATCGGTGGCGGCCTCGCGCGGCATTTCCTCGTGCGCATCGAGGTGGGCGACCGGCAGGAGGACATCGCCTGGACGCTGCCGCTCATCGGCGCGGCGCTGGCCTTCGCGCTCATCATCACGCAGCCGGAAAAGCTCGTGCTCTTCCCCGGCGAGGTGACGGACAGCGAGGCGCTCTCCATCGTGCAGGCGCGCTGCGCCTCCTGCCATGCGGCGAAGCCCACGGACGCCACCATCAGGGTGGCGCCCAAGGGCGTCCACCTCGAGACGCTGGAGGAGCTGCAGCGCTATGCCGCACAGATCGAGACGCAGGCGGTGAAGAGCAAGGCCATGCCGCTCGGCAACCGCACGGGCATGCTGGACGAGGAGCGCGCCAAGCTCGGAACATGGATCGCGAGACAATGAGCAGCATCGGCACCGTCAACGCAATGAGCCCGTCCGAATTCCTGGCAGGTTTCGGGGACGTGGCCGAGCATTCGCCCTGGGTGGCGCAGGAGGCTTCCGCCTTCCGGCCCTTCGCCAATCGGGACGCGATGATCGCCCGCTTCGAGGGGGCGGTGCGCGCCGCGAACCGGGATGCGCGGCTCGCCCTGATCCGCGCCCACCCGGACCTCGCAACAAGAGCGAAGCTCACCGAGGATTCCTCGAAGGAGCAGGCGGGCGCCGGCCTCAACACGCTGACGGCGGAGGAATTCGCCCGCTTCACGGACCTCAACACGCGCTACAAGGAACGCTTCGGCTTTCCCTTCATCTTCGCGGTGAAGGGGGCGACGAAGCACATGATCCTCGCGAGCTTCGAGGAGCGGGTGGACCATGCGCCGGAACAGGAGTTCGCCATGGCCATCTCACAAGTGTGCCGCATCTTCCGCTTCCGCATCGAGGACCGGGTGTCGCCATGACCCATGTCATCAAGGGCCAGACGCTGAGCTTCGCCGCCGATGGCGCGGTGCTGCATGAGAGCCGGGGTGCCATCGCGGTGGGCGATGACGGCACCATCCTGTGGTCCGGCCCGCTGCCGCTGCTGCCGCATGCCTTCCGGCAGGTGGAGGCGCATGACCATGGCGAGATGATCGTCATGCCGGGCTTCATCGACGCGCACATCCATTTCCCGCAATACCGGATGCTTGCCGCGCCGGGGAAGGACCTGCTCGACTGGCTCACCCGCTTCACCTTTCCGGAGGAGAGCCGCTATGCCGAGGCGGCCTATGCCAAGGCGGCGGCGGAGGTGTTCGTGAACCGCCTGTTCCAGCACGGCACCACGGCGGCGCTGGCCTTCTGCTCCGTGCACAAGGCCTGTGCCGACGCGCTGTTCGCGGCGGCGGACGGCCAAGGCATGGCGCTCGTCACCGGCAAGACCATGATGGACCGCAACGCCATCCCCGCCGTGCAGGACGACCCCGAGACGGGTGCGCGTGAATCGGAAGAACTCTACCGCGCCTGGCACGGCAAGGGGCGGCTGCGCTATGCGGTGACGCCGCGCTTCGCCATCACCTCATCCGAGGCGCAGCTGAAGCTTTCGGGCGAACTTCTCGCCTCGCTGCCGGGCGCGCTGATGCAGACGCATCTTTCCGAAAGCCCCGGCGAGATCGCCTTCGTGAAGGAACTTTTCCCCGCTGCGAAGGACTATACCGACGTCTATGACCGCTTCGGGCTTCTCAGTGAGCGCAGCCTCTTCGCCCATGGAATCCACCTCTCCGAGCGCGAATGCGCGAGGCTGTCCGAGGCGGGCTCCACGGTGGTGCATTGCCCCACCTCCAACACCTTCCTCGGCTCTGGCCTGATGTCCATGCCGCATCTCCGCAAGGAGGGGCGGCCCGTGCACATCGGCGTGGCGACCGATGTGGGCGGGGGCACCAGCTATTCGATGCTGGCGACGCTCGGCGAAGCCTACAAGGTGCAGATGCTGGCGGGCTACAAGCCGAGTGCTGCGGAACTCTTCGCCATGGCGACGCGCGGCAATGCCGAGCGGCTGGGGATCGCCCATGAGACGGGTTCGATCGAGACCGGCAAGTTCGCCGACCTCGTGGTGCTGGACCCCAGGGCCACGCCGGTTCTCGCCAGCCGTCAGGAGGTGTCATCCTCGCTCGAGGACGTGCTGTTCTCGCTGATGATCTTAGGGGACGACCGCGCGGTGCACGCCACTTACGTGAAGGGCCGCAAGGTGCACGGCGGCGTCACGGGGTGAGGCCGAAGACAAAGTCTTCCGCGAACCACACCTCTTCCAGATTGTTGCCGGGACCTTTCCGGTCCACCACGAGGAAGCGGCTTTCGGCGTCGAGCACCAGCAGCGGGTGGTGCCAGGCGTTGCGCGCGTAATTGACGCCTTGGCGGCCCGACGCCGTGAAGGCGCGGTAGCTGGCGAAGTCATGGACGTCGCCCGCCACCAGCACGAGCCACGGCCTGTCCTGCAGCGGAAAGAAGATCTGGCTGCCCAGCGGGTGACGCTCCATCAGCCGGATCTCCACGGGCAGCGGCCGCGGCTGGCCGAGGAACAGGCTGACGTTCGTGACGCCGCCCTCCGCCGCGACATCCACATGGGCGAGGTCGTTGAAGCGCTCGGCGAAGCCCTGGTTGATGGTGAAATGCGCCGCACCCTCCATCTCGATCACGTCGCCGAAGGGCCGGAAAGCCTCACGCGTCAGCGGTTCGGGGGAGAGCAGCCGCATGGAGGGACTCACCCGATCCGGCAGGAGATGGTGCCGAGCTCTCCGTAATCCACGCTCACCTCGTCGCCCGGGGCGATGGGCATCGGCACGATGCAGGTGCCGGTCGTCACGAACTGGCCGGCCTTGACGCCGCCGCAGAAGCTCGCGGCCTCGTTCACGAACCAGGTGAGGGCCTTGCGCGGGTCGCCCAGCACCGCCTTGCCTGTCCCTTCCGCCACGACGGCCCCGTTCTTCAGTCCCCTCACGGCATGGGCGGAAAGGTCGATGTGGCGCCAAGGCTTGGTGACGGCGGGACCGAGCACCAGCCAGGAGGCGCAGGCCGTATCGGCGATGAGCTGTGCCGCGCCGACCTTGGTGAAATCCTGGTAGCGGCTGTCCGGAACCTCGATCGAGAGATGGATCGAGCCTGCGGCGTCCAGCGCCTCGGCATCCGAATAGGGCAGGGCGCGCGGCGGCAGGTCCCGCGTGAAGCCGAAGGCGAATTCGGCTTCCGCCACGCGCATGATGTTGTCGCCGAGCGTGACGCTAGCGCCGGGCGCCAGGAGGCGGTTCCGCAGGATGCGCCCGATGATCGGGCCGTCGACGTTGATGTGCTTCTGGCCCGCTTCGCTGGTGGCGGCGATCTTCCAGCCGGCGACCTCGCTGCCGCTCTGGCGGGCCACGGCGGCGGCGGCCTCATAGCCCTGTCCCCGTGTCATGGGCCGCATCTCTTCGGGAAGCGAAGGGATGCGGGTCGTGGCGGACCAGTTGCGCAGGAGGAGGTCGGCCGCTGCTGAGAAGTCCGGCACCGTCGTCATGAATCAGTCTCCCAGTCTCTTCAGCATCCCGATATAGCGCGGATGATCGCGCAGTACATCGAGATCGCTGTCATGCATCATGAACTCGCGCAGCGACTTGAGCGTCGCGGGGCCCATGATGCGGTCCAGCCTGTCGAGGGCCAGGTCCTTTTCGCCGAGGATCGCGAAGGCGCAGGCGATGTTGTAATGCATGTAGAAATCGTCGGGCTCGATGAGGGAGGCGCGTTCCGCCCAGTCCCTGGTGCGCTCCGTCTCGCCCAGCACGGCGAGTAGCCCCGCGCCGAAGGCCAGCGCGTCGGCGTCGTCGGGGCGCTCCGCGATGGCGGCTTCGGTGCGGCTCAGCGCGCGGCGCGCGGCCGTGCGCATCTCCTCGATCTGGCCCATGGACTGGTAGCACATGGACTGCAGGCCATAGGCGCGGAAGTCGTCGCTCTTGCGCTCGGCCGCCTTGCCGAAGAGTTCCGCCGCCTTGGCATATTGCCCGCGGTTGAAGCAGTTGCGGCCATAGAAGAAATAGGCTTCGAACAGATCGGGTTTGAGCGCGATGGCGCGCTCGAAATTCGCCTCCGCCTCCTCGTAACGGCCCGCTGTGTAGAGGGCGAGGCCCTTCGACGCATGGGCCTCCGCCAGGGACGCGTCGAGGGCCAGCGCGCGCTCGCTCTGCTCGAAGATCTCGTTGGTGGTGATGGTCGTATCGCCTGCATCGAGAAGATGCGAATTGCAGTCGGCGATGCCGGCATGGGCGGCGGCATAGTCGGGGTCGATGTCGAGGGCGCGCTGGAACATCTGCCGCGCCAGCCTCAGGTAGCGCCGCGTCTGGCCACGGTGGAAGAAGCTGCGGCCCATAAGGTAGAAGCGGTAGGCTTCGCTGTTGAAGGTCGGGCGCTGGCTCAGCGTCTCGCGCTCGCGTGGCAGCATTTTCAGCCGCAGCGCATCGACGATGGCGTGCGAAATGTCGTCCTGCAGGTCGAAGATGTCCTCGAACTTGCGGTCGTAGCGCTCGGCCCAGACATGGCCGTTGGTGCGCCCGTCGATCAGCTGCGCGGTGATGCGCACGCGGTCGTTCACCTTCCTGACGCTGCCTTCGAGGATGTACTGCACGCCGAGCCGCGCGGCCACGCGGTCGAGGTCCTCGGTCGAGCCCTTCAGCGTGAAGGCGGTGTTGCGCGAGATGACGAAGAGCGCGGAAATCTTCGACAGGTCGGTGATGATGTCTTCGGTAATGCCGTCGCTGAAATAGTCCTGTTCGGGATCGCCGCTCATGTTGACGAAGGGCAGGACGGCGATCGAGGCCTGGTGCCCGTCGGCCCGCCGGTGCCGCCCCGGGCCTTGCGTGCCGGTGGCGACCCGGTAGGCCTGTGTGAGGCCGGAGGTGTCCTTCAACTGCCGCTTGCCCGCATCCTCGAAGCCGTAAGCCAGATGGCGGTGCGCGTGCTGGTACACGGTTTCGGACACGAAGATGCCGCCGGGCTCCGCGATGGCCTGAAGGCGCGAGGCGACGTTCACGCCATCGCCATAGACGTCGTTTCCCTCGACGATCACGTCCGAGAGGTTGATGCCGATTCGGAAGCTCATGCGCTTCTCCTCGGGAATATGGGCGTTGCGGGCCTCGGATGCCTGCTGCATCTCCGCGGCGAAGCTCACGGCGTTGACCACGCTCGCGAATTCGGCGAGGAAACCGTCGCCCAGGGTCTTGACGATGCGCCCGCCGCATTTTTCCAGCAGCGGGTCGATCACGGCGGCCTGGCGTTCCATCAGTTCGGCCAGGGTTCCCGCCTCGTCACGCTCCATCAGCCGGGAATAACCAGCGACATCGGCCGAAAGGATCGTCGTCAGACGCCGCTCCACTGCACAGCCCCGCTTCTCCGTAAAACCACATAGTATGTGGGGAAGCTTCTCGATAGCAATTTGATTCCGCATGAGGAAAGGCGCCGGGGAGGCGCGCCTCCTTGACAAGCCTCACACCCGGGACACACTATCCGCCTTCAGTTTTCAGAGGGAACTTCCGCGTGTATGCCAGGCCCCGGAACATCGAGGAGGCGGCGCTTGCCATGTCCGAGGCAGGCGCGATGGCCGTTGCGGGAGGAACCGACGTCTACCCCGCCCATGCGGGAAAGGCGCTGACGTGGCCGCTCGTCGATCTCTCCGGCATCAGCACCCTGCGCGGCATCGAGGAGACGGAGGAGGCCTTCCGCTTCGGCGCGGCCACCACCTGGAGCATGATCGCGAGGGCGGCGCTGCCCCCGGCCTTCGACGCGCTGAAGGCCGCGGCGCGCGAGGTGGGCTCGGTCCAGATCCAGAACCGCGGCACCATCGCGGGCAATCTCTGCAATGCCTCTCCCGCGGCGGACGGCGTGCCGCCGCTGCTGGCGCTCGATGCCGCGGTCGAACTCGCCGCGCGGGAGGGAAGGCGTGTGCTGCCGCTCTCTGCCTTCATCACCGGCTATCGCCGCACGGCGTTGCGGGCGGGCGAGATCGTCACCGCCGTGATCGTGCCGAAGCCTTCGGGCGCGGCGCGGTCCGCCTTCGTGAAACTGGGCGCGCGGCGCTATCTCGTCATCTCGATCCTCATGGCCGCCGCCGTGGTGGAGCGGGGCGATGACGGGCTGATCCGCCGCGCCGCCGTGGCGGTGGGGGCGGCATCGCCGGTGGCGCAGCGTCTCGCGGGGCTCGAACAGGCGCTGATTGGCCTTGCCCCGGGGAACAGACCATCGGCGCTGGTTGCGCCGCATCACCTTGCCGGGCTTTCCCCCATCGACGATGTGCGCGCCACGGCCGGCTACAGGCTGGAGGCGGCGCTCGTGGTCGTGGGCGAGGCGCTCGACCGGGCGGCGGGAGTGGCCTGACCGTGGCGATCTCCTTTGACCTCAACGGCACGCCCGTTTCCTGTGACGCTGAACCCTCCGCCCGCCTCAGCGAGGTGTTGCGCCGCCAATTGGACCAGAAGGGCACCAAGAGCGGCTGCGACGCGGGCGATTGCGGTGCCTGCACCGTGCTGGTCGACGGCGAGACGGCCTGCGCCTGCCTCGTGCCCGCCGCACAGGCCGAGGGCGCACGCATCGTCACCATCGAGGGTCTGAGCCAGAACACCGCGAAGGGTGCGCTGCTGCAGAAGGCCTTCCTGGCGCGGGGTGCCGCGCAATGCGGCATCTGCACGCCGGGCATGCTGGTGGCCGCCGCAGCACTCCTGGAGCGCGAGGCCGCGCCCAGCCGCGAGGCGATCGCCGATGCGCTGGGCGGCGTGCTCTGCCGCTGCACGGGCTATGCCAAGATCATCGACGCGGTGGCAGATGCCGCCGCAGGGCGCATGTCCGAAGATGAGGTGCCGGAGCAGGGCCGTGCCGTGGGCGCCCGCATTGCGCGGCTCGACGGCGGGCCGAAGGTGGCGGGCACGGAGCAATATGGCGCCGATGCCGTCCCACGCGATGCGCTGTGGGTGCGGGCCATCCGCTCGCCCTTCCACCGCGCAGGCTTCGCCTTCGGCGACATCGACGCCTATGTGAAGGCCCTTCCCGGCCTCGTGCGGGTGATCACGGCCGCCGACATTCCGGGCCGCAATATCTTCGGCGTGATCCCACCCTTCGCCGACCAGCCCGTCTTCGCGGAAGGCGAAGCGCGGTTCCGGGGCGAGGCAGTGGCCGCCGTGGTGGGCACGCGCGAGGCGGTGGAGGCTCTCGACCTCTCGGCCTTCCCCGTGACGTGGGAGGAGCGGCCCGCGGTGCTGGACCTCGACGCGGCCCTCGACCCCGCCGCGCCGCAGCTTCACGCGGGCCGGAACGGCAACATATTGGTAAAGGGCCGCGTGGCCCGTGGCGACGCGGAGCAGGCGCTGGCCGAGGCGCCCATCGTGGTGGAGGGGCGCTTCGAAACCGGCTTCGTCGAGCACGCCTATATCGAGCCCGAGGCCGGATGGGCCCGGCGGGTGGGCGGCAGGATCGAGATCACGGCGTCCACCCAGGCACCCTACATGGACCGCGATGACACGGCGGCCATCATGGGCCTTGCGCCCGAGGCCATCCGCATCATTCCGTCCGCCTGCGGCGGCGGCTTCGGCTCCAAGCTGGACCTTTCGGTGCAGCCCTATGTGGCGCTGGCGGCGTGGCTCACGGAGAGGCCCTGCGCCATGGTCTATTCGCGCCAGGAATCGATCCAGTCTACCACCAAGCGCCATCCGGCGGTGATGCGGTCGCGCATGGCGGCGAGCCGCGAGGGCGATCTCCTCGCCATGGATTTCGAGGGGGATTTCAACACCGGGGCCTATGCCTCCTGGGGGCCGACGGTGGCGAACCGCGTGCCTGTTCACGCCTCGGGCCCCTATGTGGTGCCGAACTACCGGGCCCGCACCCGCGCCGTGCTGACCCATTGCGTGCCCGCTGGCGCCTTCCGCGGCTTCGGCGTGCCGCAGACGGTGATCGCGCAGGAGCAGATGCTGGACATGCTGGCGGAGAAGATCGGCATGGACGCGCTGGACTTCCGCATCCGCAATGCGCTGACCGACGAAACACCCACCGTGACCGGCCAGGTGATGGGCGACGGGGTGGGCATCAAGGAGTGTTTCGAGGCGCTGAAGCCGCAGTGGCGGACGCTCCGGGCGGAGGCCGAGGCGTTCAACGCAGGGCAATCCCACCTGCGGCGCGGTGTTGGCGTGGCGGGCATGTTCTATGGCTGCGGCAACACCTCGCTTCCCAACCCCTCCACCATCCGCTTCGGACTGAAGCCGGACGGGCGGCTCTCCCTGCATCAGGGGGCGGTGGACATCGGGCAGGGCTCCAACACCATCATCACCCAGATCGCGGCGGACGCGGTGGGCCTGCCGCTTTCCATGGTCGACATCGTCTCGCCTGACACGGACCTGACGCCCGACTGCGGCAAGACCTCCGCCTCGCGCCAGACCTTCGTGACGGGCAAGGCGGCTGAACGCGCGGGTGCTGCCCTTCGCCGCAGCCTGCTGCGGCTGGCGAATGCGGGCGAGGGCGCAAGGCTCGAACTGGCTCCGGCCAAGCTCCGCGTCATCGACGGGGCCGTCATCCGCGAGGTGGACCTCGCCACACTGCCGCGTGATGCCCACGGCTATGCCGTCTGCGCGGAGGAGAGCTTCGACCCGCCGACCTCGCCGCTGGACGAGAACGGGCAGGGCAAGCCCTATGCCGTCTATGGCTATGGGGCGCATCTGGCGGAGGTGGAGGTGGACACGCGGCTCGGCACGGTGAAGCTCCGCCGCGTGGTGGCGGCGCATGACGTGGGCCGCGCCATCAACCCCACGCTGGTCGAGGGCCAGATCGAGGGCGGCGTCGCGCAGGGCATCGGCATGGCGCTGATGGAGGAGTTCACGCCCGGAAGGGGCGAAAACCTCCACGACTATCTGATCCCCACCATCGGCGACGTGCCGGAGATCGAATCGATCCTCGTCGAGCGCGCCTCCTCCGTCGGCCCCTTCGGCGCCAAGGGCATCGGCGAACAGGCGCTGATCCCCACGGCGCCCGCCATCCTCAACGCCATCCACCACGCTTGCGGCGTGCGCATCACGCGCGTTCCCGCCACGCCGGACCGCGTTCTGGCCGCCATGAAGTCCCGGCAAGGCCCATGACCCGCATGCAGGCGCGCATGCTGCCCGACGGGCGCAGGCTGCACCTTCATGACGGGGCCATCGACCTGATCATCGGTGCGGAGGGCGACACCGTCCGCGCCCATGAGGCGGCCAAGGCCCGCTTCGCCACGATCCTGGACGAGCTCTGCGTCGAGCTGCCGCTGCTGCGCTCGCCCGTGGGGCCGGAGCCGCAAGGCCAGGTCGCCCGCCGCATGTGGCGGGCGACACTTCCCCTGGCGGCGGAAGGCTTCATCACCCCCATGGCGGCGGTGGCGGGCGCCGTGGCGGAGGAGGTGCTGGAGGCGATGGCGAGGGACGCCCAACTCACCCGCGCCTTCGTCAACAACGGGGGCGACATCGCCCTGCACCTCGCCCCCGGTGCCGCCTTCGAGGTGGGGCTGGTGGACCGGCCGGACAGGCCCTCACTGTTCTCGACCGCCCGCATCGCCTCTGACGACCCGGTGCGCGGCATCGCCACGAGCGGGTGGCGCGGGCGGTCCTTCTCCCTCGGCATTGCCGATGCGGTGACGGTGCTGGCGGGGCGCGCCAGCGTGGCGGATGCGGCGGCAACCGTCATCGCCAATGCGGTGGACCTTCCCGGCCACCCCGCCGTGACGCGCGTTCCCGCGCGTGACATCCAGCCTGACAATGACTTGGGGGAGAGGCCCGTCACCCGGGGCGTGGGCCACCTCGCCCCGAATGAAATTGCCGCCGCGCTGGATGCTGGTGTAGCCTTGGCGGAAAGAGTGGTGAGGGAGCGGCGCATCATCGCCGCCGCACTCCACCTCGCGGGGGAAACCCGCACGGTGGGCGGATTGCTGGGGAGGGCGGATGCCGGACGTGAAGGTGAGAAAATTCCTCGTCTCGGTGGAGGAGATCCACCATGAGGGCGGGCCCGTGGCGGACGTGCCGCCGCGCCGGGGCGCGGTGCTGGCAGTGGTCGAGAACCCCTATGCCGGGGCCTTCCACGCCGACATCCAGCCCTTCATGGAAGACCTGAAGCCACTGGGCCTCGAGATGGCGCGGAAGCTTCTCGCCGCACTCGGCGGCGACCCGAAGGCCATCGAGGGCTATGGTAAGGGCTCCATCGTGGGCGAGGCGGGGGAGCTGGAGCATGCGGCCCTCTGGCATGCGCCGGGCGGCTATTCGATGCGCGAGGTGCTGGGCGGGGCCAAGGCCATCGTGCCTTCCACCAAGAAGGTGGGTGGCCCAGGAACGCGGCTCGACGTGCCGGTGACCCACGTCAACGCCTCCTATGTGAGGAGCCATTTCGACGCCATCGAGGTGGGCATTCCGGATGCGCCGCGGGCGAATGAAATGGTGGTGGCGCTGGTGATGACGACGGGACCGCGCGTCCATGCGCGCGCCGGCGGCCTTGCCGCCACGGACATCAAGGGAGAGGACGGCTTGAGATGAAGGCGAAGATCCGCAAGCTCATGACGGTGGTGGACGAGACGATGAGCGAGCAGGGGCAGGAGGTGTCTCCCCCGATCCGCCGCGCGGCGGCGATCGCCGTCATCGCCAACCCCTTCGCGGGCAAGTACCAGGAAGACCTGTCAGAACTGATCGAGGTTGGCGAGGAACTGGGCGGCCTTCTGGCGGAACGCGCCGTAGCGGCACTCGGCATTCCGGGCGGCCAGGTCGAAAGCTATGGCAAGGCCGCCGCCGTGGGCGAAAACGGCGAGCTGGAGCATGCCGCCGCCATCCTGCACCCCAAGCTGGGCGCACCCTTCCGCAAGGTGCTGGGCAAGGGCGCGGCGCTGATCCCGTCCTCCAAGAAGCGCGGTGGCATGGGCGTGGTGCTGGACATTCCGCTGGGCCACAAGGACGCGGCCTTCGTCAGGAGCCATTTCGACGGCATGGAGGTGCGCGTCACCGACGCGCCGCGCGCCAACGAGATATTGGTGGCCGTGGCCGTGACCACGGGCGGACGGCCGCTCCCCCGCGTGGGCGGCCTCAAGGTGTCCGACATCAAGGGCGAGGACGGCCTGCGCTGATCAGGCCGCCGCGCGGAGGCTCCTGCGGTTCGAGACGAGGTTCTCGAACATGGTGCGGCTCAGCCGCTCCACCTTCGGCATCTGCGGCTTCGACTGGGCCCGGACGCGCTCATAGGCGTTGGGGCCCATCGCGGCGTTCAGCCATTCGATGTATTGCGGCAGATGCGCCCAGCGCTCGATCAGCGCCGGGGTGAGCTCGCCGTGGAACTGGGTTGCCAGGATGTCGCGGCCGATGGACATGACCTGCACCGGGCTGACGTTCGACGACGCCAGCACTTCCGCGCCGGCTGGAAGCTTCGTCACCTCGGCGTGGTGCCACTGCATCATCTTGAAGGAGGAGGGGAGGCCCCGCGCCATCGGGTGGTTGGCGCCCAGCGCCGTGAGGTCCACCTTGCCGAAGCCCACTTCGGCCGCGCGGGCGAGGCCCACCTCGCCGCCCAGCGCCACGGCGAGGAGCTGCAGGCCGAGGCAGACGCCCATGTAGGGGCGGTTGCGGTGGTAGGTCCATTCGCGAATCGCCGCGATCTCGTCCTTGAGCCAGGGGTGGCTGTCCGTTTCCCACACGTCCATGGCGCCGCCCATGACCAGCAGGAAATCATAAGGGGCGAGCGACGGAATCGCCTCACCCCTGTGCAGCATCACCACATCGATCTGCGCTCCCTGCTGCTCCAGGAAGCGGCCGAACAGGCCGGGAGGTTCGTCGTCCATGTGCTGGAAGGCAAGAGCGCGTCTGATCACGGAAGTTCCCCACTGCAGCTTCGAACGCGCGCACATAAGGCTTCCCGCGTGATTCACAAGTGCTAATTTCGCCGAGGTTGCCACGGTCCGGCTTTGCGGCGAGAGTGTTGCAGCCATGACACTCCCCCGCATCATCCTCACCGCCCTCCTGCCCTTCGCGGCGGGCTACTTCATGTCCTACCTGCTGCGCGCGGTGAATGCCGTCGTGGCGCCGGATCTGGTGAAGGATCTCGGCCTCTCGCCCGCCCAGCTGGGGCTTCTCACCGCCGCCTATCTGGGCGCTTTCGCCCTGTTCCAGCTGCCGCTGGGCGTGCTGCTGGACCGCTACGGTCCGCGCAAGGTGCAGGCGGGCCTTCTCACCATCGCCGCGCTGGGCTCGCTCGCCTTCGCCTTCGCGCCGGATTTCATCGGGCTCTTCGCGGCGCGCGCGGTGATCGGGCTTGGCTTCTCGGCGGGGCTGATGGCCAGCTACAAGTCCTCCGCCACCTGGGTGCCGATCGAGCGCCGCTCGCTGGCCAACACGGCGATCATGTCGATGGGGGCCCTGGGCGTCGTTGTGGCGACCGAGCCCACGGAATACCTCGTGTCGATCATCGGCTGGCGCAACGCCTTCATCGTCTTCGCGGGGCTGATCCTGCTCGCCGCCCTCCTGATCCTCGCGGTGGCGCCCCGCAAGGACACGGTGGGAGCGCCCGCGCCCTTGAAGCTCCAGTTCGCGCAGATGCTGGCGATCCTGAAGACGCCGCTGTTCTGGCGTATCGCGCCGCTCCTCGGCCTCACCTCCGGCGTCCAGATCGGCATCCAGACGCTGTGGGCCGGTCCCTGGATGCGCGACGTGATGGGCTTCTCACGCGAAGAGGTGGCGCGCCACCTGCTGTTCATGGCCATCGCCTTCATGCTGGGCATCCTCTCCGTCGGCGTCATCGCCGACAGGCTGGGGCGGCGCGGCGTCAGCCCCATGCAGGTGATGCTGGGCTTCAACGTGCTCTATTTCATCGCGCAAGGGGTCATCATGCTCCGGGTCGAGGCGCTTGTCTTCCCGGCCTGGCTCATGGTGGCGGCCTTCGGGCAGGTGGCGGTGCTGGCGTTTCCGTGGTTCGCCGCCCACATCGGCAAGGATCTGGCGGGCCGCGCCAACGCCTCCATCAACTTCACCATGTTCGTCTGCGCCTTCGCCTCGCAGTATCTGGTGGGCTTCATCATCGGGCTGTTCCCGGCCACGGCTTCGGGCTACAGCCCGGAGGGCTACAGCTGGGCCATCGGGCTGTTCCTCGCCGCCCAGCTCCTCGCCTTCCTCTGGTATCTCGCGGCGTCGCCGCACAAGGAGCAACGTGCATGATCAATCCCGTGATCGCCGAAGTGACCCGCGGCGGCATCGTCGAAAGCCGCCATCGCGGCGCCTATGCGGTGGTGGATGGCTCCGGCCATGTGGTTGCGGCAGAAGGGGGCATCGCCGCCGCCGTCTATCCGCGCTCGGCGGTCAAGGCCTTCCAGTGCCTTCCCGTGATCGAGAGCGGGGCGGCGGACCGCTTCGGCTTCACGGATGAGGAGATCGCGCTGTGCTGTTCCTCCCACAATGGCGAGCAGGAGCATGTGCGCGTCGCGCGCGCCATGCTGGCCAAGGCGTCGAACACGGAAGCGCTCTATGAGTGCGGGGCCCACTGGCCCTATCACGAGGCCACGCGCTTCCATCTCATTCGTGATGGGCAGCAATGTGCCTCCGTTCACAACAATTGTTCCGGCAAGCACGCCGGCATGCTGGCGCTGGCCCGGCAGATCGGGGCCGATCCCCATGGCTATACGCGGATCGACCACCCCGTGCAGCGGCTGATCGCGAAGACCATGGGCGCGCTATGCGACATCGACCTCGACCAGCAGCCCGCCGGAATCGACGGCTGCTCGGTGCCCACCTGGGCCATGCCGCTGAAGAGCCTGGCCTTGGGCTTCGCCCGCTTCTGCGCGCCGGATTTCGCCGCCGGCCGGCGCATCATCGAGGCGGTGCGCGCGCATCCTTTCATGGTGGCGGGCACGGGCGATTTCGACACGCTCATCATGGAAGCCGTGCCGCGCGTCTTCGTGAAGACGGGGGCCGAGGGCGTCTATTGCGCCTGCGTGCCCCATGCGGGGCTCGGCATCGCCCTCAAGGTCGATGACGGCGCCTCGCGCGCCTCGGAGGTTGCCATCGCCTCCGTCCTCTCCGGCCTCGATGTGTGGACGCCGGATGAGAAGGCGGCGCTGGAGCGCTTCCGCCACCACGGCCTGGCCAACTGGCGCAAGACCGAGGTGGGCGAGGTGCGGGGGCTCAGGCTCTGAGCCTCACTCCGCCGCCCTCTGGGCGTAGCCGAGCTTCAGGTTCAGCCGGTCCAGCAGGGCGAGTGCCGCGTCGGGGATGACGGTTCCCGGCGGGAACACGGCGGCGGCCCCCATGTCGAGGAGTGTCTGCACGTCTTCCGGCGGGATGACGCCGCCAACCACGATCATGATGTCGGAGCGGCCTGCGGCGTCGAGTGCGGCCTTCAGCAGGGGCACCAGCGTGAGGTGGCCTGCGGTAAGGGTGGAGACGCCCACCGCATGGGCCTTTTCCTCCACGGCCTGCTTCGCCACCTCTTCCGGTGTCGCGAAGAGGGGGCCGATCACCACGTCGAAACCCATGTCGGTGAAGGCAGAGGCGATCACCTTCTGGCCGCGGTCATGCCCGTCCTGGCCGACCTTGGCGACGAGCAGCTTCGGCGCGCGGCCATCCGCCTCCTTGAAGGCCGACACCGCGTGCCTTGCCCGCTCGATCTTGTGCTGGTCCTTGGGCGTGGCCGCATAGACGCCCTTCACGGCGCGGATCGCGGGCGTGTGGCGGTTGAACACCATCTCCAGCGCCAGCGAGATCTCGCCCACCGTCGCCTTGGCGCGCGCGGCATCGACGGAGGCGGCCAGCAAATTGCCCTGTCCGGTGCGGGCCACCTCGGTGAGCTTCGCCAGCATGGCTTGCGTCTCCGTCTCGTTGCGCTCGGCGCGAAGGCGCTGCAGCTTCTCGATCTGGCGGGCGCGGACGGCGGAATTGTCGACCTTCAGTATGTCGATCTTGGCGTCACCGGCCACCTGGTACTTGTTGACGCCGATGACCGCCTGTTCCCCTGCGTCGATGCGGGCCTGGGTGCGGGCGGCGGCTTCCTCGATTCGTGCCTTGGGAATGCCGGCTTCGATGGCCTTGGCCATGCCGCCCATGGCCTCCACCTCCTCGATGTGCTGCCACGCCTTGGCAGCAAGATCCGCCGTGAGGCGCTCGACGAAATAGCTGCCGCCCCACGGGTCGATGACCCTGGCGGTGCCCGCCTCCTGCTGCAGGAAAAGCTGCGTGTTGCGGGCGATGCGGGCCGAGAAATCGGTCGGCAGCGCCAGCGCCTCGTCGAGCGAGTTGGTGTGGAGCGACTGGGTGCCACCCTGGGTCGCCGCCATCGCCTCGATGCAGGTGCGCGTCACGTTGTTGAACACGTCCTGCGCGGCGAGCGTCCAGCCGGAGGTCTGGCAATGGGTGCGGAGCGAGAGCGAGCGATCGTCCTTCGGCTCGAAGCGCTTGATGAGCTTGGCCCAGATCATGCGCGCGGCGCGCATCTTGGCGACTTCCATGAAGAAGTTCATGCCGATGGCCCAGAAGAAGGAGAGGCGCGGCGCGAACTTGTCGATGGGCATGCCGGCCGCAACACCGGCCTTGGCGTATTCGAGGCCGTCCGCCAGCGTGTAGGCGAGTTCGAGGTCCGCCGTCGCACCCGCCTCCTGCATGTGATAGCCGGAGATCGAGATCGAGTTGAACTTCGGCATCTTCTCGGAGGTGTAGCGGAAGATGTCGGAGACGATCTTCATCGACGCGGCGGGCGGGTAGATGAAGGTGTTGCGGACCATGAACTCCTTCAGGATGTCGTTCTGGATGGTCCCCGCGAGCTTCTCCGGGGATACGCCCTGTTCCTCGCCCGCCACGATGTAGAGCGCCATCACAGGCAGCACCGCGCCGTTCATGGTCATCGACACGGTCATCTGGTCGAGCGGGATGCCGTCGAACAGGGTGCGCATGTCATAGATCGAATCGATCGCGACACCCGCCATGCCGACGTCGCCCGCGACGCGCGGATGATCCGAATCATAGCCGCGGTGGGTGGCGAGGTCGAAGGCGATGGAGAGGCCCATCTGCCCCGCCGCCAGGTTGCGGCGGTAGAAGGCGTTGGAATCCTCCGCCGTGGAGAAGCCCGCATATTGGCGGATCGTCCAGGGCTGGGTCGTGTACATGGTGGGGTAGGGCCCGCGGAGGAAGGGCGCGGCACCGGGCCATGTGTTCAGGAAGTCGAGGCCCGCCATGTCCTCAGGCCCGTAGGAGCACTTGACGTTCAGGCCCTCGGGCGTCGCCCAGTCGTGGTTGGCGCAGCCGTCCACGGAGGAGGCCTCGAAGGCGATGCGGGAGAAGTTCGGGATGCGGCTCATGACAGGGCCTCCGTCTCGGGCGCGGATTCTTGTTTCAGCGGATAGGCGGTGGTGCCGATGATCGGCAGGCCTGCCGTGGAATTGGCGTCCGGCACCGGCCAGTCACCGGCTTCCGCCGCCTGGAACACCTTCCACGCCGCCTCGCACAGGCCTTGCGTATAGGTCTCGACATAGCCGGAGCCGAGTGCGGGGTCGGCCACGCGCCAGAGGTTCGATTCCTCCAGCAGCACCGTTTGCACGTTCCGCGCCACGCGGCGGGAGAAGGCGTTGGGGAGGCCCTGGGCCAGGGAGAAGGGCAGCACGGTGATCGAGTCCGCGCCGCCCAGGCCCGCGCCGAACACGGCGGCGGTGGCGCGCAGGATGTTGGTGTGGGGGTCCTTCACCGCCATCATCCGCCAGGAGGTTTCGGCATGGAGCTTCAAGGGCGCATCGGGCAGCCCCGCGGCCTGCAGCACGCGCCGCCACAGGAGGCGGATGGCGCGGAACTTGGCCAGCGTCCCGAACATGTCCTGGTTCGCGGCGAGCGCGATGCCCACGGCGCGCACGAGGCGGGCATCGTTCAGCCCGTCGAGGCTGCGCAGGGTGGCGACGGCGGTGGCGAGCGTGGCGCCCAGTTCCTGCGCCTCCGTCGCACCCTGCTCATGCCAGGCGCGGCCGTCGGCCTCCATGAAGGGGCCGGCAAAGCCGCGCCGCGCCAGTTCTTCTGCCTCGGCGGGCGAGGTGAGCGCGAAGGAGACGTCGAGGCGCTCGGGGTCGATGGGCTGCTTGGCGATGAGATCGGCCAGCTCCATGGAGGCGCCCCCCTCGACCTTCAGCGCAATGGCGTGGAGGTGCACGCCCTGCAGCACGCGGGCGAGGCGGGCGGCGTCGATGCCATAGCCACGCGCCGTCGCCGCGTCGCTCGCCACCAGCACGAGGCCGGTCGCGCCGTTCTCTAAGTCGTCCAGGGCGGTTTCGTTGGCGCGGGCCGCATCCGGGTGGTCGGCGCGCTGGAAAAGCGTCCATGGCGTTTGCGCGTGCCTAGCGGCGCGCGGGCCGTTCCGCTGGCCATGCAGCGGCTCGAGGCGGATGCCGTCCGGCGTGGTGCGAACCAGCTTCTCCTCGAAGGAGGCGCCTTTCAGCACCGCCTCCACGCGCTTCATCCAGTCGTCCCGGGTGAGGCCCGGGAATTCGGCGGCCAGCTTCAGGTCACTCATGGCGATCCAACATGTTGCACTTGCGAAATTACTAGCGAAGACGGGGGTCTGCCGCAAACCGCCCTTTGGTCTAATCTGCCATGCCTAATCCGCCAAGACCGGGACGACGGCCACGCCATCCGCCATCTGGTCGGAGGGGTGCAGGATCACGGTATCGCCCTCGGCGAGGCCCGACGTCACCTCCGCGAAGGCCGCATTGCGCCGGCCGAGTTCGACGGTTCGCAAGGCGGCCTTGCCATCCGCCACGGCGTAGACCGCCCAGTCGCCGCCGCGGCGGAACAGGGCTGCCACCGGCACCGCGGTGAGGTTCTTCCCCTCCCATGTGGTGATGCGCGCCACCACGCGGAAGCCGTCGCCCAGCCGCTGGCGTCCTTCAGGGTCGACAAGGTCGAGGATGACGGCGACCCGCTGCTCCTCGATGCCGAGGGCGGACACCTTGGTCACGGCGGAGGGTTCGACGCGCGTCACCCGCGCGGCCAGCGGCGGCCCGCCCCAATTGTCGATCACCGCGTCCGCGCCCGGCCTGATCTCCACCGCGTCGCGCGAGAGGACGTCGGCCACGATCTCGATGTCGGCGGGATCGCCTATCTCCACGAGCGGCGTTCCCGCCTGCACCACCTGCTCGCTCTCGGCCAGCACGCGCAGGATGCGGCCGGTGACGGGCGCCCTGATCTCGGTGCAGCAGGGGCCCTCGCTCGTTCCCGTCTCGATCAGCGCGGCTTCCGCCCGTTCCAGGTCGCGGCGGCGCACCAGCAGCGAGGCCTTGGCGCTGTCCAGTGCCGCGGCCGCCGTATCGGCGTCGAGACGGGCCTTGTCGAAGGCGCGCTCGGAGATCGTGCCCTGGCGGGACAGGCGCTCGGCGCGAGACAGCTCCGTCTTGAGGAAGGCGAGCTGCGCTTCCGCCTGTTTCACCTCCGCTGCCGCAAAGTCCACCCCGGCGCGGGCAGACGCGATGGCGGCCTCCGCCACCCGCTTCAGCCGCGCATCGAGCAGGCCCGGCGCCACGGGCCGCATGGAGACGACGACCGTCTCGCCCTTCACCACCGCGTCGCCCGCGTGAAGCCCAATGCGCTCCACCTGGCCGCTGATCGGGGCGGAGACGGTGAAGACCTCGCGGATGCGGCTTTTTCCCTCCTCCTCGACCGTCACCTGAAGGTCGCGCCTGCCGATCACCGCGGTCTCGACGGGGAGCGGCCGCGGCCAGAAGGCCCAGGCGAGTGCCGCCGCGATGCCGGCGATGATGAAAAGCGTGATCAGCCGCCGCAGCATGTCATTCCCTCGTCTTCAGAACTTCGATCATGTCGAGCCGGTCGATCCTGCGGCGCACGACGAGGCCCGAGATCGCCGCCGCGCCGAAGACGACGAGGCTCGACCAGGCATAGACCTCGCGGTTGACCACCAGCGGCACGCGGTAAAGCTCGGTCCGGAATCCCTCGGCCATCAGCCAGGCGAAGAGATAACCGATGACCCAGCCCAGCGGCTGCGCCAGGATGACGACAACCGCGAGCTCTCCCAGCAGCAGGGCCGAGACCTCGCCCTTGGTGAAGCCCAGCACACGCAGGCTCGCCATCTCGCGGCCCTGTTCCGAAAGCGAGATCCGCGCGAAATTATAGACGACGCCGAAGGCGATGATCGCGGCGAGGGCCGCATAGACGGTGATCATGATGGTGACGTTCTGCGCCAGCGTCTCGCGGAACTTCTGCACGGCGGCATATTGGAGCGCGATGAAGCTCGCGGCCGGCGTGGCCTTGAGCACGGCGAAGAGCTCGTCGCGGGCGTCCATGTCGAGGGCGAGATAGGCGCCCGAGATCACCTCGCCCTCGTCCAGCATGCGGTTCATCGCGTCGAGGTTCATGTAGGCGGTCAGCCCGATAAAGCCGGTGATGATGGCGGAGACGGGCTGCAGCACCGTCTGCCGCCGTCCTTCGAGAAGCTCCACCTCCACCAGGTCGCCGCGCCTCAGCGCGAGCACCCGCGCCAGCGTATCCGACATCACGAGCCCGTCGGGCGGCAGGACCACGGGCTCCAGATTGCCGTCCAGCACGCGCGAGAGCGTGGCGCCCGCCGCCTTGCCGGTGAGCGACACACGCCGTTCGGCCGGCCCGTTGCGGAGCTTCACCGCCACGGCGCGGAAGGGCTCCGCCTGCATCACGCCCGGCAGCCTGCGGGCCTCGTAGAGGGCGCGCATCGGCTTCACCTCGGTGAAGGTGATCGAGGCGTCCTGGCGGTCGCTGCGCTGGAAGGTGACGTCCACCATGTGGTCGATGGAGCCGAAGGACCAGAGCGAACCCACCAGGATCGCCACGGCGAGCGCCATGCCGAGAATGCCGCTCGCCGTGCGCAGGGGCCAGTGCGTGAGGTGGCGCGTGACGATGACGCTCGACTGCCGCACGAAGCGGGAGACGTCGGCGCCGCCCCCCAGGAGTTTCCGGTAGCGCTGCGGGGCGGGGGGCGACATGGCCACCGCGGGTGAGAGCCATGCCACCTCCCGCACCGCCCTGACGGCACCCAGAAGGGCCGCCGCATAGGTCGCCCCCGCCGCGATGCCATAGACGGCGGGGCTGCGGCTGAAGACGAGGAAGGGGAAGCTGAAGAACTGCGCGTAGAGCGTCGTCATCCCGACGCCCAGCCAGGTGCCGGCCACCATGCCGATGGCGATGCCGAGAATGGCGATCAGCGTCACGAAGCCCGCATAGTGGCGCACCACCGCCCACGAGGAATAGCCCATCGCCTTCAGCAGCCCGATCTGCTCGCGCTCCAGCGCGATGAGGCGCGACAGCGTCATGTTGACCAGGAAGGCCGAGACGAGAAGGAAGATCGGCGGCAGGATGCGGCTCATGGCGCGCAGCTGGTGCAGTTCCGCGTCGAGGAAGGCGTGCGACTGCTGGTCCTTCCGCGTGTAGGCGCCGCGCCCGCCATAGCGGTCGAGCAGGCGGTCCAGGCCTTCGATCACATGATCCGGGCTGATGCCCCTGACGAGGCGGACCGAGACGGCGTTGAACGCGCCGTCGAGATCGTAAGCTGGTCCCAGTACCTTCTCCGGAAGCCACAATATGCCGAAGCGCCGGTCGTCCGGCATGAGGGCGCCGGGGCCGAGCGCATAGACGAATTCCGGCGAAAGCGCTGTTCCGCTGATGCGGATGACGCGCTGGCGGCCATTGATGAGCACACGGATGGTGCTGCCTTCGGTAAGTCCATGGGCGCGCGCAAAACCGGCATTCGCCACCGCCTCGTCCGACTCCGGTGCGGGAAGCCTGCCGGAGCGGAGATAGAGACGGTTCAGCGCCTGCTCGCGATAGTCGGGAAGCGACACCAGCAATACGGAGGCGGGCTCCGCCATGCCCGGGAGATCCGCAAGCGCGATCTTCTCGATCCGCGTTTCCACCGCCGCCACCCCGTCGATGGCGGCGATGTCCGGCTTCAGCGTTTCAGGCGCGCGGGTGAGGGTTGCGAAGACGTCGGCGAAGCGGTTCGTCTCATAATAGCGCTCGCGCGTGGTCGAGAGCGAGTCATAGGCCCCGACGCCGAGGATGAGGGTTGCGACACCCGCCGCCATGACCAGCGCGATGGCCAGCGCCTGAGCCCAAAGCCGTTTCAGGTCGCGCAGCAGCTTGATGTCGAGCGCGCGCATCACCAGCTCACCTCGGTTGCGGCTTTCCGCGTGGGGTTGCGCTGTTCGGAGGCGATGGTCCCATTGGCGAAGTTGACCACGCGGTCGGCGATCGCCGCGATCGCCGCATTGTGGGTGATGACCAGGGTGGTGGCCCCCGTCTCGGCGCTCACCCGGGTCAAGGCTTCGAGAACCTTGATGCCGGTCTTGGAATCGAGTGCTCCCGTCGGCTCGTCGCAGAGCAGCACGTCCGGGCGCTTGGCGATGGCCCGCGCGATGGCCACGCGCTGCTGCTCGCCGCCGGAGAGCTGGGCGGGGAAATGGTGCATGCGTTCCGTCAGGCCCACCAGGCCAAGCGCATCCTGTGGTTTCATCGGGCTGCGGGCAATCTCGGTCACCAGCTTCACGTTTTCCAGCGCCGTGAGGCTGGGTACCAGATTGTAGAACTGGAAGATGAAGCCCACATGGTCGCGCCGGTAGCGGGTGAGGCCTGCCTCGCTCTCATGCGTCAGGTCATGGTCGCGGAAGAAGGCTTGGCCCGAGCTGGCCGTGTCCAGCCCCCCGATGATGTTGAGGAAGGTGGACTTGCCGGACCCCGAAGGCCCGAGGATGACGATGAATTCGCCGCTTCTCGCCTCGAAGTCCACGCCGCGCAGCGCCTGTACCTCCACCTCGCCGGTGCGATAGGTCTTGCACAGGTTCCTGATGCGGAAGACGGGTGTCCCGGGCTGGTCCATTGCTGGCTCTTTACGCGCCCATGCTCCCGCCCGAATTGATGCCCGTCAAGCCGAAGCGTTCAGCCCTCACACATAGCCCGAAAGGCCGGGGATCGAGCCTGCGACCTCCTTGACCAGCTGCGGACTGGCCTTTTCCTTGGCGTAATCGAGGGTGGTGGTGCCCAGCGCCTTGATCTGGTCCATGGAAAGTCCCGCCGAGGTGAGCTTGGAAACGGCGGCCAGCGGCCCGCCCATCATGCCGCCGGCCAGCATGCCCAGCAGTCCGCCGCCGCCCCGGCCCGCGCCGTCGCCGCCTTGGCTGCGGGCGAGATCCGCCGCACCCGGCAGCTTGTCGAACAGCTCCTGGACCTTGTTCTGGTTACCCTGCGTCTGGATGAGGTTCAGCACGATGCCGAGGGCCCGCGTGGCCTTTTCCTGCGGCAGCCCGGTGGCGGCGACGATCCGGTCGATCAGTTCCTGCATGTTCTCTCGATCCTGCTCACTCATTGCGCAAAGCGCTTTCCTATAGCAATAAAGCGTTGTCCACACGAACGAATCCGGGAATCCGAAGCATGTCCGAGCCTGCGATCTTCATTGGTCAAAGCCAAAAACGCGAGGAATTGTTCCTGGGCCTCGCCAACCGCCACGGCCTCGTCACCGGCGCCACCGGCACCGGCAAGACGGTGACGCTGCAGATCATGGCGGAGGGGTTCACCAATGCCGGGGTCCCCGTCTTCGCGGCCGACGTGAAGGGCGACCTCTCCGGCATCGCCATGCCCGGGGAACCGAAGGACGCCCTCGTCGAACGCGCCAGGCAGATGGGCTTCGATGACTATGGCTTCGAGGCGGCGCCGACGATCTTCTGGGACCTGTTCGGCGAACAGGGCCACCCGATCCGCACCACCATCTCGGAAATGGGCCCCTTGATGCTGTCGCGCCTCATGGGCCTGTCGGACGCGCAGGAGGGCGCCCTCAACATCGCCTTCAAGCTGGCGGACGAGGAAGGCCTGGCGCTCCTCGACCTGAAGGATCTCCGCGCCCTGCTGAAGGAGCTGGGCGGGCGGGGCCGGGAACTCACCACCGAATACGGCAATCTCTCCGCCGCCACCATCGGCGCCATCCAGCGCCGCCTCGTGGTGCTGGAGGAGCAGGGGGGAACCGCGTTCTTCGGCGAGCCCGCCCTCGACATCCGGGACTTCATGCGCACCACGCTGAACGGCAAGGGCTACATGAACGTGCTCGCCGCCAGCAGGCTGATCAATTCGCCACAGCTCTATGCCACCTTCCTCCTGTGGCTGATGTCGGAACTCTTCGAGCAGATGCCTGAGGTTGGCGACCCGGAGAAGCCGAAGATGGTGTTCTTCTTCGACGAGGCGCATCTCCTCTTCTCCGAGGCGCCCCCGGGCCTCGTCCAGAAGATCGACCAGACGGTGAAGCTGATCCGTTCCAAGGGCATCGGCATCTATTTCGTGACCCAGAACCCGCTGGACATTCCGGAGTCCGTCCTGGCCCAGATGGGCAACCGCGTGCAGCACGCGCTCCGCGCCTATACCCCGCGCGAGCAGAAGGCGGTGGCGACCGCCGCCTCCACCTTCCGCCCCAATCCGGCCTTCCGGACGGAGGAGGCGATCACGCAGCTGGGCAAGGGCGAGGCGCTGGTCTCCGTGCTGGACCCCAAGGGCGTTCCCACCATGGTGGAGCGCACCATGATCCGCCCGCCGTCCAGCCGCATGGGCCCGATCACGCCGGAAGAGCGCCAGAAGCTGATCCGGAACTCCCCCGTCTATGGCAATTACGAGCAGGCGGAGGACCGGGAGTCGGCCTACGAGATCCTGGAAAAGCGCGCCCGTGACCGCGCCGCGGCGGCCGAACAGGAAAAGGCCGCGAAAGCCGCCGAGAAGCAGGAGAAGGCCGAGGCCCGCGCCCCCACCCGCGAAACCGCGACGGACCGCTTCATCAAGAACATGGCTTCCACCGCCGGCCGCCAGATCGGCAACATGATCATCCGCGGCATATTGGGCGGGCTGACGAGGCGGTAGGCGGCAGCCTCCTGCCGCTGCCCCAAGAGGACACGCCGGTCGCGCCGGCGTGTGGTGAGTTTTGAAATTCACCCATGCGCCGGCTTCATCGGCGCATCGTTGCAAGAGGTGTTCCTCAGATGATCTCGTCCTCGTCCGCCAGCGCCACGGCCATCTCGCCGTGCTCGCGGATGGTTGCCAGCGGCTTGGCCTTGGCGATGTGGAACACGGCGTCGCCCCGGTTCACGATCGGCAGGTTGGTGCGGCCGACGATGATGCCGTCCTCCTCGGAGACGAGCGGAACGGAGGTCGTTCCCAGCGGGTCGGCCACGACGCCCACCACCTCCCGGCGGCCCACGCGGTCGCCGATGCGGCGCGTGGTGTGGAGGATGCCGCTCTCCGGCGCCCTGACCCAGGCGCTCGCATCGGAGAAGACCGCGTCCGCCACCGCCCTGCGCGGCACCGGCCCGATCATGCCGAGATAGTGCAGCACGCGGAGCGTTCCCTTCACCGCGGCGTCGATCGACTGCTCCTCGAAGCGCAGCGCTTCGCCGCCTTCGTAGAGCAGCACCTTCACGCCCGCTTCTCCGGCCGCCAGCCGCAGCGATTTTTCCCTGAGCTTCGAGATCAGGATGACCGGCGGCGCGAAGGCCTCGGCCAGCTGCAGCAGTTCCGGCTCGTCCGGCGCCAGCCTGATCTGCGGCAGGTTGGTGCGGTGGAGTGCCGCCGTGTGGAAGTCGATGCCGTACTGGCACTTCAGCACCACTTCGCGGAAGAAGATGTCTGCCACCAGGCTGGCGAGCGAGCCGCGGTCCGAGCCGGGGAAGCAGCGGTTCAGGTCGCGCCGGTCCGGCATGTAGCGCGTGTGGTTGAGAAAGCCGAAGCTGTTGACGATGGGCACCGCCAGCAGCGTGCCCTTGAGGTTCCCGAGCGCGGGATGGGTCAGGATGCGGCGGATGATCTCCACGCCCTGGATCTCGTCGCCGTGGATGGCGCCGGAGAGGAACAGGGTGGGGCCCGGCTGCTCGCCATGCACCACATGGACGGGGAGCGTCACGTGGGTGTGATTGGTGAGCGTGCTGACGGGCAGGTCCACCGTGGCGCGGCCACCCGGCTGCACGTCCACTTCGCCCAGCGTGAAGATGCTCATCCCTTGCCCCGCGTCCTGGTGTGGCCCGGGCGCGCATGGCGCTCGATGAAGCGGATGATGGCCAGCGCCACGTCCACCCCGGTCGCCTTTTCGATGCCCTCGAGGCCGGGCGAGGAGTTGACCTCCATGACCACCGGCCCATGCGCCGAGCGCAGCATGTCCACGCCCGCCACGTTGAGGCCCATGGAGCGCGCCGCCTTGAGTGCGGTCGACTTCTCCAGCGGCGTCAGCTCGATCATGCTGGCGGAGCCGCCGCGGTGCAGGTTGGAGCGGAAGTCGCCCTCCGCCCCCTTGCGTTCCATCGCGGCCAGCAGGGAGCGGCCCACCACGAAGGCGCGGATGTCGCGGCCCTCCGCTTCCTTGATGAATTCCTGGACGAGGATGGCAATGTCGGCGCCGTGGAAGGCCTCGATCACGGACTTGGCGGATTTGTGCGTCTCGCTCAGCACCACGCCGATCCCTTGCGTGCCCTCCAGCAGCTTGATGACGACGGGCGCGCCGCCCACGATGTTCAGGAGATCGTCGGTGCGCTTCGAATCATGCGCGAAGGCGGTGACGGGCAGGCCTACGCCGTCCCGCGCCAGCAGCTGCAGCGAGCGCAGCTTGTCGCGCGAGCGGCCGATGGCTACCGATTCGTTCACCGGATAGACGCCCATCATCTCGAACTGGCGCAGCACCGCCATGCCGTAGAAGGTGTGCGACGCGCCGATCCGGGGGATCACCGCGTCGAAGCCTTCGAGCTTTTCGCCGAGATAGCGCAGCTCCGGCTTCTTGGAGGTGATGTTCATGTAGCATTTGAGATAGTCGATGGGCACCATCTCATGCCCGCGGCCGGCCGCCGTCTCGATCAGGCGCTGGTGCGAATAGAGCTTGGGGTTTCGGGTGAGGAGCGCGATTCTCATGGGTTCTTGCGTTTCCGGGCGGAGAGGATGTTCGTTCTGGTGGGATGCACCAGGAAGTCATGGCCGATGCTGTTGCGGCCGAGCAGCATGGCGACGCCCATGTCGGTGCGGTCGGTGAGGGTCACTTCCATGTGCAGCGTGATCTTGCCGATCTTCACCTCCGTCTCCACCACGGCGCGGGTTTCGATCTGGCCGTTGGAGCTCTTGACCCGCCGCATGCCGCGGAGCGGCAGGCGGCAGTGGTGGTGCCGCTTCTTCAGCGGCAGGACGAAGGTCACGTGGTGGTCGTCCCGCTCGATGTTGGTGGCGTGGAGTGCCGCGGAGCGCGCACCCGTGTCGATCTTGGCGGAGAAGATGCCCACCCCCAGCCGGGGCAGGCTCACCTTCTCGCGCCAGCCGATGATGGTCGGCTGGGAATCCCTCGCCGGTTTCGTCCGCGCCGTCTGCATGGGGCGAGATTAGAACAGTTTCCTGCCATCCCAAAGTGTCCCGTAGGACGTGCCAAGCCCGGCAGCGGCAAGAGCCCCCTCCGGCACAGCTGTTCGGCGCGCGGCCGGTGAGGGCAACGGAACCCGCCCCAGCGTCGTCGCCTCACATATGCTTGAGGGCGGCGTTCAGCGTGTCGGCCATGATGTCCGCCTCCTGCAAGCCGAAGGCCATGGGGGGCTTGATTTTCAGAACATTGTCGAAGGGCCCGTCGGTGGAGATCAGCACGCCGTGATCGCGCATGAAATTGGCGATGCGGCCGGCCTCCTCCGTCGCGGGTTCCAGCGTCGTGTGGTCCTTCACCAGTTCGACGCCGAGGAACAGCCCCTCACCGCGCACATGGCCGATGAGCGAATGCTCCTCCGCCAGCGCCTGGAAGCGCGCCTTGAGGTGCTCGCCGGTGATGCGTGCCTTGTGCTGCAGGTCTTCCTGTTCGAGCACGTCGAGCACCGCCATGCCAACGGCGGCGGAAACCGGGTTGCCGCCGAAGGAAGAGAAGAATTCCATGCCATTGGCGAAGGCCCGGGCAATCTCGGGCGTGGTGACGACGGCGGCCATGGGGTGGCCGTTGCCGATGGGCTTTCCCAGCGTCACGATGTCGGGGATGATGCCTTGCGGCCCATGGGCCCACATGTGGTTGCCCACGCGGCCGAAGCCCGTCTGCACCTCGTCGATGATCACGAGGCCGCCCGCCTTGCGCACATGCTCGGCGGCGGTCCTGAGATAGGCGTCAGGGAAGAACACCTGCCCCCCGCAGCCCGAGATCGCCTCGGCGATGAAGGCCCCAGGGCCCTCGCCCGTCTTCGCCCGGATCAGTTCCACCTTCTCGGCAACCGAGGCCGCGTAGGCAATGCCCCTGTTCGCGCCATAACCCTTGAAGCGGCCGCGATAGGGGTCGGCGAGTTCGGCGATCTCCACATGATCCGGCTTGCCGCGCCCGCCCTTGCGGTTGAACTTGTAGGGGCTGACGTCGATCAAACCGTTGGTGTTGCCGTGGTAGCCCCAGTCGAGCGTGATGGTGGCGCGGCGGCCCGTGACGGTGCGCGCCATGCGCAGCGCCAGCTCATTGGCCTCCGAGCCCGAGCACACGAGATAGACGACGGAGAGTGGCTTGGGGAAATAGGACCCGAGCCGCTCCGCATAATCGAGGATCGTGTCGTGCAGGTAGCGGGTGTTGGTGTTGAGGATCGCGGCCTGGCGGGCGAGTGCCTCCACCACATGCGGGTGGCAGTGGCCGACATGGCAGATGTTGTTGACGCCGTCGAGGAAGGCGCGGCCGGTGTGATCGTAGAGATAGGTCCCCTTGCCCCGTACGATCTTGAGCTTCTTCCTGTAGCTGATCGACAGCGAGGGGCCGAGCACCTGCGCGCGCCGCCCAAGGAGCACCTCGGGCGGCGTCTTGTCCTCCACGAAACTCTCGGGCGCGAGGCGCAGGATCAGGTTGGGGTCCGGCGAGATGGCGCGCCAGACCGGCCACAGAGAGGGCTGGCCGACGCCGGGGAACTCGCCCGTCTGACCGAGCCGGTCGGTGATGATCTGGAAGTGGAGATGCGGGGCCCAGCCGCCATTCACCGTGTGGCCGCCGATGGAGCCGATCTGCTGGCCCGCGGCGACCGCCTGTCCTTCCCTCACCATGGCCAGCGTCTCGCGCGAGAGGTGGCCATACAGCGTCCAGAAGGCGGGGCCGTTCTCGCCCGCGCGGTGCTCGAGGATGACCGTCGGGCCGTAGTCGTAGGGGAGTGCGTTGTCGACGACGCTCAGCACCTTGCCGGGCAAGGGTGCAAAGAGGGGCGTTCCGGCGGCGATGAAGATGTCCTGGCCGAGATGCTGGGAGCGCCATTCGGGCGAGGCGGCGGTGGCGAACTGCTCCCCCTTGTAGACGCTGCGGACCTCGCCGTAGAGGCCGATGGCGAAATGCGCGTCCTCCTGCCTGAAGCGGCTCTCCAGCCAGGCCCAGTAGGCCTGCGGGTCGGCGCCATGCTCCATGCCGGGCGCGCCCTCCTGCAGGTGCAGCAGGATGCGGCCGGCGCGGTTCAGGTCGATGCCGAACATCGCGTGGGGCTGGCAGCCGGGCGAGGACAGCCACTCGACCACGGCCGTGCTGGCGGGGACCGGCGGGTGGCCCGCCGCGTGGCGGGTGAAGGCCGCGAGGAAGTCCGGGTTGGTCCTGTCCAGCCGCTCCAGCAGGCGGAAGGCGGGGGCCTGCGAGACCAGCAGGTAGTCGTTGTCCGGGAAGTCCTTGGCGCGGTGCGAGGAAATGCAGACGCTCATGGCGAGCCGCGCGGCGACGAGGTCGAACAGGATCGCCGCCTCCTCCGGCTCGAGCGGGAACTGGCGCGCATAGGCGCCGATCAGCGGGGCCGCGGACTTGTAGACGTCCGCGACGTCGAGCAGCGCATAGGCGAGCGTCACGGCCAGTTCATTGACCTGCCGGCCATGCGTCATGTCGCCGAAGTCGATGAGGCCGGTCACCGTGGAGGACGCTGGATCGACCACGATGTTGTTGTCGTTCGCATCCTGGTGCAGCACCGCGCCGCGCAGCAGGTGAAGGCGCGGCCGCACCCGGGCCTCGTAGCGCGCGAAGATGCGGGCGACGAGGTCGCGCCGCTCCGGCACGATGTCGGCAAGCCAGGGCTTCACCGCCATCGCCTCGTCGAGGTTCCACAGGAAGCCGGGGCGGAAGGCGGCCGGGTGGCCGAAGCCCCTCATGGCGTGCGACAGGCGGCCCATGAAGGCGCCGAGGCTTTCGAGAAGGGCCGGCGAGCTCCCGGCGGCGGAATAGAGTTCGCCCGGCAGGTAGGTCAGCAGCCGCACGGCATGGCGGGATGCGCCATGCTCCCACCTTGCGATGTCCTCGCCCGCCGTGGTGACGGCCACGCGCTGCACGCCCAGTTCCGGGTCGGCCAAGGCCACATGCTTCAGCGCGGCGTTCTGCAGCGCGAGGAAGGCCTCGTCCTCCACCGCATTGGCGATCTTCAGCACGAATGTGCCGGAGGCGGACTCGACGAGGAAGTTCTGGTCGCGCTCGCTCACCAGTTCCCTGAGGCGTCCCTCCACCGCGTAGTCGCGCGCCAGCAGGCGCTGCGCCTCTTCGGCGGAGAAGGCGGGCTTGGGGGAGTCGAACACGGAAATCTGGTTCACGAGCGTTGTCCTTGGGGCGCGGGCTACCAGCCCGCGAAGTCTTTCACGGTATCATCGCTGACGCGGCCTTGTTCCACATCCGCCAGCGCCCTGTCGAGGATCGAGATCGCATCGCCGGCCTGCGCCCTGGTCAAGACCAGGGGCGGGGTGAGCTCCAGCACGTTGGAGTTGAGGCCGACGTAATAGAGCACGAGGCCCAGCTCATATGCGCGGTAGACGGTCTTGGCGGCGAGCATCCTGGAGGGGGTCTTCGCCGCACGGTCCGAGACGAGTTCGACGCCGATGGCGAGGCCCCGGCCGCGCACGTCGCCGATGGACGGATGCCGGGCCTTCAACGCGTCGAGCCCTTGCAGCAGGACAGCGCCGGTCGCGGCGGAATTCTCCGCCAGCCTTTCGGACTCGATGGTGGCGAGCACCGCCGCGGCGGCGGCGACGGAAACCGGGTTGCCGTGCAGCGTCTGCATGGCGAAAGCGGTGGCGTGGTCCATCACGGCGCGCGGGCCCACCAGCGCGGAGATCGCGAGACCGCCGCCCAGGCCCTTGCCGAGGCAGACGAGGTCCGGCGTGAAGCCCTCGTGGCGGAAGCAGTGCATGAGGCCGGTGCGGCCGAGCCCCACCTTCACCTCGTCGCAGACGATGAGGATGCCATGGGCGCGGCACATCTCGACCAGACGCCTCAGGAAGCCCGGCGGCGGCACGATGAAGCCGCCATCCGACTGGATGGGTTCGATGAACAGCGCCCCCACCTCGGCGGGCGGCAGGCTGGTGGCGAAGAGCCCGGCCAGATGCGCCAGCACCGCCGCGCCATCTTCGCCGCGATAAGGGTTGGGGTAGGGGATGAGGGTGAGGCCCTCGGAGCGCGCCGCGTGCGACTGCACGGCATGGCCGGAAATCGCCATCGAGCCCGCCGTGCCGCCGTGATAGGCGCCGCTGAAGGCAATAACGCGCGGCCGCCCGGTGGCCGCGGCGATGGCGCGGAAGGCGGTCTCGTTGGCATCCGACCCCGAATGGCCGAACCACACCTTGTGATCGGTGAGTTCAGGAAGCGTGGCGAGAATCTGCTCCGCCAAATCCACCGCACCGCGATGTGTTGCCGAAAGGATGCTGGCGCCGGCCGGATTGCGCACCGCCGCCGAGACGGCGTCCACGATGGCCGGATGGCCATAGCCGAGGCTCGCCGCACCCCAGGCGGCGGAGAGATCGAGCAGGCTGCGGCCCGTATCGTCGACGACGAAGGCGCCGTGCCCACCCTGCAGCGCCAGAGGGAAGAAGCGCAGCTTCTGCAACCCCGCGACATGCCGGCCGTCGCGGGCATAGAGGGAGGTGGCCGAAACCATCAGCTGCGCCTTGCCACCGGCGCGGGGATCAGCCCGTCCGGCCGCCAGATGAGGATGAGGATCACGAAGCCCAGCACGAAGGCATCGCGGAAGGGGAGTGCTGCATCCGGCAGAAAGGCCTGGAACAGCACTTCGAGGATGCCGAGCGCGAAGCCCCCCGCCACGGCGCCCGAAAGCGAGCCCAGCCCGCCGATGACCGCGGCAACGAAGGCCTTGAGCACGGGCACGAAGCCCATGAGCGGGTCCACGGAGCCGCGCTGCGCGATCCACAGCACGGCGGCCACCCCGGCCAGTGCGCCCGAGACGGCGAAGGCCACGGCGATCACCCGGTTGGCCTTGATGCCCATGAGGCGGAGCACCTGGAAATCCTCCGCCGCCGCGCGCATGGCCTTGCCGAGCGTGGTGCGGTTGAGGAACAGCGTGAGCGCCGCCAGCGACAGGGCCGTCATGACGATCGACAGGAGCGGCACGATGCCGACATGCAGGAAGCCCAGGTCGATGACGCCCGCGAAGCCCGAGGGCAGCGGCACGGGCTTGGGCCTGGCCGAAATACCGTTCTGGAAGATCACGCGCAGGATGGCGGAGACGGCGAAGCTCGTCAGCAGCAGTCCCGTCGCATCCGCCTTGCGCATCGGGCGGAAGGCGAAGCGTTCGGTGAGCAGGGCCGCGACGACCGCGAAGAGCAGGGCGGCCGCGACCGCGAAGGGAAATGGCAGCGACACGGCGGCGGCGAAGAACATGCCATAGCCGGCCACGGTCATCAGCTCGCCATGGGCGAAGTTGATCAGCGAGATGATGGAAAAGACCACGGCGAGCCCCAGCGCGAGAAGCGCATAGATGCCGCCGAGGCTGATGGCATTGACGATCTGCTGCAGGACGATGTCCATCGTGTCACTCCGCCAGATAGGCCTGTTTGACGAGGTCGCTGCGGGCGAGCTCGGCTCCCGAGCCCTCCAGCACGATCTGCCCGGTCTGCAGCACATAGCCGTGATCGGCGATCTCCAGCGCACGCTCGGCATTCTGCTCGACGAGCAGGATGGTGAGGCCGCGCTGCTTGAGATCGAGGATCAACTCGAACACCTTGTCGACGATCAGCGGCGCCAGGCCCAGCGAGGGCTCGTCGAGGAGGAGGAGCCGGGGGGCCGCCATCAGCGAGCGGGCGATGGCCAGCATCTGCTGCTCGCCGCCCGAGAGCAGCCCCGCCTTCTGGTGGTAGCGCTCGCGCAGGATGGGGAAACGGTCGAGTTCCGCTTCCATTCGCTTCTTGAGTTCCGCGCCCGAGGCATGCGCCGCACCCCCCAGGTGCAGGTTGTCGGCCACCGAAAGGGACGGGAATACCCGCCGCCCCTCCGGCGTGAGCGCGATGCCGCGCTTCACGATGCCCTCCGCCGGCTGGCCAGACAGCGGCTTGCCTTCGAAGGAGATGGACCCCGTGGAGGCCACGAGGCCCGCGATGGCGTTGAGCGTGGAGCTCTTGCCCGCGCCATTGGCGCCCAGCAGCACGACGATGGAACCCCTCGGCACGGAGAGGCTGATGCCTTTCACGGCCTCCACCTCCGCGTACTTCACCTTCAGGCCGGAGACCTCAAGCATCGGGCATCCTTCGCGTGCTGACGGGCATCATGCCTCAGGGCTTCGGCACGTCTGCCGGGTCCGGCATGGCGGTGAGCACCAGCTTGCGCTTGCCGTCCTCGATTTCGACCAGCGTGATGTCGCGGATCGGCATGCGGTTGGTGCCGGCATAGGTGACCTTGCCGGTCAGCACCTCGACATCCTTCAGGTTGGCCAGCGCATCGCGCAGCGCCGGTCCGTCGACGGAGCCCGCGGCCTTCACCGCGGCATCGAGGATGTGGGGGATTTCGTAGCCCGTCGCGACATACACCGTCTCGGGCGCCGCACCCGTCGTCTCCTTGAACTTCTCGTAGAAGGCGGCGAGCTTCGAGCCCTCGACGGGGAAGCCCGCCGTGGTGTGCACGATGCCGTTGGCGATGGCGCCGAGGCCCGTCGTCGTCGGGCTGTCGATGCCGTCGGAGCCGAGCACCGGCGCGGTCACGCCAGCGCCCCGCAATTGCTGCAGGAAGGCGGGGAAGTCCGGCTCATAGGCCGCCGTCATGATGACGTCGGGCTGCGGGTTCATCGCCTTGATCTTGGTGACCTCGGCGGCGAAATCCTGTTGGCCCATGGTGTAGGTGCCTTCACCCGCAAGGGTGCCGCCCTTCTTCTGGAACACCTCGGCGAAATATTCGGGCAGGCGCAGCGTGTAGGCACTGTCGGGCGACTTGAGGATATAGGCCGTCTTGTAACCCTTCTGCACGGCGAAGTCCGCGAGCAGCGCCGCCTGTCCGTTGTCGGCGGGGTAGGTGCCGAACATGTAGTCGCCCACGGCCTCGGTGATGGTCGGCGTCGTGCCGCAGAAGGTGAGGGTGGGAATCTGCGCCTGCTGGCTGATCTGGCCGGCGGCGATCGAGGGGTCGGCGTCGCAGGGCGTGATCATCACCTTCACGCCGGCGGCGACGAGTTCCTGCGCGGCCTGCACGGTGGCCGCCGTGTCGGTGCGCGTGTCCTTGATGTCGAGGGTGATCTTGTACTTGCCGCCGAGGCCTCCGGCGGCGTTGATCTCGTCCACCGCCATCTTGAAGCCGGCGAGCGAGGGCTGGTCGGCATAGGCGAGGCCGCCGGTTTGCGCGGTGGCGAGCCCGATGGTGATCTCCTCGGCCTGTGCGGCCGTGGCGAGGCCGGCGAGGCACATGGCGCCCGCTAGCATGGCGAAACGGAAGTTCTTCATGGTCGTCTCCTCCTTGTTTTCTGTCAGTGTCTTGCCCGCTTTGTCCCGATATAGGCCTCGATCACCCTGGGGTCGCTGCGGATCTGCTGCGGCGTGCCCTCGGCGATCTTCTGGCCCTTGTTCAGCACCACCATGCGGTCGGACAGCCGCATGATGAGCCGCATGTCATGCTCAACCACGAGCAGCCCGATCTCGTGTTCGGCGCGGATGGTCTCGAGCACGCGGATCAGCGCGTCGGTCTCCGCCGGGTTCATTCCGGCGGCCGGCTCGTCGAGCAGCATGAATTTCGGCTCCAGCGCCAGCGCGCGGGCAATCTCCAGCCGCCGCCGGTCGCCATAGGCGAAGGCGCCGGCAAGGTCCTCGGCGCGGTGCGCCAGTCCGAGGCGGGCGAGTTCGGTGACAGCGATGCGGCGCGCCGTGTCCGCGTCATGGCCCTTGGAGAGGGCGGCGACGGTCACGTTCTCCAGCGCCGTCATGCGGTCGAAGAGGCGGATGTTCTGGAATGTGCGGCCGAGCCCCGCCACCGCAACGGCATGCGGCGCCTCGCCGGTCATCTCCCTGCCGCCGATGACGATGCGGCCCGAGGTGGGCTTCGCCTGGCCGCAGATGATGTTGATGAGCGTGGTCTTGCCCGCGCCATTGGGACCGATGAGGCCCGTCACCTGGCGCGGAGGCACGGAGAAGCTGATGTTGTCGAGCGCTACCAGCCCGCCGAAGCGCATGGTGATGGCCTCGACGTCGAGCGGCGCGCTGGCGGCGGCAGGTTGGAGAGCGGCTGCGGGCAGGGGCTCCAGCTTGCGGCGCGGCCAGTCCGGGCCGATCTCCCGCAGGCCCATGAGGCCCAGGGGCCGCAGCCAGATCGTGAGCAGCAGTGCGAGGCCCATGCCGAGCTGCGGCAGGCCGAAGACGCCGGGAAGATGCAGCACGCCGATGTCGACGCCTGTCTCCGCCTGGCGCAGCACCTGCACGACGCCTGCGAGCAGGATGGTGCCCGCCACCGCGCCGCTCACCGTCAGCATTCCGCCGACGATCAGCATGGCGATCAGCGTGAAGGTCAGGTCGAAATAGAAGTCCTTGGGCGAGAAGGCCCCGAGGAAACTGCCGTAGAGCGCCCCGATCAGCACGCTCATGGTGACGCTGAGCGCCCATCCCATGTGCCGCGACCGGCGCACGTCCACGCCGGAGGCCGCCGCCGCCACCTCGTTCTCGCGCGCGGCGCGAAGTCTCAGGCCCAGCGGCGTCTCCCGCAGGATGCGTGCGATGAGAATGAAGGCCGCCGCCGCGGCGAAAGCGGCGTAGACGGTGGTGAGGCGCGGCACACCATAAAAGGTCTGGCTGCCGCGCGTGAAGTCGCGTGCCCCGATCAGCGTCACGTGGATGATGATGAGGAAGGCCAGCGTGCCGATCGCCGCCGAGCCGGTGGAAAGCCGCGCCAGCGGAAAGCCGGACAGGATGCCGAGCACGAGGCCCGCGGCCGCCACCGCCATCAGCGCTGCCCCGAGCGACAGTTCGTGGCCCTGCAGCCACATGGGCAGGTGTGGCAGCGCCGAGGCCTGTATCGCCTTCGGCATGGCGAGCACGCCGAACACATAGGCGCCCACGCCCATGAAGGCTGCGTGGCCGAAGGACACGATCCCCGAATTCCCGCTGAAGGTGGACAGCGCCAGGACGGCGGCCACCTGAACCAGCACCAGCGTGGCGATGTTGACGCCGGTGTTCCCGAAGGCCAGGGAGACCGCCAGCGCAAGCCCGCCCACCGCCGCAATCAGCAGCAGCGCGCTGGTCCATGCACGTGGTGGAACTCCAGTCCAGGGGAGCATCGGGGGTCCTTGGGCGTCGAGGCTCGAGCCTAACATGGGCGTGCGAGGCCCTGTCAATATTTGTTTCAGTTTGCGTGGCGATCTGGAAGTGTTGTAATGAATTCCACACAGCCCATCCCGAGCTTGACGGCATGAAGAGTCCTGAGGCCACAGTTCACCGCGATGCCCCGGCAACAAGGCCGGGCCGCAGCGTGCGCGACCGGCTGCTGGAGCCGGACCGCAATTTCACGAATTCCGAGATGAAGGCGGTGCGGGTTCTGCTCGGCAATTATCCGGCCGCGGGCCTCACCACCGTCTCGAAACTCGCCAAGCAGGCAGGCGTCAGCGACCCGACCGTGCTGCGCCTGGCGCAGCGCCTGGGCTTCGAAGGCTTCGCCGAGATGCAGGAGGCCCTTCTGGCGGAGGTCGAGGCGCACATGCGCTCGCCGCTCACCCTGCCTGCCGCATCGCCCTCGCGCCGCAAGCCCAATGCCTACCAGGCGTTTTTCGCGGAGACGCTGAGCCAGTGCGAGGCGGTGGTGCGCGAAACCGCAACGGCTGATTATGAGCGCGCCGTGGCGCTGCTCACTGATCCGCGCATGGAGGTCCTCTGCCTCGGGGGGCGTTTCAGCCGCTTTCTCGCGGGCATCCTGCAGCGCTGCCTCCACCACCTGCGCGAAGGCACGCGGCTCCTCGATGGCACCGCGGCAGACCTGGTGGACGAGATCGCCTCGCTCGGAAAACGCCATGTCCTGGCCGTCTTCGACTACCGCCGCTACCAGACGGATGTGGTGCGCTTCGCGGGCGAGGCGAAGGCGCGGGGCGTGCATGTCATCCTCTTCACCGATCAATGGGTTTCGCCCATCGCCGAATTCGCGGATGTGGTCATCACCGCGCCCACCGCCACCTCTTCGCCCTTCGACACGCTGGTGACGCCGCTCCTTCAGATCGAGGCGGTGACAGTGGGCGTGGCCGGGCGGCTCGGCGCCGAATGGCGCAGCCGCGCGGCCCTCCTCGAGGAGGTGCGCAACGATCACATGGTCACGCTGGACTCGCCCTCCGGCCTGGCCAAACGCAAGCGTCAACGCCGTCGCGCGGCAGAAGGATGAGGGACACATGAGCAAGCCGGACAGGCGTGAAGCACACTACAAGGCAGGCGAAACCGCCGTTCTCTTCGTCGACATGCAGAAGATGTTCTGCCAGCCGGGGCTCGATCCCGCGCATCCCGAGATGAACGCCGATCATTATTATTTCCGCCGCCTTCGCGAGCTGGTCATTCCCAACCAGGTGCGCATCCTGGAGGCCGCGCGGGCTCAGGGCGTGCAGGTGATGCACACCATCATCGAAGCGCTGACCGAGGACTGCCGGGATGCCTCGCTCGATCACAAGCTGTCGGACCTGCTGGTTCCCAAGGGCCACCCGCTGGCCCCGCCCATCGACGAACTGGCCCCCATCCGCAACGAGATCGTGCTGCCGAAGACCTCCTCCGGCGTCTTCAACTCCACCAACATCGACTACGTGCTGCGCAATCTCGGCATCCGCTACCTCATCGTCGCCGGGGTGGTCACCGATCAGTGCGTCGACATGGCGGTGCGGGACGCTGCAGACCGCGGCTATCTCGTCTCGGTGCCGGGCGATGCCTGCGCCACCTACACGCAGGAGCGCCACGACACTGCGCTCAAGGCCTATGGCGGCTATTGCTGGGTGACGGATACCGACACGGTGGTCTCCCGCATCAATGCCATCGCGCGGGCCGCGGCATGAGCGGCAACCCCGTTCATGAACCGCTCGTCAGCTTCGTGACGACGGACTATGCGGGCATCACCCGTGGCCGCTCGATGGCAGCCGCGGCCTATGCGCCTGGCAGGCAGAAGACAGTGGGCTGGGTTCCGGCCAACATGTCGCTCACGCCGTTCGACCTCATCGCCGACCCAAATCCGTGGGGCTCGTCGGGCGACCTGCGGTTGCTGCCGGACGACAATGCGCATTTCCGCTTCATGATCGAAGGTTCGGCAACGCCGCTCGACGTGATCATGAGCGACATCGTCGAACTCGACGGAACGCCCTGGGTCTGCTGTCCGCGGGCCTTCCTCAAGCAGGCGCTCGCGGACCTCGAGCGCGAGACGGGCCTCACCATGCTCGTCTCCTTCGAGCATGAGTTCCAGATGCTCGGCGTGGCATGGCCGCCCGCGCCCGCCTTCGCCCTGCAGGCCCAGCGCCGCGCCGACCCGTTCGGCCCCGCCCTGATGGCGGCGTTACGGGATGCGGGCGTCGCGCCGGAAGTGTTCATTCCCGAATATGGCAAGGACCAGTTCGAGATCACGCTGGCGCCCGCCGATGCCCTGGCGGCGGCCGACCGCGCCGTGGTCCTGCGCGAAACCGTGCGGGAGCTTTCCCGCAACCGCGGCTGGCACTGTTCCTTCGCGCCCAAGACGGCGGTCGACGGCGTGGGCAACGGCGTCCACATCCATTTCTCCTTCCGCGACGCCAAGGGAGTGCCCGCGACCCATGACCCGTCGTGCCCCGGCGGTGTCTCGGCCATCGCGGGCAGCTTCGTCGCCGGCATCCTGCGCCACCTGCCGGCACTCACGGCCTTCACCGCGCCCAATCCCATCTCCTACCTCCGCCTGCAGCCCCATCACTGGAGTTCGAGCTACACCTGGTTCGGCGACCGCGATCGCGAGGCGAGCCTGCGCATTTGCCCGGTGAGCCGCGTGGGCAATACCGACGTTGCCAAGGCGTTCAACATCGAATACCGGCCCGCCGATGCCACCGCCTGTCCGCATCTTGCCCTCGGCGTCATGGTGCGCGCAGGCCTGCAGGGGATAAGGGAGAGGCTCGCCGCACCGCCGCTGTTCTCTGGCGATCCCGCGCTGCTCGAGGAGGGTGAGCGCGCGGCACTGGGCCTCAGGCGCCTGCCGCAGTCGCTGGCCGGGGCGCTCGATGCGTTGCTGGCGGACGAGACGGTGTGCGGCTGGTTCGCCCCCGTGGCCATGGAAACCTATCAAGGCATGAAGCGGATGGAGATGAAGCTCGCGGGTGACTCGGTCGATGACGCCATGTGCCGGCGCTATGCGGAGATCTATTGATGGACGTGGCTGAACGCCTTCCGCCTCCGGTGCGTGTCATCAACGAGGGCGGCAGATCGCCCTATGTGCTTCTGTGCGAGCATGCCTCTCGCTTCATTCCCGAGCAGTATAAGGGGCTCGGCCTCGGTGCTGAGGATTTGCTGCGCCACATCGCGTGGGACATCGGCGCCGCCAAGGTCGCGGAGTGTCTCTCGCAGGCGCTCGATGCGCCGCTGGTGATGGCGAACTATTCGCGCCTGCTCATTGACCTCAACCGGCCAGTGGGCAGCACCACGTCGATTCCGGACGTGAGCGAGACGACGGTCATTCCCGGCAATCTCGGACTCACGGCGGAGGAGCGTGCGCGCCGCGTGGCGCTTTATTTCGATCCTTATCAGTTCGCCGTGAGCCAACTCCTGGACGCGCGGCGAGAGCTGGACAGGGCCACCACCATCGTGGGCGTCCACAGCTTCACGCCGGTCTATAAGGGCGTGGCCCGGCCATGGCATGCCGGTATCCTGTACCGGAAATCAAAGATCTTCGGTCATGCGTTGGCGCTCGCGCTGGGTGGGCCCGCTCATGCGATTGCCGAGAACGAGCCCTACCAGATTGAAGACGATAACGACTACACGGTCCCTGTGCATGGCGAGGCACGCGGTCTTGACGCCGTGCTCGTTGAAATTCGTCAGGATCTTATAGCGAATGAAGATGGTGCCTTGTCCTGGGCTCAACGGCTTGCGGCAGCTTTGAGCGCCTGCGTCACTCCTGGTTCAGAGGACAGCGGCAGTTGAGCCGTCGGGCTCGGTGCGCAGGAATTGAACTGAGCAAAACGCCGTGCCTCCCGAACGCCACATCATTCTGCTTGTGGCAGCCTCAAAGCCATGCGTCTATGTCCCTCTGGCTCCGGCAGGCTGGGATAGCGACGTGATGGCGAGACTTCTCTTTGTTCTATTTTGGGTGGTCCTTATGGTGGACCCTGTGCTGGCGGACGGGCCCTGGGCCGGACGCTGGCAGGTGACATGGCCCAACGGCGGTGCATTTCTCGAGCTTGAGCAGAACAATGCCCAAGTCAGCGGCAGCTATCGCAGAGACCAGGGAAGCATCGAAGCCGTTGCGGAAAGCAATCGTCTTGTTGGGCATATCATTCATGATGGCATCGCCGAAAGCTTCAGTGCCACGCTTGGTCGCGATGGACGGAGTTTTTCCGGCTCCATGGCGACGGGCGAGTGGCTGAGCGGGCTGCGACTTTCCGCCGGCGATGATCCATCCCGTCAGTTGACGACCGACCTCAAGAGCCCGCGCGCCACGATACGGAGCTTTCTATCCGCGGCGAATCGCGCCCGGGCAGGAGAACCGCAGGCGTTGGCCTGGGCGGTAGACACGATCGACTTCGGAACCCACCGGGAGTGGCAATCCCATGCGGCAAAGTTCACCGGTGCGGAGCAATTGTTCCACCTCGTCGATCTGGCGACGTTCAGCCTCTCCGTCATTCCGGATTTCAGCGACGCCCCGGACATCACCCTCGATCTTCCGGTGTTGGACTCCACGTCATTCGTGAAGCTCGACCTGCAGCGCGGTGCAAATGGCGACTGGCTGATTGTCATGCCCTCGGCTGACGCCATCCGCGAGATGACAAAGACCCTGGAAAACAAGGGGCCGGCGTCAAGCAGTGTTGCCGATGGCTTCCGCCAGTTGCGAAGCCCGCGGGACAGTTTACGCGCGTTTCTCGATGGCATGTCCCGCTGGAGCAATGGCGGAGCGGACCAGGCCATCGCAACCCTTGATATTGCAAACGTGGCCGATGTCATCAAGGACGAGCAAGGCAGGCTTGCCGCACAATATCTCGTCCGGACCATCGATCGTATCGGCCAGATCGTGGAACAGAGTGTCCCCAACTCCGGAGTCAGCCGGGAACCGTTCGTCTATTTCGAGGGGCCTGCCGGGCGCATCGTGATCGAACCTGTGGGCACGGGAGATGAGACGCGCTGGAAATTCTCGGCGGAAACCGTGAAGGGCGTGCGCCGCCTGTTCGGCGCAGTCCAACTCCTTCCCGATGCACACTCGCTTGATCCGCGCACGATCCCACCCTCCCTGACATTCACAATGCGCGCACAGGTGAGCAACTATGCCCCCGCTCTCCTGGGCGAACTGGGCCCAGGCGGGCGCGTCGAATATTGGCAGGTCCTCGGAGGGCTGACGGTCGTTGCCGCAATCATCATCCTGACATATCTGCTGAGCCGACTTGTGTTCTGGGGGATGGCGCTGCTGAAGATCGAGCGGTACGCGACAAACCCGAAACACCTTGCCACCGGCATCGCATTGATCCTGGCGGTCTTCGCCGGTAGCCGGATCATTCCGCATTTGGGCCTCCCGGCGGAATCCCGGCAATACACTCTGCCGATCATCGGTTCAGTCATGACGCTGATCTTCAGCTACACCCTGTGGCAGTTGATAGAGTTCGTCTCCTCCCTTGCCGTGTCCTATGTCGACCGCACCGCAACAGCCGTTGACAATATCTTCGTGACTTTCTTGACGGGCGTCGCGCGCTTGGGGCTCATCGCGGGGGCAGTTCTGTTTCTCGGGTATCTGTGGTCGCTGCCGACGACGGGCATCATCGCCGGTCTCGGCGTCGGTGGCCTTGCGGTGGCTTTCGCCTCCAGGGAAACGCTGGCGAATGTTTTCGGTGCCGGAATCCTGCTGGGCGACCGCCCATTCCGAAAAGGCGACCGCATCATTTCTGGCGATGTGAATGGCTGGGTAGAGGCGGTGGGCTTGCGCTCCACCCGCGTTCGTACGCTCTATGACAGTCTGATGATCGTTCCAAACGGCAAGTTGGCGGACCGCACCATCGACAATCTGGGAGCCCGCCGCCGGCGTACCCTGACCACCAATCTGTTGGTCACGTCCGGAAGCACTCCCGAAAGGTTGCAGGCCTTCACCAGGGCAATCATCGACCGTATTTCCTCCGACGCGATGTTCGAGCCCAACACCGAGGTGAATATCATCGGGATTGCCGCAAACGGCATCCAGATCGAAATCTCGGCAAGCCTCAAGACCCAGCGGGGGTTCGAGTCGCGCGCGGCCACACACAAGCTTTTCCTCGACATTCTACAGATGGCAGAAACGGAAGGGCTGACGCTTGGCCGCGGCATGGAAAAACATCCCGTCTACTACCTGAGTGATGCATGATGCCGCCATGCGTCGGCTTGCGTGACGCGCCTTTGCAGAGGCCGGAACGGTCCGTCCGCGTGACCGGCGAATGCTTCCTGTGGTCGCACCTCCGGTGAGCGCTAGCCTCCCGGTTGGTGTCGCCCACCGGGAGAACGTGGCAGCATTCCCGAGGGGGCGAGAAGGAGCAACCGATGAAGAGCCTGCCTGAAACCCATGAGTGGCTCGGTGTCATCTACAGGACGATCCTCACCCGCGATGAAAGCGGAAATGCCATGTCGATCACCGACAGCACATCGCCGCCCGGCTCGGGTCCGCCACGACATATTCATCACCGGGAGGATGAGGTCTTCGTGATCCTGACCGGCGAATGCGACTTCATCGTCGGTGGCGAGCGGTTCCGGCGCGGTGATGGGGAGACGGCGTTCATACCGCGCGGCACGGAGCATACTTTCAAGGTCGTCAGTTCCCAACCCTGCCGGCATTTTGTGATCCTGACGCCTGCGGGTTTCGAGGGGTTCTTCGCCGAGATGGCTCAGGGCGGTTACCGTATTCCAGAAGAGATGGAGGCGGTGAACAGGATAGCCGCTCACTATCATCTGAGCTTTACTGGGCCTCCGCTGTAAGCGGCCCCGGTCTGCAGCAATCTGTGCTTGAAAGAGCGGCCCGCTTGCCCGATCAAGGCAGAAAAGCAACTTGATGGGGACGCTTCATATGACGATGATCCAGTGCATCTCTCCGGTGAACGGGGAGGTCTATGCCGAACGTGAGGCAATGAGCTTCGAGGCGGCCAAAGCGGAGGTGGCCCGCGCCCGGCATGCGCAGAAGGCCTGGGCACGCCGCCCCCTCGAGGAGCGCGTCGAACTCGTGATGAAGGGCGTGGCCCGGCTGAATGAGATGAGCGGCGAGGTGGTGCCGGAACTGGCGTGGCAGATGGGCCGTCCGATCCGCTATGGCGGCGAGTTCCGCGGCTTCAACGAGCGCTCGAACTATGTCGCTTCCATTGCCGCCGACAGCCTGAAGCCGCTCGTCATCGAGCAGAGTGCGGCCTTCGAACGCCGCATCGAACGTGAGCCCCATGGCGTCGTCTTCGTCATCGCACCCTGGAACTACCCTTACATGACGGCAATCAACACAGTCGCGCCAGCTCTCATGGCCGGCAACACTGTCGTCATCAAGCATGCGCAGCAGACGCTTCTCGTCGGCGAGCGCATGGTGCGCGCCTTCGTCGAGGCGGGCATTCCGGACGACGTCTTCGTCAACATCTTCCTCACCCATGACGTCACCTCGCAGTTGATTGCAGGCGGCAATTTCAACTTCATCAACTTCACCGGCTCGGTGGAGGGCGGGCGGGCGATCGAGCGCGCGGCGGCCGGGACCTTTGCCGGCCTTGGCCTGGAGCTCGGGGGCAAGGACCCGGGCTATGTGATGGAGGACGCCAATCTGGATGCCGCCGTCGACACGCTGATGGATGGCGCGTTCTTCAATTCCGGGCAGTGCTGCTGCGGCATCGAGCGCGTCTACGTGCATGAAAGCCTTTTCGACGCCTTCGTCGAGAAGTCGGTGGCCTTCGCCTCCGCCTACAAGCTCGGCAATCCGCTTGATCAGGAGACGACGCTCGGGCCGATGGCGAACAGGCGATTTGCCGCAACCGTTCGCGCGCAGACGGCCGAGGCCATCGCGGCCGGCGCCAAGCCGCTGGTCGATGCGAAGCTGTTCCCCCAGGATGATGGCGGCGCCTTTCTGGCCCCGCAGATTCTGGTCAATGTCGATCACTCCATGCGCGTCATGACGGAAGAGAGCTTCGGCCCGGTCGTCGGCATCATGAAGGTGAAGGGCGATGAAGAGGCCCTGGCCCTGATGAACGACAGCCCCTACGGGCTCACCGCCTCGCTCTGGACCTCCGATCCTGAGCGCGCCGCCCGCATCGGCCGCGAGATCGAGACCGGCACGGTATTCATGAACCGTGCCGACTATCTCGACCCGGCGCTCTGCTGGACGGGCTGCAAGGAAACCGGCAGGGGCGGCTCGCTCTCCGTGATCGGTTTCCAGAACCTGACCCGCCCGAAATCCTATCATCTCAAGAAGGCGCTCTGAACACGAACGCTTCCGCCAACTGGCGTCATCCAATCGCCGCGAAGATCTGTGAGGGCCGGTTCAGGGAACCGGCCCTTGCCTCAGAGATGCCTGGCGTGATGAAGCGTGTTCGTCCGCCCACAGGTGACAAGAGCAGCATGATTGTCCGTCCTGCCGTGGCGTGTTTGTCCTCCGCTCTCCCGGTGCAGCGCGGCGGCTTGGCTGTCCGGTTCCATCAGGCGCAAACTCGATCCCGATCAAGGCAGGATTGTCTCCGGACCATGAACGTGAGAGCGGGTCGAAGGGGGTGGCGCATCTGAATTTGCGACGTTTTCAATCGGAAGACGTTTCGGTGAAGGTGAACATAAGCTCGGCGCCGCAATCTGTCCGTTTTCATGATGGCGCTCTTGGCTGACGCGGTCGCACGCACAAGCCGAAGGCTCGAAGCCGAATGATCTCGACGCGGGGGGGGGGGCGATGGCGTGAAGGCACATCTGGTGGGGGGAGGTATAGCCTCTCTGTCGGCGGCGGCCCATCTGATCAAGGATGGTGGCCTGCTGGGCTCCAACATCACGATCTATGAGGCAGGCGACACCCTGGGGGGAGCGCTGGATGCGAGCGGCACTCCGGATGCGGGATATTTCATGCGGGGTGGCCGCATGTTCGAGGAGAAATATCTCTGCCTGAACGCGTTGCTCTCCTTCATTCCTTCGGCGACCGATCCCCACACATCCGTCGCCGAGGACATGTCCGACTTCCACGAAACCTCCGGATGGGACGACAAGGCGCGGCTCGTGGGTGAGCGCGGGACGATCATCGACGCAACGAAGTTCGGGCTGTCGGCACGTGATCGTCTCGATCTCGCGGCGATGGCCAGCTTGCCGGAAGCGCATTTCGACATGAAGGCAATCGGCGACTGCTTCGAAGCAGCATTTTTCAAGACCAATTTCTGGTTCATGTTCGCCACCATCTTCGCCTTCACTCCCTTGCACAGCGCGCTGGAGATGCGGCGATATCTGCATCGCTTCTTGCACCTGCTTCCGACGATGGCGGACATGTCTGCCGTCCGGCGCACCCGTTACAATCAATACGAGTCGATCGTGCAGCCGATCTGCAAATGGCTGTCGCAGATGGGCGTCGAGATGCGGTCCGCGTGCAGGGTCAAGGACATCGGGCTGTCGTCCGCGCAGGGGGAATTCGCCGCGACGAGCCTGGTGTTGGAACAGCCATCCGGAACCAGCGATGTCAGGATCGGTCCGGACGAACTCGTCTTCCTGACCAACGGTTCCATGGTCGCGGACGCCTCCCGGGGTTCGATGACCTCCGCCCCGCAGCTCATCTCGTCGAAGATGGATGGCAGCTTTTCCCTGTGGGAGAAGCTGGCGGGGGGCCGTCCTGATTTCGGCAGGCCCGATGCCTTCACCTGCGATGTGAAGAGATCAGCCTGGGAATCCTTCACCATCACGGCGCGCAATCCGCTGCTCTTCGAGAGGCTGGAGGCGCTTTCGGGCCGGAAGGCGGGGCGTGGCGGTCTGATGACCCTCGTTGCCTCCAACTGGCTTCTCACCCTCGCACTTCTTCATCCGCCGCATTTCATCGGCCAGCCGGAAAACATCTTCCTCGCCTGGGGTTTTGGACTGTATCCGGAGAACATCGGCAACTTCATCCGCAAGCCGATGCGGCAGTGCACGGGTGCCGAGATATTCGAGGAGCTCCTCCGGCATCTCGGGCTTGAAGATGACATGCCCGGAATGACGGCGGCTGTGACCTGCATTCCGTGCCTCATGCCCTATGCCGGAAGCGTGTTCATGCCCCGCAAGGCGGGTGGTGGATTCACGTTTGAAGTGCGACAGTTGAAGATGTTCTTTGAATACCTCAGCG
>VFQT010000125.1_pt1 | contig 119341 bp, 86 predicted proteins | sample 3512381 | NCBI WGS metagenome assembly VFQT01 (sample SAMN10412376, study PRJNA504923) | tailings metagenome | isolation source: Relicate 2 Philex TSF3 active mining site | place: Philippines: Tuba, Benguet | collected 2017-08-29
ACGCTCCATTCGCTCGCGCCGGTCGGCGACAGCAGGCTGAAGGACTGGAGCCAGAGCTGCGCCGCGTCGATCTGCGCGGTGCCCGCGATCGTGAGGCCTGGGATCTGCAGCGGGAACACGCCCGTGTAGTGCGGCGTCAAGGCGTGCAGCGCGATCGAGCCCGCGGCGGCGGTCGGCGCGCGGTGCTCGAACGCGACCGAGAGTCCCGTCGCGGAGCTGCCGCGGACGTTCATCGTGCGCGTCTGCGCGAGCGCGTTCGTGGCGGCGACGGCGAGCGCGAGGTGCGCGAGAAGTTGCGGGACGCGGACTCGTTGCATGTGGATGGCCGTCGAAGGGAACTCCGACAGCGTAGCCTCGGTTGCCGATCCTGTCCCGGCGGCGAGCGTCGTGAGGCGGAATGGACGGCGCGACTTCGCTGGGCGCATCCACCCGGATCGCAGGACGCCCGTGCTGCAAAGCCCGGCGTCGTCGAAGCGTGCGCCCTTTCGCCTCGAGCGCGCCTTGCAGCTGCCGCTCGACGTCGAGCCCGTGCTCAAGAAGCTCGAGGACGGCGTCAAGTCCGGCCGCCTGCCGAAGGCGCGCCCCGAGCAGCTGCTCGATCGCGCATGCGCGAGCTCTGCTTGCTGACCGACGAGGAACGCAAGCTCGCGCGCGAGGCCGAAGCGGCGCGCGCCGAAGCGTTCGCGGTCGACTCGTTCCCGCTCGAGGAATCCAAGCGCACGGCGATCGCGCCGAACGCTGGTGGAATGAAGGTCTGCGCCCGCGGCGGAACGAGCGGTTGGCCTGAGACGCAGCGAGCTTGGGCACCTTCGGAAGGGCATCGGCTCGCGGTGTAGTTTGGGCGCGGGCTGGCCATCGGTGCGCACGACGGACAGGAGCGCGGGGAGAGCATTCCGGCTCGACTGCGCTCGGGCCTACGAGCCTGAGCCTCCGGGCGGCTCTAACTTTGTTGCCAGTTCACGGGACGAGAACTGGGGCCAACACCACCCGGAACCCGACGAAGTAGCTTCTCCCTCCGGGGTTCCCGTAGTCCCGATGGGCCGAGCGGCAGGAGTCTGCAGGGAAACCCCAACTGCCGCCGCGGAAAACACGGTTGGAACCGCTCGACACATAGGGATCGGACACCACGGTCGAAGGGTAGTTGGCCGAACCATCCCACGAGTCGAGGCACCACTCCCAGACGTTGCCGTGCGTATCGAACAGCCCCCACGGGTTGGCCGGGTAGCTGCCGACGACGGTGGTCTGGCCGGGACCGCAACCCGAGAACCTGGCTTGCCCGCAGGCGAGGCTCGCACCGGTGTTCCAGTCCGTCGATGTGCCGGCGCGGCAGACGCATTCCCACTCCGCTTCGGTCGGCAACCGGTACTGATAGCCGGCCGGCAGGCGGCCCGCCGCGGCCTCGGTTGCGGTCAGGGCCGAGCAATAGGCCATCGCATCGTCCCACGTCACACGCTCGACAGGTCGCTGCGATGCGTTCGGGTAGCTCGCGCCTTGGTGGTACGATGGGTTGCTGCCGAGGACAGATTGATACTCCGCCTGCGTGACCTCGTAGCTGCCGACCCAGAACGGCCGCGTGATCGTCACCGCGTGCACAGGCGCTGCCGTGCCCCCGACAGCCGTCGACCCCATCGAGAACGTGCCCGGCTGGATCGCGACCATGTGGAACTGCACCGGCGGCGCAAACGACGCGATCATCAGCTCCGCATCGCTCTGCGCCCAGTGGATCGTCGACGTGGCGGAGTCGAGGTCGAGCGACTGCACGTCGAACGCGACGCCGACGAAGATCGGTTGGAACGGGATCGCGACGCTCCATTCGCTTGCGCCGGTCGCGGACAGCAGGCTGAACGACTGGAGCCACACCTGCGCCGCGTCGATCTGCGCGGTGCCCGCGATCGTGAGGCCAGGGATCTGCAGCGGGAACGCGCCCGTGTAGTGCGGCGTCAGCGCGTGCAGTGCGAGCGAGCCGGCCGCGGTCGTCGGCGCACGGTGCTCGAACGCGACCGAGAGTCCCGTCGTGGCGCTGCCGCGGACGTTCATCGTGCGCGTCTGCGCGAGAGCGTTCGTGGCGACGAGCGCGAGCGCGAGGTGCGCGAGAAGTTGCGGGACGCGTGGACGCTGCATGCGGAGGGCAGTCGGTGGGAACTCCGACAGCGTAGCCTCGGTGGCCGAGCCGCGGCTGCGGGCGAATTGCTCGCTCAAAGCGTATCGCAAGTTCACGGGACGAGAATTGGGGCCAAGACCACCCGGAACCCGATGACGTTGAACGTGTCGCCGGGGTCGTTTCCGAGCCGGACCGCGGAGCGGCAAATGTCAGCGGTGAAGTCCCAACAGCCGCCGCGGAAGACCCGCAAGGGGCCGCTCGACACATAGGGATCAGACACCGCCGACGCGGAATAGTTCACCGAGCCATCCCACGAATCGAGGCACCACTCGAACACGTTGCCGTGCGTATCGAACAAGCCCCAAGGGTTGGCTGGGTAGCTGCCGACCGCGCTGGTCTGGCCGGGACCGCAGCCTGAGAAGTTGGCCTGCCCGCAGACGAGGCTCGCGCCCGTGTTCCATTCCGTCGTCGTGCCCGCGCGGCAGACGTATTCCCACTCCGCTTCGGTCGGCAGCCGATATTGGTAGCCATCAGGAATGCGACCCGCCGCGGCCTCGTTCGCGGTCAGCGCGGAGCAGTAGGCCATCGCTTCGTTCCACGCCACGAACTCGACCGGCTGCTGCGGTGCATTCGGGTAGCTCGCGCCTTGGAACTGCGACGGGTTGGTGCCGCGAACCGCCTGGTACTCCGCCTGCGTCACCTCATACTTGCCGACCCAGAACGGCCGCGTGATCGTCACCGCGTGCACAGGCGCTGCCGTGCCCCCGACAGCCGTCGACCCCATCGAGAACGTGCCCGGCTGGATCGCGACCATGTGGAACTGCACCGGCGGCGCAAACGACGCGATCATCAGCTCCGCATCGCTCTGCGCCCAGTGGATCGTCGACGTGGCGGAGTCGAGGTCGAGCGACTGCACGTCGAACGCGACGCCGACGAAGATCGGTTGGAACGGGATCGCGACGCTCCATTCGCTTGCGCCGGTCGCGGACAGCAGGCTGAACGACTGGAGCCACACCTGCGCCGCGTCGATCTGCGCGGTGCCCGCGATCGTGAGGCCAGGGATCTGCAGCGGGAACGCGCCCGTGTAGTGCGGCGTCAGCGCGTGCAGCGCGAGCGAACCGGCGGCAGAGGTCGGCGCGCGGTGCTCGAACGCGACCGAGAGTCCCGTCGCGGCGCTGCCGCGGACGTTCATCGTGCGCGTCTGCGCGAGCGCGGTCGTGGCGGCGAGCGCGAGCGCGAGGTGCGCGAGAAGTTGCGGGACGCGTGGACGCTGCATGCGGAGGGCCGTCGGTGGGAACTCCGACAGCGTAGCCTCGGTTGCCGATCCTGTCCTGGAGGCGAGCGTCATGAGACGGGAAGGACTGCCGAACTGCGCTGGGCGCATCCAGACCGATCGCCTGACGCCCGCGATGCACATCCCGGCGACGACCTCGTGCAGCCACGGCCCGCTCCATGAGCGACAGCCCTGCGGAAGCCCTGCCCGCCTGCAGGAGCACCGTCCGCAGCGTTCTCGATCCTCCGACGCAGATTTCGGCCCGAACTCAGCCCCCCACTTCCACACCTGCTACGCGCACGCGATGCCGGACGCCCGCCACGTCCCGCGGACGCGCAGCGATGCCGGGAGGCGCTGTGCACAACGACCGGATGTTCCGCGCCGTGCTGTCGCGGACCGAGAACCTGCAGGCGTGGCTGCGAGAACGACTCCACGGCCAGCCCATCGCCGACCAGATCGACTGGGACTCGCTCGAACCGCTCGAGCAGATCACCGTCGACGGCGTGCTGAAGAAACACGAAGCGGACTTCGCGGTGATCGCGCGCCTGAAGGACTCGACGCAGCGCTTGCTCGCCATCGTCGAGCAATCGTCTGGGCGGCGACGCGGCATCGCTGCACAGACCCTTCGCTACGCGCTGGAGAAAGCCGCCAAGCTCGAGGCCGAACGACCGCACGAGCCGCGACCCGCGGTGCTGCCGTTCGTGCTGCACACCGGCCGCACGCCGATCCGCGCGTCGATGTCGCTCGCCGCGCCGCCGCTGTCGCAGATCGACCGAGGTTGCACCGGCCTCGCGTTCTCGATCGGCGTCGACGAGCTCGCTGGCCAGACCGAGCAGCAGATCCGCGCGCGCAGTCTGCCGCCGATGCTGACGCTCGCGATGCTGTTCGCGCAGTTCGTCGATGGCAGGAGTAGGGCCTTCGTGGAAGAAGCCTTGCTCCGCTGGCAAGACCTGTTTCAAGCGCTCGCGAGGCCCCCTGGCCACGTGGAAGACCTCGAGATATTCCAGACCTACATCCTGATGACGACCGAGATGACCGTCGATGAATGTGCGACGGTGTTTCGCAGGATCCTCGACGAAGACGGAGCGACGATCATGAAGACGACAGGACAGAAGTTGATCGAGATGGGTGAGGCCAGAGGTGATGCCAGCGGCCAGCTTGCTGGCCGTCAGCAGTTGCTAAGGCAGCAGTTGCTGCGCCGCTTCGGTTCGCTCTCTACGCGCTTTGCAAACGCTCTCGCAACGGCGACGACCGAACAACTCGACGCGTTCGGCCTCCGACTCCTCGACGCGAAGACGATCGACGACGTGTTCGCGGTCTAGGCACCCCGCCAGCCTCACACGGCCGGCGGATGGTCTCCAGCGAGAACTCAGCGCAAGGCGACCTACATCCTGATGACGACCGAGATGACCGTCGATGAATGTGCGACGGTGTTTCGCAGGATCCTCGACGAAGACGGAGCGACGATCATGAAGACGACGGGACAGAAGCTGATCGAGATGGGCAAGGCAGAGGGCAAGGCAGAGGGCGAGGCGCGAGGAAAGGCGACCGGCGAGGCCCTAGGGCAGCTGGTCGGCCGGCAACGCTTGCTGCAACAACTGCTGCTGCGCCGATTCGGCTCGATCTCCACGCGCTTTGCAAACGCTCTCGCAACGGCGACGACCGAACAACTCGACGCGTTCGGCCTCCGACTCCTCGACGCGAAGACGATCGACGACGTGTTCGCCACCTGAGTCGCGACCAGCCTGATCGAAGAGCTTTCCGCGCCCACGAGGCCCGGGGCGCGCGCAAGGGATCGCAGCCGGAATAGGGACCGGAACCTCACGAAAACCCCCGCGCCGCGCGTCCGCGAACTTCTCCTGCTGCGGAACCCCCACCGCGCCGCTAGCTTCCTGCGCCGCCGGAGGACTCCCCGGCCAACCTGATGCTCCTCTTCGTCTTCTCCGTCTGCTTCGCGCTGGTCGTCTCGTTCGTCTGCTCGATCTCGGAGGCGACGCTACTGAGTGTGCCGCCGGCTCGAGTCGAGGCGATTGCCAACACGGGCCGCCGGGCTGGCCACATCCTCCGACGCTTCAAGGCCCACCCGGACCAGCCGATCGCGGCGATCCTCGTGCTCAACACGATCGCCAACACGGCCGGTGCCGCAGTCGCCGGCGCGAGCTTCGGCGACGCGTTCCCGGGCACGCCGGAGATGTGGTTCGTGGCGACGTTCACTGTGGCGGTGCTGCTGTTCACCGAGATCACGCCCAAGACGATCGGCGTCGTGCACGCGAACACGCTCGCGATCCCGGTCGCGCACCTCGTCGAAGCGATGGTCGTGGTGCTGAAGCCGTTCCTCGCCGTGACGCGCCTCCTGTCGCGGCTGGTAGGCCAGAGCAAGAACGCGCACGAGCACTCGCTCGAGGAGATCCGTCTGCTCGCGACGGCGGGCCACGCGCAGGGCGCGTTCGGTTCGCTGACGGCCGACATCATCGCCAACGCCACGCGCTTGCGCGATCGCCGCGTGCGCGACGTCATGGTGCCGCGTCACCGCGTGGCGTTCCTGTCGCAGCAGACGCCGCTGCACGAGACGCTCGACATCGTGCAGCGAACGGGCCACAGCCGGTTCCCGTTCTCGCCGACCAACGACCTCGACGGCAGCAAGGGCGTGGTGCTGACCAAGGAACTGCTGTTCCACCTGCGCTCGCACACGACGCCCGACTGGGACGAGTTGCTCGTTCCGCTGCTGTTCGTTCCCGAGACGCAGAAGCTCAACCACCTGCTGCGCAGCATGCAGAAGGAACAGCGGCACATGGCGCTCGTCGTCGACGAGTATGGCGCGATCCAAGGCATCGTCACGCTCGAGGACGTGCTCGAGGAGATCGTCGGCGAGATCCAGGACGAGCTCGACGCCGACGAGACGCAACTCGTGGCGCGTCCGGACGGCTCCATGCTGTGCCGCGGGCAAGCCGAGGCGCGCAAGGTGTTCGAGAAGCTCGGCCTCCAGGACGTCGAGACCGAGAGCACGACGGTGTCCGGCTTCTTGTCCGAGCAACTCGGCGACGTGCCCTGGGCCGGCGCCGAAGTCGACTTCCGCGGCCATCGCTTCGTCGTGACGAAGGCCAACAACCGACGCGCCGAGCGCGTGCGCATCCTGCCGCTGCCCGCGGAGCCGCAGGACACGCCGGCCGAGGCGACGTGAGCCACCGGCCGCGCGCGTTCGTTCCGCCCCCGCGGCGCGCCGCGCCGCACGGCACGGCGCAGGACTCCGCAGCCCGAGCGTTCTTCGCCGCGTTCCTGCCGTTCTTGCTGTCGCTGTTGCTGCTCGCGACGCCCGTGGACGGAGGTTCGAGGTCGTGGCCCGTGCGCGACATCCTCGACGCGATCCGCCACGTCGAGAGCGGTGGCATGGACAACCCGCCCGACGGCGACGGAGGCCGCGCCATCGGTCCCTACCAGATCCACTTCGTCTACTGGCTCGATGCGCAGGGCGGCGACCCCGACCTCGGCGGCGTCTACGAGGACTGCCGCGATCGCGCCTATGCCGAGAAGGTCATCGCCGCCTACATGGCGCGTCACGCAATGGACGCGTGGGAACGCGGCGATGCCGAGACGATCGCGCGCGTGCACAACGGCGGCCCGACCGGACCGCAGAAGGACGCGACGCTCGGCTACTGGCGGCGCGTGAGAGCACGGCTCTGAACAGAGGCTCGGCTACTCCGGCGCGCTCCGTTCGTGACGGGCAATCGCCGCAGCGCCACTCCACCAATGCGAACGGCCGCGTCCCGAAGAACGCGGCCGTCGCAGGCTGCCAGAGGTCGGAGGCCTCGTCGCTTCCCGTTGGATTGGACTAGGCGGCTGGAGGAATGAAGCCAGCCGCGGGAGACCGGGTTGCTGCGTTCGCTCCGACCTTCGAGCCGATCAGAACGAGAACACGTTGCGCCACGTGGCGAACGCCGGCGCCGGCCACGAGAGGCCGTTGTGCACGTCGCCCGTCTGCAGGTCGACGCCCGTGAGGCCGACCGGCAGCTGAAACCACTGGCTCACGCCCGTGGCATCCGCGCGGCGGTGGTCGATCGTCAGCAGCAGCGCGTCCAGCGGCAGGCAGAGGAAGCCGCGGTCGCCCGCGTTGAAGTTGTAGCCAGCCGTCACGCCCTGGAAGTTCGCGAACATCCACGTGTCGTCGCCGTCCTTGGCGCGCGTCATCATCGTGATGCCGTCGTCCGCGACATACAGCGGCGGGATCAGGCGCGTCGTCATCGTGGTCGTGTAGTCGAAGCGATCCCACGTGAAGACCGTGCTCGAGCCCGCGAGCAGCTCGCCGGCCTGCGGGTGCAGGAGGCCGCACAGCGTGTTCGTCGACAGCTCGCCGTCCGGGCCGAGGATGCCGAAGTAGAAGTCCGAACCCTGCACCTGGATGCTGGACTGCGTGCCGTTCTCGACGACGTAGGTGTTCACGTCGCCGAAGCCGGCGACCGAGGTGATCATCGAGCCGAGCGAACCCGAGCCCGTGGGCGCGTAGGCCGAGGTCGTGCAGGTGAGCGAGTAGTCGCCCCAGGCGCCGAGGAACGGCGTGACCGCGACCCAGAACCGGCCCGCGGGCAGGCTCATCGAGATGCGGCCGTAGTAGTCCGTCGGGCCGGCGACGAGGCCGTCTTCGACGTCGAGGATGTAGTCGAGGTCGCGGTCGAGCAGCGCGACGTTCGTGTCGCCGATCGGCGCGGGGATCGCGTCGCCGGTCTCGATCGTGACGTGCGTCGGCTGCGTGAGCTCGATGCGCGCGAGTCGCATCGACTCGTCACCGAGGATCCAGTCCGACGTGGCGCCGAGCGTCGCGAGATCGCCGAACGTCGTCGGCAGCGCATCGAACGTCACGCTGAACGGCGTGTCCGCGATCGCGCGCGCATCCCACACGTAGGCGAAGTACTGGCCAGCCGGCAGATCGATGTCGGCCGCCGCGTCGAACACGCCCCAGTAGCTGTCGTCGTTGGCGAACACGATGCCGCCGTCGGCGCGCTGCACGATCAGGGCCGTGTCGCCGCCGCCCGAAGCGACCTCGATCGCGACGCGGCTGTCCGCGACCGTGAACGAGAAGACGTCGTGGGTCGCGCCGCTCGCGGGCAGACGCGTGGTGCCCGAGGCGCCCGCGTTCGTCAGCGAGACGACGTTCGCGTTGTCGCGGGTGGCGTGGACCTCGTAGGTGCCGCCGCCCGTGCCCTGGTAGCCCGAGACCTCGAGGTAGTAGGTGCCCGCGGGCAGGAAGACGTTGATGCGCGACAAGGAGCCGGCGCCGTTGTCGTCCATGACGATGGCGTCGCCCTTGTGGTTGCGCAGCACGAGCCACGAGTCGGCGATCGGGAACGCGCCCGCTGCCTTCACTTCGAACGTGTAGAAACCGCTCTGCGCGGCGACGTAGCGCCAGCAGTCGACGTCGTTGAGCTCACGGCAGTCGCCGACGGCGATCGAGCCGCTCATGAAGTCCGCCCACTGCCAACCGTCGTTGCTCTCGTGCTCGACCGAGTTGTCGATCGCGAAGACCGGCAGGTTGCCGGTGGTCGGGCCGAGCGAGGGCTGACGGAACATCGGCAGCATCTGCCGGTCCTTGCCCTGGAGCTGGCGCAGCGACTTCTTGAGCGCGAGCAGTTGCTGCGGGGTCTGGGCGAGGCCTGCCTGGGTTCCCTGCTCGATCACTTCTTCGACCGAGGCCATGCGGAGGTTGGGGAACTGCGACTGGATCCACGTCTTGGGATCCTGGCTCTGCGCCGTGCAGAGGCCGGCGACGAGGCCGGCAACGGTGATGGAACGGATAAACGACATCGTGAGTCTCCGAGTGAGTGGCAAACGGACGGGAGTGAGGCCCGACCAAGAACACGGGCAACCGGGGTGAGTCCGCACCACCGGCCCGCATACCAGTGTTGCCCAGAAATCCGTCCCCGGGGACGGTCGATCCCTGGGGTCTCGTGCTGTCCAGCGCACGGTTCCCGGCACGCGGATGCCCCCGGGCGTGTCCCAGCATGGCATCAGCGCGCGAACCGCCGTCGACATGGTGCCGCTGGCGACACGGCGGGGAGTCGAGAACCCGCGGATTCCTTTCGCTGCGCGGGCATGCGCCGCGCCTCCTACCCCAAAGAAACCGTCCCGTTCCTGGACCAAGTGCGGACAGGGGCGTCGAAGGACACCTACGGAACCCGGACCCGCATGGCGGTCCCGAGCTGCACGAACGAAGCCTGGTCGTCGGGCCGAAAGGAGCGGGAGTTGTCGGGCAGCTACGGGAGTTGCCGCGCCGCCAGGACCCCGAGCAGCGCCGCGACCGACAGCACGTCGAGGCGGTTGTGTTCCAGCACGCGGTCGACGGGTCCGCGCCCGTCGCGGATCCACTGCAGGTAGGCCACGGGCGCCTCGCTGCCCGGCAAGTCGTCATCGCGGAACAAACCGAGCCGCCGCTCCTCCACCGTGCGCAACTTGCAGTCGGGCAGTTCCTTTCCGAACGCGCGGCGCGCGGCGTAGTAGAGGTCGAGGTGGCGGTCGGTCAGGATCGGCGCAGCAAGCCGGCACACGGCAAGCCGCGCTGCGATGCGATGCCGGTCGAAGCTCTTGCCGACGTAGCTGACGAGCACGGGGCGCTCGGCGATGCGATCGGCGACGGCCTGCAACATCGCGGGCTCCTCCGCGAAGTCGCGCAGGAACAACTGCTCCTGCACGAACGCGCCGTCCTCGAACCAACCGAGGCCGACGTTGAACACCATCGTGCCGGAGCCGCCGGAGAGGCCGGTCGTCTCCGTGTCGAAGAACAAGCACTCGGACGTGTCGAGCGACGCGAAGCGCGGGTCCTTCGCGAGCTTCGACAGCCGCTCGCCGTCGAGGCGCAGGGCCTTCGCGAGCGGCGCGCTGCCGTGCACGTGATCGTGCGGATAGCGCAGCACGCGGCGCCAGTAGGGACCTTGCGCGTTCGCGACCACTTCGCCGGGCGGCAACTCGACGCGCGGCACCGCGGCGCGGCGTTCTTCGAGCCGTCGCTGCAGCATCGAACGCAGCGCGTCGCCGCCTTCCTGCGACGCAGGTGGCTGCGGACTCGCCGACTGTGCATCCGACGCCGCGTCGAGCGGCTTGCGCGAACGCAGCATCGCGGCGCGGAGGCGCTGCCGGTCGGCTTCCATCAGCAGTCCCCCGCCTCGTGTTCGCGCTCCGCGGAGCCGTCGCGGCGCGCGACGCCGCGAGTCGCGGACTCGCGCTGCGGTTCGTCCGCGTCGTCGCCGCGGCCGAGCAAGCCGTCGAGGATCGCGATCGCGACCTGCTTGCTGCGCGCGCCGAGGCTCGGGTGCGGGCCGACGCACGCGGGGCAACCCGACGCGCACGGGCAACGCAGCGCGATGCCGCGCGCGGCCGCGAGGATGTCGCGGTGCGTGCGGAACACGCGCTCCGACAAGCCGACGCCGCCGGGCACGCGGTCGTAGAGGATCAACGTCGGCGCCTGGAAGTGCGGGTGCTGCACTTCGCTGAGCACGCGCACGTCGCCGGGATCGACGCGCAGGAACAACGGCACGAGGCCTTGCAGCAACTCGCCGATGCCTTGCAGGCACGCGGCCTCGCCGCCGCGCAGGAAGCCGAGCCTTGCCACGAGCTCCTGCTTCAGCACGAGCGCGCAGGCTTCGGTCTCGAACTCTTCCGGCGGCAGGTGGATCTCGCCGATGCCGACGTTCTCGCGCGTGTAGAACTTGATCTTCTTGAACGCCTTCGCGAGCGTGCTGACGTGCACCTCACCGCGGTGCGCGACGTAGCCGCCGTGCTCCTGCGTCTCGCCGACGCGCAGCACCTTCACGTCGGTCTCGGAGTCGGCCTCGGTGTAGTAGTCGGCGTCGATCTTGCGCACGAACGCGCGGCGGTCCTGGTAGTCGAAGCGCTCGACGATCCACGTGTCACCCTGGTGCCCGTAGATCGCGCCTTGGTGCACCTCGGTGATCGCGGACGGGCGATCGATCTCGGCGAGGATCGTGCGCGACTCGACGTCCTGGATCGTGACGTTGTCCATGTCCGCGGCGTTGAGGCTCACGCCTTCGGCCGGATACGTGAGGTCCGCGTAGTGGTAGCGCGTGCCGCGCTTCACGAGCGCCTGCATGTCCTTCTCTAGGAACTCGAGCACCTCGCCTATGCCCTGCGCCTGGCCGAAGCCCTGCTCCTCGTCGATCGGCAGCTCGAACGCCGCGCAGCGCACGTGGTTGGTCAGGATGATCGGGTTGTCGGGATCGATCGCGACCGCGTCGCGGCGGCCGTCGAACAGGTAGCCCGGCTGCTGGCACAGGTATTGGTCCATCGCCGAGCTGCGCGCGACCATCACGACCGCGCTCTCCTGCGTGCGGCGACCGACGCGGCCCGCGCGCTGGAACGTGCTCGACACGGTGCCCGGGTAGCCGACGAGCACGCACACGTCGAGGCTGCCGATGTCGACGCCGAGCTCGAGCGCGCTCGTCGACACGACGGTCTTGATCTCGCCGCTCTTCAGCCCGCGTTCGATGGAACGTCGCAATTCGGGCAGATAGCCGCCGCGGTAACCGGCCACCGAAGCCTGCGGGATCTGCTTCTTGTGCGCGTCGTCGCGCAAGTACTTGAGCAGCACCTCGGTGCCGTTGCGCGATCGTGTGAAGAAGATCGACTGCATGCCGCTGCCCATCAGCGAAGAGCCGAGCTGGCGCGCGGCCTCGCTCGCCGGCACGCGCAGACCTTGCGCGGGGCTCACGAGCTTCGGGTTCAAGAACACGAAGTGCTTGCGGCCGCGCGGGCTGCCGTCCTCGTCGACGACGGTGACGGGACGCTCGAACAGCCGTTTGCCGTGCTCGCCCGCGTTCGCGATCGTCGCCGACGCTCCGCAGAACACCGGGTCGCTGCCGTAGTGGCGGCAGATGCGCTGCAACCTCCGCAGCACGTTGGCGACGTGGCTGCCGTAGATGCCCGACAACGTGTGCAGCTCGTCGACGACGACGTAGCGCAGCGCCGAGAACAGGCCTTGCCACTTCGTGTGGTTGGGCAGGATCCCCGCGTGCAGCATGTGCGGGTTGGTCAGCACGAGGTGCCCCTTCTCGCGCAGCGCTTGCCGAACGGGCGGCGGCGTGTCGCCGTCGTAGACCGCGACCGTCAGGTCGTCACGCCCCACCGCCGCGAGCAGGCCTTCGAGGTCGCGCATCTGGTCGCGCGCGAGCGCCTTCGTGGGATACAGGTAGAGGGCGCGCGCCGAGAGCCCTTCGCGCAGCAACGCGTCGAGCACGGGCAGGTGGTAGCAGAGCGACTTGCCCGAGGCGGTCGCGGTCGCGACGACGCAGTGCCGGCCTTCGCGCAGCGCGTCCGCGGCCTGCCGTTGATGGCGATAGAGCTCGATCGCGCCGCGGCCTTCGACCGCGCGCCGCAACTCGGGCAGCACCCAGTCGGGATACGGCGCCATGCGCGCGGGCCGCGGCTCCTCGCTGTGCCACGCCTCCACCACTCCTGGACCGTCGGCCTCGTTGCGCCGCAGCCGTTGCACGAACGCGTTCAGGTCCATGCGAGGACCTCGCGCGAGCCGATGCTCGAGAACGTGACCGCCGACCCGTTGCTGCCGCCCATGGGCGGCGCATGCTAACGAAACCCGAACGCGGTTCCAGTCACGCGTGCGCGAGCTGCGGCTGCAGGAACACGCGATCGAACACGCGCATCACCGCCTCGGGCGAGAACCGTTCGCTGTAGGCGTCGAAGTCGCCGCGCACGGGGCGGAAGCGCGACAGGATCCTGCGGAGCCCCTCCGCGTCGCGGTAGTAGACGCCCTTCGTCCCCAGCGTCTCGATGTGGCAGCGATCGGGACTGCCGAGCCACGACACCACGGGCTTGTTCCGGATCGAGAACTCGGCGCACGACAGCCCGAACGTCTCGCCTTCGCGGCGCGCGTGCAGCATCGCGTCGCACGTCTGCACGAAGCGGGCCTTCCGCTGCATGTCCACCGTCGCGGGCAGATGCACGATGCGCGGGTGCGGCGCGCAGAACGGCGCGGTGTTGAGGAACACGAACCACAGGTCGGGCCTCGCCTCGACCGCGCGGCGCACTTCCTCGTGCACGAACGGGATGTCGAACGTGCCCGGACCGCCGTGGCGTCCGAACACCGTCGCCTCGCGCGGGATGCCGAGTTCGGCGCGGAGGTCGCCATCCGCCTCGGGCAGCCAGACCATGTGCGGCACGACGGGCACCGGCGGCAGACTCGGGTCCGAGCGATGCTGCGCGACCCAGTCCGACACGGCGGCATAGACGTCGCCGTGCGGTTCCTTGCACTCGAACACGCAGTGCACCGCGGTGCGCCCGCTCGCGGGGCGAGGCCGCTCGGTGCGCGGGCGCGCGCCGTGGTCGATGACGTAGTAGAGGTCCATTCCCGCGAGCAGTCGTTCGCAGTCGCGACGGTCGCGATACAGCAGCACGTTGAAGCGCGCGCGGAACTTGTCGAGCGCTGACACGTCGGCGGCCGCGGGGCAGAGGATCCAGCTGCGGTTGCCGAGGATGTCCTCGTTGCCGAGCGCGTAGTCGTAGAGCGCGACGTCGGTGCCGCGCTCCAGGAGGTGGCCTGCGTCGAAGGCGACGTGCTGGGGAGACTTCGGGGTCATGGGGCCTGCCGTGTCGCTCCATCGGCCAACCCGCCTGCATCCCCGCAGCGCGGCGCGCGAAATCCCTCGCCACACAGCCCGCGAATCCGCTCGGCATGGGCCATGGTGCGCATGTTCGATCCGCTGGCCCCCGCTCCAGTGGTTCCCGCGATCCCGACCACCTCATGGCGCGGAACCCCATAGTCCCCTCGCAACCAGCCGCCGTGACCCCCACGCCGAATCCGACTCCGAATCCCGGCGCGCCGTTGCCCGCGAACGAGGCTCTGCGCCTGCAGACCCTGCAACTGTGCCGGATCCTCGACACCGAGTCGGAGGGAGCGTTCGACGACCTGGTCGCGCTCGCCGCCACGATCTGCGACGCGCCGATCGCGCTGATCTCGCTCGTCGACGAATCGAGGCAGTGGTTCAAGGCCAAGGTCGGCCTCGACGTCGCAGAGACCTCGCGCGACGTCGCGTTCTGCGCGCACGCGATCCTCGGCAGCGACGTGATGGTCGTGGGCGACGCGACCAAGGACCCGCGCTTCGCGAGCAACCCGTTGGTGACCGGCGCGCCCAACATCCGCTTCTACGCCGGCGCGCCGATCGTGACGAGCCAGGGAACAGCGCTCGGCACCGTGTGCGTGATCGACCGCAAGCCGCGCACGCTCACGCCGATGCAGGAGCAGGCGCTCCGCCTGCTGCGCCAGACCGCCGGCCACCTCATCGAACTGCGCCGCGCGCGCCTCGACCTCGACGCCGTGAGCAAGCTGCTCCCGCTGTGCAGCTGGTGCCGCAGCGTGCGCACCGACAGCGGCCAGTGGGTCGACCTCCATCGCTACGTGTCGGACGCGCTGCCGGTCACCCACAGCATGTGCCCCGACTGCCTGCGCAAGGAGTTCGACGAGATGTCGGCCGCCGGCAGCTGATTCCGCCGCGCGCGAACGACCACAGCGCGCCCCCGCGCCGGAGTCTGCTACTGTGCCGCGCCATGCTTCGCATCGTGGCGCTGATGGCCTGCGTGCTCGCTTCGACGTCCCTGGCGCAGGACCTCCGATGGTCCGTGCCGGAGCGCGGCGCGATCCGCTACGAACGCACGCTGCGAGAGGAGTCGAAGGTCGAACCGGAAGGAGCTTGGGACTCGCGGCCGTGGTCCGGGCCGGCGCCGGCCCCGGTCGTGCTCGACGGCGAACTGGACGCGAAGAAGAAGCGGTCGCAGGAGCCGCTCCACGACCTGCGCGATCTGCTGCCGCGACTATGCCTCGACCTGACGCAGACGAAGCCAGGCAAGGCCACGCTCGAACTGCGCAGCGCCGAGGTCGGCGCCGACGTGGAAGCCATCTATGCGGCGGTCGCGGCCGACGGCTCCCAGCAGATCGAGGCGACGTTCGTGGACTGGAGACCACGCGAGCTCGGCGCGCAGCGCGGCCACCGTCCGCTCGTGAAGGGCTCCGTGCGCGGCACGCGCGTGCTCGACCGCGAGAACGGCCGCGTCGCGCGATTCGAGGGCGAGCTTCGCGTGGAAGCACAGTGGTTCGAGAATCCGCGCACGGTGCGTTGCACGGTGCGCGACGAGTGGACGTTCACGGAAGTCCTCGCGCCGCAGGATGCGAAGGTCCGCGCGCTCGTCGCCGAGGCGATCCGCAAGTCGACGGAGTCCCTCGAGAAGAACCTGCAGCGGCTCTGCGACCAGACGGCTCCGCAGGGCCACGACCCCTACCACGACCACCACCCGGGCGAACTCGCGCTCGCGTTGCTCGCGATCTTGAAGGGCGGCGGCGACCCGAAGTCCGACGCGGTGCAGAAGGCCTACGACAACCTTCGCCGGCGCAACATCGAAGGCACCTACAGCCTCGGCGCAGCGATCCTCGCGATCGAAGCGCTCTACACGCCGATCGGCGAGTGGCAGAGCCTGCGCGAAGGCACGATCGACGCGCCGATGGCGCGCAAGCTGTCGGCGGAGGACTTCGCCGTCGTCTCGGAGTGGACGAAGCGGCTGCTCGACAACCTCGACACGACCACGGATGCAGCCTACGTGCGTCGCTACCACTACGGCCCGTCGAAGCTGTGGGACAACAGCACCACGCAGTACGCGTTGCTCGGCCTCTATGCCGCGCAACTGTGCGGCGTGGAGATCTCCCCGCAAGTGTGGTCCGCGTCTGCCAACCACCTGCTCGCGTGCGATCGGCCCGAGGGCAAGGAAGCGACGCTGCTGCTGACAGGCCACGCAGACCGCGAGCGCATCGAGCAGGGCAAGAAGGCGACGCGCGCGGGCGCGAAGAAGGTCCAAGCGTCGGGCTTCGGCTACCAGGACGGCCACGACCTGACGGGCTCGATGACGACCGCGGGCGTGTCCGGCCTGTCGCTGTGCGCCGCGGCGCTGCGTGCGCAGAAGAAGGGCGGGCCGAAGCTGCTCTCCGACATCGACGCAGGCGTGAAGAGCGGCTTCCTGTGGCTGCAGGACCACATGACCGTGCGCCGCAACCCGGGGCCCGTCCACGTCGGCATGAACTGGCACCTCTACTACCTCTACGGCCTCGAACGCGCGTGCGAACTCAACCAGGTCGCGTGGATCGGCGGCCGCGACTGGTACTTCGAAGGCGCGATGTGCCTGATCGCGCAACAGGAACCGTCCGGCAACTGGGGCGACGCGATCAACACTTCGTTCGCGCTGCTGTTCCTGAAGAAGTCCGCGCTGCCCGCGATCACCGGGCGATGAACGAGCGCGTTCGCGCGCTAGCCTGAGCCGCCGCAATGAACCGCCGACTCCTCCGCCTGCTTGCCCCGCTGATCGCCGCAGCGATCGGCCTCGTGTTCGCGGCCTTCGCGACCGAGCATGCGTTGCGGTTCGCCGACCCGATCGGCCTCAACTACGACGTCGAGTTCTCGCGGTATCGCAACGAGGCGCTGCGATTCGACTGGGAAGGCAAGGACCCGACGACGATCGACCTCGACGGACGGTTGTTCCGCCACAGGGAGAAGCTCGACCTCGACCTCGGCAGCTTTCACATGCGAACGAACGCGATCGGCTTCCGCGGACCGGAGATCGAAGCGAAGCGCGAAGGCGGCCCGTGCCGCGTGCTCGTGCTCGGCGACTCGGTCGCGTTCGGCTGGGGCGTCGACGAGCAGGTCACGTTCTTGCGCCGGTTCGAGGCCGACTGGAACGCGGCCCATCCGACGAAGCCGATCGAGGTCTGCAACGCGGGCCACCTCGTCTACGACACGACGCAGCAGCTGGCGTTGCTGCGCGAGCTGGGGCCGACACTCGCCCCCGACCTCGTGCTGCTCGTCTACGTCGTCAACGACATCGAGCCGTCGCGCGACATCGTCGAAGAAAACGTGCTCGGCAAGCGACCGGATCCGAGCGAGGCCGTGCCGGATGCCGGCGACGCGTGGACTTCGTTCGCATCGATGCTGCGGAATGTCGGCATGACGGCGACGGCCGAGCTCTGCGCGCTGCAGAGCGATCCCGTCGCGCGCTTCCGCAAGGCAGCCGGCAGCGACGCGACCTACGAGCCGCATCTCTACGGCAAGGGCAAGCGCGGATGGCCGCGCAGCCAGGATGCACTGCTCGCGTTGCGCGACTGGTGCAAGGAACGGTCCGTGCCGTTCTTCGTGCTCGACCACACGCGCCCGGTGCTGAAGCCGCTGCCGGGGTTCTGCGCCGACAGCGGCATCGCGTGCGAGGACTTCCGCTTCACGGACGAGGAGCTGCCCCTGCCGATGTACAACAGCAAGAAGGACACGCACGCGAACGCGTTCGGACACGAGCTGCTGCTGCAGAAGCTGCAGCGCATCGCCGAGCGCCTGCCGCTGCCGCGCTGAACTGCGCGCCGACAAGTCGAATGACACACCGCGGACATGCGCGTGTGGGAGGCCACCGCTACAAGTTCGCGCATGTCGCATTCCTCACTCCGAACCACGGCGCTCCTGGCAGCGCTCGCAGCCATCACGCCCGCCATCGCCGTCGCACATCCACCATCGCCATCGCAGCCGAAACCGGTGCAGGAGCCGAAGGCCGAGAAGGCTCAGGACCCGTCGCCTGCGAAGGACGCCAAACCTGAGGCGCCCGTTGCCCCTGCTGCGGAAACCGGGGCATCCGAAGCGCTGCGCAAGAAGTCCTGGCTACTCGGCGACAACGGTCTCGCGCTGCAAGGCTACGACCCACTGAGCTACTTCGACGCGAAGGGCCCGGTGAAAGGCGACAAGAAGCACGCGTCGACCTTCCGCGGCGTGACCTATTGGTTCGCGAACGAAGAGAACCGCAAGAAGTTCGACGCCGAGCCGCAGAAGTGGGAGCCGCCCTACGGTGGCTGGTGCGCGTTCGCGGTGATCGACGGCGAGAAAGTCGAAGTCGATCCGACCAACTTCGAGGTCATCGACGGCAAGGTCTACCTCTTCTACAAGGGCTTCTGGGGCGACGCGAAAGGCAAGTGGGACAAGCTCGTGAAGGGCGAGTCCGCGCAGAAGATCGTCGCGAAGGCCGACGCCGGATGGCAGAAGCTCGAGCAGGCCGACCAGAAGGCGGTCGACGAAGAAGCCAAGAAGCAGAAGAAGCCCGCGAAGTGACGGGCTCCTGTGCATGCGGTCCGTGACTGCGTTCGCGCAGCGACGGACCGCGCCGCACGTCAGTCCTTCTTCGGTTGCAGCGACGCGCGCAGCATCGCGATGTCCTCGTCCGTGATGCGGACCTTCGTCGCCTTCAGCATCGCGGCGAAGTGCTCGATCTCCTCGGGCTGCGCCGGGAACCCCGTGTTGCCCTGCGGACCGTCGCTGTGCGCGAGGACCGCGCCGTCCTTGTCGAGGAACACGAACCACGGGATGCCGCCGCCCTTCTTCAGGCCCGCGCCTGCGCGGTAGCCGTCGAGCATCTCCTGTCCGCCGGTCATGCGGTCGGTGTCGACCTTGCAGTCGACGAAGTCCTTGCCCAGCACGGCAGCGACCTCGTCCTTGCGCATCCAGTCCTCGAGCTTGTGGCACCAACCGCACCACGGCGCGCCGAAGTGCAGGAAGACGCGACGATCCGACTCCCTCGCGAGCTTCTGCGCGGCCGCGAGCACGTCCTTGGCGACGAGCATCGTCGCGGCGTGCTGCTTCAGGAACGCGTCGAGCTTCTTCGCGTCGTGGCCCTGCTTGCCGCCCTCGTTCGTCTCGAACGGCTCCGTGTTCTGCTGCACGAGCGCCTTGCCGTCGGCGTCGAGGATCGTGAGGAACGGGATCGCCTTGAACTCCGCGCCGAGTTCCTTCGCGAGGTCCATGTGCTTGTCGAACTTCGCGACGTCGACGTGCACGACCTCGTATTCGTACATCAACGTGCGGCGCACCGCGCCGTCCTTCTTCATCGTGCCCGCGAGCCAGTTGCACCAACCGCACCAGTTCGCGCCCCACTGGATCAGCACGCGCTTGTTCTCGCGCTTCGCGCGCGCGACGGCAGCGGCGACGTCCTTCTTGGCGTCGGCCTTCTCGTCGTAGACGGGCGGTTCCTGCTTCTTCGGAGCCTTCTTCGGGGCTTGTGGCTCCTGCGCCGCGGCCGGCGCGAGCGGCATCGCCGGCGTCACAGGCTCCTGGGCGGACGAAACGCTCGCGAGCGCGAGCGACAACACGACAGCGGACATCAGGTGCATCGCGGCCTACCTCGGGCAAGGGCCCGTCGGACGGTGTTCGCGCCGCGAACCGTCGCGGCGGCCGCGCGATGCTACTTGCCGAGCTTGTTGCGCGTCTCCTGCAACTTCGCGAGCGCGCCGACCGAGAAGCCACGGTCGTGGAAGAACGCCACCACTCCGTCGGCGTCGAGCAAGACCACGCGACCCGGCAGGCCGTCGTCGTTGCCGGTGAACTCCGCGACCTGCTTCGCGTCGTCGTAGAGCGTCACGACGCCGCCCCAGTCCTCTTGCGGGATGCCGCGCCGCATGCCGCCGTCGATGAAGCCCGAGAACATGCCCGGCATGAGGCCCGGCAACGTCGGGACCTCGTAGGTCTTCGTCGTCCAGCCGCTCTGCGACAACGCGAGCAGCCAGCGGTCCAGGTCGAACTGCGTGTTCTGCTGGAAGCCGATCAGCAACAGCATCGGCGCGCCCTTGCCTGCGTCCGGCAGCGCGACCGTCGAGCCGTCGAGCGCGCGTCCGGTGACGACAGGGAACCGCTCTCCCACCGGAAGGCGACGCGGATACGTCGTGCTGCACGCGGCGAACGAGACGGCGACCGCGGCGAGGATCGCGACGGCGAAGACGGCGGAACGGAGCTTCATGGCTGCCCGTTCGAGCGCGCGCGTCGCGCGGACGCAAGCGCGAAGCCGACGACACGGAGATCGTGCCCCGCGGCCCCGCGCGACGTCACTGCACGACGCCGACCTTGGCGCGCGGCGCGTAGCCGCTGCGTTCGCCCGCGACGACGCGAACGAACTCGCCGCCGGTCCCGGACCGCAACGCGAGTTCCGCGCCGGCGGCGACCGTCGCGACAGCGGCCATGCCACTGCGAGGCTCGGCGGTGAGCTCGATCGTCGACAGCGCGATGGCGCGCTGCGGGCGCAGCGGCGCGAGCCAGAGGAGCTCGGTCGCCACGAGCGCGCCGTGCGCGAGCAACATCCAACCCAGCCACCGCAGCGCGCGTTGCCGTCGCGAGAGCGCGAAGCAACCCGCGGACGCGGCCATGAGGCCGAAGCAGATCCACGCGAGCTCGCGCGGCGAGAACCGGTCGCGCACCGCCGCGAGCGCAGCGAGGAACGGTTCGCCGCCTTCGTCGAGCTCGAGCTTCCGCTTCACCAACGCGAGGTTGGCGAGCAGTTCGGGATCCCGCGGCATGCCGAGTCGCGCGCATTCGTAGGCATGGCGCGCGCCTGCGAGGTCGCCGAGCCGGTAGCGGCAGTTGCCGAGCGCAAAGTGAAGGCGCCGATCGTCCTCCGTCTCCAACGCCTTCGCGAACGCAGCCTCGGCCTTCGCATAGTCGCCAGCGCGCCATGCCGCGTAGCCGACGTCGGACTGCGCGTGCGCGGCGCCGGCGAAGCACATCGCGAACGCGACGAGCGACGACCGCGCAACCGTCGACGCGACCGTCGCGCGGCGCAGGCCCGAACGCTCGAGCCGTGCCACGATCGCGCGCGCGTCGGCCGCCGACAGCGAGACGCCGCCGCCGTAGCGCGCCGCGGTGCCGCGTTCGACGGCTTGCGCCACTTCGCCCGCGAGCGCGTCCTCGACGCCGTGGCGACGCAACCGCTCTGCGAGATCCGCGCCGACCAATGCGGCAGAGTTCACGTCCATGCGCGCCGCGAGGTAGTCGAGCAACGCCGCGGCGGCTTCGCCGCCGGCGCCGAGCGTCCTCTCGAACGTCTTCGACGCGCCGGCTGCGCGCGCCCTGCCCGGGTCCGCGAGCCTGCGCCGGCGCACGGCCGCGAACGCGGCGCCGAGCCCGAGCGCCGCCCACGGCGACAACGCCGCGAGCCACGCCCACGTCGCGGCCAACGGCACGGCGCGCATCGGTTCGCCGATTGGATCCGCGAGGTCGAAGATGTCGTCGACGCCGGGCGTGACCGTCTTCTTCGCCGCTTCGGGCAACGCCTCGAGCGCTTCGCCTTGCGCGAGCGGCTCCACGGTGATCGGCATCGCGGCAGTCTTCGACTCGAGGAACTGCTCTTTGCCAGGCGTCGTGTCGAACCAGTTCCACGCGACCGAAGGGATCTCCTTCACGTCGGCGGACAGCGGCGTGAGGTCGTAGGTCACGACCAGCCGGTCGGCCTTGCGCTGCTCGGTCTGGCCGAGCAGATGCAGGCCTTTCTGCTCGAACGACGACAGGTCGGGAATGCGACAGAACTCGAAGTTGCCGCTGCCGGTGATCTCGAGCGCGAGCTTGATCGAGTTGCCGACCTTGACCGTGTCGCGGTCGATCGTCGCCTTCATCTGGAAGCGCCCCACTGCGCCGTAGTACGGCTGCGGACGCCCCGCCTCGGGGATCGGCAGCACTTCGAGCGCGATGGGCTCGCCGTAGACGTAGAAGTTCTGCGTCTGCGCGCCGACGCGCTCACCGAACATCGTCTGCCGTCCTTCCGTCACCTGCACGTGGTAGCGCAGCATCGGCGCGTCGAGCGTCCACTTGCCGGGCCGCGTCGGCAGGAACGACTTCTGGAACGCGAAGCCGTGGAAGGTCTGGTTGCCACGCGGGACCGAGCTGTCGTACTCGGCGGTCTGCAGCATGCGGTTCAACACGACGGGAACGCTCTCGCCCGCGGGCGCCGGCTCCTCGATCGGCTCGGCGCCTTCGAGTTGCGAGATCCACGGCGCCTGCACCTCGAAGTCGACGTAGCGCGTGCGGTCCTGCGCCACGTCCTGCACGGCGCGCAGCGACGCGTCGACGCCGAACTCGACGCGCACGCGCACGGGCTCGTGCACGTAGACGCGCTGCTTCTCCAGCTTGACTTGCAGGTACCCGCGCTCCGCGCCGCGCAGCTCCTTCACCGCGGTGAGCTGCATCGCGGCGACGGTCTGCTCGCGCGAGCCGGTGCGCAACGAGAACGCGGGCACCGTGAACGTGCCCTCGCGCTGCGGCGTGAGCACCAGCTGGTAGGTCGTCGTGACCTGCTCGACCATGCCCTGCGGCGTGATCGACGTGAACGACTGGCGCGACGGCCCGGCGACGCGGATGTCCAGGCCCGCGACCTTCGGCGGCTTCGGCACATCCGGGTTGCCGCCGCGGCCTTCGACGACGAGGTCGACGCGCGCCGAGCTGCCGAGCACCACCGTCGCCGGCGTCGGTCCTTGCACGCGCAGTCGCTCCTGCGCGGCGAGCGACGTCGCGAAGAACGCGACGCACAACGAGAGCATCGTTCGCATCACCAGTCTCGCTCCACGGGTCGGCCATTGCTGCGCGTCGCCTTGCGGATCTCCTGCATGCGCGCGTCGAGGCCCTTCAGTTGCTCCATCAAGCGCGCGCGCTGCTCCGGGCTCACCTGCGCGCCCTCCACGACTTCGCCGGGCGCGTCGCTGCGCTTGCCATCCTTGGCTTCCGGCTGCTGTTCGTCCTTGCCGTCCGCAGCCGCGGGCTCGGGCTTCTCCTCGCCTTCCTTCGGCGGTTGCTCGCCCTGCTCGGGTTGCGCCTTCGGCTCCGGCTTCTGCGCCGAAGGGTCCTTCGATGGATCGGGTTGCTGCGGCTCTTGCTGCTGCTGCGGATCGGCTTCGTTGGGCTTCGGCTCGGGCCGATCCTGGCGTTCGGGCTTGCCGTCCTTGCCGGGTTCCCCGTCCTTCTGCTGCTGCGACTCGTCCTGCTTCGACTCGTCGTCGGGCTTGACCTCGTCCTTCGACTCCTGCTTCTGCTGGTCGTCCTTCGAAGGCTCCTTCGATTCCTGCTGCTGCTGCTCGCCGTCCTTCTTCGAGTCGTCCTTGTCCTTGCCGTCCTTCTCGGACGAGTCGTCGGACTTCTGTTCCTGCTGCTGCTCGCGCTGCTTCTTCAGCTCCTCGAGCTTCTTCTCCAGCTCCTTCTGCAGTCGAAGGGCGCGCTCCAGGTTGCGCGCGATGCCCGCCTGCGGCACGGAGTCCACGGTCGCCTTCGCGAACGCATCGCACGCGGCCTTCGCCTTCGCGACGCCCTCCTCGAGCAACGGCAACGGGTCCTTCGGTTCGGCCGCGCCCTGCGGATCGCGCGGCGCGAGCGGCGCGTTCCCCGTGGAGCCCATCGCCTCCTGCGCGCGCAGTTCCGCCTCGCGGTAGCGGATGTTGCCGAGCATGCCTTGGTGCAGGTCGGCGCGGCCGCCGCCGGGCGCGGCCGCATAGCGGTCGATGGCGTCCTCCGCGCGCGCGAGGTCGCCTGCGCGCCACGCGGACAACGCGAGGTTGTAGAGCAACGCGGCGTCCTCGGGACGGGACTCGAGGCGCTTCGAGAACGCAGCGGCGGCGCCTACGAAGTCTCCCGCGGCATAGCGCTCCTCCGCTCTCGTCGCGTCGACGGCAGCCGCGGTGGCGTCTTGCGCGAGAGCCGATGCCAGTTGCCCGATGTCGCGCGTGACCTGCTTCTGCAGCGCGTCGCTGGCGGACGGGCCCGCCGGCTGTTGCGTTGCGCACGGAAGCGCGATCAGCAACGCAAGCAACCGCCGCGCGGCAACTGGGAACCCGTGCACGGAGCCGTTCATCGACGCGATCCTCCGGTGGCCAACAACTCGAGCAGCAACAAAGCGAGCAACGGCAGCAACGCCCATTGGTAGCGGGCCTGCTTGCTGACCTCCTGTCCTTCCTCGAACGTGCGCTTCTGCATCGGTTCGATGCGCTTGTCGTAGAGCTCGCGCAGCGGCAAGGCCATCGCGTCCGCGCGCACGAACTCGCCGCCGGTAGCCGCACAGATGTCGCGCAAACCCTCGGTGTCGAGCTTGGAGGTCACTTCCGTGCCGTCCTTGCCGCGCAGGAACGACTGCTCGCCGCCGCGCTGGATGCGGATCTTGCTGCCGAGCTTCGAGCCGTAGCCGACCGCGTGCACCCGGATGCCTTCGCGGCCGAGTTCGCGCGCGACGGCAACGCCTTGCCCCGACAGGTCCTCGCCGTCCGTCAGCAACACCACCGCCGTCGTCGCCGCCTCCTCGGGCTTGCACAGTTCGCGGGCCTTCTTCAGCGCCTTGCCGATGTCGGTGCCGCCGACCGCGACCGCCGACGTGTCGACTTCGTCGAGCAAGCGGCCGAACGACGGCACGTCGTGCGTCAACGGGATCCAGTGCCGCGCCTCGCCCGCGAACACGACGAGACCGATTCGATCGCCGCCGGCGAGCTTGGGCATCACCGCGCGGATGTCGGACTTCGCGCGCGACAGACGATCCGGCTCCATGTCGGCAGCGAGCATCGAGCGCGACGTGTCGAGGCAGAACACGAGGTCGAGTCCGCGGCGCGCGACCGGCAGCGACTCTTCGCCGAGGCGCGGATCCATCCAGCACAACAGGCCGAACGCGGCGATCGCGACGAGGCGCAGTGCGCGCACCGAAGGGGCCGACACGGAGTCGCGCGTCATGGCGCCGTAGCGGCGCGCAGCCGCCGCACGGCGACGCAGCGCGGCGAGCAGCAGCAGGAACAGCGGCGGCAGCGCCAGCAGGAGCGGCCACAGGTGCGCGCGCGTGAACTCGAGTCCGTTCATGGCGCGCCTCGCAACCAGAAGACTTCGAGGAGCAGCGACAGCAGCGCGCACAGGAGCCCGATCCCGAGCGGCCACTCGAACGCGTCGACGAAGCGATAGCGCGGGTCCTCGAGCTCGGACTTCTCCAGCTCGTCGATCTTCGCGTAGACCGCGCCGAGGTCCGCGTCGGTCTTCGGCTGGAAGAACTGTCCGCCGGTCTTCATTGCTGCCATCTTGAGGTCACGGAACTCCAGCGGCTGCACGCCGAACGGCGTCGGCTGGCCGGTTCCGAGGCCGATCGCATGGATGCGCACCTTGGCGTCGGATGCGAGCGCGACCGCGTCCTCCACTTCGATCGTGCGCACGGTCGTCTCGCCGTCCGACAGCAACACGACGACCTTCGACTTCGCGTCCGACGCGTCGAGGGTCTGCACGGCCTTCGCGATCGCCACGCCGACCGCGGTGCCGTCGAGCTCGCTGTTGTCGGGCACCGTGTCGGTCGACTTCAGGAACGCTGCGAGCGCGTCTTCGTCGAGCGTCGGTGGGCAACGCAGTTCCGCGTAGCGCGAGAACGCGACGAACCCGACGCGGTCGTTCTTTCGCGACCTCGCGAACTGCATCGCGCGCTCGCGCGCGGCGTCGATGCGACGGGGCCGCATCGGCTCGCGCGTGTCGTCGATGTTCATCGACGAGCTGACGTCGACGACGAGCACGATGTCGATGCCTTCCTGGCGCTGGGGCACGACCTCGCGACGCACGGGCCGAGCCGCCGCCAGCGAGAGGCACAGGCCGGCGACCAACAGCATCCACATCGGCACTCGCGCGCACCGCGCGCGCAGCGTGCGCGGCAGCGAGGCGAAGTGCTGCGTCGTGGCGCTCGGCAACGCGGCCATCGGCCGTGCGCGCCGCCACACGGCGGCAGCGACGAACATCCCCGCCACCGCGAGCAGCCACGGGTCGAGCAACGTGTAGCCGAAGCCCTCCAGCACGAACGCGATCACGAGATGCCTCCGCGCGGCTGTGCGCCCGGCAACGGAGGCGGCCCGTCTTCCTCGCGCGTCGCCATGACGAACGTCTCGGCGACCGCCATCGCCTCCATGTGCTGCTGTTCGGTCGGGCTGTGCAGCGCGAACTTCACGAGGTCGCACTGGCCGAGGAACTGCTTGAGCACGATGCAGTGCGCCGCGGACAACGGACCGCCTCGCTCCACCTCGGCGAGGAACTCCTCGGTCGTGCGCTCCGGCGCGCGCAGCGCGAAGCGGTCCTCGAGGTAGACGCGCAGAGCGTGGCTGACCCCGACGTAGTAGGCGTCGACCTGCTCCGGCGTCGCGCGCGGCGCAGCGCGCAGGCGCGCGAGCTCGCGCAGAGCGCGCAGGTGCGCGGGCTCCGGCGGCGTCGGCAACAACTCGAACCGGCGACGCCCGCGCGACGCGACGAACGCGACGCCGAGCAGCAGGAACGCTGCGAGCGCGATCGCAGCGATCCACAACCACGGCAACGGCTCCGACGACGCGAGCAACGGCGACGGCTCCTCGACGTCCGTGCCGTCGCCTTCGACGAGCGCCGGACGCACGCGGATGCGGACCGGGTCCGACTGCGCGCTCGCGGTCTTGTCGTCCGACTGCGCGACGAACGGCTCGATCGCGACGTCGCCGGCTTCTCCGGTGCGCCGCAGTTGCAGGCGCGCGCGCCGCCAGCGGCCGTGGCCGAGTTCGCGCTCGGGCTCGATCGAGACCGATCCCGCGAAGCCGTCGGGGACCTTCGGTCGGAACTCGGTCGGCAGGTCGGCGCGGCGGAACAGGTCGACGGTGACCTCGAACTCCTCGAGCAGCCCCACTTCGTCGCGCGACACGGCGGCGACCACTGCGAGCGCCGCGGGCGGAGCCTCGTCCCACGGCGCGCGCGCGAAACACGCGGAGAACGCCAGCAGCGCAGCGAGCAACGCCGCGCGCACGGAGGCACGCTGCGTCATCGCCGTCCTCCGCGTCGCTCGCGCATGCGGAAGAACCGCACGATGGGATCCGCGACGCTGCCGCGCGTGCCGACGTCCATCAGGTCCACGGAAGCGCGTTTGCACACGGACTCGAACCGCGCGCGGTCCTCGGCCAGCCGCTGCTCGAACTCCGCGCGCACGCGGCGGCTCGACGTGTCGACGAGCGCCTCGACGCCCGTCTCGGGGTCGCGCAACCGCAGCAGCCCGGCGTCCGGCAACCGCTCGCTGTGCGGGTCGCGGATGCGCACGGCGATCACGTCGTGGCGACGCGCGAGCACGCGCAGCTGCTTCTCCGGCAACGGCGCGAAGAAGTCGCTGACGACGATCATCACCGAACGCCGCCGCTGGATGCGTCCGGCGTAGTCGAGCGCCTGCGCGAGATCGGTGCCGCGCCCCTCGTGCTCCTGCGCGTAGGCCTCGCGGATCAAACGCAGCACGTGGCGACGTCCCTTCTTGGCTGGCACGTAGCGCTCGATGCGGTCGGTGAACGTGACGAGGCCGGCCTTGTCGTTGTTGCGCGCTGCCGCGAACGCGAAGCAACCGCACACCAGCGCCGCGGTCTCGCGCACGGTGCGCGCGCGCTCGTTCGCAGCGCCTGCCTGCGGCTCCGTGCCGAACGTCGTCGACGGCGACACGTCGAGCACGAGCATCACGGTGAGCTCGCGCTCCTCCATGAACTTCTTCACGAACGGCTTGCCGGCACGCGCCGTGACGTTCCAGTCGACCGAGCGAACGTCGTCACCGGGCGCGAACTCGCGCACCTCGTCGAACTCGATGCCCGCGCCGCGGAAGACGGACGTGTAGCCGCCCGCCATCACGTCGGTGACCATGCGGTCCGTCCGCACCTGGATGCGACGGACCTGCCGCAGCATCTCGCGACGGTCTTCTTCGCTCGCGTCGGTCATCGGAGGGCTTGTTCGCACGAAGCCGCTCGTGGCAACGTCACGGCACCGGGACCGTGTCGAACACCTGCTTCAGCACGTCCTCGCTGCCGACGCCTTCGGCCTCGGCCTCGTAGGTCGTCAGCACGCGGTGGCGCAGCACCGAGTAGCCGATCGACTTGACGTCCTGCGGCGTCACGAAGCCGCGGCCCTGCAGGAACGCGCGGGCGCGCGCTGCGCGCGCGAGGCTGATCGAGGCGCGCGGCGAGGCGCCGTAGAGGATCAAAGGCTTCAGCTTCTGCAGGCCGAAGTCCTCGGGCTTGCGCGTCGCGAACACGAGGTTCACGACGTAGTCCTTCACCTTGTCGTCGAGGTAGATCGAGTCGAGCAACGCGCGGCAACGCAGCACGGCCTCGGGCGACGTCGCGGTCGTCACTTCGTGCTTCTGCGTCAGCGACGCCATGCGGTCGATGATCTTGCGTTCGTCGTCCTTGGTCGGATAGCCGACGACGATCTTGAGCAAGAAGCGGTCGACCTGCGCCTCGGGCAGCGCGTAGGTGCCTTCCTGCTCCACAGGGTTCTGCGTCGCGAGCACGAGGAACGGATCGGGCAGCCGCCGCGTGTCGCCGCCGAGCGAGACCTGGCGTTCCTGCATCGCCTCCAACAGCGCGGACTGCACCTTCGCTGGCGCACGGTTGATCTCGTCCGCGAGCACGAAGTTCGCGAAGACGGGCCCCTCCTTCACGCTCCAGTCGCCGGTCTTCGGGTTGTAGACGTGCGTGCCGACGAGGTCCGCGGGCAGCAGGTCCGGCGTGAACTGGATGCGGTGGAACTTGCCGCCGACCGCGCGCGCGAGCGACGACACCGCGAGCGACTTGGCGAGGCCGGGAAGACCTTCGAGCAGCACGTGGCCGTCGGCGAGCAGCGCGATCAAGAGTCCCTCTATCAACTGCTCCTGTCCGACGATCACCTGCTGCAGGGCCGTTCGGACGGAGTCGAAGACCTTGGCTTCTGCTTGGATCTTCTGGGCGATGGCGGCAACGTCGGTCATGGTCGTGCGGAGGGGTCGTTCGGACGAAAGGGCGCGAAGACGATACCGGGCCGAAAAGACTCCTCAACGTCGTTCCCCCGCTCCGCAACGGCGGCGCGACCGTCCACGGCGCGCGCGCGAACCGGCGATCCGTCGAGGAGCACGTGCCCGGCGCATCGGCGCGGCGTGCGCGGGCCTCAGTCGACGCGGCCCGACGGCCGCATCGCGAACAGCTTCTGCAGCTGCTCGAACGCGACGCCGTGCACGGCATCGGGGTCGCCGCGACGGCGCGCATAGGCCTCTGCGCCGCCGCCGGCTTCCGCGACCCACGCGCGCGCGGCGGACTCGCGGCCGAGCACCGCGACGGCCGCGAGCGGCTCCATGCGTTCGCCGCCGAACTCCGCGCGCAGCGAGGCAAACCGCCGCAGCAGGATCGCGAAGGCCGCCGCTTCGAGGTCGAGCGACAGCGCCCGCAGCGCGAGCGCCGACGACGGGCGCACGCCGACTTCCGCGGAGAGCGAGCGCACCAGGTCCTGGTCGCGCTCGGCGCGCAGCACCGAGGACTGCGAGCGAAGCGCGACGAAGCCCGCGAAGAACACGAGCGAACCTGCGGCGAGCCAAGGCCAGGAACCCTTCATCCCGCGCTCCGCCCTCGATCGCCCCGCGGACTCACCGGCCCTGCGCCGCGCGCGCGCCTTCGTAGAGCTCGCGGTAGCGCGCTGCGATCGCCTGCCGCGCGTCCATCGGCGTCGTTGTCGTCATCGTGCCGTGGTCCTCGCCGGACTGCTGGCGCAGCACGGCGGACGCGAGCACGCGGATGCGGCCTTGCTCCGCGTCGCACATGAGGCGCGCGAGCTCGGGCAGCGCGGCGAGGCTCTGCTGCGCCGACAACTGCTCCTCGGTGAGCGAGTGCGTGATCTTGTCGCGCTCGAGGGCCTGCAGCAGCCAACGCCACTGCGGCTCCTGGCGATGGTCGCGATACCACGCGTCGAGCGCGTAGACCGGATCCGCCACGGCGTCGATGTCGAGGCCCGTCGTGCCCGCGAGCATGCCGGTGACGAGGATCGGCTCGTAGCGGCGCTGCAGCAGTTCGACGAGGTCGGGCACGTTCTGCGGGTCCTGCCACGTCGCGAGCGTGAGCACGATCTCCTGGCGCACGTCGGGGTTCTTGGTGTCGAGCTGCCTGCGCAACGCCGGCACCGCGAACGCCTGCCCCATGCGCACGAGATAGGCGCGCGCGAGCTCGGCGTTGGGCTGCCCGACGCTCGCCGCGAAGATCTCCGCGAGCTGGTCCGCCGCGCGCGGGTCCTTGAGTTCGCCGAGGCCGCGCAGCGCCGCGTCGCGGTCCGCCTGCACCGGCGAGGCAAGGGCGCGCTGCAGCAGCGAGAACGCGCCTTCGCCGCCGATCTTGCCGACCGCCAGCAACGCGTCGCGACGAAGGAACGGGTCGGTCTGTTCGTCGAGGATGCGCTTCACCAACGGCTCGCGCGCGGCGGCCATGCGCAGCTGCCCCACCGCGAACACCGCGGCGCGGCGCACGGTCGGATCTTCGTCGTCGAAGCGCTGGATCAGCGGCTCCTGCGCGCGCAGGTCGCGCGCGGCCACGGCCTGGTCGATCGCGGCGCGACGCACTTCGACGCGCTCGTCGCCCAACGCCTGCAGCACGCGGTCGGCGCCGAGCACCGCGAACACGCGGTCGATCGACGCGCGGTTGCGCTGCGTGCGGCGCGCGACGACGTCGACGCACTCGCGCCAGACGGAGTCGCCGGGCGCGCTCGCCGCGAGTTCGCACAACACCATCTCCTCCTCGCCGAACTGCGGCGCGGACTCCGCGAGCTGCAGCAGGCCGCGGCCGTCCGCTTCGCTCGCGACCTCGGCGCGCTTGTCGAGCGTCAGCATCCACGCGAGCACGAGCTTCTTCTGCACCGGCGAGCACAGCGGCCACACGCGCACCGCGCGCCGCAGCGAACGACGCGCGTTCTCGAGCGGGTCCGTCTGCGCGAGGCGGGCGCGCCGCTCCGCGCGCCAGAACGCGCCGCGCTCGGGCTCGTCCGCCGGATGGCGCAGCAACTGCCAGAACTCCTGCTCCGCCGCGCGGTCGACGATCGCCGCGAGCGCGTCGAACGACGGCATCGCCTGGACCGGGGCGCCGACCTGCGTGCGCGCATCGCCGACCGACAGCTCCAACGTGCGCACGATGGGCGCGCCCGCCGGCGGCACGATCGCGCCGGGTTGCATGAACCCGGACTGCTGCAGCGACGCGACCAGCTTGCGCATCTGCTCGGCGTCGACGACGTATTCGAGCGCGCCCGCGATCGTCGGCAGGTCGGCGAGTTGCTCGCCGAGGATGCGCACGACGCGGCGGTCGTCGCGCAGCGCGACCACCGCGAAGCCAGCCTGGTCCGCCATCAAGTCGATGCGCGAACGCAGACCCGCGAAGCCCTTCTGCGACTCCTTCCACCAGTCGCGCCACGCGAGCGTCTCGGCGCCGGTGCGGCCGGTGAGGCGTTGCAGCGCGTTCTCCGCCGGGCCGCGCAGCAGCTGGTAGTTCGGCACGAAGCTCGCGCCCGCGACGACGTCGAGCAATGCCGCGACGACCGCTGCGTCGTCGGCCGCGTCGGCCTTGCCGTAGTAGCACATGCGACCGAGCGCGATCGCCGCGAGGCTCTTCGCGATCGGGTCCACGCCCTTCAGCGCCGCTTCGAGCGCGGGCACCGAGGCCGCCGGCGGCAGCTGCGTGCCGTCCTTGTCCTCGCTGGACACGAGGAAGGCCGCGTAGTGGAACGAACGGTCGATCGCCGGCTGCGCGAGCAGGGCCATCAGGTCGGCGCTGGCGTCCGCGTAGCGGCGCTGCAGCGCGGCGCACGCGGCGCCGGCGACCGTCGGGTCCTTGGTGAGCAGCTGGATCAGCCGCTCCCGCGCGCGCGGCCCGGGCACGGCCGCGAGCAAGTCGATGCCCGAGAGGCGGAAGTCGAGCTGCTGCTCGTCGACGAGCTCCAGCGCGAAGTCGAGGTCGTCGGCGCTCGCGGTGCGCGCGAGCGACTCGGTCGCCGCGCGGCGCACGCCGGCGATGCGGCCGCGGATGCACGAACGCAGCGCCTCGTTGCGACGTTCGCCCTTGAGCGCAGCCATCGTCTCGACGAGGTCGCGCGTGGCTTCGCCGACCGGGCGCGCGAGAAGCTGGAACTGGATCTCGTCGGCGATGCGCGGCGTCGCGAAGCGGCGCGCGGCGACCATGAGGTCCTGCAGTTCGTTCGCGAGCGCGGCCGGCAACCGCTGCAGGATCAGCGCCTCGACGTCGGGGAACTCCTGCGCGATCGTCTGCAGCGTGCGCTCGACCTCGACCGGCGCGGCGCGCAGGCGCGCGACGTGCCGCACGAAGCGGTCGATCTCCGCGACCGGGCGCTGCACGGAGACCGACGACGGCTCCTGCGGTTGCGGCGTCGCCGGCAGGCGGAGCGAAGGGTTCTGCGGCGCGGCGAGCAGCGACGACAGGAACACTGCGACGGTTGCGATCATGGTCAGGCCTTTTGCGCGCACCGGAGGGGTGTCGGCAGCGCCTCGTCGGGCTGCCGGACGGTGCGGACGCCGGTTCGGAAGGGGCGGCATCGTAGCGAGCGACGCGCCGACCGAGGAGCGGCAGCGTCACGATATGGCTCCCCATGGCGGTCGGAAGGAATCGAGCAACCGCGCTGCTCGGCTTGCAACGGCCCGCCTCGTCGCCACGATGCCGCGCCCTTGCCGCCCCCCACAGCCCGCGTCCACCTCGCGCTGCTCACAGTCTCGCTGATCTTCGGCGCGAACTTCGTGGTCACGAAGCAACTGCTCTCTGCGGTCCCGGCCCAGGCGTGGATCGGGTTCCGGGTGTTCGCGGCGGCGTGCCTGCTGCTGCCGATCGCGTTGCTGCTCGGGCGCGGCCCCGTGCCGCTGCGCACCGTGCCGTGGCTGCTGCTGGCGTCGCTGCTCGGCGTGTTCGCCAACCAGGTCCTGTTCGCAGAGGGGCTCGCGCGCACCACCGCGGCGCATTCGGTCGTGCTGAACGCGTGCATCCCGACGTGGACGCTGCTGCTCGCGGCGGCGTTCGGCCAGGAACGGCTGACGCTCGGCAAGGTCCTCGCCGTCGCCACTGCGCTGTCGGGTGTCGCATGGCTGCTGCGCGTCGACCAGATGTTGCTCGCAGGCGAACCGTTGTCGCAGGAGCAGTTGCTCGGCGACGCGCTGTCCGTCTGCAACGGGTTCGCGTTCGCGCTGCACCTCGTGCTCATGCGGCGCATCGGCGCGTCGATCGACAGCTACCGCGCGACGGGGATGCTGTTCCTGTTCGGCGTGCTGTCGGTGCCGTTCTACAGCGGCCCGGCGATGACCGCCGAGAACCTCGCTCTCGCGACGACGCCGCCCGTGCTGTGGTTCGCGCTGTTCGGCGTGCTCGGCGCGACGGTGACGACCTACCTGCTCAACTCGTGGGCGCTGCGCCACACGACGAGCTCGACCGTGGCGCTCTACATCAACGCGCAACCGCTCGTCGCCGCGTCGCTCGGGACGATGTTCGGCCAGCCCGCGCCGGACGGACGGTTCTTCGTCGCGTTCGCGTGCGTCGCGCTGTCGATCTTGGTGCAGTCGCGCGCGAAGTGACGACGCAGCTGCGGGCCGCAGGCAGCGGACGGACGCGCGCCCGCGAGCCACAGCCGCTGGCGATTTGCCAAAGCGCTCCTATCGTCGTCGCCCCACGATGAGCACCCTGGAGATCGGCGCGAGCCTCGAAGTCACGATCGAACGACTCGCATTCGGCGGCTTCGGCATCGCGCGCCACGAAGGCATGGCGCTGTTCGTGCCCTACGGCGCGCCCGGCGACCGCCTGCGCGTCGAGGTCACCGAGCTCGACAAGCGCCACGCGATGGCGAAGGTCTGCGAGGTTCTCACGCCTTCGCCGCATCGCCGCGCGCCACGTTGCCGCCACTTCGGCGAGTGCGGCGGCTGCCACTTCCAGCACATCGACTACCAGGAGCAGCTCCGGCAGAAGGCCGGGTTCGTCAAGGACGCGCTCGTGCGCATGGGCGGCTTCGAGTGGCAGGGCGACGTGCCGATCCACTCCGCCGACGAGTGGCACTACCGCGCGCGCACGCAGATCAAGGTCGACCGCCGCGAGATGGGCTTCCACCGCGCGTTCACCAAGAGCGTCGTGCCGCTGCAGGAGTGCCCCGTGCTCGTGCCGGAGCTCGAGCAGGCGATCCCCGAACTGCGCGCCGCGCTGCAGCGCGTTCCCCAAGGCGAGCGAGTGCACCAGATCGAGGGCGCGTGCGGCGTCTCGGGCGCGAGCTGGGCCCCGGACTTGCCCGGCGTGCGCAAGGACCTCGTCGAGCACCGCGTGCTCGGGTTCTCGTACTTCGTCGAGCCCGAGAGCTTCTTCCAGGGCAACTCGCTGCTCGTCGAGAAGCTCGTCGCGCACGCGGTCGAAGGCGAACGCGGCGACCTCGCGTTCGACCTCTACGCGGGCGTCGGCCTGTTCACGCTGCCGCTGTCGCGCAACTTCGCGCGCGTCGTCGGAGTCGAGGACGAACGTCGCGCCGCGACGCTCGGCCGCGTCAACGTGAAGCAGAACGGCTGCGACAACGTGCACTACTACCGGCAGACGACCGAGCTCTACCTGAAGGGCAACAAGCTGCGGCCGGACCTCTTGCTGATCGACCCGCCGCGCGTCGGCGCGAAGCGCGCATTGCCGCAACTGCTCGCGCTGGAGGCGCCGCGCATGGTCTACGTCTCGTGCGACCCCAACACGATGGCGCGCGACCTCAAGGACCTCGTCGCCGGCGGCTACGAGCTCGAGTCGGTGCACGCGTTCGACATGTTCCCGCAGACCTACCACGTCGAGTGCGTGTCGAAGCTGCGCTGGAGGAAGTCGTGATCGAGACGCGCTTCGTCGAAGTCGACGGCGCGCGCCTCGCGGTCCACTTGCGCGGCGAGACCGCGCGCGGCTTGGCGCACGGCGGGCTCGCGTTGTTCGTGCACGGCTATCCGCTCGACTCCCGCATGTGGCTCGATGCGCTGCGTTCGCCGCTCGGCGAACTGCGCGCGCTGTGCGCCGTCGACCTGCGCGGCCACGGCCAGTCCTCGTGGCACGGCGACGAGGCGCACACGATGGAACGGTTCGCCGACGACCTCGCGGCGATCGCGCGCGCGCTGTCCGACGATCCCGTCGACGTCGTCGCGCTGTCGATGGGCGGCTACGCGGCGCTTGCGTTCGCCGAACGCCATCCACAGCTCGTGCGCACGCTCGCGCTCGTCGACACCAAGGCCACGCCCGACACCGACGCGGCGAAGGAAGGCCGCATCGCTATGGCGGGCGGCGTCGTCGAGCACGGCCGCCGCTGGCTATGCGACCAGATGCTGCAGAAGCTCGTGCCCGCGGACGCGCCGTCGTTCGTGCGCGCGCGGCTGCAGTCGATGATCGAACGCACGCCGGTCGAGACGATCCTCGCCGACCTCAAGGGCATGGCGCAGCGACCGGACCGCACGCAGGTCCTGCGCGACGCGACGTTCCCGGTGCTCGCGTGCGCGGGCGCGCTCGACGCGTTGACGCCGCCGTCCGACGCGCGCGCGATGGCCGAAGCCGCAGGCGCGCGCGGCTCGCTCGCGATCGTCGACGGCGCCGGGCACATGCTGCCGATGGAGAAGCCCGCAGAGTTCGCGGCGGCGATCGCGGCGTTCTGGCGCGCGAGCGCAGCGCGCGCTGCATCTTCGTAGCGTCGGGACGCGGAACCGTCCGCGGCGAACGCTGCGCTTCCGCTACGGCAATCCGAGGCTCGCGACCTCGACGCGCCCGCACAACCTGGGCCCACAGCGCAGCGTCATGCCGACCTTCGCCGCATCGAACGTGACCGTCACGTCGGCACAGAACGCGACGCCGAGGATCTCGCCGGTGTCCGCATGCAGGCCCGACGGGATGTCGACCGCGAGCTTCTTGCCCGGCAGCGCGTTCATGAAGTCCACCCAACGCCGCGCCTCGCCGTCGAGCGGACGCGACAGCCCCGTGCCGAACAACGCGTCGACGACCACGGCATCGCCGACGAGCGATCGTTCCGGCAACGCGCCGATGCGCACGTCCCAGCCCGCGGCGCGCAGGATGCGCAGCTGCAGCGCGGCGTCAGGCGCGCGCGCAGGATCGGGCTCTGCGAGCGCATGCACGAGACAGCGATCGCGGCCGAGATGCCGCGCCGCCGCGAGGCCGTCGCCGCCGTTGTTGCCGCTGCCGCACAGCACGACGAAGCGATCCCCCATCGTCGCCGCGAACCCGGCGACCGCGCGCGCCGCGTTCTCCATCAAGAGGATCGTCGGCATGCCGAGCCGCTGCGCAGCATCGCGGTCGATCGCGCGCGCTTCGTCCGCGGTGATCGGCGCGCGCGGCCTCATGCGTCGCCTCCGGCGACCGCCTTGCGCACGCGCAGCAGCAGCTCGCGATCGGCGATCGGGTCGAGCGCGCAGAGTTCGGAGAACCCGCTCTGCTGCGCACCGAGCAACTCGCCGCTGCCGCGCAACGCGAGGTCGACCTCGGCGAGCTCGAAGCCGTCGGTCGTCTTCGTGAGCGCATGCACGCGGTCCGTCGTCTCGCCGCACAGCACGCAGAGCCCGCGACGGCCGCCGCGACCGACACGACCGCGCAGCTGGTGCAACGTCGCGAGGCCGAAGCGGTCCGCGTCGACCACCACGACCAGCGTCGCCTCCGGCACGTCGACGCCGACCTCGAGCACCGTCGTGCCGACGAGCACGTCGCAGTCGCCGCGACGGAACGCCGACAGCGCGTCCTGCTGCTCGCCCGACGTCATGCGGCCGTGCACGAGCCGACAGCGGAACTGCGCCTTCAGCTCCTCGAACACGCGCACCGCCGAGCCCTTCGCGCCGTCTTCGCCGACCGACGGGCAGACGACGTAGACGCGGCCCGTGCGGCGTATGGCGCGCGCGATCGCGCGGACGGCGCGCGCCCACTCTGCCGCCGGCACGTGCACCGCGCGCGGCAACGGCCTGCCGTGCGGACGCTGCCGCAACGAGACGAGGTCGAGGTCGCCGAACAGCGCGAGCGCGAGCGTGCGCGGGATCGGCGTCGCGGTCATCACGAGCACGTGCGGGTCGTCGCCCTTCTGCACGAACTGCATGCGCTGGCCGACGCCGAAGCGATGCTGCTCGTCGACGACGACGAGCCCGAGCCGCGCGAACACCGCGTCGTCCGACAGCAGCGCGTGCGTGCCGAACCAGATGCGCGGCCCCGGCTGCCGCATCGTCGCGGCGAGCGTGCGGCGCGCGCGCGCGTCGAGGCTCCCGGTGAGCAGCTGCACCGAGACGCCGGAGCCTTCGAGCCACAGCGACACCGTGCGGCAGTGCTGCTCGGCGAGCAGCTCGGTCGGCAAGAGGAACGCGGCCTGCGCGCCGCGCGCGACCACCGCGAGCGCGGCGGCGACCGCGACCGCGGTCTTGCCCGTGCCGACGTCGCCTTGCAGCAGCACGCCCATCGGCGCGGGGCCTTCCAGCTTGCGCCAGATCGCGCGCACGGCGTCGTCCTGCTCGCCCGTCAACGCGAACGGCAGTCGCGCGCGGATCCTCTTCTCGATCGCGGCGTCGACCGCGAACGGCTCCGCGCGCCGTTGCGTGCGCCGCGCGCGCGCAGCCTCGACCTTCGCGAACAGCTGCACCGCCTCGCGCACGGCGAAGTGGCGGCGCGCGCGTTCGTGCTCCTCGAGGTCCTTCGGCCGGTGCATCGCGAAGAACAGCGCGCGCGCGTCGAGCCCGAACTCGGCGAGCGTGTCGGGCAGCGCCGGCAGCGCGAACGTGCTCCAGTCGGCGCGCTCCAGCGCGACGTCGACCCAGGCCTGGAACCGCGACGCCGCGACGCCCTCGACCTCCGCGTAGCGCAGCTGCACCGCGCCCTTCTGCGCTGCGTCCGCGGCGAGCACGCGCGCGCCCTGCACCGAGAACCGCTTGCCCTTCTGCAGCAGCGTGCCTTCGACGACCTTTTCGCTGCCGACCGGATACGCGCGCACCAGCCACGGTTGGTTGAAGAACGGAGCCTCGAACGCTGCCCCCGACTGCGTGCGGAACGCGATCGTGACCATCGCGCGGCGGCCCGGCAGGAACACGCGCCGCGCCGCGGTGACGACCCCGCGCAGGCGCACGAGCTGGCCCGCGTGCGCCGCATCGGGCGCTTCGAGCTCCACGAGCTCGCGACACCGGCGCGGGAACCGCAGCAGCAGGTCGAGCACGGTCGCAAGGCCGTTCGCGCGCAGCCGCTCCTCGGTCTTGGGTCCGATGCCACCGAGCGCGCGGACGGAACCGTCGAGCGCGATGCGCGACGGCTGCTCCGCGACGTCAGTCGGCTCGGGTTGCGGCGATCTCGGCACGTGGAGGATCCAGAAGTGGCAGCGTCGCGGCCTGGGTGCACGCGAGAAACGCGATGCAACCATCCGACTGCAGGGAGCCCGCGGCCGTTCCTGTTGCGGGAAGACGCTTCTAGAGACTCGTGCGGAAGAATCCATGCGAAGGGGCGCAGGACTTCCGCGCGCGGAACTCCGACGGCCAGCGGCCCCCCGCTCGCTCGCGCGGCGTCGAGGCCCGCGCTACCGTTCTGCATCGTGGCTGACGCTTCCGACAGTCTGTTCGCACCGTTCCTCCGCTATGGCTTCGACCGCGCGCTGCTTGCGCGCTGGCAGAAGGACCTCGCCGCGGGCCGCCTGTCGAAGGCCGGCAACCTCGTCCAGGGCGAGCTGCTCGCGCCGCCGCCCAAGACGATCAAGGAGCTGCCCGGCTCTTCCTCCAAGGCCCGCGCCGAACTGCACGCGCTCGGCGTCGCCGCGTTCCAGAAGGGCGAGGTCGGCATGGTCGTGTTGAACGGCGGCATGGCGACGCGCTTCGGCGGCGTCGTGAAAGGCGTCGTCGACGTGCTCGGCCGCGGCAAGTCGTTCCTCGCGCTCGTGATGGCGGACGTGCTGGCCGCGCAGAAGCGCTACGGCGGCAAGGTCCACGTGTTCTTGATGAACAGCTACGCGACCGACGAAGCGACGAAGGCGCACTTCGCGCAGCACGACAACTTCGGCCTCGACGCGAGCCAGATCCACCACTTCACGCAGTTCGTCTCCGTCCGCATGGAGAAGAACGGCGAGCTGTTCCGCACCGCGGACGGCGGCGTGTCGGCCTACGGTCCCGGCCACGGCGACTTCCCCGCGGCGTTCCGCGGCTCCGGTTGCCTGAAGACGTTCCTCGGCGCGGGCGGCAAGTGGCTGCTCGTGCGCAACGTCGACAACCTCGGCGCGCGCCTCGATCCCGACATGGTCGGCGCGCACATCGCGAGCAAGTGCGATGCGACCGTCGAGGTCGCGCCGAAGTGGCCCGAGGACGTCGGCGGCGCGCCCTACCTGTTCGAAGGCAAGGTGCAACTCGTCGAACAACTGCGCTACCCGGCGGACTTCCGCCACGAGATCGTCGACGTCTTCAACTGCAACACGTTCACGTTCTCTGCTGCGTCACTCGACCGCGAGTTCGACCTCGGCTGGTACTACGTCGAGAAGACCGTCGAAGGCCGCAAGGCCGTGCAGGTCGAGCATCTCGTCGGCGAAGTCACGCGCACGCTGTCGTCGCACTACCTCAAGGTCCGTCGCACGGGCATCGAGTCGCGCTTCCTGCCGGTGAAGACGCCGGAGGAACTCGACGGCGCGCGCGAGGAGATCGCCGAGATGTACCGCGACATCCTCGAAGCCGACGAAGCGTGATCGGGAACTCCGCATGACCGGCAAGGCCAGCGTGCGCGTCGACGTCAGGACCGACGACGGCGCATCGGTCGCGTGCACGATGCACGCCAAGTCAGGCACCGTCCTCGTCGACGCCTGTGACGCCCACCGCGCGCCCGTCGAGTTCTCGTGCCGCGCCGCGTGCTGCAGTTCGTGCCGCGTGCGCGTGCTCGAAGGGCAGCAGCACCTCGCTGCGCCCGACGCGATGGAGCAGGAGCTCATCACGGCGAGCGGCGGCGAAACGGACGTGCGCTACTGCTGCGCCGCGAAGCTCGCCGACGACGCGCCGATCGGCGCGCACGTCGTGCTGCAGCCGCTAGGTCCCGCGTTCTGAGCGGCGAGCAGAAGGGATCCGCCACGCCGCCCTTCGTCCGTCGCCGCGCTGCTGCGTGCGCATCGACGCGTCGAGGCCGCGACGGCAACGCCGCGCGTCAGCCCTTCTTCTGCTTCATGCGCGCCGTCGAGTCGTAGTCGCCGAAGAACGCCTTGCCCGTGAGGTAGAAGTCGGTGATCGCGAGGATCACCATCTCCGTGTCGCCCTGGTTTTGCGACTGGTGCACAGCCCAGCGCGGCACGAACACGCACGAACCCGGCTGCACAGCGACGAAGCGGTCGTCCACCATCACGCGGCCCGTGCCCGAGACGATGTAGAACACGGTCTCGTGCGCGTGCTTGTGGCGCTCGTTGTTCTTGTGCGGCGGGATCCGCACGACGCGCGCATCGAGCACCTCGGCCGGGAACGGCGCGCGGTCCACGGTGAAGTCGATGTTCATCGCCTCGACCGTGTTCTGGTACATCGGCGCGGGATTGCGTTGCGCCGGCGTGAACGACAGCCGCTCGTCGCCGATCTCCGCAGTCAGCAGCGACTGCTTCTGCTGGATGCGCTGCAGGTGGCCATCCACGCGACGCCGGCGGATCTCCGTCATCAGCGAGTTGAAGAAGTCGCGGCGCAGGCACAACGCGAGGTCGAGCGCCTTGCGACAGAGCCGGTCCCATTCGGGCAGCGCGCGGAAGCTGCACAGGATGTCCGCCAACGTCGCCGCGTGCTCGTCGTCGCACGCGATGTGGATGTGGAAGAACTCGAGATGCTGTTCCTCGACGCCCGCCTTGCGCAGGCCTTCCACGAGGATCGTGTACATGCGCGCGACGATGCCCTCGGTGCCGAGCGACAGGAACGCGCTCGCATGCAGCGCGTCGCGCTGGATGCAGTTCGCGAGGAACTGGTCGACGAAGCGCTGCGTGCACGCGACGAACTCGATCGACGGGATGTCGATGCCGAGGCCACCCTTCAGGAAGTTGCGGAAGATCTGCGCGTGCCGCTTCTCGGGTGCCGCGCCGCCGCCTTCCTCCCACAGGTTCTCGGACAGACGCGACCGCAGCAGGTCGTCGTCGAGGTTGGCCATGAGGCCGCTGAGGTAGCGCGTAAAGTTCTTCGAGTAGAGGTAGTACTGCGAGAACACGAACTCGAAGTCCGCCTTCGTCAGCGAGCCTGCGCGGCAGGCCGCGAACAGTTCGTTGTCCCAGAAGGAATGCGCCTGCTCGAAGGCGGCGAGTTGGGCGATTCGAGGATCGGGTGACGCGCACGCGGCGGGGGCCGTGTGCGGCTGGGGCTGGAATGCGGTCATGTCGGATGGGCAGTGAGGGCCCGCATGGTAGCAACCGTGCGTCTCGGCACCTTCGCCCGGGCCCCCGACCCGGACGCGCCCATTCCCCTCGCGCGCATCCGCGCCCGTCGCGGGCTCGCCTCCGGTCCCCGGTTCGGCGGCCGTGGACCGGTCCGAGCGGACGGGACAGTCGACGAACGGGAACGAACCCGGCGATGTGCCGCCGCTGCGCGTCGGGGGGACCGAGCCCGCGGGCGGGTTCGCAGGCAAGATGTGCGTGTTCACTCGCCCCCCATCGAGTGCTTGGCATCGGCCACCGGATACGGCAAAAGTCGCCCCACCGATGTCCGCCCCAACCCCTGTCTCCGTCACCGTCAAGAGCGCCGGCACCGAGTGCGTCTTCGAGACCGGCCGCATCGCGCGCCAGGCGACCGCCGCGGTCGTCGGCCGCAGCGGCGACAACGTCGTGCTCGCCACGGTCGTCGCCGCGAAGGAGCCGAAGCCGGGGCAGTCGTTCTTCCCGCTGACCGTCGAGTACCGCGAGAAGTTCGCCGCCGTCGGCCGCATCCCCGGCAACTACTTCCGCCGCGAAGGAAAGATCACGGACCACGAAGTGCTCGTGAGCCGCCTGATCGACCGCACGATCCGTTCGCTGTTCCCCGACGAGTATCGCAACGAGGTCCAGATCCAGGTGCAGGTGCTGTCGGCCGAGCCGACGAGCGACGTGCAGAGCCTCGCGCTGCTGACCGCCGCGTGCGCGCTGCACATCAGCCCGGTGCCGTGCAAGGGCCCCGCCGCCGGCGTGCGCGTCGCGCGCAGCAAAGGCCAGCTCGTGACGTTCCCGAGCGCTGCGCAACTCGAGCACGCCGACCTCGAGTTCGCGGTCGGCACCGGCCCCGACGGCCCGGTCATGCTCGAAGGCGAGTCGCTGCAGGTGCCAGAGGCCGAATGCGTCGCCGCGATGGCCCACGCGCTCGACGTCTGCAAGAAGTTCCAGTCCGCGTTCGAGGAACTGCGGCAGAAGGTCGGCAACGAGAAGCTGCCCGTGCCCGAAGCGAAGGCGCTGCCGCAGCTGCCCGACGCGACGCGCGACGCGCTGCGTGCAGCGTTGCGCACGGTCGAGAAGAAGGCGCGACGCGACGCGATCAGCGCCGCGCGCGACACGTGGCTGCCGACGGTCGACGAGGCGATGCGTCAGGATGCGGCCGCCGCCTACGAGCTCGCGACGTGGACCGAACTGCGCGAGCTCGCGATGGCCGAGAAGCTGCGCGTCGACGGCCGCAAGCCGGACCAGATCCGCCCGATCTGGAGCGAGGTCGGGTTCTTGCCGCGCGCGCACGGCTCGGCGGTGTTCACGCGCGGCGAGACGCAGGCGATCGTCAGCTGCACACTCGGTTCGACCGAGGACGGCCAGCGCAAGGACGGCTACGCCGACAACGGCGAGGTCGAGGGCTTCCTGCTGCACTACAACTTCCCGCCCTACTCGGTCGGCGAGATCCGTCCGCTGCGCGGCCCGGGCCGCCGCGAGATCGGCCACGGCTCGCTCGCGCGCCGCGGACTGTTCGCCGCGCTGCCGAAGGTCGAGGACTTCCCCTACGCGATCCGCGTCGAGAGCGAGATCACGGAGAGCAACGGCAGCTCGTCGATGGCGACTGTGTGCGGCGGCACGATGGCGATGCTGCACGCGGGCGTGCCGATGTCGGCGATGGTCGCGGGCATCGCGATGGGCCTGATCTCCGACGGCACGCGACACGTCGTGCTCAGCGACATCCTCGGCGACGAGGACCACCTCGGCGACATGGACTTCAAGGTCGTCGGCACCGAGCAAGGCGTCACCGCGATCCAGCTCGACAACAAGCTCGGCGGGCTCACGTTGGAACTGCTCGCGAGCGCTTTGGAGCAGGCCAAGCACGGCCGCATCCACATCCTGCGCGAGATGCAGAAGACGATCGCCGCCCCCGCCGAGCCGTCGCGCTTCGTGCCGCGCGCGATGCGCACGTCGATCCTGCCCGATTCGATCGGCGCGCTGATCGGCGCGCGCGGCGCCAACATCAAGGGCATCACCGAACAGACCGGCGCGAAGGTCTCCGTCGACGACAGCGGCGCGGTGCTCGTCTACGCGACCGACGGCCATGCGGCCAAGACGGCGATGCAACTCGTCAACCGCGCGGCCGGCGTGCTCAAGAAGGGCCGCTGCTACCGCGGCACCGTGACGACGGTGAAGGACTTCGGCGCGTTCGTGCGCGTCAACGCCGTCAACGAAGGGCTCGTGCCAGTCGAGGAGCTCGACGACAAGCCCGTGCGCCACGCGTCCGACATCGCTCGCGAAGGCGAGGAGATGGTCGTCTGCGTGCTCGGCGCCGACGACCGCGGCCGCCTGCGGCTGTCGCGCCGGCTCGCGAAGGGCGTCGGCGACTCGCAGATCGAGTTCTGATCGTCGCGCGGCCTCTGCGCCGCGCGCGGCACGGACCAGGGGATTCGCTGCGCGAACAGCGCCATTCGTCCGCCTCGAGGAACCGCCAGCAACGCGCGGCGATGCGACCGCCGCGCGTCGCCCTTGCGCATCGAGCGCCACGTCCGGGCTCAGGACCACGCAACTCGGCAGATCCGAACCGCCGCTGCCATCGCCTTCGCGTCTGCGAGCCGCGCGACGCTGCTGCGCGCAGTTTCGTTCCGAGACGCTTCGAAGCGACCCGAGCCACTTGCGCATCGACCTGCGTCGATAGGCGAAGCGTCCCGAAACGACTCTGCATCGTGTCCATGACGACGCTCCGCTCACCGTTGCTCTTCGTCGGTCTCGCGCTCGGCGCGTTCGCCGCAGCCTTGTGCTTCTTCGACGGCAGCGCGGCGCAGCCGATCGTGCGTGTGCGGACGGAGACCCTCCGCACCGACGAACCGGATCGCAGCGGCGTCGATCCAGCGGTCGCCAGCGCGACGCCGAAGCCGCGACCGCGCGCCAAGGCAGAGTCGCGCGCCAAGGAAGAAGCGAGCCCGACGGCGCCGCCGCTCGAGAACGGTTCGCTCAACAAGAAGCGATCGCGCAGCTCGAAGGCCGCAGCCGCAGAGCCCGAGGAACCGCCGGCGCCCCACTGCATCGTCGAAGGCCGCTGCGTCCGCGACGGCCAGCCGATCGCCAACATGGACTTCGTGCTCGTGCCGCAGAACGGCAAGGGCCGCCGGCAGAACCTGCGCACCGACGAGGACGGCCGGTTCCGGCGCGGACTCGCGGGCGCGGGCACGTTCGAGTTGCGCGCGGTCGGCCCAGGCCTGTCCGCGCACCAACGCACGTGGACCGTCGAACTCGCGGAGGGCAAGCCGTGCGAACTCGGCGACCTCGTGCTGCGACCGCGCATCGCGGTGCGCGGCACGGCGACCGCCATCGACGGCAGCAAGGGCAACGGCGCCGTCGTCACGTTGACGCGCGAGGACGGCACGCCTGCCGGCGAGACGACCGCCGGCGAGGACGGCGCGTTCGCGTTCGAAGACGTGCCGGAAGGCGCGCTGCGCATCGACGTCCGTCGCGGCACGGCGCACGGACGCGCGCGCGTCACTGCCGACGGAACGGTGGCAGAGCTCGCAGCCGCGCTCGTGCTGCGGCCGCGCGCGGACCTCACGTGGACACTGCGCGACGACGACGGCAGGCCCGTCGAAGGCGCACGCCTGGTCGCGGTCGACGACGACCAGCAGGCCGCGAGCGACGCCATGGGCCTCGCGACGATGCAGGCCTCGGTCGGCGGCCGCGTGCGCATCGAGAAGGACGGCTGCGCGCCGACCGACGTCGAAGTCGACGCCGCGACGAGCGTGCGCCGCATCGTGCTGCCGCGCGTTCGCGAACTGCGCGGCAAGGCCGCGGGCGCGTCCGCCGGAGCCCAGGTCTGGCTCGGCCTCTGCGACGGCGACTCCGCGCATCCGTTCGTCGCCGACGCGCTGCAGAAGCCGCACGCCGTCGACGCCGAAGGAAACTTCGCGGTGCCCGGCCTGATCGCCGGCCGCTACACGCTGCGCGCGCAGTCGGACGAAGGCTGCAGCGAGCTTCGCACGTTCGCGCTGCCCGACGAGCCGTTCGTGGCGCTCGCATGGACCGCGGGCAAGACGCGCGTCTTCACGGTGCGCAACGACGCCGCGGAGCCGGTCGCGTTCGCGACCGCGGAGATCGCGGGCAAGCCCGACGCTGCTCCGCGCACGTTCCGAGCCGACCACCGCGGCCAGCTCGTCGTCGCGTTCGAAGAGGGCGCGAACACGAAGATGCGCGTGCGCCGCGCCGGCCACCTCGACACGGAGCAGACCGTCGACCTGGGCGCCAAAGTCGCCGACCTCGCGGTCACGCTCGAACGCGCGACGGTGCTCGACGGCCGCATCCCGGACTACCGGCCCGACGCGCCGTATGCGCTGCAGGTCGTCGCGTGGCGCAAGGAGCAGGATCCGCGCAGCGCGATGGAGCTGCCGCTCGAAGTCGACGGCACGTTCCGCAGCCCGGAGTGCAAGCAAGGCGTGTGGCACGTGGCGCTGCGTCGCCGCGACCGCACGCAACAGGGCCCGGTGGGCGGCGCACAACCGCTCGACGTGCCGTTGCTCGCGGACGGCATCGACTCGCGCACGACCACGGTCGTCGACAGCAAGGGCGGGCAACGCGCGCAGCTGATCCTGCCGCTGCCGCCGATCCCCGAGATCCACGGCGTCGTGCGCCAGAACGGCCGCCCGGTCGCTGGCGCCACGGTGTTCGCGTGCATCGAAGGCAACCCGTTGCCGTTGCCGATCGCCAAGAACCCGCTCGGGTTCGACCACGCGCACGCGCCGCGCCACTTCCCGCGCGCGACGACGGACCACGAAGGCAGGTTCCGCATGCTCGCGGGCAAGCCCGGCGCGTATGCCGTGCGTGTTCGCGTCGAGGGCCAGCCGTTCGCGACAGGACCGTTCGTCGCCGACCTCCGAGCCTACGAGGACCGCGCGGACCTCGAGATCGCGCTGCCGACAGCAGTCGTCCGCGGCCGCCTCGCGACCGCGGCGAAGTCGTCGCTCGCGTTCCTCGTTCCGTTCCAGGACGCAGCGCGCGATCCGTATCGCAGCGACGACGGCCCGGCCGACGTCCAGAGCCGCGTTCCGCAACGCATGCTCGAGGACGGGGTCTTCGAGTTCCCGGCGGTGGCGCCGGGCCGCTACGTGCTGCGCCTCATGGCAGTCGGCCGCATCGTGCGCCAACGCATCGTCGAAGTCGGCGCCGAGCCCGTCGACCTCGGCGAGGTGACCGAAGCGCCGATCGCGAAGCCCGCCCGCATCGCGTTGCCGTTCGCCGTGAAGAACGGAGCGACCGCGGCGTTGCTGCAGCGCATGCCGGACGTGCCGCTCGGCGCGTTCCACAAGCGCCTGCCGGTGCAGGACGACGAGATCGCGTTGCGCGACGTGCCGGCCGGCAACTACCTCGTCGTCGTGACGGACGGCGCGACCCAGGTCGGCGAGCCGTTCGAGATCGTGCTGCGCGGCGACGGCACGGCGCAGTCGGTCGCAGCGAACGTGCCCACGACGAAGCGCTGAGGCCGCAGCGCGCGAAGAACGGCGAGCCCGCGCTTGCCCGCGGCGCGCGCGTGCGGCAAACCACGCGCATGCCTTCGCCGACGGACCGTCCCCAGCACGCTGCCACGCACCGCGCGCCGCGCCTCGGCGTGTTGCTGAGCGGCGGCGGACGCACGCTCGTCAACCTCGCGGACCGCATCCGCGAAGGCCGGCTCGCCGCCGAGATCGTCTGCGTGATCGCCGACCGCCCGCAGGCGCTCGGCCTCGCGCGCGCCGAGGAGCGCGGCATCCCCGCCGAGTGCCTGCGCGACAACGCGGCGATCTGGGCGCGGTTGCGCGAGGCGAAGGTCGACCTCGTGCTGCTGTGCGGCTACCTGCGACTGCTGCCGATCGACCGCGAGTTCGCAGGCCGCGTGCTCAACATCCACCCGTCGCTGCTGCCGGCGCACGGCGGCAAGGGCATGCACGGCCACCACGTGCACGAAGCCGTGCTCGCCGCGCGCGACGCGGAGTCCGGTTGCACGGTCCACGTCTGCACCGACGAATACGACCGCGGGCCGATCGTGCTGCAGCAGCGCGTGCCCGTGCTGCCGATCGACACGCCGGATTCGCTCGCGGCGCGCGTGTTCGCAGCCGAATGCGAGGCCTATCCGCTGGCGATCGAGAAGCGCTGGCGCGAGTTGCAGGCGACGACCGCGCGCTGACGGGCATCGCTCGCGGCACAGCGCGCACGATCGCACGCGCGGTTGCGCGCCGACACCTTCGCTCAGCGCTTGAGGAACACGCCGTCGTTCTCCTCGGCGAGCTTGCGCAAGAACTCGGAACCCGCGCCCTCGCCCGTGAACACCGCGTGGATGCGCACGCGCAGGTAGCGGTTGGCTGTGCGCACGATCTCGAGGATCTGCTCGGGATCGCGCACGGGCCCTTCCGTCGGCTGCCCGTCCGACAACACGAAGACCTCGTCGACGTCGCTCGCAGGCTCCTGGCCGAAACGCAGGCCGTCGAGCGCGAGCGCGGCCACGAGCGCGTCGTGCACATTCGTGCCGCCGTGCGCCTGGATGCCCGAGAGCAAGTCGACCAACGCGCGCGTCGTCGCGCGCCCCGGGACCTCCGGCCTGTCGCTCCAGAGCTTGACGTCGCGGTCGAACGTCACGAGCCGGTAGCGCGATTCCGCGGGCATCGCCTGCACTGCCTGCACAAGTTGCTGTTTGGCGGCGGCGAGTCGCGACACGGTGCGGTTGCGACGCCGCGACGCAGTGCGTTCGTCGTCGTCCGGCTTGCTGACCTCCGTGTCCATGCTGCCCGAGGTGTCGATGACGAACACGACGCTGCGGCCCTCGACCGGGATTCCGTAGAAGGCGCTGCGCGTCGACACCGCGCCGCGTGTGTGCGGCAACGTCGCGGGCGGGACGATGTTCTTCTGCTCGCGTTCCCAGAACGCGCGCCAACCCTTCGTGTCCTCGATCGGCAGGATCGCGCCCGTGAGCCCGCGCAGGCACTCGTAGGCGCGCGCGCGCAGACGCGGCGACGCTTGCGCATTCACGGCCTCGGCCAGCGCGTCGCCGGTGCCGCCGCGTTCGAGCAGTTCGATCAGCGGCACGACCGCGGCGCGGTCCGGGAACGCCTCGACGAAGTCGAGCAGCTCCATGTCCGTGCGCCAACCCGCGCGCGCGAAGCGGCGCATCGCGACCTCGACGGCGCGCGAGCGTTCCTCTGCGTCGATCGTCTCCGCGTGCGCCTGCAGCGTGCGCTGCATGCCGCGCACGAGGGCCTGCGCCACCACCGGATGCGACTCGACGCCGAGCGCGCGCATGAGCACCGGCAGGGACTCCTTGCGCCGCCAGAGGTCGATCGCCTCGGCCGCCGCGAGCCGCACGCGCGCGTCGCCGTCGCCGAGCGCGGCCTCGATCGTGCTGCGGAAGACCGGCGCGCCCTTCTGGCCGAGCAGCCGCAGCGCGGCCACGCGGCGCGCGACCGCGACTTCGGCCGTCGGGCTCTGCGGCAGCAGCGGCACGACGCCGCCGCTCGCGGCGCGCATGAGCACGAGCCACACCGCGTTGTTGCCCATGCGCAACAGCGACGTGGCGCCGAGTTCGCGCACGGCGGCGGCATCGCGGTCGACGAGGCCCTTGTCGAAGCCCGCGGACGCGACCGACAGCACGGCTTCGGCGATCGCCTCGTCCGCGTCGCGTTCGGCGTAGAACAAGAACTTCTGCAACGCGTCGACGTGCAGCAGCGAGCCGCCGTCGCGCTGCGACAACAACTCGGCGTTGCGTGCGATGCGCGCGTAGCGCGGCTGCAATCCGCCTTCCTCGCGCAGCGGTCCACCGGGATGCACGGCGCCGCGCGCGTAGTCGTCGACCCAGGCCTGGATCGCCTGCGCCACGCGCGCGCGACGCTGCTGCGCCTCGTCCTGCTGCGAAGGCGACGCAGCGCATGCGAGCAACGTTGCGGCGACGGCGAGCAGGGCGCGCATACGAGGGTGCGTTCGCGAACAGGAGCGAGGAACGGATCGACGCTGCGTTGCTGCGCGCACGGACGCGCACCTTCACACGGCGACGCTGAGGGATCGGCGCAGCATAGGTTGGTTGGAATGACACGTCGACCGGTCGACCTGGCGCGAAGTCGCCGTTGCGCTCGATGCCGCGAAGCGTCCCGAAACGAGGCCTTGCGCTTTCCCCTGCCCGGCCCATGATGCGCGCGCCAACTCGTGGGGGCGACCGGCTTCGACCGGATGCTGTCACGGCCAGCGTGGCGTGCCGAGGTCCGAGGCCCTCGTAAATCCCTTCGGAAAAACCAAGTGCCAACACGCACTACTCCCTCGCTGCCTGATTTAGTGTAGCGAGCGACGAGGTCCCTTCGCCTGCGGGGGGCTGAGTCGACACACAGCAGGCTGGCCCCGCGCGGCTGCTCGGCCCGCGCGCGGTGAGACACAGTCGAGCTGGCTGCCGCGGATCTCTGGTCGCTGGAGCTTCGGCAGCGAGACCAAACAGCAACCTACGCACGTAGAGGCGTTGGTCGGGGTATCTCGGGACGCGGGTTCAATTCCCGCCGCCTCCACCACTGTGACCCTGCTGTCGTCGCAAGACGGCAGCAGGGTCGCGCCATTTCTGGGGAACGCGCATGCGAGCATGGATCGAAGCGCAGCGCGCGCAACCAAGACGCCCCGGATGCACGCGGACTCGCGGCAGCGACCTACTTGCAGCAACATCTCGCAGCGTCGCCGCGAGCGCGCCGCGCCAACTCACGCGTCGCGCAGTTCCTTCTTCGCTTCGCGGTCCTTCAACGTCGCGCGCTTGTCGTGTGTGTTCTTGCCCTTGCAGATCGCGAGCGTGACCTTCGCGTAGCCGCGTTCGCCGAAGTAGACGCGCAGCGGCACGAGCGTGAGCCCCTTCACGTCGACCTTCTGCTTGAGCTTCACGATCTCGCGGCGGTGCAGCAGGCACTTGCGCTTCCGCTTCGGCTCGTGGTTCTGGATGTTGCCGTGCGAGTATTCGTCGATGTGCGAGCCGATGAGGAAGACCTCGCCGTCCTGCAGGCGCGCGTAGGACTCGTCGAGGCTCATCCGGCCCTGGCGCAGCACCTTCACCTCGGTGCCGCGCAGCACGAGACCCGCCTCGAAGGTGTCGATCACCTCGTAGTGGAAGCGCGCCTTCTTGTTGTCGCAGACGAGCGTGTTGGGGTCTTCCTTCTTGCCGCCCTGCGGCTTCTTGCCGCCGCTCGCGGGCTTGCTCGTCGACTTGGCCATCTGCGCCGCACGGTAGGACGCGCTTGCGCGAGAAGGAAGGCACTTGCAAAGACGGTGGCCTCGGCTACCTTCTCGCCCCCGATCCGCGCCCAGGTGGCGGAATTGGCAGACGCACCAGGTTCAGGTCCTGGCCCGAGTAACATCGGATGGAGGTTCAAGTCCTCTCCTGGGCACCACTTCGCGGCAGCAACGTGCCGCACTCGGCCCCCGCGACAGCGCGGGGCGCCGACTTCTTCTGCGCCGCAAGCCGCGCAACCCTGCGGACCCGCTGACCGCGCGCGATGGACGCCTCCACCGAGCCCACCGAACTCGAACCGGACGACGGCTTCACGCCGGCGCCGCGCGTCGTCGCCAAGCCCGGTGAGTTCCGGCCGCTGCAGATCGGCCCGCTGACGGTCGACCCGCCCGTCGTGCTCGCGCCGATGGCGGGCATCACGAACGCGCCGTTCCGCCAGTTGTGCCGCAGCTTCTCGGCGGGCCGCTGCCTCTACGTCAGCGAGATGATCACGGCGCGCGCGTTCGTCGAAGGGAATGCGAAGACGCTCAAGCTCGCGTCGTTCGGTCCGGACGAGACGGGCCGCCGCAGCATCCAGCTCTACGGCACGCACGAGGGCGCGCTCGGCGAAGCGGCGCGCATGCTCGTCAACGACTGGGGCGTCGAGCACATCGACATGAACTTCGGCTGCCCCGTGCGCAAGGTGACGTCGGCCGGCGGCGGCTCGGCGATCCCGGCGCGGCCCAAGCTCATGGCGCGCATCGTGCGCGCCGTCGTGAAGGGCGCGGGCGCCGTGCCGGTGACGATCAAGTTCCGCAAGGGCATCCACGACGAGCTGCTGACGTTCCTCGACGCCGGCCGCGTCGGCGAACAGGAAGGCGCGCGCTCGCTCGCGCTGCACGCGCGCACCGCGCAGCAGCTCTACTCGGGACGCGCCGACTGGAACGCGATCGCCGAGCTCAAGCAGGCGACGAAGACGATCCCCGTGCTCGGCAACGGCGACATCTTCGAGCCGTGGGACGCGCTGCAGATGATGCGGCAGACGGGCTGCGACGGCGTCGTCGTCGGCCGCGGCTGCCTCGGCCGGCCGTGGCTGTTCGGCGAGATCGTCGACGTCTTCGACGGCAAGGAGCCGCGCACGGCCCCGACGCTCGGCGAAGTGAAGGCGACGATGCGCGAACACGCGCGGCTGCTGTGCGCGTTCTTCGGCGAGAAGCACGGCATGGCGCAGATGCGCAAGTTCACGGGCTGGTACCTGAAGGGCTTCCCCGGCGCGAAGCGGCAACTCGGCGCGTTGCACATGGTGCGGACGATGGCCGAGTTCGACGAACTCATCGCGCCGCTGCCCGACGCACTGCCGTATCCGATGGGCTCGATCCGCGCGCGCCGCTGCAAGGACGGCCGGCCGCAGGACCACGTCTCGCTGCCCGAAGGGTTCCTCGAGTGCCGCGACGAAGACGTGTGCATCGACGACCCGCTGGAGATGGACGGCGGCTAGCGTTCGCCGGTTGCGACGCGGGAGCGCACGGACAAGCGCAGCCTGCGGCAATCGAACGCGTCGCTGCTTGCGACGGACGCGAATCGCATCACGCGCGCAGCCCACGAACGGCTGCGCCGACCACGGGTCGCTACGCGGTGAGCATCCGCCGCGCGGCGTCGATCCACGCGGCCGCCTCGGCGTCGCGCTGGTGCACTTCGTCGAGGATGGCTTCCGCGCGGTCGAGGCCCTGCAGGAACGCGACGTCGAGCGCGCGTTCGGACAACGGCGAGGACGCGGCGAGATGACGCTGCTCGGCGCGGATGCGGCTGATCGCGACCGGCGGCGAGGACTGCCCCCATCGCGACGCGACCGGCGCAGTGCGCGGCGCGAGGCTCGCGGGATCGACCGGATGCGGCAAGCGCGCGATCGTCGCGAGCAGCACCTGCTGCCGCACGAGGGCGACGACCACGTCGGCGCCGCGCGCGACCTCGACCGAGTCGCGCGGTCGCTCGCCTTCCTTCGGAACGGCAGGAGCCTGCGCGCCGTCGCGTCGCCACGCAGGGCGACCGCGGCGCTCCGAGAGCGCGTCGATGCCGCTGAGATGGCCGTAGTCCGCCATGCGCCTTCCTCCGTCTCCCCGCTCCGCGCGGGCTCCTGGTTGCCCCCGCCGAGGCGGGACGTCTCGCTGCAACGGTCTGCCACGGGCACAGCCGCCACGCCCGCCTGCAGCGGGCCACAGTCCCATGTTCGGACAACGCGCCCGCGACTTGAGCGAGCCGTTGCGTTCCGCCGCACAGCCGGTCGCGCCACCACCCGTCCGGTGCCGCTGGACCGTGCTATCGTGCGCGTCCCATGCGTTCTCTCCTTCGCTGCACGGCTCTCGCGGCGCTCACCGCGCCGGCGTTCTGCCAGAACGACTTCGCGCTCGACAAGACGACTGCTGGCGTGCTCGGTTCGCCGATCACGTTGCGCGTCGCCGCCGCGCCCGCCAACTCCGGGATGTTCTACGCGTTCTCGACGACCGGCGGCCCGACCCCGATCGCGCTCGTCGACGCCGCGGACCCGCGCTCGCTGTCGGTCGGCGTCGACCTCGTCAACGAATGGTACTTCGCGCTGACGGATGCGACCGGCGCATCGACGCTCGCGTTGACGGTGCCGAACGACACCGCGTTCCAAGGCCTCACGCTGCACTGGCAGGCGTTCACGTTCCCCGGCGCGACCACGTTGCTCGGCCAGATCAGCAACGACGTCGTGACGCAGTTCGGCGCGAGCGGGACGGCGACGACGGGCCCCGGCAGCCTGATCGCGCCGCGCGCGTTCGCGACTGCGTTCGCGGGCAACGGCCAAGGCGACGTGCTGCTCGCCGGCGGCGGCGGCGGCACGCTCACTTCGTCGACGGGTCTCGCGACGAGCGAACTGTTCGACTTCCGTCGCCTCGCGTTCACTGCGGGTCCGACGATGAACAGCGCGCGCGCGTTGCATCAAGCGGTCACGCTCGCGGACGGCCGCGTCTTGCTGTGCGGCGGCGCCGACGCGCTCGGCGCGGTGCTGTCGACGTGCGAGATCTACGATCCCGTCGCCAACACGTTCACGCCGACGGGCAGCATGCTGACGCCGCGCGTGCTGCACGCCGCGGTGCGCATGGCCGACGGCCGCGTGCTCGTCGCCGGCGGCACGAGCAGCCTGCTCGATCCCGTGTCGACGATCACGAACGTGCGCAACTCGACCGAGATCTTCAACCCGGCCACGGGCGCGTGGACGGCGTCCGCCAACCTCGGCGGCTTCCGCATGCTGCCGTCGCTGAGCTTGCTGCCGAACGGCCGCGTGCTGTCGGCTGGCGGCCTCGAGGTGTCGTTCTTCCTCGGAATCCCGCTGAGCGCGGGCACGACCGCCAACTGCCAGACCTACAACCCGGCGACCAACAGCTGGGCCGCCGCCGCGGCGATGCCCGGCGCGCGCACGGGCCACCACTTCAACCAGGTCACGCTGCAGAACGGCCGCGTGCTGATGACGGGCGGCATGAGCGTGTCCGTCAACATCACGACGCAGGTGATCACGACGACGCCGCTCACGAACGCGTGCGTCTACGACCAGCCGACCAACACGTGGACGTCGTCGACGATGGCGACCGCGCGTTCGCTGCACTCGGCCACGCGCCTGCCGGACGGCCGCGTCGTGATCTGCGGCGGCGCGCAGGGCTCGCTGACGCTGCCGGCCGCCGTCGACGGCGTCGAAGTCTTCAGTCCGGTGACGAACGGCTGGACCTCGCTCGCCGCGCTGCCGGCGCCGCGCATGGCGCATGCGGCGGCGCTGCTGCCGGACGGCACGCTCGCGCTGTTCGGCGGCCAGGACGCGGTCGGCAACACGGCTTCGGTCGCGCTGATGCGCTACTGACCGGCGCGCGACGTCGGCGCCGGCCGCGCGCGACGACGAGGCCGAGGAGCCTCTCGGCCCATGCGATTCCTCGCGGCGACCGCCGCACCGCATCCAACGCTGCCGCCGTCCGATGCACCGGCCTCGCGTCACATCCCTAGGCTTGCCGGACCGGTCCCGCTCGGAGTCGCCGCGGTCGCAGGCCCGCTCTCGCTTTGGGTTTGCTGTGGCACGACCTGTGGCGGACCGCTAGAACGGTCGCCCAACTTCGCCTTCTACCAGCAGTAGTTCCCCTGGCTATCGAGCCCACGATCCTTTCCCCGTCGAGCATCGACCTGCGCAAGCTCGATGACGATGCCGTTCGGGCCACCCAGCGCCTCGACCAACGCGGTTTCGAGGCGTATCTGGTCGGCGGCTGCGTCCGCGACCTGCTGCTCGGCCTGCGGCCCAAGGACTATGACATCGCGACGGCTGCGCGGCCGCAGCAAGTGAAGCGCACGTTCCCGCGCAACTGCCGCATCATCGGCCGTCGCTTCAAGCTCGCGCACCTGCACTTCCACGGCAACACGAAGATCCTCGAGGTCTCGACGTTCCGCCGGACGCCGCAGACGGAGAACCAGGAGAGCACGCAGGCGGACCTGCTGATCCGCCACGACAACGAATTCGGGACCGCAGAGGAGGACGCGCTCCGCCGCGACTTCACGGTCAACGCGTTGTTCCTCGACGTCGGCCGCAACTGCATCCTCGACTACGCGAACGGCCTCGAGGACCTGCAGAACCGCACGATCCGCACGATCGGCGACCCGCGCGTCCGCTTCCGCGAGGACCCGGTGCGCATCCTGCGCGCCGCCAAGTTCGCCGGCCGCCTCGGCTTCCACGTCGAGCCCGAGACGCTCGCCGCGATGGCCGAAGTCGCGCCCGACCTCGTGCGCGCCGCGCCGCCGCGCGTGCTCGAAGAGATCCTGCGCCTGCTGCGCAGCGGCCACGCGCTCGACAGCTTCCAGCTGCTGCGCGACGTCGGCGCGCTCAAGCACCTGCTGCCGGTCGTCGCGACGTTCTTGCAGGACGCGGCGCACGCAGACCGCGTGTCGTTCTGGCGCATCCTCGAAGCGCTCGACCACCGCATCGCCGAAGGCCAGCGCGTCTCCGCGCCGCTGCCGCAGAACGGCGTGCTGCTCGGCGCCCTGATGCTGTCGCCGGTGCTCGCCCGCTGCGCGCAGCAGCCGCACAAGAGCCCCAGCACGGTCACCGAAGAACTGCTCGGCCCGCTGTGCGTGCAGCTCCGCCTGCCGCGCCGCGACACGGGTTGCGTGAAGCGCATCTGCGGCGTCGCGCACCGGTTCTTCCAGTTCGACGAGCCGCAAGGCTTCAAGATCGGCGCCTTCGCGACGAGCCCCTACTTCGACGAGGCGCTGGAACTGTTCCAGCTGCGCGCCGAAGCCACGAGCCTCGACCCGACACTGCTGCAGCAGTGGCAGGAAGTCGCCCAGGATGCCCGCGAACACCGCCGTCACGGCGGGTTCCCCGGCCAGGACGCCGACGGCGACGAGGACTTCGGTGGCGAGCGCATGCACCGCGCGCACGGCGAAGCCGACGGCGCGCACGAAGGCGGCCCTTCGGCGCAACGCGACGGTGGCGACGAGCGCCACGGCGAAGGCGGTCGCAGGCGTCGTCGACGTCGCCGTCGTCGCGGCGGCCGCGGCGACGAGTTCGAAGGCGCGCAGCGCAGCCAGGACGATCGCATTCCCGTGGGAGCCGACGACGGCGACCACGCGTTCGCGGGCCAGGACGGCGAAGACCAGGATCTCGCAGGCACGGACCTCGGGGGCGACCAGCGCGACGGCTCCGCGTTCGAAGGCGAGGGCGATGCCGCGGAAGGCGGCGAAGGCCAGGCGCAGGACGGACGTGGCCAGCACGAAGGCCAGGGCGAGGGCGGCCGCCGCCGTCGTCGCCGTCGCCGCCGTCGCGGTGGCCGCGGCGGAGACGACGCGGGCGAACCGCGCCCCCACCACGCGCACGCCGACTCCGGCGATGCAGAGGCTCCGGCTTCCGGCGAACGCTTCCACGACGGCTCGGAACTGCCCGACGGCGCCGACACGCGCGAGGGCGCGGACGCGCCGCGCGCGCAGGGACCGCACGGCCAGCGTCCGCACGGACAGCGCCACCAACAACAGCGCCAGCAGGGCCACCAACAGCAGCAGGGCCAACGGCAGCATGGCCAGCGCGAAGGCGACCGCCGCGAAGGGCAGCACGGGGACCGCAACGACCGCAAGGGTCGCCGCGACCGTCGTCGCGACCGCCGCGGTCGTCGCGACGGCGCCCCGCGCGACGTCGACGTCGTGCCGCGTGGCGTGGACCGCCGCGGCAAGGTCGACGTGATCGAGCCGCAACAGCTCGACCTCACGGCCTTCGACATCGAACTCGATCCCAAGCGCGTGCCGACCTTCGGCTCCATCGTCGAAGGCAAGGGCCGCCCGAAGAAGCGCACGCCGCGCATGCCCGACGAGGGCCGCGACGACTACCGGCCGCCGCCGCCTCCGGGACAGGACGACGATCCGATCAACGCGCCGCCGCCGCCGGTGGACGACGCGCCGTCGGGTGGCGACACGTTCGGCGACTGGTGACCTGCGGCGCACGGAGGCGCGCATGACCCGCACGAAGATCACGACGGCCGTGCTGCGCGAGATGAAGGCGCAGCACGAGCGCATCACGACGCTGACGGCCTACGACCACCTCCTCGCGCAACTGCTCGACGAGGCCGGCATCGACGTCGTGCTCGTCGGCGACTCGGTCGGCACCGTCATGCAAGGCCGCGCCGCGACGGTGTCGGTGACGATGGACCAGATGGTCTACCACACCGAGCTCGTGAGCCGCGCGTGCAAGCGCGCGCTCGTCGTCGGCGACATGCCGTTCCTGAGCTACCAGGTCAGCGGCGAGGACGCGATGCGCAACGCCGGCCGCCTGCTCAAGGAAGGCGGCGCGGAATCGGTGAAGCTCGAAGGCGGCGCCTCGATGGCCCCCACCGTCGCGCGGCTCGTGGACGCAGGCATCCCGGTGATGGGCCACATCGGCCTCACGCCGCAGAGCATCCACCAGTTCGGCAGCTACAAGGCGCGCGGCCAGGACGACGCGGAACGGCTGCGCATCCTCGACGACGCGCGTTCGCTCGAGCAGGCCGGCGCGTTCGCGATCGTGGTCGAGAAGGTGCCCGCCACGCTCGGGAAGGAGATCACCGAGGCGGTGAAGGTGCCGGTGATCGGCATCGGCGCCGGCCCTGACTGCGACGGGCAGGTGCTCGTCACGCACGACATGCTCGGCATGTTCTCGCGCTTCCGTCCTCGCTTCGTGCGTCGCTACGCCGAGCTCGGCCGCCTCATCCAGAGCGCGGTGCAGAGCTACGCCGACGACGTGAAGAAGGGCTCGTTCCCCGGGCCCGAAGAGAGCTACTGAGGACGTGGCCTCGCCTGCGCGAACGAAGGGACCGCGCGCCACGTGGCGCCTGCGCGTGCTGCGCTTGTCGCAATCGCTGGTGCCGGCCGTGTGGATCATCGGCGTCGCCGAGTTCCGCCGCTGGCCGATGGGCCCGGTCGACTATGCCGCGATCGTCGCGTTGCTGCTCGCGCTGCAGACGATCCGTCGCCGCCTTCGGCCCAACGAGCGCACGCTCGACCTCGGTCCGCTCACGCGTCCGAACGTCGTCGCCGCGTTCGTCGGCCTCATCGCGGGCTCGATGGCGTTGCTGCTAGGCGGCCTGTTCGAGGCGTTCGCGAAGCAACCCGAGCCCGAGCACGCAGCTTGGTGGCTGCGCACGCTGTGGCACGGAGCCTGCGCGTTCTCGTCGGCCTACACCGGTTTCTTCGTGCGCATCGAGACTTCTCGCATCGCGCAGGGAACGCAAGGCGCGAACTGATCGAACCGCCCGCGCAGAGCGGGCGCGATGAACGCCACGCTCCGGCTGTGCGGCTGAGCCCGCTCAGCCTTCGCCGAGCAGCTGCATGCGGCCCTGCGCGACGCCGATCTGCGCGCGCGCGCCGGTGCGGCGTTGCAGTTCGGCTGCGTCGATGCGCGCGTGCAGCATGTCGTCCCATGCGCGCAGCGCGGTCCGCGTCTCTGCGCGCGACTCGCGCACGAACTCGACGCGCACGCGACGGACGCCCATGTGCAGCATCCGCGGCAGCGCCTCGGCGGCCTGCTGCGGCTCGTGATGGAACACCGTGTTGCGGCAGCCGACGTCGACGATGACCGGATGCTGGCGCTGCAGGTGGTCCTGCACTGCGATCTGGTGGCGTTCGCACGGACGGCCGCACGAGTGGAAGTCGCGGCCGTTGCTGAGCAGGTGCGAGTAGAGGCAGTGCTCGGTGTGGAACGTCGGGATGCGGTGATGCACGACGACGGCGAGGCGGCCCTTCGGCGACGCGTTGAGCAACGCCATCAGCTGCGCTTCGTCGAGGTCGAACGACGCGGTGACCGTGTCGAGGCCGAGGCCGAGCAGGTGCATCGCCGTCAGCGAGTTCGTGACGTTGAGCGAGAAGTCGCCGTGCAACGCGAACGTGGCGCCGTCGCGGCGCGCGCGCAGGAAGCGCTCCATCGCGCCGAAGTGGCGCACGAGCACGCCGTCGGGCGACAACCGCAGGATGCGTTCGTCGATCGGCTCCTCGCCGGGCTTGCCGATGCGCGGCGTCGCGACGACGACCGCGAGGCCCGCAGCACGCGCGCGTTCGAAGGCGCGGCCGAGGCCGGTGAACTCCATCCAATCGAGCTCGACCTCGCGCACGCCGGCCTCGATCGCGGCCTCGAGCTGGTCGTCGCTGCGCAGCAGCGGCACGACGGACGCTTGCTCCGGCACCGCGGTGTCGCGCACCGCAGCGCGCAGTTTCTCGCGCACGCGCGGCAACGACGGCAGCGCGTCGATCGCGCGCGCGACGCCGCGCTCGACCTGCGGCAGCAGGTCCGCGACGACGCGGCGGCGCAGTTCCTTGAGTTCGCCGGGCGGGACGTGCAGCCCGGGCGCGAGCGCGTCGCAGTCGATCGCCTCGAGCCGGAACGGCGTGCCGCCGAAGCCGCCGAGCTTGTCCGCGAGCAGCTCGCGGTCGAGGCCGCGGCCGCGCGCCGCCTCGGCGCGGACCGCGCTCTCCGCCGACGCCTCGGCCTTGCCGCTCGTCGCGCGCACGCGCAGCGGTTCGCCGAGCGCGCCGGTGACGACGAGCCGCACGGGCACGCGGCCCTCGGGCTCGTCGCGCAACACGAGCTTGTCGGCCATCGCCGCGAGCGCGTTGTCGTTGGTCGCGAACACGCGGTCGCCGACGCGGACCGCGGTGAGGTCGGGGCCCGGCTGGCCGAAGCGGAGGCGCAGTTCGTGGCCTGCATCGTCGACGGCGAACACGGGGCCGCCCGGTTCGGACGACTCCGGCTTGCCCTGGTCGAACACGACGCCCATGCCCGCGCGCAGCTGCAGCGGCGCGGGCGCGGCCGTGCTCGCGAGCGGCGAGCTGACTTCGCCGGTCGGCGCATCGGGCCGGTCCGTGCGCGCGATCGCGCCGGTCCACGGGCGGCCCGTCGCGTCCTTCTTCACGACGACGACGTCGCGCTCGACGCGCGCGACGCGGCCGACGTAGACGCCGCGGTGCTTGGGGAAGCGACCCTCCACCAACGTCTGGTGGTCCGAGCCCGCGAGGAACCCGTCCGAGAACCCGCGCGTGTAGCTGAGCGCCATCGCGAGCAGGTCCTGCGCGAGCTGCTTCTCCGCCGCCTTGCGGTCCGCTCCGCCGGCGATCGCATCGACCCAACGGCGGTAGCCGCCAGTCGCGGTCGCGACGTACTGCGGTCCCTTCTGGCGGCCTTCGATCTTGAGGCCGTGCACGCCGATGCGGACGAGGTCCGGGATCGCGCGCACGCCCGACAGGTCCTTCGGCGACAGCAGGTAGCGAACGTCGCCGAGGTCCTTCGGCTCGCCGTCGACGACGAGCGAATACGGCATGCGGCAGCTCTGCGAGCACTGGCCGCGGTTGGCAGAACGTCCGCCCCACGCCTCGCTCGTCAGGCACTGGCCGCTCCACGACACGCACAGCGCGCCGTGCACGAACACTTCGAGCTCGAGGTCGGTGCCCGCCGCGAAGCGCTCGATCTCCTGCACCGACAGTTCGCGCGGCACGACGACGCGCGTGACAGAGAGACGCTCGGCGAAGCGGCACGCCTCGCCGTTGGCGATCGTCATCTGCGTGCTCGCGTGCAGCTCGAACGTCGGGCACACCTCGCGCGCGAGCAGGCACACGGCGGGATCCTGGACGATCAACGCGTCGACGCTGCTCTTCGCGAGCGCGCGCAACGCGCGTTCGCACCGTTCGAGCTCGGGCTCGAACACGAGCGTGTTCATCGTCACGTAGGCGCGCGCGCCGGAGCGATGGATCAGGCCGACGGTCTCGGGCAGCTCCTCGAGCGCGAAGTTGGCCGCGCGGGCGCGCGCGTTGAACCCGTCCTGCAGGCCGAAGTAGACCGCGTCGGCGCCGCTCTGCAGCGCCGCCATGAGCGAGTCCAGCGATCCGGCCGGGGCGAGGACTTCGGGTTTCGTCGATTGGGCGGCCACGGCGGGCCGCGTAGTATTCCGCGCCGCAGCCCACCCCGCAATGTCCGCCGAAGCCACGAAGCGCCTGCGCGCGATGCGCGAAGAGATCGACGCGATCAACTTGCGGCTGCGCGAACTGCTGCAGCAGCGCGCGGCCGTCTGCGGGCGCATCGCGAGCCACAAGCGCGAGCACGGCATGCCGCTCGTCGACCCGTCGCGCGAGGCCGACATGATGATGGCGTTGCTACGCGAGTGCGGCGCAGGCTTCTCGCCCGAGGCGCTCGCGCGCATCTTCGGCGCGATCCTCGACGAGTCGCGCGCGCTCGTGCTCGACGGTCCCGAAGCTCCGTCAGACGGACGCTGAGTCCACGCGCCCGGCGGCCTTCGGCCAGGTCTCGTGGCGGCACGTGCCGCGCGCCTCGGCCTTCTGGCGGTACATGAGCCGGTCGACCTCGGCCACGAGTTCGTCCATGCCGGGCGGGTCGCGCAGCACGGTGAGGCAGCCGATGCTGCACGAAGCCGAGAACTCGCGCTCGACCCATTCGGCGAGCAGCGCCTGCAACCGCCGGATGACGACGCCCGCGCCGATCGCGTCGGCTCCCGGCAACAACAGCGCGAACTCGTCGCCGCCGAGCCGCGCGACGAGGTCGACCTTGCGCACCGAGGACTGCAGTGCCATCGCGACGCGCTTCAGCAGCGCGTCGCCTGTGGCGTGGCCGAGCCGGTCGTTGACCTGCTTGAACTGGTCGACGTCGAGGTAGGCGATCGAGAACGGTTGCCGGTAGCGGCGGCACCGCTCGGTCTCGCGTTCCAGCTCCGCGTGGAACGCGCGCCGGTTCGGCATGCCGGTCAGCGAATCGGTGCGCGCGAGCCGCCGTTCGTGCTGGAGCCGCTGCCGCATCGCCGCGAGCAGCAGCCCGAACGACAGGAACACCAGCAGTTCCATCACGAGGTTCACGACCAGCACGGGCGTCGACTGCGGGATGTCGCGGCGCCCTTCGTGCACCAGCAGCCAGGAGCCGGCGCAGGCGATCGCGACCAACACCACCGCGGCACGCGGAAGTCGCCACGCGGCGAGCGCAAGCGGCAACATGTAGCCGAGCGTGAACGCGATCTCGGCTGTGCTCAGCCAGTCGGCGACCGCAACCGCGGCGACCAGCGCGAGCACGATGGCCGCGGCCGCAGCCGGGCTGCGGCGTTCGATCCAGCGGAGCAGCAGACCTTCGCCGCGCGGTTCCATGCCCGCGAGATCCTACTCCAGCAGGACCTGGGCCGGATTGCGGTGGTCTCAGCGACGCGACGAGGCTTCTGCAGGAGTGCCCGTCTGCGCAGGCATCGGCATGCCCTCGCGCGCGACGTTCTTGCTGTCGAGCGTCTGCAGCATGCGCAGCACGACGGCGCGCAGCGACACGCCCGCGAGCACGTAGCGGCTCGCAGTGCGGAACGACGCCTCGGTCACCTTGCGGTCGACGAACGACTGCTCGAACAGGAGGCTCCGGTTGCCGTCCTGGTCCGCGGGTCCGTGCACCTCGATGCGCATCGAGACCTCGGCGACCGCGCGGCCGCCCGACATTTCCTCGATCGCGCCGGTGCGGAACGAGACGAGGGTCGGGACGACGAGGATCTGCGCCTTCGCCGGGGTCTGGAGCACTTCGTCGAAGATCTCCGACTCCTCGATCTCGTGCCGGAGGATCTCGTCGACCATCTCCACCACCGGGCGATGCCAGCGGCCGTCGACGTCGTAGGCGACCGGGAAGCCGCCCACGCTGGCCGCGTCGGCGGCCGTCACGTCCGTCCGGGCGTCCGTGACCGGGGCCACGAACACCGTGCGGTCGCCCGGCGCCTTGCAGGCGTAGTCCGTGTAGGCGTAGAGCTCGGGGTTCAGGGCGAGGTCGGCGACCGGGGTCGACTTGCAGCCCGCGAGGGCTGCGAACGCGCAAAGGAGGGCGGAGAGCCGGGGGGCGGTCATGCCCATGGCATCGGCAGGATCGCCCCGCGACTTGAGCCCTGCGGCGATCTTCCAAGCGATTGCCGCACCCGCTAGAACGCCCGCCCAGCATGGTCGCCAATCCGTTCGGCGCGCGGGCCACCCTGAAGGTCGGCAAGCGCACGTTCTCCTACTTCTCCCTCCCAGCTCTCGAGCGCCGCGGCCTCGGCCGCATGCACGCGCTGCCCTTCTCCATCCGCGTGCTGCTCGAGCAGGCTCTGCGCAACGTCGACGGCTACGTCGTCAGCGAGCAAGACGTGCGCAACATCGCCGACTTCGGCCCCAAGACCGCGGGCAAGGTCGAGATCCCGTTCCTGCCCGGCCGCGTCGTGCTGCAGGACTTCACCGGCGTCCCGTGCGTCGTCGACCTCGCGGCGATGCGCGCGGCGATGAAGCGCCTCGGCGGCGACCCGAAGAAGATCAACCCGCTCGTGCCGTGCGACCTCGTCATCGACCACTCGGTGCAGGTCGACGCGTTCGCGAGCAAGAAGGCCGAGACCGAGAACCTCAAGCTCGAGTTCGAGCGCAACGAGGAGCGCTACGAGTTCCTGAAGTGGGGCCAGCAGTCGCTGACCAACTTCCGCGCCGTGCCGCCGGGCATGGGCATCGTGCACCAGGTCAACCTCGAGTACCTCGCGACCGTCGTGCTGACGAAGAAGTCGGGCAAGGACACGGTCGTCTATCCGGACAGCGTCGTCGGCACAGACAGCCACACGACGATGATCAACGGCCTCGGCGTGCTCGGCTGGGGCGTCGGCGGCATCGAGGCCGAAGCTGTGATGCTCGGCCAGCCTACCTACATGCTGCTGCCCGAAGTGGTCGGCATGGAGCTGACGGGCTCGCTGCCGGAGGGCGCCACCGCGACGGACCTCGTGCTCACGATCACGCAGGCGCTGCGCAAGCACGGCGTCGTCGGCAAGTTCGTCGAGTTCTTCGGCTCGGGCGCGCTGCAGATGTCGCTCGCCGACCGCGCGACGATCGCCAACATGGCGCCGGAGTACGGCGCGACGATGGGCTTCTTCCCCGTCGACGAGAAGGCATGCGACTTCCTCGCGAGCACGGGCCGCGACGCGAAGACCGTCGAACTCGTCCGCGCCTACTACAAGGCGCAGGGCATGCTGTGGTCGGCGAAGTCCGAGAAGCCGAACTATTCGTCGGAGTTGAAGCTCGACCTGTCGACCGTGGTGCCGAGCCTCGCCGGCCCGAAGCGCCCGCAGGATCGCGTGGCGCTCGCCGACATGCAGAAGGACTTCCGCTCGGCGCTGTCGAAGGACGTGAAGTCGCGCGGCTTCGCGCTGCAGGGCGAGCAGCTCTGCGACCAGGCCGTCGTCAAGGACGACAGCAACGCAACGATCCAGCACGGCTCGGTCGTCATCGCGGCGATCACGTCGTGCACGAACACGAGCAACCCGTCGGTGATGCTCGGCGCCGGCCTGCTGGCGAAGAAGGCCGCCGACAAGGGCCTCGTGCGCAAGCCGTGGGTCAAGACCTCGCTCGCGCCGGGCTCGCGCGTCGTGACCGACTACCTGACGAAGGCGGGCCTGCTGCCGTCGCTCGAGAAGGTCGGCTTCCACGTCGTCGGCTACGGCTGCACCACGTGCATCGGCAACAGCGGCCCGCTGCCGCAGCCGGTCGCCGAAGCCGTGCGCGAGAAGAACCTCGTCGCCGCCGCGGTGCTGTCGGGCAACCGCAACTTCGAAGGCCGCGTCAACCCGGACGTGAAGGCCAACTACCTCGCGTCGCCGCCGCTCGTCGTCGCCTACGCGCTCGCTGGCCGCGTCGACATCGACATGCACAACGAGCCGATCGGCAACGGCAAGGACGGCAAGCCGGTGTTCTTGAAGGACATCTGGCCCACGCAGAAGGAGATCGAGGACGCGCAGAAGCGCAGCCTGTCGCCCAAGGCCTTCCGCAGCGTCTACAGCACGGTGGACAAGGGCCCCGCGCAGTGGCGCAAGATCAAGGCGAAGAAGAGCGACCTGTTCTCGTTCGCGAAGGACAGCACCTACGTGCAGGAGCCGCCGTTCTTCCTGTCGATGGACCGCACGACGGGCTCCATCTCCGGCATCGACGGCGCGCGCTGCCTGTTGTTGCTCGGCGACTCCGTCACGACCGACCACATCTCGCCTGCCGGCAACATCAAGAAGGACAGCCCCGCGGGCCGCTTCCTGATCGAGAACGGCGTGCAACCGGTCGACTTCAACAGCTACGGCGCGCGCCGCGGCAACGACCGCGTGATGACGCGCGGCACGTTCGCGAACATCCGCCTGCGCAACCTGATGTGCGACCAGGAAGGCGGTTGGTCAAAGCACCTGCCGAGCGGCGACGTGCTGGCCGTCTACGACGCGGCGATGCGCTACAAGGAGACGAACACGCCGCTGTGCGTGATCGCGGGCAAGGAGTACGGCACCGGCAGCTCGCGCGACTGGGCTGCGAAGGGCACGTTCCTGCTCGGCGTGAAGTTCGTGCTCGCCGAGAGCTACGAGCGCATCCACCGCAGCAACCTCGTCGGCATGGGCGTGCTGCCGCTGCAGTTCCAGGACGGCGAGAACGCGCAGTCGCTCGGCATCACCGGGCACGAAGTGTTCTCGATCGCGATCGACGACTCGATCCGTCCGGGCCAGAAGGTCGACGTCGTGCTGAAGGACCCGAAGACGGGCGACTCGCGCACGATCACGACGGTGTGCCGCATCGACACGCCGGTCGAGGTCGACTACTACCGCAACGGCGGCATCCTCCAGACCGTGCTGAAGAAGCTGCTCGACGAGGGCCAGAAGCCCGCGGCGAAGTCGGCTCCGAAGGCGCCGGCGAAGAAGGGCGCGAAGCCCGCTACGAAGAAGGCGACCAAGAAGTCGGCGACGAAGCCGGCCGCGAAGGCCGCAGCGAAGAAGCCTGCGCCGAAGCAAGCCGCCGCCAAGAAGCCGGCTGGCAAGAAGCCCGCGACGAAGGCTGCGACCAAGCCGGTCGCCAAGAAGGGCGCGGCGAAGAAGCGCTGAGCCAAACGAGGCGGGCCCGCGCTCAGCGCGGGTCCGCCTGCAGCTTCAACACGTCGACTCCGCGGCGGCCCGCCGCGTCGAGCGACTCCTCGATCGACTCGTAGACCGCCACCACTTCGTCGAGCGGTTCGCCGTCGAGCTCGCCGGCGAGCAGCGACACGAGCCGCCACTTCTGCGGGTCGCGCAGCGGCGCGGAGCGCTGCGCCTTGCCCTCGCCTTGAAGGCGATCCATGCGCCGGTCCATGGCGCCGGACAGCAGCGAGAAGATGCGGTCGAGGTCGAACACCGGATCCGGATCCTCGAACAGCAGCCGACGCAGCATGCGACGGCCGGACTGCGACCCCAGGTCCGGCGGCGCGCTCGCCTGCGAGAACACTTCGAGCGTCGCGCCGGCGGCGTCCACCATCGCGAGGTCGCGCGCGCCCTCCGCGGTGAACGCGCCGCGCACGACGGGCCGCGCCTTCTCCAGGATCTCGGTGAAGCGCTGCACGATCTCCTCCTGCCGGCCCAGCAACGAGAGGATCGACGGGATCCGCAACGTCACGGTGCGACGCCAGGCGGGCTTGGAGTCGAATCCGTCGCCGGCGCTGCGGTAGCCCACCGCGCGGATGTCGATGTCGATCGACTTCACGAACCCGAGCAGCAACGCGCCGACGCTCGGCAACTGCAGCTGGAACGCCAGCAGGTCGGAGCGCGCGTCCTCGTCGAGGTCGACGAGCAACATGCCGGTCACGTCGTCGGCGACGGCCTGCGTGCGCGCCTTCTCGAACTGCGGCCCCTGCTTGCCCGACACGAACGTCCAGATCTTGCGACGATGCGCGATGACGAAGTCGGGGATCTTGTCGCCGTCGATGTCGCCGCGCTGGATCTGCTGGTCGTCGCCGAGCACGGCGGTCGAACCGAGCGTGACCTCGGCCTTCGTCGTCGTGTCCTCGAACTGCGCGAGATCCACTTCGATCGTCGCGCCGAATGCGCCGTCGTCGCCCTGCAGCTGGAAGCGTCGCTTCTTGTCGACGCTCGTGAGCAAGTCCGGCTTGCCGTCGCCGTTGAGGTCCTCGGTCTCGACGCGCGGCACGACGACGGAGCCTTGGTGATCCTCGTCGAGCGACGGACCTCCGCGCTGCGCGGACACCGAGACGGGCAACGGCAACGCAGGCATCGCCGAGAACACCGGCTCGCCCGACGCGCGCGACTGCAGGTAGGGCACGCATCCCGTGAGGCTCGGCGCCAGCACGTCGAGCAGGCCGTCGCCGTTGAGATCCTGCGCGAACGGGCTCCACTGCGGCGCGCCGACGCGGATCGTGCAGCGCGCGCGACGGTTGAGCATCGTCTCCTTCGGCGCCGTCGATCCCGCCTCGCCGAACGCAAGCGCGAATGTCCCGCGCGGCTCCATCACCAGCACCTCTTCGCCGGGCCCTGGCAACGCGTCGCGCACGGCCACGAGCGAGTGCAACGGATCACGCAGCAACATCGCGCCCGCGTCGACGAGACCCGCGCCTTCGCCGGCGCGCAGCGCGAGCCTGCGCAGCAGTCCGTCGCGATGCAGCACGAGCAGTTCGTCGCGGCCGTCGCCGTCGGTGTCGGCGAGGATCTCACCGACGACCGGCGAGGACCATTCTGCCGAAGCAACCGTCGCGGACTGCGAGCGAGCCGTGGCGGCAACGCAAGTCGCGACAGCGAACGCGAGAGAACGCACCGAGCACCGGTTCATTGCCACCTCACGGACTGGATCTCGCGCTCGCTGACGACGAACAGCTCCTTGCCGTCGGTCCTCGGCGGCAACGGGACTGCGGACTCCTGCGTCGGCGTGCGCCATGAGGGCTCGAGCAACGCGAGTTTGCGGCCCGATGCCTCCAACCCGCGGAAGACGATCGCGTCGCCGTCGTGCACGAGCACGCCACCGGGCTTGCCCCCGGCGCCAGCGACCACGCGCACGAACGCGCCGCCGCCGCGTTTCCGCTTGGCCGGGAACTGCAGTTTCTCGGTGAGCAACGCCGGTGTGACGAAGCGCGTCGCGTCGAAGCGGAACAGGTTGAGCTGCACGTCGAGCGCAGCGGTCTCCCCCATCATCCCGCCGAGCAGATCGGTGCGCAGCGTCAGCGCCGCGAGGTCGCGCACGCCGTCGCCGTCGACGTCGACCCATTGCGGCGGGCCCGCGAGCGTCTGCAGGCGCATGCGGCTCTTGCGCTCGGGCTCCCAGCCCTTGCCGTCCGCGGCGCGAAGATAGAAGTCGATGCGCGTCTCGATCTCGTTGTCGCGCGACGCCGAGGTCGTGAGCAGCAGGTCGGCTCGTCCGTCGCCGTTCGCGTCGGACAACTGCACGTCGAACGCAGGGTCGAACAACGGCAGCTTGTCCTCGGGCAGCGGCAGCGCGACTTGCTGCGGCTGCTCGGCGAACACGCCGGGCGCGGACTGCGTCCACTGCCACAGCGACTCGTTGCGCAGCGCGTAGCCGTCGAGGCGCCCGTCGCCGTCGAGATCCGCGAAGCGGAACGTCGACGACCGCGTGCGCACCGCGACCAGCGGACCGCGGCTCCTCGAATCGACGGCGCCGTCGTCGCCGTCCACGTCGTCGTCGTCGCCGAACGACAGCCGCACCGACGCGTCGCGTGCGCGACCGCGCGACTTGCCCTTCGAACGCAGCGCGATCGGGTCGCGGAACGGCGGCAACGTCCAGCGCGCGGCCACCGTGAACTTCGCGCCGGCCTCCGAAGCGTCCTGCAGCACGAGGCGCGCGCCGTCCGGTTCGGGCAACGCGAAGTCGTCGTCGCCGTCGCCGTCGAGGTCGATCGTCCACTCCTGCACAGGGACGCAGTCGCGCTGAGCCGCCGCAGGCCACACGATCTCGTGCGCGAACAGTTCGCGGTAGGCGCGCCCGCCGTCCGCCCCGTCGGTCGCCTCGACAGCGCGCTCGGGCGTGAACAGCACGAGCGATCGCGCGCGGCCCTTCGCCGTCACGACGAACGTGAACGCCACGACGTCGGGATCCAGCGCGATCGTGCGCGGAGCCGCGAACCGCGGCCGCTCGGGTCTACGGACGTGCACGCGCAACTCGCGACGCGAACCGTCGGCGACGACGCACACGAGGTCGTCGAGGGAATCGCCGTCCGTGTCCAGCGTCTCGATGCGCGAGAGCTTCCACGGAGCCTCGATCTGCAGCGCATCGACTTCGGGCGATGCCTGCGCGACGACTGCGCCCGCAACGAGCGCGAGCGCGAAGGCCCGCGCGAACGGGAGGCACACGCTCACTTGCCGGCCTCCACGAGCTGGTCGCTGTCGCCGCCGCCGAATCGCAGCAGCCAGAACAGCCGGAACTCCCACGCCGCCTTCGTACGGCGCCCCGACGCGAGGCCGAGCAACGTCGACCACTCCGTGACGCCGCGTTTGTGCTCGTAGCTCCAGAGCAACGGGATCGAGACGTCGGTCACCTCGCCTTCGCGCTCGGACAGCGGCGCCTGCACGGCGCGGCGTTCGCCGTCGCGAACGAACTCGAGCGCGACCGCTTGCTTGCTCCGATCACGCAACGCGAGCACGAGGTCCTGCGGATGCGCGATCGTCTTGCCGTCGACGGACACGATCAGGTCGGAGAAGCGAAGGCCCGCTGCGCGCCACGGGCTGCGCTGCGACAAGCCGAGGATCACGGCGCCACCGCCCGGCCCGAGGTTCGCGGCGCGCGCTTCCACCTCGGTCGCGGAACGCACCACGACTCCGACGCGCTCCTCCTCGCGGAACGTCTCCGTCGCGGCGCGCGCCGCGCTGCGCACGCGCGGCGCGAGCGTCAGCTTCGTCTTCGCATCGCGGCCGCCGCGGTCGAGCAACAGCTCGACCTCCGTTCCCGCCGGCGTGTCGAGCTCGATCTTGCGCCACTCGCTCGTGCGCTGCAGCGCGACGCTGGCGGCGGATCCGACGCGCGCCTCGAGCAGCAGGTCGTCGACCTGCACGCCCGCGGCCATCGCCGGCGAGTTCTCGACCACCTGCGTGACGCGCAGCTGCGCGTCGCCTTCGAGCTTCTGCGACAGCGTCTGCCGCGCGTCCTCGACGACGAGGCCCGAGAACGAACCCGGCGGCAGCGCCGCGCGCTTCGCCTCGTCGTCCGGCTCGCGCATGAGGTCGAGCGGCTGCTCCATGTCGGCGAGCGGCGGCGGTTCCTGCGGCAACGGCGCCGAAGAACACGCGGCGAGGCACAACACGGCCGGAAGGAGCGCGGATGCGGGCAGGTTCATGGTCACGGAATGCGGAGTCGAAGCGTTGCGACGGCGGCCGCGACGAACGCGAGCGCCGACCAGGCCAAGGGAGATGCGTAGGCGAGTTCCTCGTGCACCCAGTTCGCGTCGGCCGCGCCGCGAGCGAGCGAGGAGAACCACGCGATCGCCGAGTCGTCGCGCAACGGCGTCGGCAGATGGCTCGTGAGGACCCATCCTTCGCGCGATCGGAACCACGAGTGCACGAACTCGGGGCCGAACACGAAGGCGATCGACAGCAACAACGCGCGGGCCGGCTTCTTCGCGAGCGCCGAAGCGCACAACGAGAGCAGCGACACGGCGCACAACGCCGGCAACGCCGCGAGCAACGCGTCGACGAAAGCCGGCGCGACATCCTGCGCGTAGGCCAACGTCTCGACGTCGCCGTTGCGCGTGACTTCCTGCAGGTCCCCCATGCCGAACGCGGCATGGGCTGCGAGCGTCGCCGTCGCGACGAGCAGGCAGAAGCCGGCCGTGGACGCCACGAGCAACGCGAGCGCCTTGCCGATCACGGTGTCGAAGCGCGTGACGGAACGCAGCAACGTGTTGCGCAGCGTGTCGCGCTGCAGGTCGGCCGCGAGCGACTGGCTGCCGATCGCGCACAGGCACAGCGCGAGCGCGGGGATGCCGGACTGCAGCGCGTGCGCTGCCGCGAGGAATCCGCTGCCCGCGTCGGCGCTGAACAGATCCTTCGCCTGCACGCGCGCCTGCGCCTCGGCCACGCGGCGCGAGTAGGACAGCACGCTGCTCGCGGCGACCAGCGACGGCAGCGCGAGCAGCCAGCGCGAGCCCATGCGCGCGCGCAGCACGCGCAACTCGTGCGCGAACGCGCGCCGACGCGGAGCGCGCGCGGAGCCTGAGGCCCCATCGACGCGAGCGTCGCCGTTCGCGGCCTCGATCGGCGCCTCGGTCTGCGGCTGGGGCTGCGCGCCCACCGCCGACGCGACGTCGCCGCGCGCAACGATGGACGCAGTGGAAGGCCCGCTACTCGCAAGGCTCTCCGCGCCCGCGAGCTTGGCGACGCCCGCAGCATCGACGCCGTTGCCGCGCGACACGCGCAGGTAGATCGACTCCAACGTGACCGGCTCGGGCGCGAACGACTCGAGCTCGCCCGCGAGCGCGAGTTCGCGCGCGACGGGCCCCGGCGCGCGACCGCCGAGCGCGAACGCGAGGCTCTCGCCGTCGCGCTGCGCATCGATGCCGAGTTCGCGCAGACGCGACGCCATCGATTCGAGCGGACGACCGCGGACGATCGTGCGCGCCTCGGCGGAGCGACGAAGGTCCTCGAGGCTGCCCTCGAGCGCCATGACGCCTTCGCGCAGCACGCCGACCTTCGTGCAGAGCCCTTCGAGCTCCTGTAGTTGGTGGCTCGACAGCAGCACGCCGACGCCTTGGTCGCGCGCGAGCGTGCGCAGCAGCGCGCGCACGTCGGCGATGCCCTCGGGATCGAGGCCGTTGATCGGCTCGTCGAGCAACAGCAGCGACGGCGAGCCGAGCAGGCTCTGCGCGATGCCGAGGCGTTGGCGCATGCCGAGCGAGAACGTGCCGACCTTGCGCGCGGACGCGGACGCGAGGCCCGTCAGCGCGAGCACGCGATCCGCGTCGACGCGCGCGCGGACCCGGTCCATGCCCGCAAGCCGCGCGAGCCACTCGAGGTTCTCGCGCGCGGATGCATGCAGATGGAAGCCAGGCCGCTCGACCAGCGCTCCGGCCTGTGCCCGCGCGAGGCGCGGCGAACGCAATGCGTCGATCCCGCCGATGCGGACCGTCCCCGTGCGCGGACGCAACAGACCGAGGCACAGCCTCAGCACCGTCGTCTTGCCGGCGCCGTTGTGGCCGAGGAATCCGTAGCAGCTGCCGCGCTCGACGGTCAGCGAGACGGATCGCACCGTCGCGCCCTTGCCGTAGCCGAACGACAGATCGCGGACTTCGAGCGCAGGCGCGGCCATCCGATCAGTTCCCAGGATTCGGCACATGCGCGCTCGCGGCGCCCTGCGCAGGTTCCCATGCGCGACCGGTGATGAGCCGCGCGCCGCGCGAGAACGCGAAGTACTGCCACGCCCAGCCGACCATGCAGACGATGCGGTTGCGGAAGCCGATCAGGTAGGCGATGTGGATCAGCCACCACATCCACCACGCGACGAATCCCGTCGCCTCGACCTTGCCGAGCCGGCCGACGGCCGCCGCGCGGCCGATCGTCGCGAGCGAACCCTTGTCGCGGTAGCGGAACGGCAGCGTCGGTTGGCCGCACAGGATGCGATCGAGGTTCTTGGCCGCCCACCGCCCCGACTGGATCGCTGCAGGAGCGACGCCGGGCACCGGCCCGTTCGACTGCTGCAAGCTCATGAGGTCGCCCGTCACGAACACGTTCGGGTGGCCTTCGACCGAGAGGTCCGGCTTCACGACGACGCGGCCCGCGCGATCCGTCGCTGCGCCTAGCGTCTTGCCGAGCGGCGACGCGGCGACGCCTGCAGCCCACAGCACCGTGCGCGCGGCGATGCGTTCTTCGCCGATCTGCACGCCGTCCTTGTCGATCGAGGTCACGCGCGCGCCGACGCGAACCTCGACGCCCATCGCGACGAGCGCCTCCATCGCCTTCTGCGACAAGCGCGGCGAGTACGGCGGCAACACGCGGTCGCTGCCCTCGACGAGCACGACGCGCAGGCTGCGCGGATCGAACGAACGGAAGTCCTTCGCGACGGTCTCGCGGCCGATCTCCATCAACGCGCCGGCGAGTTCGACGCCCGTCGGGCCGCCGCCGACGACGACGAACGTGAGCAGCGTGCGAAGCTTCTCGGGGTCGTGTTCGCGCTCCGCCGCCTCGTAGGCAGACAGCACGCGGCGGCGCACTTCGAGCGCGTCCTCGATCGTCTTGAGCCCGGGAGCCCACGGCTCCCACTCGTCGCGTCCGAAGTAGCTGTGCGTCGCGCCCGTCGCGACGATCAGGTAGTCGAACGGCAGCTCGTCGCCGTCCTTCAGCACGATCGTCCGGTGCTGCATGTCGATGCGATCGGCGCGCGCGAGGATCGTGCGCACGTTCGGCTGGTTGCGCAGCACGCTGCGGATCGGATACGCGATGTCGCCCGGATTGAGCGCCGCGGTCGCGACCTGGTAGAGCAACGGTTGGAACAGATGGTGGTTGCGCCGGTCGACGAGCGTGATGTCGCACGGCGCATGGCGCAGCGAACGCGCCGCGGAGAGGCCGGCGAATCCGCCGCCGACGATGACGACCTTCGGGCGCGGTGTTGCGGAGGCTGGGTTCATCGCAGGAGTTGTCTCAGTTGCAGGGCGCGCGCGGACGGCTCGCCGCCGCGCGCGAACGCGATCGCGCACCACACGCGCGCCGACGCATGGTCTGCGCTGCCGTAGGCGAGGTAGCCGAGTTCGACGGCTTCGTCCGCGCGCACGGCGTCGGGCTCGACGCGATGCGTCGCGACCTTGGGGAACGTCACGCCGAGCGGCGAAGGCACGCGCAGCGTCACCGAGTCGAGATCCTGCGCGAGCACGCGCACCGGCGGCGCATCCTTCGCGGCGCGCACCAGCCGGCCTTGCAGCGAGAACTCCGCGCGCGACCACGGCGCGGGATCGCGCACGTCGCCAGCGAGCTCGGGCCAGCCGAGCTGCGCCGTGCGTTCGCGCAGCGCCGCAGCGACGCGCGGCTGCGACGCGAGGTCGAGTTCTTGCATCGCCAGGCACGCTGCGTGGAAGGAGCCTTGTTGGATCGCCGCGACGACGGCGTCGATGCGCAGCGCGACATCGCGGTCGCGCGCGAGCAACGCGCCGTCGCGGTCGGAGTCGGCGGCCTGCGATGCGGCTGCGTCCTCGGCGATGCGTTTGGCCTCCGCTTCCTGCTTCTCGCGCTCCGCGCGCTTCGCCTCGGCGCTCGCATGTGCAGCAGCAGCCGCATCCGCTCCCGTTGCGTCGGGTTGCTTCGTGATCGCCGCCTGCTGTGCGCGAGCCGCGTCGCCTTCGTTCGCAGTCGGCCCTTCGCCGGGCGACGCAGCGCTGCTCGCGCCCGTCCACAACCCGAGGCCCTGCCCGCAGAACGCAAGCGCGAGGCCGGCCATGAGCACGAGCAGCAAGCGAAGCGGGATCAGGCGCAGGAGCGGCATGGACAGGAACGCGAGGCTGCGGACTCTACAGCGCGCACGGCCGGATCGCGTCCGCGCCGGACAAGGACTCCCATTCCTTTGCGGTGCGCTCGAGCCGCAGCACGCTCTCCTCGCCGACGAACGCCGCGAGCTCGCGACGCGGCACCCACTGCAACGCCTTCGACTCCGCGGACAGCACGAGGTCCTGCCCCGGCGCGGCGCAGAACAGGAAGCGCACGTCCCAGTGCAGGTGCTCGGGCTCGTCCTTGCGCGCGGGGATCGCGTGCACGTCGAGGTCGAGCGGCAGCAGTTCGCCGCGCGGCGAGAGCAGGTCGAAGCGCGCCATGCCGGACTCCTCCTGCGCTTCGCGCAGCGCCGCGAACTGCACGCGCGGTTCGCCGTCGACGTGGCCGCCGAGCTGCAGCCAGCGATCGAGCTTCTTGTGGTGCGTCATCAGGCACGCGCGGCGGTCCGCGGACCAGATCCACGCCGACGCGGTGATGTGTCCCGGCTCGCACGTGCGCGAAAGGCAGTCGTCGCGCGAGGCGACGAACGCGAGGAATCGCTCCGCGATCTCGCGCGACGCCGCGTCGCGCGCCGCGTATCGGCGCAACAGCGCGGTCAGTTCGTGTCGGTGCATGAAAGGTCTCGTTGGATCTTCTGCAGGTCGATCTTGCCGTTCTGCGTGTGCGGCAACTGCGGCAGCACGCGCACTTCGGACGGCACCATGTAGGCGGGCAGGCGCGCGCGGCACTGGCGCAGCGCGCGCGACGGCAGTTCGCGGTCCGCGGGATCGCCGCCCACCACCACGACGATGCGGTGGCCTGAGGCGCCGCCGTCGAGCCCGAGCACCGCGACCTCGCCGATGCCTGCGCAGCCCGACAGCGCGGCCGCGACCTCGTCGGGCGAGATGCGGTGGCCCTGCACCTTGAGCATGCGGTCGTTGCGCGCGACGAAGTAGAGCAGGCCTTCCTCGTCGCGGCGCACGAGGTCGCCGCTGTAGACGACGGTCCGGCCGGTGCCGCGCGGATCGGGGCGGAAGCGCTGCGCCGTCGCCTCGGGCCGGTTCCAGTAGCCGAGCGCCACGAGTTCGCCTGCATGCACGAGCTCGCCCGTGCCTGGTCCCTCGAGCACCGAGCCGGTCGCCGGATCGACGAGCAACAGTTCGACGCCCGGCAACGCGCGGCCGAAGCTGTCGGGCCGTTCGTCGATGCGACTCGGGTCGAGGAACGCGGAACGGAAGGCCTCGGTGAGCCCGTACATCGCGAACACCTGCGTGCGCGGCCACGCTTTGCGGATCGCGCGCAGGTCGTCGAGCCCGAGCCGGCCGCCGCTGTTCGTCACGTAGCGAAGGCTGCTGCCGTCGTCTGCGTGCAGCGCGCCCGACGCGAGGCCGCGCGCGCATTCGTGCCACAGCGACGGCACGCCCGCGAGCCCCGTCGGACGCACGGTGCGCAGCAGCGCGGCGAGTTCGCCGAGGCCCAGGAAGTCCGCGGCCGTGACGCGACATCCGACCTGCATCGACGCGAGCAACTGGTTGAGGCCGTAGTCGAAGCTGAACGGCAACAGCGCGAGCACGTGGTCGTCCGCCGTCATGCCGAGGTAGCCCGCGACGATGCGCGCGCCGCGCGCGAGGTTGCGGTGGCTCTGCACCACGCCCTTGCTGAGTCCCGTGCTGCCGCTCGTGTAGAGCAGGATCGCCGGGTCCGCGGACGGCGGCGCCGCGAGTTCGCCCGCCGACGACGACGCGCCGTGCGCGAGCGCTGCAAACGGCTCGCGGCGCGCCCCGTCGTCGCCCGCGTCCGTGCCGACGACGAACGTGCGGCGGCCTGCGAGCACGCGTTCCTGGTCCTGCAGCAGGGCCCCCTTCACCGGGCTCGTGACGACGGCCCACGGCGCGGCGTCGTCGAGCACGTGCGCAACCTGCGCGTCCTTGAGCTTGGGATGGATCGGCACAGCGATGCCGCCCGTCGCCGCCGCCGCGAGCAGGGCCACTGCCTCGTCGACGCAGCGGTGCAGGTGCACCGCGAGGCGGTCGCCGCGAGCGAAGCCGCGCGCGCGGAGCCCCATCGCCACAGCCTCGACGCGTCGGAGCAGTTCCGTCGCGGACACCGACTCCTGGGCGACGCACAGGAACGGTTCGGCCCCGCGCAGCGACGCCGCGCGCCGGAGCAGAGAGAGCAGGTCCTCGCCGCCGTCCGTCACCGCCGACCGTCCGTCCACGAACGCGGCAGCCGTCCGACTGCCGTAGAAAAGAATCGGGCCCGCCGGCGTGCGCCGACGGGCCCGTTTGGTATCCCGGACGGGATTTGAACCCGTGTTACTGGAATGAAAATCCAGTGTCCTAGGCCGGACTAGACGACCGGGACCCGCGTTGGGGCCGGGGATGATAGAGACGACTTCGTCGCTGGCAAGAGTCCAGTTGCGGCCGTGGTTCCTGCCTCAGGGCTGGTTGGCGTTCACGAGCGCCCGGATCGGGAACCCGCGCCGTTCGAGGTAACCGAGCAGCAGGCGCGCGCCCGACTGGCGCAACTGCAGTCCAGTCTGGTTGCTGGCGCCGTCCCCCGCAGAGGCCTGGGCGCGCCACGTGTCGCCGCGGTTGGTCGAGACCGTCCAGGCCGCGCGCACCGAGTCGGTGCCCGCGTCGCCGGAGAGCCACGCGACCGTCACGTAGTCCCCCACTCCGCGGATGCGCGGCGACGAGACGGGGACGTTCGCGGAGTCGAGGCGCGTGCGCGCGGGGAACGAAGCGCCGAGGTCGCTGCTGCGCCCGAGCCGCACCGCCGTCCCGTCCGTCGTGTAGGCGACGTAGACGCGGTCGCCGCTCGCGTGGACGCGCGGCTCCGACGGGATGCCGTCCTCGAGGCCGCGCACGAACACTTCCGGGGTGCGCCACGTAGCGCCGAGGTCGGGCGAGCCGTCGTAGAACACGCCGTCCTCGGTCACGAACGCGACGTGCAGAGCCGCGCCGTCGCTCGAGAGGTCGAGCGCGGTGGCGGATCCGTCGGGCGCGGACAGCCGCAGCGCCGACGAGAACGTGGCGCCACCGTCCCCCGAGCGCGCGGCGTAGACGCCGCGGAACTGCGGCGCGATGCGGTCGTCGAGCCACACCACCGCGAGGTCGTCGCCCGAACACACGATCTCGACGTCGCGCTGGTTCTGCGAACCGCTCGCCACGCCCACGGGCGCGGCGAAGGTCGCGCCCGCATTGGCCGACGAAGCAGTCGTCACTCGCGCCTGCGTGAGTCCGAGGCTGCCCGAGATCCACGCGGCGTGCACGTGCGTGGCGATCGCTGCGAGCCGCAGGCCTTGGACGGGTTGCGCGCCGGCGTCGAGCCGCGCCGCAGTCCCGAATGTGGCCCCGCCGTCGGTCGAACGGCGATGCCAGACCTGCTGCGAGTCCCCGATCCATGCGACGTGCACGACGTCGCCGACCGCGACGACCTTGGCCTCGGTGACGACTTCGGTCGCGGACAGCAGCGTGGAGACACCGAAACTCGCGCCACCGTCCGTGGACCGGGCATGCGACACCGTCGACGCCGAGATCGTGACGACGTCGGCGATCGCATCCTGGAGCATGAGTTCGATCCCCGCCGAAGGGCCGCCGGAATCGACCGCGAGGTCAGTCGAGGCGAACACCGGCGGGAACGGCATCACGCGGAACGCCGAAGCCGGCAGTTGGTCCGATCCGCTGCTGTTGGCTACGGCGACGACGGTCTGGCCACTCGGCGCGATCGACGGGGTCCGACACGTCAGCGAGTCCTCGCCGGACGACGCGAGCACGGTCGCCGACGCGCCGCCGAACGTGACCTGCGCCTGCACGACGCCGCCGAGCGCGAGCGCCGAGCCCGTCACTTCGACTGCGAGCGGCTGGCCCGCGAACGCGGACGCCGGGGCCACGCCGTCGATCTGCGGCGCGCCGGTGCGCAGCACCGAGACTTCTAGGCCCGCCGTCGCCACGCCGTCCTGCACCAGCACGTTGCACAGCGCGAACGCGGGCCCAGCCACCGGGTCGAGGTCGATCGTGAACGTCGTGCCGGTCGCGGACGTGGGCGCGCGCACACCTGCCACCGCGAACGCCGTCGAGCTGCCGGATAACTGCCACTGCAGCAGATCGCCGTCGGCGTCGGTCGCCGTGAACGTGACGCTCGCGGTGTCGAGGATCGGCACGCTCCACGTCACGCGCGGCGGCGTGCCCGTCAGCCCGGCGGGAACCGGGAGCACCGGCGCGGTGTTCGCCGGCGGCTCGCTGCCGCCATCTCCTCCGCCACCGCCGCCGCCACACGCAGCGACGAGCAAGGCGACCGCGACCAGGGTGCGAACATGCTTCGAGGCGGAGCCGAGGAATGCTGCCATGGGAGGGTCCACCAGAACCTCCCGATGCCCCGGAAGCAACCCGCTACGGGATGCGGCGCCGGTTTCGCAGATCTGGCGCGCAGCTCAGAGACCGCGACACCATCGCGACTCAGGCAAGGCCGCGGCGGAGCCGCGACCACGAGGCGCCGTCGGAGAGCCGCAGCGGCTCTCGCTTCCGCAGCTCAGCCGAGCTGCTTCCACTCCTTGACGCTCGGCAGCTCCTGCAGCGACGCGAGGCCGAAGCGCTCGAGGAACTGCTCGGTCGTGCCGTACTGCAGCGGGCGGCCCGGAACGTCGGCGCGACCGGTGACGCGCACGAGCTTGTGCTGCAGCAGCGTGCGCAGCATCGGCCCGGCCTTCACGCCGCGGATGCCTTCGATCTCGGCGCGCATCACGGGCTGGCGGTAGGCGATCACCGCGAGCGTCTCGAGCGCCGCCGGCGACAGCTTCTCCATCTTCTTCACGCCGCGCAGGCGCTGCAGGAACGGGAACGCGTCCGGCCGCGACAGCAGCTTGATCGACTCGCCCGTGCGCACGATCTCGACCGGCAGGGCCATCTGCTGGAGCCACTGCGCGAGCGGCTCGAGTGCGGCCTCGACGACCTTCTGCGTGACGTTGCAGGCCTGCGCGAGGCGGAACAGCGACAAGCCGTCGCGCTGCGACAGCAGCAGCACGAAGACGACGCGCGCGACTTCGTCGGCGCCCGCGAGCTCGGGCACGGGCGGCAGGCCGTCCTCGGCCTCGCCAGCTTCCGCCTCGTCGATCTCGAGCGTGTCCTCCTCGGCGGCGACCGCAGCGACCGCCTCTTCGGCCGCGACGACTTCGACCGGCTGCTCCGCCACGGCTTCCTCGACCGGGACCGACTCGGCGTCGGTGGACGGCGAAGCCTCCGGCTCGTCGGCGTGCGCAACCTCGGCGGCCTGCTCGTGCTCGACAGGCTGTTCGTGTTCGACGGCCGGCGCCTGCTGCGCCAGCGGCGCGGCCTCTGCTGGGACGGCGTCCGTCGGCGCGGGCGCGGGCTCTTGCCGCGCAGGCTCCGCGGGGTTGGACGACTCGGGGTCGAGTTCGCTCATGTCGTTCGCTCCGCGCGACCGCAGCAAGGCCGCGATTTCGCGCACGGTCGCACGGGTCTCCCCGTCTGCGCCCGCGTCGCATTCGACTTCGGTTCGGCGGCTGTCCGCGTCGAGCAAGGCCCGAGAACGTTCCGCGACCGGCTGACCTCCGGTGTCCGCGGATGCATCCCGCATGATGTCGTCCATGGACGGAGCCTTCTACCGCGGCGCAATCGGCTTTTCATCCGTGCTCTTCGCTTCGAGCGCGCCGCGCCAGCGAAGTGTGTAGGCATTGGTCTCGATCGGCGTCAGCGGCCGCTTCTGCAGTTCCTCGTCGATCTCCTGTCGGACCTCGGCGAAGGTCGCGTCGCGGCCCGGCAGACGCTCGAGGCAGTAGACGAGGTAGAAGCGCCGCTCCTCACCGCCCCGGCCCGCGAACACGTCGGAGATCTGGCCCGGGTCCATCGCGAGCGCGACCTCGGCGACCGGATGCGGGAACCCGCGCCCGAACGCCGGCAGCAGTCCGCCTTCGCGCCGCAACGGGTCCTCGGACAGCCGCAGCGCCAGCGTCGCGAAGTCCGCGCCTTCGCGCACCTTGTCGGCAGCCTCCCGCAGCGCCGCTTCGTCCTTGTTGGCGATGTAGCGCACCACGACGCGGTCCTCGCGCAGCGCGAGGTAGCGGATCACGTAGCCCTGGTAGAGCCGCTGCGCGGTCCGCAACTCGGTCGTCTTGCGCCAGTCCTCGAGCCGCATGCCGAAGATGCGCCAGACGTAGTCCTCGAACGCGATCTTCGAGGACAGCTCCTTCTGGACCTGGTCCGCGAGCTTCTTCTCCTCGTCCTCGGCCAGCGCGCGAACACGCTCGTTGGGGACGCGGATGTCGAACTCCTTGGCATGCTGCGCGATCAGAACGTCGAACACGAGCAGGTCGACGGCCGACAGCGCGAGCTTGGGGTCCGCCGACAACAGGCGCGCGAACGCCTGGCTCTGCCGCAGCGTCGTGCCGCCGATGCGCGCGACCTCGGCGTCGCCTTGCGCAGCGTCCGGCAGCAGGATCTCCGGCCCGTAGTCGGAGATCGGCCGCGCCGCCTGCGGCGCCTGCACGACCGGAGTCGGCGTCGGCACGGGCTTGCTGCGCGTCGCGATCGGCTGGCGCTTGGGGCCGCCGCATGCCGCGAGGCAGCACGCGAGCGCGAACGCCGCGCGACGAGGGCTCAGTAGGCCTTGAACGTGCGCGTCCACTTCGTGCCGTGGCAGAGGTAGCACTTCACCTTCACGACCTTGTTGGTCTGCGGCTCGAACTCCGTCTGCGTGCCGAGCGCCGAGCAGGCGAAGCAGCTCTGCGTGTAGGCAGCGCCCACCACGAGCTTGCCGCCGAACTCCGCGTAGTAGGCGCGCAGCCAGCTCGCGCGGTCGCTGCGAGGCTGCGACTCCCACCACTCCTCGTCGGTCTGCTCTTGTTGCTGGCCTTGCTGGCCGCCGCCGGCGGCGCTGCGGCGCTGCTCCATCATCTGCCGGATCGCGCGCTGGATGCGGTCGACCTCGCGCGCCTGCGCAGGGTCCTTCTCGGCTTGCTGGTTTGCGGCGCCCTGCTTGGTGCCCTTCAGGATCGCAACCTCGCCGAGCACCCACGAGCCGATGCCGTAGGAGAAGTGCTCCGGGCGGCGGCCGAGCGGGTACTTGTCGCGCAACGCGAACAACGAAGTGACCTCTTCGACCGACAGCTCGAGCCGCTTGCCGACGTAGGCCTGGATGTCGTCGCTCATCTTGCTCTCGGCGTATTCGCGCGCCTGCGCCAGCGTCACGCCGGGCTCCTGCAGCTTCTTGTCGCCGATCGTCTGGATCGCGTCGCGCCAACGGTCCGCAACCTGCTGGCTGAAGAAGCGCGTGCGCGCCTCCTCGAAGCGGCGCGTCTCCGTGTCGAGGTCGGCCTTGAGCTTCGACTGCGGGAACTCCTTGGCGAAGCGCGCGATCAGTTCGCGACCGAGCTTGAAGTCGCGCGCGGTGCCGCGCGTGCGCGCGACCTGGATGCCGTCGAGCATGTCGCGTTCCTTCTTGGCGCCGACGTAGAGCCTGGCGCGTTCGAGTTGCGGAGCGATGCGCTCGGGCGCGCGCGAGTTGCCGAGGTCCTTGGCCTTCTGCAGATGCTCGACGGCGCGCGCGTAGTCGCGCACGCGGATCATCTCGTCGGCGAGCTGCACGTGCAGGTCCGCGTTCTCGGCCGGCGCGATCTCGGCGAGACGCTTGCCGTAGAACTCGTCCGGCGTGAACACCTGGCTCACCGGCACCTCGATCTGGCGCACGCCCGTGACCTCGGTGCGCGGGATGCGGAACTGCACGCCCTTCTGCTGCACGACCATCGTCGTCGCGTTCTGCTGGTCGGTCAGGATGCCGAGCACGGTCTGCGGCGAGCCGTTCAGCAAGTAGCGCACTTCGCTCGCCTGCACGGTGATCTCGCCCTGGTCGTCGCCGACGAGCGCGTAGGCCTGCTGGATGCGGCGCGAGCAGTCGGGAGCGAGTTGGTCCCAGCGCAGCTCCAGCGTGCCGCCGTTGTCGAGGCGCTTGATGCGCAGGCCTTCGCCGTAGGCCTCTTCGACCTGCGCGAGCAGCACCTGGCCGTCGGCCATCTGCAGCGTCTGCGCAGCGCAAGGCGCGGAGAAGCCGCAGACGAGGAGCAACAACGGGATCAAGGAGAACAGGCGCATCGGGTCACCTCGCACGGTCGTGTTCTTTGCGGAAAGCCTGGACGCGCGCGCCGAGCGGCAGTTGCCGCGGGATCACGCGCAAGAATTCTTCGGACACGGTCTCGCCGCCGTCGAGCCACGAGACCTGGATGCGCAGCATCGCGACGTCGGGCCGCGTCTCCTCGAACTCGAGCTTCGACGAGATCGTGAGGCCGGGCGCGCCTTCGAGCGGCGTCGGCGCTTGCGCCGCGAGTTGCACGTCGAACGGAGTCTGCGCGTCGGCGCGCAGCTCGAGGCCCGCGTTCGCGACGCGGTGCACGAGGTCCTCGACTGCCTGCTGGGCCTGAAGGCGCGCGTCGCTGCCGCGCCGCAGCGCCATGCTGTCGCCGAGCGCCGCGAGCAACGTCGTGACGCCGACGCAAAGGATGCCGAGCGCCACGAGCATCTCCGCCAGCGTGAAGCCGGCTTCGGCGCGGGGCCGGGTCTGCGTGCGATCAGCCATTCCAGTCGTCCTTCGCGTGCGGGAACGCGATCGTGAACTGCACGGTGCGGCCGACGCGCACGGCGCTCGAGGCCTGATGCGGCACCGCGCGCGTGCCGCGTTGGCCGCGACGGCAACCGCGCAGTTCGTCGCCGACGCGCTCGGTGTAGCGGATCCACTCGCCTTCGACCTTGCAGAAGCCGCCGTCCTGCGCGCCGGGGAAGCGTTCGCCGTTGACGAGCTCGATCACGGCGGTGTCCGCCTCGATCGGCTGTTGCAGGATGCCTTCCTTCGGCCGGTTCTCGTCGGCGGCGACGACCAGCGTCACGCGCATCGCGCGCGGATGGATGTCGTCCGCGGGATCGACGAGGCTCGCGGGATCGCGATCGAAGCGCCACACCGGGCCTAGCGCAGCATCGCTGAGCCAGCCCGCGCGCGCCGAGTCCCAGACCTGCTCGGGCCCCGTGTTGCCGGTGGCCGTCCAGCTCGCGGTCGACTGCGACCACATCTCGACGTCGGCGAACAACAGGTTGCCTACGAGGAGCTCGGTGTTCGCGTGGACGGCAAGCGTCGGCAGCTCCGCGCTGCCCGGGACCACGACCGTGAACGGGTCGACGACGCGCTCCTGGTCGAGCGCGATGGTCTGGTCGATCAGGAAGCGCGCGATGCGCAGTTCGAGCACTGCGCCGTCGTCCGACTGCGGCCACTGCGCGAGCAGGATGCGGCCGCGGCCGCGCAGGCCGGCGGACGCCTGCAGCTCCTTGGCGCGCGAAGCGACGGCGGCAGGCTCCGCGGTCGGGCCGAGTTCGACGGCTGCTTGCACGAGCAACGCATGCTCCTGCAGCTGTTGCTCGGCCGAGGGCGGCAGCGAGACGCCGGCGCGCAGCACGAACGCCTTCGGGTCCGCGGCCGAGATCCGACCCGGCAAGCCGATGGCGAGCCGTTGCACGAGGAACCGGTCGTCGGGCGCGCCGCCGTCGAGCTTGCGCGCGTCGGCGGTGATCGCGCGGAGTTCGCGCTCCACCGACACGCGCGCAGCCTCGGCGCGGTCCGCGAGCGACTGCCCCGCCTCGCCTTCGTCGAACAGTCGCACGCCCGAGTCGACGAACTGCACGAGCATCGCGAGGAATCCGGTGAGGATGCCGAGAACGACGAGCAACTCGATCAGCGTGAAGCCGCGCTGCCGCTCGTTTCTGGATGCGACGCTCATCGCGTGGTCCCCACCTCGCGCACGATGCGCGACTCGCCTTCGTATTCGAGCTCGACGTTGCGCACCTTCGGCGCGGTCTTCCAACCGTGCGCGCGGAAGGTCTGCAGGTCGAGGCAGCCGGGCGTGTAGACGTGCACGAAGCGCAGCTCGAGCTGCGTCGCCTGCAGGTCGAGGATCGCAGGCGCGCCGTCGCCGGCCGAGCGCTCCAGTTCGCGCAGCCACGGCGAGACCTTGGGGTCCTCGCGCCACGGCATGCGCGCGTCGGCGCGCACGAGGAGCTTCACGTCGACGGTCGGGTCGGTCGTCTCTTCTTCCCAGCGGATGCTGCGGAAGTAGCTCGGCGCCTCGCGCATCGTGAACTGGAAGTAGGCCTGCTCCGGATCGTCGCTGCGCGGCACGTGGCGGTCCCAGTGGCGCACCGGCATGAGGATCACGGGCTCGCCCGCGCCGAGGCTCTGCGGCGCCGTTCCGAAGCGACCGCGGAACAAGCCGCGCGCCGCCATCGTGTCGCCTTCGTCACCGGGCGGGAAGTGCCGCGGCATCTCGAGCGCGAGGCCCGTGCCGAGCGTTCGCGTCCACGTGTAGTGCGCGATCTCGGTGCGGTTCAGAAGCACGGAGCCGAACTGCGTCGGCATCGCGCCGCCTGCTTGCAGCTGGATCTTCTCGTCGCGCGGCGACACGGCAGCCGTCGTGATGCCCGCCGGACGATGCGTGAGGAAGCGCACGCGCGCCCCGCGATCGTGGCCGGATGCCGTCGTGCCGAGCAGGCCGCGGCCGTTGCGCGCGACCTGGAACGTGCCGTTCGCGTGGCTCTGGTAGGCGAGGATCTCGTCGTCGATCTGCACGAGGCCGCCCGTCGCCGGGAAGTCCGTCGTCAGGTCGGCGTTGACGTAGACGATGCCGTGCGCGGCGACGTAGGCCGTCGGCCGCACGAGGAACTGCTGCGCCTGGTCTTCGAACTGCTCGTCGACCACGAGGTCCGACGCGCAGTGGTCCGCGACGCTGATCTCGTCGACTGCGCCCGCGACCGTCTCACCGCCTTGGCTGTTGCCGCCGCACACGACCGCGTCGGCCGCCGCTGCGGGCAACTCGCCGCTCGGGAACTTCACGACGCGATCGAGCAAGCGCGTGTCGAGCACCGGCTGGCCGCGACGTTGGCCGCGGATCAGGATCTGCACCGGCGCCTGGAACGCGAAGAGCTGGAACGGATCCGGGCTCGTGAGCTCGGGCGGCGGGTTCTGCTGCTGCAGGTCGCCGGTGTAGTCGCGCACCGACCAGTTGACCGTGTGCCACTCGACCGGAGGCCGCTGGCTGCCGCTGCCCGAGCTGCCTTGCACGAGCGCGATGCGGTCGTGGCGGCCGGGCCGGCCCGTCATCGCGCCGAAGTTGCCCCACCACAGGTCGAGGCGATGGCAGGGCAGAGCGATGCTGTTCTGGTGCGGGTGCGAGGACGTGCGCGTGAACGGGTCGCCGCGGAACCCGAGCGCCTGCCGCGCGAGGTAGATCTGCGGGTAGTCGCTCTCGAGCTTGGGGATGTAGCCGATGTAGCCGCTCGTCGCAGCGACCGCGGGCCACGGCGCCTGCGTCGTCGGCGCCGTGCCGCCGACCGGGCCGAGCGGGCCGACTTGCACGTCGTCGAGCGAGAACTGGTTCGTCAACACGCCGCGCACGCGTTCCCACGCGAGCCGGAACGTGCGCACGAGATGCGTGCGGTCGACGATCGCGTCGTAACGCACCCACTCCGTGTCGACCGGGTTGGATCGCGGGAACAGTTGCACCCACTCCGTCGTGCCGGTTGCCGCAGGATCCGGCATGTCGGCCGCGTTCTGCAACGGCAGCGAGATCGGCACCACGCTGAGCATGCGCAGCGGGTCCTCGTCCCACTTCAGCGGCGGCTGCACGCGCGGGTCCATGAAGTTGTCGTCCCAGTCGGTGACGAACTGGCTCGGCGCGCCGTCGAAGAACTGCTGGTTGATCTGGCTGTTGTTGCCCGGAAGGATCACCGCGCGCTGCACGCCGACGAGCTTGTTGCCGTTGCGGCTCGTGTAGCGGATCACCTCGACACCGCCCGCGAGCACTTGCGCGGCGAGCTGGCCGATCGGCGGGCTGAACCGGAAGCGCCGTTGGACGAGCAGCGCGAAGCCGCCGCGCGTCGGGAACGCGTCGCTGATCGACGTGCTCGCAGCGGCCGGCGGGCGCGAGTTGCTCGTCACCGGGTCCGCGAGCTCGAGGTCGCCGGTCCACGTGAGGTCGAGGCCCATGCCGATGCGGATCGGCGGCACGCCCTGCGCGCTGAGCACGATCGGGCGCGCGTTCGTGAGCCAGCCGCGCGCGACGGCGAAGCCGCCGATCGTGTCCACGGGCGAGCTGCCCGTGAACATCAGCGTGTCCGACGAAGGCACCGCCGAGTAGCCGTAGAGCTCGACCTCGGCGCCCGCGGGATGGTTCGGGAACTGGTCGAGGTTGACGCCCTGCGCGATCGAGTCGAGGTCGATCGTCGGCCGACCGTTCGCATCGACAGGAATGTCCGGCCGGTGCTCGCGCGCGATCTGTCGCGACGCGCGGCCACCGGTCGAATCCCTGGGTTGGCAGACGAACGAGTTACCCTGGACGTCGGTGTATTCGAACAGCTCGGTGCCGATGCGCAGCACGCCCTGCTGCGGGAAGCCTTCGGTGCTCTCGACCTGCAACGTCACGTTGCGCGGATCGTTGGTCGATTGGCCCGGCGGGAGCTGCGGGCTCTGCTGCGGGTCGTAGCCCGGCAACGCCGCGGTGAGCTTCGTGCGGAACGCCTTCTTGCCGCGCGCCATGCCGTCGACCGCGACCGTGAGGTCCGACGGGCGCGACGAGTAGGCGGTGGCCGAGACGTGGAACGGCGTGCGCGGCGGCAGCGACAACTCGGCGAGCGGCAGCTCCCAACGCGAGGACGAGCGCACCACGCCCGCCGGCGACTGGCCCGGATCGGGATCGAGGCCCGCTTCGTCGAGCACTTCGTAGACGAGCTTGTTCTCGCGCACGAGCAGCGCCATGCGGTTGCGCGAGGCGTCGCCGGCGCTGTAGTCGAACAGCACGCCGTTGCCGAGCGACTGCGGCTCGAACCACGCCGACATCGCGAAACGGCCGGCGCCGCCCTTCGACTGCGCCTGCGTGAACGCATGCGTCAGTTCGTGCGTGCGCGGCGGCTGCGGCGCAGCACCCTGGTCGCGCGGACCGGTGTTGCGCACGCGGAACGGGCCCTGGCGCGCGACGTCGTGGCCGCGCGGGTCGATCGAGGTCGAGAACGCCTCGTGCCCGTAGCGCGCGGAGCTCGACGCGGGGCCGTTGCGCGGCCACTCGCCGGGACGGATCGACACGGGACCGGGGAACACCGCGGCGTCGGTCTCCTTGCGCGACGGATACCGGCTCGTGCCGAGGCCCGCGTCGGGGAACGCCATGCCGACGATGTGCGGCAGGTAGCGCGACGTCGGGTCGTTGCCGAGTTCGCCGCCGCCCGTCGCGCCGACGTTCTCGGGGCCGGTCAGCCAGAACGGCGAGCGCTGGTCGAGCCGGAACGCCTCTTCGAGCCGCTCCTGCGTCTGCCACGACGACTGGAGCAGCATGCCGGGCTGCACGAGGGCGATGCCCGTGCGTTCGTGGCGCGCGGCGATGCCGGGAGCGACGACGCTGCGCTGCAGCGCGGCCGCGGCGCGGTAGGCGACGAGCGGCCCCGAGCGGAACGTGATCGGCGCGGTGCCCATCTCGACCGAGCTGTCGCGGCCCGTCAGCAGCAAGCGGTAGAGGTAGAGCAGACGCACCTTCTGCTCCTGGCTCGAGTCCGACAGGCGCGGACCGAAGACCTTCTGCGCGAGTTCCTCGAAGCCGAGGAACGGCTGCTCCTCGCGCATCGCGACGATCTGGTCCGCGATCTCGCGGGCCTCCGCGCGCGACATCGGCACCATCGGCGTGATGCGGCGCGCGCCGGACGAGTCGTGCATTCGCACTTCGAGCGCGCGACGGCAGCCGGTGAACAGCGCGACGAGCACGTCGGCAGACGCGGTGTTCACGTTGACCGGCGCGGGCACGAGCGGCTCGACCACCGTGTCCATGCCCTTCCACGACTGCGTCGCGGGATGCAGCAAGCTGAGTTCGTAGACCGACGGCAGGCGCAGTTCCTGCGCGCTCTGCGGCGTCAGCGCCGTCATCACGAGGCCGTGTTCGACCGCGCCCGTCTCGAGGCTGCGGATGCGCACCGTGCTGCCCGCGCCGAGGTGCAGCGCGGATTTCACCACGAGCCGGCGGCTGCCCGCGGGCACGTCGTAGAACACGCGCTCGGGGCGGCCCCACATCGGCGCGGTGACGACGTCCGACACGTCGCCGATCGCGGACAGCAGCGCGTCGAGCTCTTGCGGCGAGAACCCGCCGGTCCCGCTGCGCTCGATCTCCGCGAGCTCGGTCGCCGACGCGAACGGCTGCCGCTGCGTGCGATCACCGCCGGTGCGGCCGTGGAACGGCCACGCGCACGCGAGCACGCAACGCCAGTCGAGCGCGAGCGCGGTCTCCGCGACCTGGTGCTCGTCGGCCTTGACGAAGCCCTGGTCGAGGAACAGCGAGCGCTCGCAGCCGGTCAGCTTGCTGCCCTGCTTCTCCGCGTAGCGGATCACTTCGTGGTCGATCCACACGAAGCCGCTGTCGGGAAGCCGGCTCGCGTCGTCGAGAGTGATCTCGGCCGCGTCCGGCAACAGCTCGGCAGCGAGGCGCGACGCGCCGCCGAGCAGGTTCGCGAGCAACATCGGCGTGATCGCGTCGAGCGCGAACTTGCGCTGCAGGTCGTAGGTCTCGCCGCCGAAGCGGACGCGGCCTTCGTCCTCGAGCGCGGGGAACGCGTCGGGCACGGACGCCGGGAACTCGTCGACCGTGTCGTAGTCCGGCGTCTCGTCGTAGGTCGCGTGCCCGAGCATCGCCTCGCCGAGCATCAGGTCGCGCGCGCTCGCGGACAGCAGTTCGACCTTGCGGCCTTCGATCGATCGCGCGGCCACGTCGGCCCCGCGCCCCATCGACACCGAAAACGGCAGCGCCAGCAACAGCAGCAGCGTGAGCGCCATGAGCACGGCGAGCAGCGCGATGCCGCGCTCCTGCTGTGCGCGCACCGCGGCGCCGCGCGCCGGAACGACGTTCGTTGCGTTCATTGCAGCACGCCTCCCGCACCGACGCGCAACGTCTCCGTGCGACCGTCGGAAGCCATCGTCAGCTCGATCGAAGGTGGCGCGATCGGTTCGCCTTGCGCGTCGAACGCGATGCGCACGGCCTTCTGCATCGACACGCCGTCGGGCAGGCGCTGCGCGTCCCCGACCGCGTAGGCGAGGATCTGCAGTTCGTCGATGTCGCAGCCGATCGGCTCGCCGCCGGGCAGCACTTCGAGCGTCTCGTCCTTCTGCTGGCGAACGCGCTCGCGCTGCGTCGCGTCAGCGACCACGCGGCCGTCGATCGCGAGCCACGCGCGCGCGCCGTCCGTTGCGACCTCGAACGTGCACCACCGGCCGACCGGCAGGCCGCGCGGCGAAGCGAGGCTCACGGCAGAGCCGCCGCGGCCGTTCTCGTCCTCCGTCGCGATGCGCGCCTGCGGACAACCGGAGTCGTCGAGTCGCACCGTCAGCGTGTTGCCGAGCCGCAGCAGCGTGCCCGAGCCGCGCGCCGTGAGCCGCACGTCGAGGCGCAGCGCGAACCCGCGCGAAAGGTCGACCGTCTGCGGCGAGACCGAGAGGCGCAGCGCGCTGCTCGGATCGCCGTCCTTCTGGCGACGGCCGTGGCCGACGCGGCCGTCCGGCACGTCCTCGCCGCCGAACACGGGAACGATGCGCGAGTCGAGTTGCCGCTGGCCGGGGTCGAACGTCACGAGCAGCTGCGGGTCGAGGCCGCGCGCGCGCACCGTGGGCGGCGCGCCGTCGACGCCGGGCTCCAGCACGACCTCGGTGGGCAGGCCGCGCGTGCGCGCGTCGAGCGCGGCGAGCCGCAGCGAACTGACGATCGCCGACTTCGCCTCGGGCAGTCCGTCGGAGCGACGCAAGAACCCGAGGCCGAGGCCCGCGAGCACGGCGAGGATGCCCGCGGTCACGAGCAGTTCGAGCATCGTGAAGCCTGCGTGCCGGGCGCGGTTCTCGGTTGCGTGCATGCGTCGCGTGGTGTCGGGCTCGCGGTTCTGGGCCTTCAGCGTTCGCGCTGCGGCCAGGTCAGGTCGTCCTCGGTGTTGAACAGCTGGTCGCGGCCCGCCGAGACGAACTGGTACTTGCGGCCGCCGACCGGCTGGCCGTCTTCGTTGCGCCACGCCTTCGCCGTGTGCCGCAGGCCGTCGCCGCCAGGCAACGCAATCTGCTGCGGCTTGTCGAATCCGAGGTTCGCGCTCGTCTTGCTGAAGTAGGCGATCGGCGTCCCCCACTCGTCGGCGATCTCGAGCCGGTCCTTGCGCGACAGCAGCGGCAGCAGCACGTCGTTGCTGTCGTCGTCGGTGTTGACGAGGCGCGCGCCGAGGTCGGACAGGTCCTGGCCGTCCTGCGTGGACTGGCTCAAGAACGCGACCAGCGACTCGATGCCGGTGTTGGCGCCGTTGTCGGACTTGAGCTTGAGCTTGCCTTCGGGGTCGTGGAAGTCGTCGGGCGGATAGAAGCCGTGCTTGCGCTCGAAGTTCTCGCAGCCCGAAGCGAGGCGCTGCAGGTTCGCGAGCGTCGTCGACTCGTTGGCCGATTCGCGCGCGCCGATGAGGTCGGGCAGGAACGCGGCGGCGAGCACACCGAGGATCGCGATGACGATCAGCAACTCGACGAGCGTGAAGCCGTCTGCGTGCTTTGCCATCGTGTTGGTTCGGGAACGGCGGTCCATCGGCATCAGTCCTTGCGGCGTTCGAGGTGGTAGTCGTCGAAGGCGACGTCGGCGACGGAGCCCGAACGGCCCGACACGCACAGCGTCGTCTCCAGTTCCTTCTGGTCTGCGGCGCGCAGCAGCGTGAGGTCCTGGCGATGCAGTTCCTGGCCGTCCATCAGCACGACGAGCGTGAACAGGTTCTCGCCGCGGTCGAGCACGCGCAGCTCCAGCTCGTGACGGCCCGGCGCGGCGGCCGCGCCACCGGGCGCGGACTGCACGGCGTCGGCCTTGCCTTCCTTCACGTAGTAGTAGGGCTTGCCGTCGCGGAGCCCGACCTGCGCCGTGAAGTCCGTCGCACCGCCGCTGCTGCGCGACTGGATGCGCAGGCCCGCGAACGTGTCCTGCGCGGTGTGCTTGTCGAGCATCTCCATCTTCGCGCCGACCGCGAGGAACTTGCCGCCCTTCTGCACCGCGCCGATGCGCGTCGCCGAGACCTCGGTGGCCTTGCTGAACTTGCCTGCGAATCGCATGCGGTTCTGCTCCACCACCGCGGCGAGCGCGCCGTCGCGCTCGAGGCGCCAGACGTTGCCGACCTCGCTGCGTTCGAAGCGGTCGTCGAGCTGTTCCTTCTGCGCGTGGTCGTCGATGCGTTGCAACGTCTCGACCGCCCACTGCCGGATCGGGTGCTCCTTGGCGAGGTCGTTCTGCAGCCGCTCGAGCTGCGGGCGCGCGTCGTCGACGCGGTCCTGCGCGTAGTCGACGACGGCGAGCGCGGCCTGCGCGAACAGCCGGCCCGCGTCGTCCGCTGCGGCGTCGCGCGCGTTGCCGAACGCAGCGCCCGCGCCGCGCAAGTCAGCCGCCGCGTAGTGCGCGAGGCCCTGCCGTTCGTAGAGCGTCACGCTGCGGACCGGCGACAGCGACACGGCGCGATCGGCGTAGCGGACCGCCGCGAGCGCGTTCTCGGCCTGGTCGGTGGCGTCGCCGTCGCGCAGCATGCGCATGCGCTGCTCGCTGACCTCGGCGAGCGCGGCGACGAAATCGTCGCGCAGGCGCAGCACCTGGGACAGCGACTCGAGCGCGCTGCCCGGCTGGCCCATGCCCGCGAGCGCGCGAGCCTTCAGGTAGTGTGCGTAGGCGTAGGTCGGATCGGCGTCGAGCGCTCGGTCGGCTTGCGTAGCCGCGCTCTCGTATTGGCCGACACGCAGGTAGAGCAGCGAGAGGCCCGCGAGCGCCTGATGGCGCAGCAGCGGCGCGTCCGCGGCGACCGCTTCGAAGCCGGCCTTCGCGTCCTGCCATTCGCCGAGACGGACCTGGCATGCAGCGAGGCCGAGTTGCGCGGCGGGGCCGAAACCCGCGGCGGCCGCGTTGCGGAAGCCGTCCTTCGCGGCTGCGAGCTGGCCTGCGGCGTAGTCGATGCTCGCGCGCAGGTGCTGGGCGGCGGCCGCCGGCAGCGTGCCCGCGGGATGGCTGCCGAACTTCGACAGCGCGTCGCGCGCGGCGTCGAGGTCGCCCATGCCGAGCAGGCCGGCGATCGACACCTGGATCACGCGCATGCGTTCGAGCGCGTCGGCGACCGAGCCGAGTCGCGCGACCGCGAGCTGCGCCATCTCGTAGGCCTCGCGCGGTTGCCCGCGCAGGCGCAGGAACGCGCCGACCGCGGCGTGCGGACGCGCGTCCGTCGGCGCGAGTTCGATCGCGCGACGCAGGCTCGCTTCGGCCGCGGCGGCGAGGCCGAGGCGGCCTTGCAGGATGCCGAGCCCTTCGAAGCGGAACGACGCCGAGGCGCCGGTGTCCGGCAGCGACTCGTAGAGCGCGAGCTCGGCGGCGAGATCGCCCTTCGCGCGCAGCACGCGCGACTTCGCGCGCACCGCGGAAAGGCCGGCGTCGGTCTTCGCGAGGATGTCCGCTTGCTCGAGCGCGATGTCGTAGACCCACGCGTCGTCGCGCGCCCACAGCAGCAACTGGTCGATGAGCTTGTCGCGGTCGAGCGCGTGCGCGGCGTCCGCAGGCACGGCGCGCACCGCGCGCGCGACGCGGTTCTTCAGCGTGTCGGCGAGGCGGACCTTCGTCACGCGGATGCGCTCGTCGTTGCCGAACGTCGACTCCGGCGGCTTGACCTTCTCCTCGGCGATCGAGAACTCGAGCATGTGCACGACCACGCCCTCGAGCTTCGCGGCGTCGCGTTCCTCGAGGTCGTAGAGGTCGTGGCCGGGCGCGCGCAGGATGCCGAAGTGCTCTTCGTTCTGGCCCGTGAGCCAGACCTGGTCGTACTGCTTGCGGTAGCGCTCCTTCTTCTGCTCGCGCGTCTCCTGCACGCCGCCTTGCGCGGCGGCCTCGGCCTTGTCGCCAGCGGCGGCGCCGCCGGCCGGCGCTTCGCCGGCGGGTTGCGCATCGAGCACGACGCCCTCGGTGGGCGCGCCGGGAACGAGCAACAGGTCGGAACGCGCGAGGTCAGGGCCAGGCTCGAGCGGCAGCGCGACGAGCGGCAGCGCCTCGACCACTGGGAACGGCAGCTGCCGCGGCGGCAGCGGCTGCGTCTCGCTCGGCTCGCGGAAGAACCGGCGCATCGACGCGTTGTCCGACGGCGAGGTGAGCAGCGGCGCGCCCGGGGCGCCCGCCGGCTTGTACTCCTTGCTCTGCGGCGACAGCGACGGCGCGCGCCACCCTTCGTCCTGGCCGCTCTTGTAGACGAGCGCGCCGAGCACGACGGCGACGACGACGAGAACCTGCTCCTTGCGAAGCGCCATCAGTTCGACTCCTTCGTCTCTTCCTTGAACGCGATGCCGACCAACGAGCCCGAGACGACGACGGGATCCGCACGGCGGCCCGTGTGCGTCATCTTGAAGCCCGGCTCGAGCGTCAGCGTGCGGTCCTTCCGGCGCAGCGACTCCAGGAACTGCATCGCCGTCGCCTCGTCGCTGCGGAACTCGAACAGCACGCGCTCCTGCTCGAGGAACTCGCGCACGTCCACTTGTCCGGGCTTCTGCCCGCGCACCGGCGCGCGACGCGCGCTGCGGCGCGTCTCGACGCCGACCTTGAGCGCGGCAAGGCCCTGGGCCTGGTTGTCCTTCGCCTTCACGGCGTCGTGCGCCGCGAACAAGCGCGTGCACGTCTCGTCGATCAGTTCGAGGCCGAACAGCGCCGCGCGGATCTCGTCGAGCCCGTTCGGGGCCTGCGGCCACGTCAGGTCGCGGTTCGGATCCACCTGCACGTCGCGTTCGCTCGCGGCCTTCAGGATCGCGAGCTTGCGCTCGCGGCCGACCTTGCCGAGGAACTCGTCCGGCGACAGGCCCTTGCCCTCGAACGAGAACTCGGCGCTGCGGCGGAAGCCGATCTCCGACTCCAGCCCCGTGCGCGCCTTCTTCAGCTCGTCCTGCTCCGCGATCGCGGCGGCGAGGCCGCTGCGGTCGTAGACCTCGGACGTCTGCGCGTTCTGCACGACGCCGCGCGCGGCGCGGCGGTCAGGGCCCGGATCGTAGATCGACCCGACGATGCTGCGCGCGACGAAGAACACCACGACGCCCGTGGCGCAGCCGAGCAGCCAGCGCTTGTTCTCCTGCACGAAGGAACCGACGTCCATCAGCTCTTCCCCCCGAACTCGATCGTGAACGTGAACTCGACCGTGCTGTCGCCGCTCGACGGCAACGTCAGCTGCGGCACCGCGCCCGCCTCGACGAGCAACGGGTTCTTCTTCAGCTGCTGCGAGAACTCCAGCAACACGTTGCTGACGTTCGCGCCGTCGAGCTCCTTGCCACGGCCCTTGATCTCGACGACAGGCTTCTTGTCGGCGAGGCTCGCGCCGCGCATCTCGATGCCGACCTTCGTGAGCCACAACTGCGGCGGCAACGTCGAGGTCACCGCGCGCATCACGCGCAAGGCGCCGTGCAACGGCACCGCCTGCGACGCGAGGTGCTCGACGACCGCCCGGTCCTCGAGGTTCTTCGCGACGAGGTCCTGCGCCTGCTTGTCGACGTCCTGGATCTGCGTGTAGGCGCGGGCCACGGTGCGGCGCGCGGCCGACGCGGACTCCATCGCCGCCTTCTGCTCCTTCGCATACGCGAACAGCAGCACGGCGCCGATCGCGCCTGCGGCGATGTTGAACACGGTGCGCTGCGTGAAGCGACGGCGCTTCTGCACCGCGGCGGGCAGGATCTCGAGCGAGTAGAGCGTCGGGTCGACGCTCGCGACCGCGAGGCCGAGCGCCACCACCGCCTCGCTGCGCATCGCCTGCAACTGCTCGGCGTCGCCTTGTGGCAACGCGGACAGGTCGAGGTTCTCGAACGGGTCGAACATCTCGACCGGGCACCGCAGCGCCTCGCGCAACATGCCGCGGAGGCCGCGCAGGCGCGCGCTGCCGCCGCACAGCAGCACCTTGTCGAGCTGCAGGTCGGCGATCTTCGTCTGCGCCTTGCAGAACGCGACCGAGCTCTGGATCGCGGCGACGATCGCGTTGGCCGCGCCGCCGGCCGCCATCGTGACCTTCTCGGCCTGGCCCGACGCGAAGTTGCCGCGGCTCTTCGGGTCGAGGTCGAGCAAGTCGCGCTTCAACGTCTCGGCCTTGCGCGGCGCGACGTTGAACGCAGCGGCGATCGCGTCGTCGAGCACCTTGCCGCCGCCGCTCAGGTTGCGCGCGAACAGCAGGTCGGTGCCCTTCACGAGGGCGAGATCGATCGTCTCGTGGCCGATGTTCGCGAGACAGACGACGACGTCTTCCTCGACGGGGCCGCACTTGAGGTAGGCGTTGTAGAGCGCGATGCAGTTCGGCGTGAACGCGGCGACGCTACCTTGCGCCTCCGCGACGATGCCGGTCATGCGCTCTAAGGCCTCGTCGCGCGCGAGCGCGAGCAGCACCGTGTCGACGCCGGACTCCGCGTCGAGCGTCGGCAGCAGGTTGTAGTCGGCGGACAGGGCTCCGCCCGACTGCTGCGCGAGGTCCTGGATCTCCAGGTCCATCAGGTTCTTGAGCTGCCAGTCCGGAGTCGGCGGAACCTGGCTGTAGCGCAGGTTCATGTCGCGGCCCGAGAGGCCGCAGACGGCGCCCTTCGGCGGCTTGCCGCCCGGACGCAGGGCCGCGGCCCCTTCCTCCGTCGGGACGGCCGCGAAGCCGAGCACCTGCACGCCGTGCTTGCCGGCCTTGACCGAGATGGACTTGATGCTGTGCCCGCCGATGTCGATCGCGACGCCTGCCATGGTCACTCCTGCTTGGTAAAGCGCTGCGTCACGTAGTCGCGGACGAGGTTCGCCAACCCCGGCTGCTTGGCCTCCTCGAAGGCCTTCGCCATCAGCTCGAGCCGCTGCCGCATCTCCTGCGCGCGCTGGCCGTCGAGCTGCGCGAGGCGCTGGGCCGCGCGCGCGCGCATCGTCTCGGCTGCTTGCGCGTCGGGCAGGCCGTCGTTGCCGTAGGTCTGCAGCAAGCGCTCGATGCCCGAGATCACGCGTTGGAAGCCGCCGCGCGTGTCGAAGAACTCCGCCTCGTCGAGGTCGACGGCGAGCGCCTGCAGCCGGTCCTGCGCAGCCTGCTGCCATTCGGCGCGGCGCGCGACCAGCGAGGCCGCGGCCTCCGCGTCGTGCGGAACGGCCGCGAGCGCGTCGCGCACCGCGGCGATCGCCTTGCCCACCTCGCCGCTGGCCGCGAGCGCCTCGGCTGCGCGCAGTCGTTCGCGCGCGTCCTGGCGTTCTTGGCGGAAGCCCAGCTGGAGGCGGAACGAAGACGCCGCGACCGTGAGCCGGTAGGACCCGTTGTGCGCGCGGCCTTGGACCGCGACCGGCTCCTTCGTCGCGAGCATGCAGCGCGTCGCGCGGTCGCCGAGCAGCACGCGCTGCGCGTTCGTGCTCCACGAGCTCTCGACGCTGAGGAAGCCCGAGCCTGCATCCGCGACGACGCCCGAGCCGCTCTCCGACGGGAAGCCGAGTTCGACCGCTGAGCAACCGCTCACGGAGAACTGCGCGCCGTTCTCGTCGGTCTCGATCGCGACCGTTGCGCCGACGTCGGACAGCGCGAGCAGGTCCGCTTGCGCGAGGTTGCGGAACTCGGCTGCGACCTCGGCGGGCGCGATCCACGACAGCGACGCCGGCGAATCGTTGTCCGTGGAACGGACCGCGAGGCTCTGGCCGACGCCGATCACCGCGCCGCTCTCGCCGACCTTCGCTTCGATCGCCTTGCCGTCGCCGCCCTCGACGAGCGCGACGTCGTCGCACTGCGCGCGGCTCGACTCGTCGGGCAGCAACGCCACCACCTCGACGCTGCAGCGGTCCGCGCCCGGGGGCACGGCGACCGCGACGTCGACCTTATGCCAACCGTCGTGCGCCGACAGCGGCGAACCGGTGCGGAAGCGGAACGGCGACTCGTTGCTCGCGGTCCAGAACACGAGGCGGACGCCCGCGCGCGCGTTGCCGAACGTGCGCAGGTGCGCTGTGGCGACCAGCGGCCGGCCCGCGAGCACCTTGATCTCGCCCGACGTCGCCGCGACGGCAAAGTCCTGGCCTTCCTGCGAACGCTGCGCTTCGAGCGAACCCTGGCCCGAGTGCGCGGACGAAGCCGCCTGGAACCCGGAGCCCGCGACGCGCAGGTTCCAGCCCGCGTCCTGCTCGCATGCGGCCGCATCGGCCTCGATGCGGTTGCCGGCGACCTGCACGATCGCGCGCGGACCGCGCGCGCCGCCTTGGCCGTCGCCGTTGTCGGCGGCGCCCTGCGAGTTGGTCCAGAACCACGCGCCGCCCGCGAGCGCGAGCACGAGCACGAGGCCCACCGTGGTCAGCGAACGCCCCTTGCCCTTCGCGGCCTGCAGACGCGCGGCGTCGATCGTGCCGACCGCCATGTCGCTCGCGGCCGCCGCCGGAGCCTCGCCTGCGCCGCGGAACCGCAGGCGCACGCGGCCGATCGTGAACACGTCGCCGGAACCGAGCACCACCTCGGTGACGCGCCGGCCGTCCATCGTCGTGCCGTTCGTCGAGCCCAGGTCGCGCAGCACGTAGCGGCCGGCGTCGAAGACGACTTCCGCGTGCACGCCGGACGTCTTCTCGTCCGCGAGGACGAGGTCGTTGCCGGGCTTCCTGCCGATGCGGAGCGTTCCTTCCGCGAGGTCCAGGACGTCTCCGGCACGATCCCCGTCGAGGATCTCGAGCACGAATTGAGCCATGCAGCAAATCGGCCGGTGCGAGCGGCCGCGGGTTTCGGGGTTGGGGCGTGCTGCGCTGTCCGCAATGCCATGCCCTCGGCACTTATGGCGCGCGGGCAGGGCAGTTACGCAGGACGGACGCAGAGGGGCTAGGTCCGACCTACCCTACGCACGCACCCCCAGGATTCAAACAGCGGGATCGTGCCAATCCCGCCTTGCGGCCCGCGCGGCAACAGCGGCGAGTTCGTCGAACATCGCGCGCGCGTCCGCGACGTCGAGATCGGGGATGCGGGTCGGCGGCCCGCCCGCGACGAACACCGCGACTTCGGCGAGGCCGAGCGCACGTTGCAGCGGCCCGCGGCGCAGCGACACGGCCTGCACCTTCGCGGTCGGGACGAGCACCCGGTAGCTGCCGAGCACTCCCGAGGTGATCGACAGATGGTCCGGGGACATCCAGAACGACAGCCCTTGCCACGTGAGGCGGCCCACGAGCCACGCGAACGGCAGCCACAGCAGCGCGAACCAGGCCGTCCCGCCGAACTGGACTGACAGCACCGTGAGCAGGACGACCGACTCGATCGCGCCGCGCGCCGCCATGCGCACGACGAGCTTGCGGCTCACGCGGCGGCGTTCGGGCGTTGTGCGCTCGAGGCCCGGCAACGCGGCGGGCAACAGCGCGTCGATGTGCGGCAACGGCGCGAGCGGGACGATGACGTCGAACCCGCCTGGAGCCTCGTCGTCGACGCCGCGGCCCGCGCCCGCGGAGTCGGCGCGCACCACCGCCACGGACAGCAACCGCCGCAGCCACGTCTGCTCGACGCGCACGCGCTGGATGCGCTGGCGCGGCAGCGTCTTCTGGCGCGTGGTCAACAAGCCGAACCGGCACGACAGCGCGTCGGCGCGCAGCGTGAGCCGGAATCCGTGGAACGCGAGCACGTTGCCGAGCGCCGCCGTCACCGCCGAGAACGCGAGCACGGCGAACACGAGGCCCGCGAGCACGAGCGCGACGACCGCGATCGGGAACCCGCGCAACCACTGCTCGAACGACGAGCCCGCGCCTTGCAGTTGCGTGAGCAACCCGAGCTGCTCCGCGACCTCGTAGGCGCCGTAGGCCGCGACCGCCATCGCGCCGAAGCGCAGGTCGGTGAAGCCGCGCAGCAGCAGCATGCCGGACTCGGCGGTGAACACCGTCCACTCCGGCTCCGGCGGCGCGGCGGCGACGCGCGGCGCGCCGCCGGGTTCTGCCAGTTCGACCGCAGCCGGCTCCGCGGCCGCAGTGCGCAGGGACAAGAGCGTCTCGCGCAACTGCTCCGCGTCGCTGCGCGCGAGCGAATCGAGGATCGCCTCGACGCCCTGGCCGCTCGCGGTCTCGACGCGCACGACGCACAACGACAGCGCGCGCCGCAGGATCGTCGACTCGAAGCCGAGGTCCTGGATGCGGTCGATCGGGATCCGGCGTTCCTGCCGCGAGAGGATGCCTTCGCGCGTGCGTAGCTCGCTGCTCGTAAGCGTGTAGTGGAACGTCAGGTAGCGAAGCAGCCCGTGGCCGACGTGCAGCAGGAACATGGCGCCCGCGAGCGCCAGGAACACAGGGTCGGCGAACAGGCCGAGCACCAACGGGAACACCGACTGCCGGATGCCGTCGAGCAGCCGCAGCAGCAGCACGGCCGGATGCAGATTGCCTTGCAGCAGGACGTCGTCGTCCTGCTCGCTGCGCAACTGCGGCTCAGACGACATCGCGGCCTCGCGCGCGCAGGATGCCGTCGCGCATCGCCTCCGCGCGCGCCTTCGACAGTCCCGGGACGCGGAACGCAGAACCCTCGTTGCCCGCGGTGAACACCACGAGCGTGGCGAGCCCGAACAACCGCTCGACGGGGCCGCGCACGATGTCGACATGCTGCATGCGCGGGACCGGGATGCGCCGATCCTCGACGAACAACATGCCGTGCCGCATCGACAGGAGGCGCGAGTCGACCGCGAACCGCCACGTCGCGTAGAGCCACGGCGGCGCCACGAGGGCCGACGCCAGCAGGAACGCGCCGAAGCCCATAGCCACGTCCTCGGACCACTCGGGCAACTGCAGCTCGGCGCGCAGATGGCGCATGCCGAACACGAGGCCAAGAGCCATCGTCGCCGCGCGCGCGACGTCGGTCATCCACCAGTAGAAGACGACGCGGCGCTCGAGGCGTTCGGGCACGGCCGATGCCTCGGCGGCGCTGGCAGTGTCGGCAACCGTCGCTGGGTCCGACGCGGGCTCGTGCGATTCCATGGCGCGAGCGTGCCGGGGTCAGCTGCCGTGCGCAACGGCGCGCACATTCGAGCGCGACGTGCTGGCGGAGCGCGCCGAAGCGGCAGCGCGCGCATCCGGAGTGCGCCGCGACGCCGTCGCGGCGAGAGACGTTCGCCGCGTTCCGCGCTGCGCGCCGGAACTGCGCGCGAGGACGGGCGCGAAGTGGGGTGGCTGACGGGATTTGAACCCGCGACCCTCAGAACCACAATCTGATGCTCTAACCAACTGAGCTACAGCCACCGTGCCGAGGTTGGGGCGAGGACTTTGCCGCGAGCATCGCGGTGGGTCAAGACGAGAGCCGCAAAGCTCGCGCAGAACCTCCGCTCTACACGATGCTATGCGGTCGATGCGGAGTCGGCCCGCGGCACATCGAACCGCGTCGTGCCACCACCTTCGCGGCCCCGGCGTTCGCCCCGCGCCGAGGGCTCCGGCCACGCGCGGAAACCTGGAACACGAAGTCTTGATCCCGCCGCGTCAGGTCGCTAAGGTCCCCGCCCCCAACTCGCGCCTCCATAGCTCAGTTGGTAGAGCAGCGGATTCTTAATCCGCGGGTCCTAGGTTCGAGCCCTAGTGGAGGTACCAAACGCAGCCCTCGCCCGGGTCGACGACCCGCGCGAGGGTTTGTCTTTTCTGGGCTGGCCATTCGTGGGCTGGCCATTCGTGGGCTGGCCGTTCGTGGGCTGGCCGTTCGTGGGCCAACCCTTCCTGGGCCGCCCGTGCCCGAACGAGCCGGGAACCGGCCCCGTGCGCGCAGGACGCGTGGCGCCGTTCGCCGCCCCACCCCGCAACGCCAGCGCTCAGAGGTCCGCGCGCGCCGCAGTCTCCGTCAGCGGCGAGTGCTCCGGCTGCGCCGGTTCCTTGGGAATGCGCACGACGAACTCGGTCCCGTGCCCCTCCACCGACTCGAACGCGACCGAACCGCCGTGGCCGGCTGCGATCTCCTTGACGATGTGCAGGCCGAGGCCGGTGCCGCTGATGCCGCCGGTGTTGCTGCCGCGTTCGAAACGGCGGAACAACCGGTCCCGGTCCTTGGCCGGGATGCCGATGCCGTTGTCGCGCACGCGGATCGCCCAGTTCGCGCCTTCGTCCTCGCACGCCACGCGCACCGTCGGGCGCCGTTCGGGATCCGCATACTGCAGCGCGTTGCCGAGCAAGTTCGTCAGCGCCTTCGTCAACGCCCACTCGTCGGCGCGGATCGTCGGCATCGGCTCGATGCGCAGCAGCGCGTCGCGCTCCTCGAGCTCGTAGCGCATGCCGTTGCAGATCTGGCCGAGCAGCAACGTGAGGTCGACCGGCTGGAAGTCGAGCGTCACGCCGTCGTGGTCGAGGCGCGAGCTGTCGAGCAGGTCGCGCACGAGCAGTTCCATCTGGCGCACGGCCATGAGCCCGTTGTCGACGGCCTGCTGCTGCGGGTCGGTGAGCTGACCGAGGTAGCCCTTCTTGAGCGTCGAGAGCATGAGGCGCACGGCGCTGATCGGACGGTTGAGGTCGTGCACGGTGTTCTGCGCGACCTCCACCATCTCCTGCACCTTGCGTTCGAGCAGCGCTCGCTCCTGGTCCACGTCGCCGAAGCGTCGCGCGAGCTCGAGGCTCGAACGCACGCTGCTCGCGAGCAACGCCGAGTCTTCGCCAGCGTCCGTGTCCGACGGAACGAGCATCGACGGATCGGCTTCGGTCGCGATCACGTCCGCAGAGAGCTCAGCGTCCGACAGCCAGTCGCTGCCGTTCGCCTCGGCAACGGGCGCAGCGGGCGACTCGGCGACCTGCACGCTCGTCTGCGGCAAGTCCGCGTCCGCGACTTCGGCGCGCTCGCGGCGCACCTGGTCGCAGATCTCCCACAACTTCGTGCGCGCGGCTTCCGCGACCTCCTCGGGCGACTCCTTGCCGCGTCCGAGGCCGTACTGCCGCACCTTGTCCTCGACGAGCAGGCTCGCTGCGTGCACGAACGTCTCGAACACGCCTTGCCCTTCGGTCGCCACCGACGGGAACGCCTCGACGCCGTCGCGGAACTTGAAGTGCCGGTCGAGCTCCTTCTCCGTGAGGATGTCCGGCAGGTCGCGCTTGTTGTACTGCACGACGATCGGGATCTGCTCGGCTCCGGCGGCGCGCAGGTTCTCGATCATGCTCTGCAGCGACTCGAGGTTCTCCTGCAGTCGGCTGCGCTGGCTGTCGACGACGAACACGACTGCATCGGCGCCGTTCAGCACGTACTTGCGCATCTGCCGGTACTTGGGCTGCCCCGGCACCGTGAATCCCTGGATGCGGATCTTGAAGCCGCTGACGCTGCCGAGATTGATCGGCAGGAAGTCGAACAGCAACGTGCTGTCCTCCTCGGTGTTGATCGACACGAGCTGCACTTCGTTGCGCGGGCACAGGATGCCGTGCACGCGTTGGAGGCTCGTGGTCTTGCCGCCGACGCCGACGCCGTAGTAGACGAGCTTGGCGTTGATCGTGCGCTCTGCGACGTTGATGAAGCCCATGGTCGATGGCGTGGGGAGTTGCGCCACGTCATCGGCATTGCAGGGCTCCCGGCTTCAGCCGCAGCCCGTCGTCGGCATCCCGGGGAAGTCAGCCACGCCGTCGGCGACGATGCAGCCGGACCGGGCCGCGGCCCAGCCGGCAGCACGCGCGCTTCAGCGTGCGGTCAGGAACGACGGCTGGAGCACGTTCCAGACCCGCTGCCCCGCCAGCAGTTGCCGGAGCTCTGCGTCGACGGCGGCAGTCTCGGTGTCGCCGACCGCGGACACGGCCGCATCGTCGATGCCATGGAGCCCCAGCAACGCGAGCGCGCGGGCACGCGTCGCGAGAGCCGCCGGCACGAGGCGCATCGCCTCCAGCTGCGCGACCGCGAACGGCGGGACCTGGAACTCGGCGCGGAACACCGCCAGCGCCGCCGACATCTCCTTCGGGTCCGCGGGCAGCGCAGAGGCCGCGACGAGCTCTTCGAGCTCGCGCCGCGGCAGGTCGGATCCTTCGTCGGCGACGCCGCGCCGCGCGAGCAACACGAGAGGATCCGCGAGCAACGGCTCGTGCTGCACGAACGGGGCGCGCGCCATCGACTCGTTGCCGCGCGGGTTCGCGAACCGGACGCGCGCGCGGATCCGCAGGATCTCGACCGCGAGCAGTCGCGCGAGCGACACGGGCCCTTGGGGCGCGACCGCCGCGCAACCGACGTAGGCCGCGTCGATGCGCGTGTGCGAGTGCGACGCGAGCCCGAGCCCTTCGACGTTGCGCACTGGCAGCTTGCCTGCGACGACCGAAGGACCGCTCGGGATCGCACGCAGCGCAGCTTCCAACTGCGCATCCGGCGGCAACTCGCCGGTGACCGCGACGACGAGCCCGCCGGCAGGCGCGGCCGACAGAGCGCGCACGAACTGCTCGCGCGAAACCGTGAGCAACTTCGCGGCGTCGCCGATCGCCGCAGTGCATCGCGAGTCGCCTTCGGCGAAGAACGCCCTGCGTGCGAGCCCCTGCAACACCTCGCCGGGATAGAGCCAGTCCGCGTCGTCGCTCGCGAGCGCCGCGAGCGCGAGGCTGCGGTCCATCGCGTCGGCATCCGCATCGTCCTCGAACCGACCGCACAACGCCTGCAGCCACCGCGGGGCCAAAGTCGCGTCCGCGCCCTGCAGGAAGACCGAGAACACGCAGTAGCCTTCGCAGAACTCGCGCTGCGTGCGCACGCGCTGCGGCAACACGCGGTCGGCGACAGCGGCGCGATGCACCGACGTCGCATGAGCCAACGCGCGGCCAAGGTCCGCATCGCCGAGGGCGGCCCATGGGAACACCACGCTGACGCCGCAACCCTGGACCGGGGCATCGGCCACGCGCAGCCGATGGCCACCGACCTGCGCCCAGGGCGTGGACGCGACGTCCACCGGGACCTGCGCATTCGACGCGACACCGCTCGCGAACAGACCCAACGAGACAACCAACATCCGCATCGTTCGCATCATGCCCTCCGCAGTTCCAGACGCTCGTCGCCCAAGCTCCGCGCCAGCGACTCGTCGTGCGTGATGCACACGACGGCCAACCCACGTTCCTCGCATTGCCTGCGCACCAACCGCGCCACGCATTCGGCGCCGTCGCGGTCGAGCGAAGCCGTCGGCTCGTCGAGCACGAGCGCCACCGGAGCTGCGGCCAGCGCGCGCAGGAGCGCCGCGCGTCGCTGCTCGCCGCCGGACAACTGCGAAGCGGTCTTCGACCAGCACGCTTCGGGCAACGCGAGTTCGCGCGAGAGACGTTCGACGTCGACGCCTTCTGCGCGCGTCTCCTCGACGAGCGAACGCAACGTGCGACCGGGCGTCAGCGAACCGCGCGCATCCTGGCTCACGTAGGCGACGATGCCGCGGCCGCGCCGTTCGACGCGGCCCTCGCTCGGCGCGACGCGCCCGACCAACGCATGCGCGAACGTCGTCTTGCCGACACCGGAAGGCCCGACGACTGCGAGCACGCGGCCCGGTTGCGCCGACGCAGAGACGCCGGAGAACAACGTCCGCCCGGCGCGCTGCACCGCGATCCGTTCGGCGACGAGCACAGCAGGCTCGGACCGCGTCGTCGTGGCGAGCAACGTCGGCCACGGCCGCGAATCGGAGCCGCCTTCGACGAACGCACCGTCCGCGAACACGAACTGCCGGGCCGGCAATGCCGCGAGCAGGCGCGGGTCGTGCGTCGCGACGAGCGCCGCGCCGCCGTTCACCGCATGCGCGGCGAACGCTGCCGCGATGCGCGCACACGACTCGTCGTCGAGATGCGAGGTCGGCTCGTCGGCGATCCACAGTTTCGCGGACCGCAACCCGGCGAGCGCGAACATCGCACGCTGCGCCTCGCCGCCGGACACCGCGTGCGGATGCCGGTGCGCCGCACCGACGCCGATCGCGCGCAACGCTGCCTCGCAGTCCGTCGCGCTGCGCCCACTCGCGCGCACGAGTTGCGACAAGATCGACGCAGTCGGATCCAACGCGGCCTTCGCATCCTGTCCGAGCGCAGCGACCTCGGTCCTCAGCAACCGCTGCGCGCTCGCAGCATCGACGGGCCACGGCACGCCCGAGAACACCGTCGCGCCGCACGGCGCGACGCATTCGCCGTTCGGCAAGCCGAACGCAGCGCGCAGGATGCTGGACTTGCCGCAGCCCGAAGGGCCGACCAGCGCAGCGATCTCGCCGCGCGCGAGCACAAGACGCGGCAGGGAGCATGCGAACCCGTCGCGCTGCACGGTGAGTTCGCGGATCTCGAGGACGGGGCGCACGCGCGGACATGCGAACACCCGGCGAATGGCGCCGCAAGGCTGCGCACACGGGGATTGCCGGCTCCGATTTCCTCCCTAGCCTTTGCCGTCTCGACACGGCCGCGGCAAGCGGCCGCAGTTCCCATGAACGTGCGCAGTCGAGCCAGTTGCCGACCTGCGCACGATCGTTCTCTCGCTCCCCCAACGCACCCGATGCACATGTCTCTCCATCCGACCTTGCGCGGCGCCATGAGCGTCTCGCTGCTCGCGGTCTCGGCCGCTGCCCAGAGCATCTTCTCCTCCTCCGAGATCGTGATGGCCGAAGGCGATCCGATCCCCGGCGTCGCCGGCGCAGTCAACGGCGGCAGCAGCTCGCTCGACAGCGCGATCATGGACCTCGACGGCAACATGCTGTTCCGCGCGCGGTTCACCGGCGGCGCCATCGTGGCCAACGTCACGGACCGCGCCTACTTCTACGGCCGTAGCCGCGACACGCTGCAGATGATCATCCGCGGCGGCGATCCGGAGCCGAGCGGCACGTTGGGCGCCGGCGTCCAGCTGATCAACCAGCTCACCACGTCGCAGTCGATCGGCATCGGCGGCAGCCCGCGCATCAGCCCGCGCGGCGGATGGATCATGTTCGGCGCGAGCCTGGTCGGCCCGGGCATCCTCAACACCGGCACCGCGGCGACGGGACGCAATGACGCGGCCCTGTTCCACGGAAGGCCGGGCGCGTGGCAGGTCCTCGCGCAGCGCGGCGCGGCTACGGGCCTCGGCGGCACGCTGTTCGACACCGCGTTCCTGAGCGTCAGCCACCAGACCACCTCGATCAACGAGAGCGGCCTCGTCACGTTCCAGGCGACGCTCGCCGGCGGCGACGTCGTCGGCACGACGAACAACTTCGCCACGTTCACGGGTGTTCCGGGCAGCCTCAGCCCCGTGATCCGCAAGGGCGATCTCGTCCAGGTCGCCGGCGGCGGCACGGCGCGCATCGGCTTCGTCGGCTTCAACGCGGCGCTGAACCGTTCGGGCTGGGTGCTCCACGACGAGCGCTTCGACGCCACGGGCGGCACGACGCCGGCCACGACGGCGAACGACAGCATCCTGATGGTCTACTTCCCGGGCGGTGTGAACCAGATCATCATGCGCGAGGGTGACCCGGCCCCCACGCTCGCGGCGGGCATCAACTTCGGCAGCCCGACGATCTCCCAGGGCTTCGGCCAGACCGGCGGCTGCGCGTTCGGCACGACGCTGACCGGCGCGGTGTCGACGGCGGACGACAACTCGCTGTGGCTCGGTGGCCTCGGTGGCTTCCTGCCGGTGTGGCGCGAAGGCGACGCGAACCCCGCGGTCGCCGGCGCCGTCAACGGCGTCGCCAACTCGAGCTCGAGCTACTCGGACTACCAAGGCGGCTCGGTCGCGTTCTTCGGCACGCTGACCGACGGCGGCGGCGGCGCGGTCACCCTCGCCAACGACCAGTGCCTCTGGGTCGGCCGTCCGGGCAACCTGCAGCTGATCGCGCGCGAAGGCGATCCGGCTCCGGGCTTCAGCAACCGTCCTGGTTTCGTCAGCGCGACGTTCGGCCCGCTCCAGGCCGGCAGCGTGCAGATGAACGAGCGCGGCCAACTGATGTGGGGCAGCACGGACGTGAACGTGGTCGACGCCGGCGGCGCCGTCCTCGTGACGAGCTGCCAGTTCTGCTACGACCCGATCAACGGCGTGCAGCTGCTGTTCCAGGGCGGTGAGACGTTCCCGACGATCGCCGGCCCGACGGTCGCCAACAACTCGGGCGGCATCCAGTTCCCGTCGAGCGACGGCGCGCCGCTGTCGCTGAACAACCAGGGCGACCTGACCCAGCGCGTCAACTTCAACGTCGGCGGCGCGATCGTGCGCACGCACATCGGCAGCAACCAGTGCAAGCCGAGCACGATCAGCGGCACGGTCGGCGGCGTCCACACGATGGAACTCGACGCCGGCGCAGCAAACGCGAACCAGATCTACCTGGTGCTGTGCGGTGGCCTCGGCACGCGCCCGGGCTTCCAGTTCGGCGGCAGCCAGATCGACCTCAACATCGATCCGGTGTGGACCGACTTCGCGTTCAACAGCCTGAACACGGCCCCCTGGGCCGGCACGTTCGGCCTGCTCGACGGCACGGGCAAGGCCTCGGCCTCGTTCACCTGCCCGCCGAGCATCTTCATCTACGCGCCGCAGGACCTGAAGCACGTGCTCGCGGTCGTCGACCTGAACACGCTGGCGGTCCCGTTCGCGGGCGAGCCCTGCTCGATGCTGCTCTACTGAGCCGCACACGAGCCACGCGACACCTCGCGTAGCCGCCGCCGCGCCCGAGCCTCGCGCTCCGGCGCGGCGGCGTCGTTTCGGGCGGGCGCAGCTGTGGCCACGCCTGCGTATGCTGTCCGCATGCGCATCGTCAGCACCCTCGCAGCAGCCCTCGCAGTCCTCGCCTCTGCGCCTGCACAGAAGCCGGCCAGGGCGCGCACGCTCGACGCCGTGCTCGCGGCGTTCGCGGCGCAGGTCGACGCTCTCTACGAAGGCGGCAAGTCCCCCACGCGCGAGCAGGAGTCGGACCTCCGCGCGCGCCAACTGCAGGAGCTCGAGGCGTTCGCACAACACGAGGCCGAGGGCGACGATCGCTGGAACGCGCTCGCGATGCTCGCGGGCATGTGCGCCGAGTCGCGGCAGAAGGAGCGCGCGCAGAAGGCGCTGCTCGCGATCGACGTGGACGGCGCGCCGTTCGCGGCAGTGATGCGCGGCGCGGAGGTTGCGGCCGCGATCGACGATGCCGGGCGAAAGGCAGCGCTCGTCGCGCGCGCGGAGGCGAAGGCGTCGACGATCGAGCAGCGCGCGGACCTCGCGCGCGCGCTCATGACCTCGCTGCGCGAGGTGCAGAAGGGCGAGGCGATCCTCGACCGCGAGATCGCCGAGGCGAAGGACGACGAGGCGAAGGCCTATGCGCGCTGGCTGCGCTGCAACGCCTTCCGCGAACGCGAGGACCTGCCGGAGAACAGCTACTACGACGCGCTGGAGGAGCTCGCCGCGAGCCTGCCCGCAACGCGCTGGGGCGGGATCGCCAAGGACCGCTGCGCGGCATCCAAGTTCCAGCTTGGCGCTGCGTGCTTCCCCTTCCGCGCGACGACGCTCGCGGGCGCGGAGTTCGCCAGCGACGCGCTGCGCGGCAAGGCGATCGCGATCGCGTTCTGCGACACGACCGAGCCCGCTTCGGTCGCGACCCTGCGCGCGCTCGCGGAACGACGGCTGAAGGCGAAGGACGACCTCGCGGTGCTCGTCGTCGCGATCGACGCCGACTGTGCGGTTGCTGCGCGCTCGGCCAAGGACTTCGGCGACGCGCTGCAGTTCGCGTGCGACGGCCGCGGCATGGACGCGGAGCTCGCATTGCGATTCCACGTCGAGACGGCGCCGACTGTCGTGCTGCTCGATCGCAAGGGCGCGATCGCCGGCCTAAACCTCCACACCGAGACACGCGAGTCGCAGCAGGAGCTCGACGAGGCGCTGCAGCGCGCGCTGGCGAAGTAGCGATCAGCGGCGCAACCGCGCAGCCGCGAGCAGGAACGCGAGGATCGCGCCTTCTGCGAGCAACCATGCGAACGGGAACGCGACCAGCAGCCCGTCGCTCCATTCGCCCTGCATCGCGCGGTGCATCAACGTCGCGGCCGAGAACGCGAGCAGCGCCGCGTCGGCAGTGACGCGGCCGCGCGCGCCGATGCGACGCCCCGTGCGCACCGCGGCTCGCACTGCGCCCATCACGGCGAGCACGACGACCGGAGCCGCCATCCACGGCGACGACGGCAGCAGGTTGCCGTGCATCGCGAGGCCCGACGCCGCGCCCTTGCCCCCTTCGATCGCCATCAGCAAGGCCGCGCCGACCGTCGCCGCCATCGCGAAGAAGACGAACGGCCACATGCGGCTTCCGGCTGCGCGCGCAGGCCACGCGGCCACCGAGCGCCGGCGCAACGCGCGCCACAGCCGCTGGCCGGTGAGGATCGCAGCGAGGATCGCGAGCCCGTTCGGGAACAACAACGCCGAGCCCATGTCGGGCATCGACGCGACGGCGACGGCGAGGCACGACGCGGCGACGGGCGCGAGCAGCCACGCGGACGCGCGCCGCAACCGCGCCGCGGCAGGCGCCTGGCTCATCGCCAGCAGCTGCGCGAGCAGCAACGACAGCAGCGACAGCATCGCGACCGAGGTCTCGGGACGCAGCACGTGGCCATAGCCCGCGACGGGCGGCAACGCCGCGAACAGCAGCGTCGCCAGCAACGCGAACGCGCGCCCGTTCGCGAGCACGCCGATGAGGTAGCCCGTCATCGAGCACGCCAGCACGCCGAGCACCTGGGCCAGGCGCGCCTGCTCGACGAAGCGAGGGATCTGCTCCTCGGACACCGAACCCGGCGCGTCGATCGGCGGCGAGCACGACCACACGAACATGTCGGCGAACGAGTCGGAGCCCGGCGCGAGCGCCGCGAATTCGAGACGTTCCCATTCGCCCGGCGCAACGTCGGCGACGAGCGAGGAACCCGTGGCGAGCGCGGGCAACGCCACCACGACGAGGACGAGCGAGTGCCCGCAGAGGCGGCGGCCCCAGCGGCCCGAGGTCACGACGCGATCGCGATGCAGTCGATCTCGACGAGGCCGCCCTTCGGCAGTTCCTTCACGGCAACCGTGGCGCGCGCCGGCTTGTGGCCCGGGAAGCGCTTGCCGTAGACCTCGTTGACGGCGGCGAAGTCGGCCATCGACACGAGGTAGATCGTCGTGCGCACGACCTGGTCGAAGCTCGAACCGGCGGCGCGCAGCACGGCCTCGAGGTTCTGCAGCACGCGCTCGGCCTGCTCGGCCGCGGTGGCGCCCACCATCTGCATCGTCGCGGGATCGAGCGCGATCTGGCCGGAGCAGTAGACCATGCCACCAGCCTTGACAGCCTGGCTGTAGGGACCGATGGCGGCGGGAGCGGACGCGGAGGCGACGATTTCGGGCTTCATGGGTTGGATGCGTTGGGTTCAGGGCTTGGCGCGCAAGCGGTCGCGCAGCCGTTCCTCGATGCTCGGCGGCAGGAAGTGCGACACCGCGCCGCCGTTGCGGACGATGTCCTTGATCAGCGACGACGAGACGTAGGAATACTCGGCGCTCGGCATCACGAAGACCGTCTCGATCTCGGGCCGCATGTGCCGGTTCGTCAGCGCCATCTGGTACTCGAACTCGAAGTCCGACACCGTGCGCACGCCGCGCAGGATCGCGCCGATGCCCTGCCCGCGGCAGAAGTCGACGACGAGGCCGCCGAAGGTCGTGACCGACAGGCGCGGGTCCTTCGGCATGACCGAGCGCAGCATCTCGACGCGCTCCTCCGGCGTGAACGTCGCGGTCTTCTGGCGGTTGATCGCGACGGCGACCGTCAGGTGGTCGAACAGCGGCAGCGCGCGCTGGATGAGGTCCAGGTGGCCGCGCGTGACCGGATCGAAACTGCCGGGGTAGATGGCCTTGACCATGAGGGCGCGCGTGAGGTTTTGGGCGCGGGAATGTAACCGCCGGCCGTTTCCGCGCACGGATCCGTCATGCACAACATCACGGATCGTGGGCTCCTGCTCTCCGCCGCGGCGGCGCTCACGACGATCTGGTTGCTCGAACTCGGCCTCGGGCCGGCGGCGGCGTTCGCAGCCGCGGCAACGGCGCTCGCGTTGCGCGGCCGCGCGTTCACGCCGCTGCTCGCAGCCCTGCCGACCCTGCTCGCGGCGATGCCCGGGCCCGAGCCGCGCGCGGAGTCGCCGCGCCCCGGCCCGGTGCGGCTCGAGGGGACCGTCGTGTCCACGCGCAACGACCGCGAACTCGGCTCCACGGCAATCGAGGTGCGAACGAACGGCGGCCTCCAGCGGCTCACGTGCGCCGGGCCCGTGCTCGCGGCGCCCGGCGACCGCATCGTCGCGATCGCGCGCTGCAGCGAGAGTTCGGTCCCGGACGAGCCAGACCCGATCCATGCAGCCCTCGGCGCATGCGCGCTGGAGCGCGGCGCCGCGAGCTTCCCGGCGATGTTCGCGCGCATGCGCGCGCGGCTCGAACGCGAAGTCGAGGCAATGGGCGGCGAAGACCACGCGGCCTTCCTGTGCGCGCTGACGCTCGGCAACGGCTCGCGCGTGCCGCGCGAGGTCGCGGACGCGCACCGCGCCACAGGCCTCTCGCACCTGCTCGCGGTGAGCGGCGCGCACGCGGCGATGCTCGCGTGGATGCTGGGCCTGCAGCCGTTCGGCGGCGGAAGGCGGCGGCCGGTCGGCAGGACGCACCTGCTCGCCGCGATGGCCGCGCTGCTCGTCTACGGCGCGATCACCGGCATGGAGCCGCCGATGTTCCGCGCCCTGTGCGGCTACGCGCTCGTCGCGATCGGCCTCCGCACCGGCCGCCAGACGAGCGCGGCGCAGGCGCTGCTCTGGCCCGCGCTCGCGAGCTGTGTGCTGGCGCCGCGCGGGACGCTGACGGAGAGCTTCTGCCTCAGCTACGCCGCGGTGTTCGGGCTGTCGCTCGCAGGTCCGCCGCGCGGGACCTCGCGCCTCGAACGCTGGTGCTTCGCGCCGATCCGCGCGTCGTTCTGGGCCACTGCGACGACGGCGCCGCTCACGCTCGCGTTCTTCGGCCAACTTGCGCCCTGGACGATCCTGCTGACTCCGATCCTGTCGCCGATCCTCGCGGCGCTGCTGCTGAGTTGCCTCCTCGGCTCCGTGCTCGGAGCGATCGGAGCGCCGCTCCACTTCGCGCTGCACCCGCCCGTGGCCGCGTTGTCCGAAGTGTATCTCGCGGCGCTCGAACTGGCCGACCGCCTGCCGGGCACGCCTGTGAACTCCGCGTCGGTCCCGTCGCCGTGGCTGCTCTCAGCCGGCGGCGCGATCGCGCTGGGCGTCCTGCTGCGGTCGTTCACGCGCATGCGTGCGCTGGCTGCGGTCGCGGCGCTGTCGGTTCCGCACTTCCTGCCCGCGCCCGACGAGCCTGTGCGCGTCGAGCTGTTCGCCGTCGGCCACGGGCAGGCGTGCCTGCTCGCGCTCGACGGCGGTTTCACCGTGCTCGTCGACTGCGGCAGCCAGCAGCGGCCTTCGCTCGCCGCGCGCAAGGTCGACGCTGCGTTGCGGCGAAGGCGCATCGACTTGCTCGTGCTCACGCATGGCGACTTCGACCACACGGGCGGCGTGGCCCACCTCGTGCGACGGCTGCCGGTGCGCGCAGCCTTGCTGCCGGAAGGGCTCCGTGGCTCGGCAGTGCACGACGAACTCGCGCGCAGCGGCGTCGATACGCAGTGGCTCGCTCGTGGCGCCGAGTGGACGCACGCAACCGGCCTCCGCGTGTTCGCGCCCGACTTGCGCGACGCGAGCGACAACGACGGCAGCCTGTGGGTCCATGCGACGCTGCACGACTGGACGCTCCTGCTGACCGGGGATGCAGAAGAACGCGGCGTCGCGCACGCGGTGCAACACGGGCTCGCCGTGCCCGCCGACGTGCTCGTGCTGCCTCACCACGGTCGCCCGAACGAGGCGATCCACGAGTTGCTGCGCGCGACGCGGCCGTCGGTGTGCCTCGTGTCCAACGAACGCGGCGACGCGATGTCGTCGCAAGGAGCCGCCGCAGCCGCGCTGGGCTTGCCGACGTTCGCGACGGCGATGTGCGGCGACCTGCTCGTCGACGGCAAGCTCGCGCCGCGCGTCCATGCGCCGGCGCTGCGTGCCGCGCACTGAGCCGCGCGGGGATGCTTCAGTCGGCCAACGCCGCGAAGCAGAGCAACGCCATCGCGGTGCCGTAGGCGCGCCCGAGCTCGTGGCTGTCGACGAAGCGGCCGTCGAACTCCGGCAAGTCGAGCACGAGCTTCTTCTGCTGCGCGCGCCACGTGCCGCGTTGCGTGGCGTCGGCGACGAACGAGGTCGCCTCGGCGCGCGCGAGCATGTCGAACCAGAAGAAGAAGCCGCCGTAGCCGTGGCGGTCGGCGTGGTCGTCATACTTGCGCACCGCCGCGAGCAGAGCGTGGTGTTCGAATGCGGCGGCCAGCGCACGTTCCAACGACGCGGCGTCGCTCTTCTCCCACTGCACGAGCGCGAGCTCGCACAGCGGCATGCGGCCCGCGGCCGAGGGCACCGTGGCGCGCGCCTTCCGCTTGCCGGGATCGCCGTAGGTGAACGCGCCTTCCTCGGTGCGGCAACGGCGCAGCGCGCCCGTGCCGCGCGCGACGATCTCCGGATCGACGGCCTGGCCCTGGTCGCGCGCGAACGCGAGCGCCTGCAACGCCGTCGCGACCGCGAACGGGTTGCCGTACTCGTGGAACCACATGCCGGTCTCCGGCTGCAGCCGGCTCAACGCCTCCACCGCCGGCCCGAGCACGGCCTTCGCCTTCGTCGCCGACTCGCCGGCGCCTGCGCCGCCGCGCAGTTGCGCCCACCGCGACAGGAAGCGCACGCGGTAGGCGCGAGCCCAGAGGATCTCGTCGCGGTCCTCGAGCGCGAGCTTGGCGTCGTTCTGCGCGAGGTCGAGCAACTGCGCGAGCCGCGCTTCGATCGCCGCGCGCAACGCGTCGTCGATAGGCAATGCACCACTTGCCGCGCGATGCGCCGCGTGGAGCAGCGCCTCTCCGCACAGGAATGTGACCGCGACGTGCACGTTGGCGAGGCTGTCGGTGCCGCCGAAGTCGTAGATGCTGTCGCGCACGACGCCGTCCGCGTCGGCGACGTCGAGCAGGAACTGCGCGCCGAGCGCCCAGAGCTGCTCCTCGGCAAAGGTCCCGCGCGGCGCGCGGGAGCCGTCGTCGCGTTCGCGCAGCACGCGTTCCGGGATGTCGTCGAAGACCTCGATGCCGCGCGAAAACGGCCCGTGGCCCTCGGCCTCCATCGCGCACTTCCACGCGAACGGCTCGTTCGGCAGCAACTCTGCGCATCGACTCCACGCGGCGACGGCATCCTGCTCGCGCTGCGTGCGACGCATCGCTGCGCCGAGCAGGAAGCGCGCTTCCGCTTCGTGCGCCGGCGTCGGCTTCTTCTCCAGGAACGCTTCGATGCTCCGTTCGCAGGCAGTGAACTCGCGAGCACGGAACAACCGCCAGAGCTCGGCGCACTCCGGCGTCGCCGGGAACGAGCCCGAGGGAAGGCCGAAGCGTTCGCGCAACGGCGCTTCGAACCACTGGGGATGCTGCGTCGTGATCGAGGGCATCCGCAGCAGTTCCGTCCCGTCGCCGTCGAGCAGCAGGTAGCCAGGCTCGATGAACGCGCCGTGCGTGAGCCCGTATCGCTTCTGCGCGTCGCCGCTCGGCTCGAGTCGCAGGCACACGCACCGCTCGCGCAGCAGCGCCACGGTCGAAGGCCAGGAGAACGGGCCGGCGCGCATGGCGCGGTCGATCTCCGCGAGCCGGTCCATGCGCGAGCCAGCGACGGTGGGCACGTACCAGAACACCGGCTTGCCTTCGGCCTTGGCCTTCTGGAGCGCGACGTCGAGGGACTCGGACCATTCGATCGCCGAACCGCACCGTTCTGCCGACGGAGTCGGCGCGACGCGGATCTTCCGGGTCGAGTTCTGCGCGAAGAGGCTCGCCGCGGACAGCAGCGCGAACACCAGTGCGTGCCGGTTCATCGTCGCGAGGATACCGCTCGACCTGCGGCGGATGCCCCTCCAGAATCGCGCGCCCCGAAGCCGCGCCTGGCCGGCGCGCACGAGGACTCCCCCATGATCGCACGTTCTGCCTTGTTGTTCGTCTTCGCCGTCACCCTCCTGCCCGACGAAGGGCAATGGCTGCCGACGCAGATCCGCGACTTCGACTGGGCCGCGCTGCAGAAGCGCGGCATGAAGCTCACGAAGGACGAGTTCTGGCACCCCGAGAAGGGCGGCGTGCTGTCGGCGACCGTGCAGATCAACGGCTGCACCGCGTCGTTCGTGTCGCAGGACGGCCTGATCGTCACGAACCACCACTGCGGATTCGGCGCAGTGACGGAGCTCAGCACGCCGGAGCACAACTACCTTCGCGACGGCTACGCGGCGAAGACGCGCGAAGAGGAGCTCCCTGCGCAGGGCATGGTCGCGTTCGTGCTGAAGCGCATCGAAGACGTGACGAAGAAGGTCCACGCCGCGCAGGATGCTGCGAAGACCGACTACGACCGCTGGGTCGCGACGCAACGCATCACGCAGCAACTCGTCGCCGAAGGCCAGAAGGCGGAGCCCGACGCAGTCTGCAGCGTCGCGAGCTTCCTCGAGGGCAAGGAGTACCACCTCTACTACCGCACGCGCATCACCGACGTGCGCCTCGTCTACGCGCCGCCGCGCGCGATCGGCGAGTTCGGCGGCGAGGTCGACAACTGGGAGTGGCCGCGCCACACCGGCGACTTCACGTTCTTCCGCGCCTACGTCGGCAAGGACGGCAACCCGAAGCCTTACGCGGCGGACAACGTGCCGTTCCGCCCGCAGCACTCGCTGAAGATGAGCAAGGACGGCGTGCGCGAAGGCGACCTCGCGATCGTGATGGGCTACCCCGGCAACACGCAGCGTTACCGCACGAGCCGTGCCGTCGCGACGCGCCAGGGCTACGTCTACCCGAAGCGCGACCAGCTGCTGACGGCCGTGATCGGCGCGCTCGAGGCGCACGCGAAGACGGGCGACCAGGCGGAGCTCGACTACGCGAGCCGCATCAAGTCGCTCGCCAACGTGCAGAAGAACGCGCGTGGCATGGTGTTCGGTCTCTCCCGCAACGCCGTGGCGGAGCGAAAGCTGCGCGAGGAGAAGGAGCTGAAGGAGTGGATCGCCGCGGCGCCCGATCGTTCGCAGCGCTGGGGCACCGTGCTCGAGGACCTGCTCGCGATCGACGAGGAAGAGGCGAAGAACATCGACCGTGAGATCGCCGTCGGCTTCGCGTCGCCGCTGCTTGCCGACGCGCCGCTCGTGGACGCTTTGGTCGATGCATGCGCCGCGCGCATGGATGGGCGCAAGGGCCTGCCGCCGCAGCTGGCGGCGCAGCTCGCGTCGGACGAGTTGTCGAAGGACCTCGACGCCGTGCAGCTGCCGGTCTTCGGTATCGTGCTCGACGAGTTGCGTTCGCTGGAGGCGGCTCGCCGCATCCAGGGCACCGAGCGACTTCCCACGCCCCAGGAGAAGGCGTCTGGCCTCGAGCTCGCGCGAGAACTGCTCGCAGCGTCGAAGATGGAGACCGCGGCCGGGCGCACGGCGATGTTCGCCGGCGAAGCGTCGGACTTCGCCACCACCGACGACCCGCTCGTCGTGCTCGCGCGCGGCCTCGCCGTCGAGCGCGCCAAGCTCCAACGCGCGATGCGTGAACGCCAGGGCCGAATGCTGGTCGCAGGCCGCAAGTGGATCGAGGCGCAGGAGGCGTTCCGCGGCAAGAGCTTCTATCCCGACGCGAACAGCACGCTCCGCGTCTCGATCGCCGAGGTGAAGGGCTACTCGCCGCGCGACGGCGTGCACTACACGCCGCACACGACGGTCGCCGGGCTGCTCGCGAAGGAGACGGGCAAGGACCCGTTCGAGAACCCGAAGGCGCTGCTGGCGGCCGCGGCCACGCGCAAGGACAGCCGTTGGTTCGACGCGAAGGTCGGCGACGTGCCGGTCTGCTTCCTGACGAACGGCGACACGACGGGCGGCAACAGCGGCTCGCCGGTGATCAACGGCAAGGGCGAGTTCATCGGCATCAACTTCGACCGCGTGTTCGAGAACGTCGCAGGCGACTTCGGCTGGAACCCGGACCGCTCGCGCAACGTGTGCTGCGACTCGCGGTATCTGCTGTGGGTCGTGGAGTCAGTGCTGCCGTCGCCGTCGCTGCTGAAGGAACTCGGCTTCTGAGCGGATCGCCACAGCTCGCGGGATCTCGGGCGGCAGGCTACGTCGCGGCCGCCGCCAGTTCGTGAGGCCTACGCGTTGGCGGCTGTCGCCTTCGATTCCTCGTAGACGACGACTTCTTCGAGCTCGCGATACCGGCCGGCGTAGTCCATGCCGAAGCCGATGACGAATTCGTCGGGGATCTCGAAGCCGACATATTCGAGCGCCACCTCGACCACGCGGCGCGACGGCTTGCTGAGCAACGTCGCGACGCGCACGTCCACAGCTCCCTGCGCCAAGAACCGCTCCCGCAGCGCGGCGATCGTGCGCCCGGTGTCGACGATGTCCTCCACCACCAGGACCGATCGCCCGCCCACGCACAGGTCGCCCTGTGCGCCGAGCGTGACCTGACCGGAGCTCGTCGTGCCGGATCCATACGAAGACGCGCGCAGTTCGTGCCACTCCATGGCGCGGGCCAGGTGACGCTGCAGATGGCGCGCGAACATCCTCGCGCCGTCGATCACGATGACGCCCACGGGCGGCTCGACCGGGAAGTCCCGCTGGATCGTCGCCGCCAGTTCACGAATGCGGCGAAGGATCGTCTCGTTCTGGAGGAGGACGCGGAACGAATGGCGCTGGGTCACGGCAGTCGGTGCAGAGCTCGGGAAGGGGCAGCCCATCGAACGCCGATGGAACTGAGGACGCGGCAAGGTAGCCGGAATCCGAGGATCCGTGGAGCCGCTCGCCCGGCATTCCTGGCGTGGCTACGGTGCACAGCATGCTGCAGCACCGCTACGGCCCGCAGGTCCACATCCTCGACGACGCCTACCTGTTGTCCCTGCTTGCGCGCCTTGCCTCGCCGATGACCGGAACCGAGATCGTTCCCGGGCTGGTGACGATCGCCTACCAGCGCCTGCTTCAGGACGTCCTGGCGCGTGAGTTCCCAAGCGTGACGAGCCGCAACGAAACGCGGATGACTTCCGTCGCGCCGGACGCGGACTACCAGGGGCGCATTCTGTGCCGGACCACCCAACTCGTGGTCTGTGCCGTGATCCGCGCAGGCATCCTGCCGGCGCAAGTCTGCTACCAGGCGGCAACAGCTGTGCTGCCGCCGGAGAACGTCCGACTCGACTTCCTGAACATGAGTCGCGAGGTCGACGCAACCAACCGGGTCACCGGTGTCCGGTTGGACGGAACGAAGATCGGCGGGTCGGTTGGCGGATCGGTGTTGCTCATTCCCGACCCGATGGGAGCGACGGGCGGCACGATCAGCCGTGTCGTGGAGATCTACTCGCGCCTCGCGGGCGGCCCGCCTTCCAAGGTCATCGCGATGCACCTCATGGCGACCCCCGAGGCGATCCAGCGACTGACGAGCCAGCACCCGGACGTCGCGATCTACACGGCCAGGCTGGACCGGGGCCTCTCGTCGAAGGAGGCGCTTGCGAGCGTTCCGGGGACGCATCCGGAACAGGAACGGGGGCTGACGGCAACGCAGTACATCGTGCCCGGGGCCGGCGGGCTCGGAGAGTTGCTGACGAACAGTTGGATCTAGCGGGGAACCCGGCTCGAAACCTGCCGCGCAGCGTCGCGGTGCTGGCCGCAGGAAGCCGGGAAGACAGTGGGACCGGCTGCTGAGCCGAGTTGTGGGCGGAGGGATGGAAAGGCCTGGCGATCAGGAGCGGCGGTTTGTGGATCGGGGTCACGGATCCACGACCCGATCCGCGCCTCGGACAGCGCGATCCGCAGCCTCGAATGGATCGGGAATCGGCTCGCCGACCCATCGCCTGCCGAGGCCATCCCACTTCGGGCATCGGCGGAGCGCTTGCGCTCGAGGCCGAGCAAGCGGGGAAGACCCCGCGCATCGGCCCCGACGGTGCTGGAACAATCGCACCCGCGCTGGGCACCGGGCGGTCCTTGCCAGGACAGCGGGCTCAGGTGGCAACGCTCTCGCTGAGTCGGCTGGCGGGAAGACGCTGCTGGCGCACCGCCGGCGCCG